>Ga0335075_10016194_pt1 | contig 11153 bp, 8 predicted proteins | sample Lox_Sample_24_FD_206723 | JGI IMG/M metagenome (GOLD analysis project Ga0335075, IMG submission 206723) | Soil microbial communities from Loxahatchee National Wildlife Refuge, Florida, United States - Lox_Sample_2.4 | ecosystem: Environmental > Terrestrial > Soil > Wetlands | place: USA: Florida... | reverse complement strand
CTCGGGGCGCTTACGCAACCCCGCTCGCCGCACGAATGTTCTACGCCAACACAGCCTTGATCGGCTTCGTTCCCGGCTCGGTCAGCGGCACCGGCCGCGAGCCGACGTAGTAATTCTTCTGATGATTGATGCCCAGCGCCCGGTAGATGGTGGCGAACAATTCGGCGGCGCCGACCTCGCCCTCGGCAACGTGCTCCCCGTTGGCGTCGGTCTTGCCGTAGACGCTGCCGCCCTGAATGCCGCAGCCGGTCAGCGTGGTGCTCCAGGCCGTGGCAAAGTGATCGCGGCCAAGGCTGGGATTGATCCGCGGCGTGCGGCCGAACTCCGCCAGCGTGATGATGAGCGTGTGTTCCAGCAGGCCGCGATCCTGCAAATCGTCGATCAGCGCGGACATGACGTGATCCAGCTCCGGCACCATCTCCTGATGGGTCTCGAAATTCTGGCCGTGGCTGTCCCACCAGGCCCGGCCGACGCGGACAAACGGCACGCCCGCCTCGATCAGCCGCCGCGCTACCATCACCTGCTCGCCGAACAGCGTCGGCCCGTACTTGTCGCGAACCTTTGGCGGCTCCTGCGAGGCATCGAATAGTTTTTCACTGGCCATCAGGCCGCGGACACGCTGATACGCCTCCGTGTGACTACCCAGGCTCGACGACGAGCGGCCACGGGCGAATTGCTTGCTCAGCTGGTCGCGCAGCTCGCCGCGCTGCTTGTGGTCGAGGTCGTTGATACCGTCGAGACGGTGAATGTTTTCGGGAATCATGCTGGTGTACAAGTCCATCGGCGCGTAGCGCGAACCGAGGAAACCAGCACTTCCGGGGGCCGAGCCGCGGCCTTCCGTGGCGAAGTAGAACGAGACGTAATCGGGCACCTGGCTATCCGGCCGGCCAAGCTCGCGCGCGAGCACGGCACCGAGGTCGGGATAATTGAGGTTCGGCTCATCGCGCCGGCCGCGCATCATCATCTTGGCGCCGCCGCCGTGATCGCCGATGCGCGTGTTCAGCGAACGAATGATACAGCTGTGCTTCATCCGCTTGGCCATCTGCGGCATCAGCTCGGAGATGTGGATTCCGGGCACTGAGGTGGGAATGGCGCGGAACGGCCCGCCGGTCGGCGCGCCGGGCTTGGGATCGAACGTCTCCAGCTGACTCGCTCCGCCCGCCAGCCAGAGAAGAATGCAGCGCTTCTGCTGCTTTTTCAGCTCGCCGGCCAGGGCGGGATGTTGCAGGACATTCAATTGCGTCATGTCGGCCGCGAAGGCAGCGGCGCCCGCGGCGGCCGCGCCCAGGAAGCCGCGGCGATCCATGGCATGCAGCGGCGAGCCACAAAAACGTCGGTTGGGGGCCATGCGATTGCTCCTCTTTTGGCCGCTTGCGGCTTAGCACTAAGCCGCAAGCGGCCGATGCGGTCAGTAATTGAAGCGAAACTCCGCGCTGGTCAGCAGCGCCCACACCATTTGTCGCAGTGCCTCGGCCGGGCGATCGGCACGCTGCTTGAGATAATCGGCGAGCAGCTTACGCTCCTCGTCGCGCGGCGGACGGCAGAAAATCGTCCGCACCGTTAGGTCGATGACTTCGTCTCCATTCTTGAGCTGCTTGAGCCGGCCAAGCAAGCGATCTCCGCCGTCGGTCAGCAAATCTTTTTGAATGCGATCGCCGTTGCTGAACAGCAGCGCCTCGCTAACGCCGACCTGGAAATCGTCGCCGGGCTGGTCGAAGAGTCGAGCAATACCGCCGGCGCTCGACTCCAATCCCTGCAAGCGTTTGTCGAATTCCTCCGGCTTGAGCGTCGCCGCGACCTGCTGCGGATCGGTGACGGCCAATCGCAGCGAGACGGCGAGCTGCATCGGGGTCAACGGCTTGACACGAGCCACGGCGAACAGCTGGGGGCGGGGAGCGTTGCCCTTTTCCCAGCGGCTGTCGCGCGCGTAGGCCCGGCTGAACACAAGACCGCGGATTAAGCGGCGCAGGTCGTACTGATGCTCGATGACATCGCGAGCGAGCCAGTCGAGCAGGTCGGGATGGCTGGGGTCGTTCGCCGAGTGCATCTGATCGAGCGGCATGACCAGGCCGTAGCCGAACAGCCGATGCCAGACACGATTGACAATGGAGCGAGCGAAGAAAGCACGCTGGCTCGGCTGCAAAGAAACTTTCACCAGCTCGGCCCGCGCGCTGAACTTCGGCGGCGCCGGCGGGGGCCCGCTGTTATCCTTCTCTTTCTTGCGCCGCTTCTTGGCTTTGTCGCCCGGCGTCTCCTTCAGGGTATTGGTTTCGATCACCTTGCCGGTCAGGAACATCAAGCGCGCTTGCCGCTCGACGCCCTTGGTCGTCTTGAATTTGACCAGCCCTGTCTCGCGCTCGGCCAGCTGTCCGCGGCTCTCGTAAGTGCGGCTGAAGAACGACTTCATGCCGAAGAAATGATCCTGCTTCCAGTCGGCGACCAGGGGGTGATCGTGGCAGCGGGCACAGCTGACGTTGACGCCGAAGAAGATCGAGCTGACCTCGGCGGTGAGCTTGTCGAGATCGCGGACGCGCTGGCGCAGCAGCTCGGCGGCCGGCTTTTGCTTGGGGTCGCTTTCATCGGGCAGCATCAGATCCCGGTAAATGCGGTCCCAGCTGCGGTTCTCGCCGAGGGCCGTCAACAGGTAGGGACGCACGCTGCCGCGCGTGCCGTTCATCAGCATGGTGTCGAATTCGGTGGCCTGGTGGCGGACAAAGCCCGGCGAATTCATCAGCCGCTCGACCAATTCCACACGCTTGTTGGAGCTGGTCGAGGCCGTGAACGTCCGGGTTTCGTCCAGGGTGGGGATCCGGCCAGTGAGGTCGAGCGTGACCCGGCGAAGAAACGTGGCGTCGTCGGCCGGCGGCGCCGGCGTGATGCCTTCTTCCTTGAGCCGTGCATCAACGTAGTGATCGACGACTTGCTCCAGCGGGAGGGTCGGCGGCAGCAGGTTGTCGGCCCGGCTCAATGAGGGGACGAAACCAGAGGCGAGAAGCGTGAGGAGCAAACGGAGGATCCGCATCGGAGGTTCCTTGCTTCTGAAATCATCGGCAACTGGGCCGGTCGGGGGGGCGATCGGCGTACATCCGTTGGGCGGGTAGGGTAGCCCAGGTAGGCCGGCAGGCAAGCTCAATCACCCTTATTGTGCGCGGTAGACGGAGGAGCTGCAAGAGTTTAATGGCGAGAAACGCGGTTTTTTTGAGGAGGCTTCCGCGCCGTTAGCGTGGGCCCATTTGACAATCTCCTGGCAAAAACTATTCTTGATTGGGATTGGCGGAAAACCCTCAGAGCCTGAAGCGTAAGCGAAGGCACAGCGTCCTTCGCTTACGCTTCAGGCTCTGACGAAGAATGCTCGTAGTCGGCGGAATCCCGTCCGCGCTCGCTTCCGCCGATTCGGCTTCAGTCTTCCCAGGTCCTTGAGTACGCGCTGTGTTCCGTGTCCCCCCTCCCAGCGCTCGCGCTCTATCGCTTCAGGTGGCCTTCTCAAAATCGTTGCGAGAGACTCACCATGCCGGCGCCTGCGACCATCGATGCGTTTCTGGAAGTCTTGGACAAAAGCGGCCTGGTGGAAGGCGAGCGTCTGCGGCTGTTCCTGCAACAGAATAGCGGCCTTTCGGCGACGCCGCGCAAGCTGGCGTCGCGGCTGGTGGCGGCCGGACTGCTGACGCAGTTTCAGGCCGAGCAGCTGCTGCTGGGCAAGCATCGCGGCTTCAGCATCGGCAAGTATCGCATTCTTGAGCGGATCGGCGCCGGCGGCCACAGCACTGTCTACCTGGGCGAGCACCTGGTCGTCAAGCGGCGCGTGGCCATCAAGGTCTTGCCGATGGCCCGTGCCGTCAACCCAGCCTCCGTGGCGCGATTCTACCGCGAGGCGCGAGCCGCCGGCGCGCTCGATCATGCCAACCTCGTGCGGGCCTACGATGTCGATTGCGAGAACGGCCTGCACTTCATCGTCATGGATTACGTGGACGGCTCCAGCTTGCAACAGATCGTCGCGCGCTTCGGCCCACTGTCGCCGGCGCGTTCGGCCCACTACATCCGCCAGGCGGCGCAAGGACTGCAAGCGGCGCATGCCGCCGGTCTGGTCCATCGCGACATCAAGCCGGCCAACATCCTCCTCGATCGCCACGGCTTTATACGCGTTCTCGACTTGGGGCTGGCGCGATTCTTCTGCGACAATGAAGACCCCTTGACGCTTAAATACGACGGGAACAATGTCCTGGGCACGGCGGATTACGTTGCACCGGAGCAGGCGTTGAACAGCCACGACGTCGATAGCCGTGCCGACATGTACAGCCTGGGCGCGACGTTTTATTTCCTGCTGGCCGGACGCCCCCTGTTTCCGGAAGGGAAGATCACGAACAAGCTCATCTGGCACCAAACGCGCCAGCCGGCGTCGCTGCGGCAATTGCGGCCCGAAGTTCCGCGCGAGCTGGCGGCCCTCGTCGAGCGCATGATCGACAAGGTGCCGGAGCGGCGCTATCAGACGATGGGGGAACTGATGGAGGCGCTGTTGCCGTGGACAGCAACTCCGGTGCCGCCGCCGAGCGAGGAAGAGATGCCGCGCCTCAGCCCTGCCGCGCGGGCCGCCGCAGTCGCCGAGGGCGGGTCCGGATCAAACATCGCTCCGGGCCGAAATAGCTGGAGAGGAGATAGTGAAGAGGGGAGAGAGAAACACGCGCTCCCCGCCCCTCGTGGGCAGACGGTGGCGGAGATGGCGACGCCGCCGTTCTTCTCCGGCCAGATCGATACGAAGACCGCCAGCATTGTCGCGCCCGTGGCAAGGTCGTGGACGCGACGGAAACAGCTCGCCTCCCTCAGTCGGCGGATCCTATCGTCGGTTTTGCTCGTGTTGCTAGGCGTCTTCACGGGCACCGGCATCCGCATCGGCTTCCATCGCGAGGCTTCCGAACCGCCGAGTTTATCGCCACAAACGGCCGAACCCTCAAGTGCTCCCCCGGTGGAGGGCCGCTCGCAAGCAGACACAGGGGCCTCGACGGAAGGCAAACGATCCAGCGAGACAAATCAGCCCAAATAAATCTCCTCCTCCGCAGGCTCCATCTGCCATTCCGTCGTGAATTCCATCTCGTGAGTGAGGATCGTCTCCTGCCGCGTGCGGTCGAGGCGATCGTGTTCGATCAGCGTTTGCACCAGGTCGGCCACGGCGTCGAAATCCTGGACGAGCCGCTGAAGGCTCGGATTGTGAATCTGAGATTGATTCTGCATGGCTACCTCCGAGCTTTCCGAGGAGGTGGAGACGAAGAACAACCGGCCCCTCCCACAGGAGAATAGGAGTCGTAGGGGCGATCTCCGCCCGTCTCCGATCGCGAACTGTAACGACTCAGTTATTGCCGGAAATGTTGAGGACTTCGCTCCTCAGCGTAAAATGATTGTATCCCCTCGACGGGAAGATGCAATCATTTTTCACTTTTTCCGCCAAACAAACAAGTTAATTTGTAGCAACAATCGTTCCTTTCCGGATGGCGCATCTCACGACGCAGAAACCCTCGGGAGTGTAAGCCTGCGTGATCGCGAGCTGTCTTAGCCGTTAAAGATCCTTAACGCTCGCTTTCTCCGCCCCTTTGCACTCCGCAGGGAGTACCTTGGCGAGCATTTCCTCAACCATGGAATCGCAAAGCAGTTGCAGCCTTTCGGCCCGCACGGCGGGGTCGAGGGCTTCTTGTTCGGCTCAAGAAGCTTGCTCTGGCACGTCAAATGCATTCATGAAAAATGCTCACCTTAACGGGGACGTGAGCGGCCAAGACCGTTTTAATGTTGATCCCGCTCTCCGCGGGTGAGGAGGAAGGATTCGGCGCGAGCTGCTTCCTCCTTCGGAGCAATCTCACCATGACCACCACCACCATTCGACCCACACTCCAATCGCTGCGAAGCCTGCCAACGCTGCACCAGGTTTCGGAATCCTGGGGCCGCCTGGAGCTGAAGCTGGAAACCCAGGACACGCGCTACTGGATCACCACCGAGGGCGTGACCCGCAAAACCAGCGGCACGCCCATCAATTACGTCATCGATTACGTCACCGTCGAGAAGCTCTCCGACGACGGCAGCTGGGACCTCAAGGCCGTGTACAGTCCCGACGCCTGGAAGCTGTCGCAGGCCTTCGATTACTGCCAGATTCTCTACCAAGATCTCAATCACCTGAACACCTCCCTGGAAGCCCGCTTCTCCTGGGATCTGGTTCGCGAGCGCGAGAGCATCCAGGCCGAGCTAGCGTCCGTCAACAAGATCATCTTCGAGCTGTCGGACAAGGTTCGCTCGCGCTCCTGAGCTTTCTCGCCCCGGTTTGCATTTTTTCGCCGGACCGTGACTCGCCACAGACCGGATCCTCGTGCGTGCAGGTCGCCCTGCCTGTACTCGCGAAGATCCGGTCTGTATACTTGCGCAGGTCAAGGCCCAGCCGGGGTGGTGTAATTGGCAGCCACGCAGGATTTAGGATCCTGTGGTCGAAAGACCGTGCGGGTTCGATTCCCGCCCCCGGCATTAGCGGTCCGATAAGTGGCTTTTAATGGGTGCATGCATAGTTTCTGGTTGGTTTTTCGTTAGCCCAGCCCTTCAGGGCTGGGAAACGGTAGAAGCGGAAGAGCGTTTTCTTCGGGCCTTTAGGCCCTCCCTGATGGCCTGACACGCGGGAGGGGCTGAAGCCCCAAAGCGAGAGGGGCTGAAGCCCCAAAATCGCTACACTCCGCCACCCATCCCAGCCCTGAAGGGCTGGGCTAACGAAAAAGACAACATGGCGGGAATCGATGCATGCGAGACTTTTAATGATCTCGCCGTATGCTGTCTCCATCCCTCTCTCTTCCCATACCCTTACCGTTGCTCATCACCGGCATCTCCGGCGTCGCCGGCTACAATGCCCTGCCGTATTTCCAGCGCCGCCATCCCGGACAGGTCATCGGCATCCGGCCGACGCAGACCTGGCAGCTGGTCGGTCCGGGCGTCGTGGCCGTGGACACGCAGGATCGCGACGCCCTGTTCGATCTGTTCCGCAGCCACGGCTTCCGTGCCGTCCTCAACTGTACGGGCAACTGCGCTCTGAAATCGTGTGAGCTTGATCCGGCGATGGCGTGGCGCACCAACGTCGTCAGTGCCGTCAATCTCGCGGCGGCGGCGGGTGCTTTCGGGGCGCGGCTGGTTCATCTGTCGTCGGACCTTGTCTTTTCCGGCGCCGGCGACGGCGGCCATGTCGAGACGGACGCGGTCGATCCGGTGACGGTGTACGGGCGCACAATGGCGGAGGGCGAGCAGGTGGTGTTGCACACCGACCCGGAGGCGGCGATCTTGCGTATCTCGCTGCCGATGGGGCCGAGCTTCAATCGCCACGCCGGCGCCATCGACTGGATTCAATCGCGTTTCCGCCACGGCCGGCCGGCCACGCTGTACTTCGATGAAGTGCGCTCCTGTACCTACACCGACGATCTCAACCTCGTCTTCGAGCTGTTCCTGGCCGGCCGGCAGTCGGGGCTGTTCCATGCCGGCGGGCCGCGCGCCTTGACGCTTTACCAGATCGCTCAAATTGTCAATCGCGTTGGCGGCTACGATCCGCATTTGCTCAAGGGCTGTCCGCGCCGCGACGCCGGACCCATGCCGCCGCGCGCCGGCAATGTGAGCATGAACAGCGACAAGCTGATTGCCGCGCTCGGCTACAATCCCTTCCAGCCCTGGCCGGTCGGCGAGGAGCTGCTGCCGGTTGATCGCCGCTGGCACTTCGAGCGCCCTGTCGGAGAGCCAGGCTCACCGGCTTGGCTGTCGGCGCGCTTGTACTGCTATCCCCGGCCGGAATCCGCTGGGAAAGCCGGCATCCTGCGGATAAACTAAATCACGGTAGCGAATGTTCGGATCGGAGATCTTGCCATGCTCACGATTCTCGGCGAGCGTCTGCGTCTGTGTGATCGCCAATCGCGGCGTGCTTTCTTGCAAATCGGTGGTCTGGCGATGGGCGGGCTTACCTTGCCTCAATTGCTGCGCGCCGAGGCGCGCTCCGGGGCCAGTCGGCCGCACAAGGCGGTCATCATGGTCTTCCTGTCCGGCGGTCCGCCGCATCAGGACATGTTCGATCTGAAAATGAGCGCTCCCGCCGAGGTCCGCGGTGAGTTCAAGCCGATCCGCACCAACGTTGCCGGGATCGACATCTGCGAGCACCTGCCGCTTCTGGCAGCACGGATGGATCGTCTGGCCATCCTCCGCGCCGTTGTCGGCGCCGACGGCGCACACGCCGCGTTTCAGTGCATGACCGGCCGCAAACGCTCTCGCCAGCCGCAGGGCGGTTGGCCGTCGCTCGGCTCAACCGTGTCGAAGCTGCAAGGGCCGGTACACCCCGCCGTGCCGCCATTCGTCGGTCTGTCGCCGAAGATGAAAGTCAGCAGCTGGGCCGATCCCGGACAGCCCGGCTTCCTCGGCGTCGCCCATGCCCCGTTCAAGCCCAACGCCGACGGCATGGGCAGCATGGTTCTCAAGGACACCAGCCTGGAACAGCTCGGCGATCGCAAGGCATTGCTGACGAGCTTCGACGGTCTGCGCCGCGAGCTGGACGCCACGGGAGCCGTGGAGGGAGCCGATCGCTTCACGCAGCAAGCCCTCAGCATCTTGACCTCAAGCCGACTGGCGGAGGCGCTGGATCTCGACCGCGAGGATCCGCGCCTGCGCGATCGCTACGGACGCGGGTCGGCGGAGCCGGCCGGCTACGGTGACGCTGGCCCGCTGCTCAACGATTACTTCCTGGCGGCGCGCCGGCTCGTCGAGGCCGGCGTCCGCGTTGTCACGCTGGCGTATGGACGCTGGGACTGGCACGGCAAGCCGTACGGCACCACCTTCGAGAACGCTCGACATCACCTGCCGATGCTCGATAGCGGCATCTCCACGCTGATGGACGATCTGCGCAATCGCGGTCTGGACCGGGACGTGAGCGTGATCGTGTGGGGCGAGTTCGGCCGCACGCCGAAGATCAACAAAAACGCCGGCCGCGATCACTGGCCGCCGGTGTCGTGCGCCCTTCTCACCGGCGGAGGCATGAGCCTGGGGCAGGTCATCGGCTCGACGGATCGCCTGGGAGGACACGCCAAGGACCGACCCGTGAGCTTTCAGGAAGTGTTCGCCACCCTCTATCACAACCTCGGCATCGACCCGCACACGGCGACCGTGACGGACCTGACTGGCCGGCCGAATTACGTTGTCGATGGTGCCGAGCCGATCCGCGAGCTGATTTAAGACAAGCACTCGCGCTGTTCGTCGCGATACAGCTCCTCGATCTGGCGTGCGTATTTCGTCAGTACGACATTACGCCGTAATTTCAGGCTCACAGTAAGCTCGTCGTCGGCGACGTTGAACGGCTGCGGCACGATGATGAATTTCCTGACCTGCTCGGCAGGGGACACGTCGATCAGTGCGGCCTGGATGCGGCACCGCAACAATGCCCTTACGGCCGGGGATACCTCCTCAGAGGGACCGTTGCGGCCCAATGCGGAGCAGACGTTGGCCCAGTGCGGCACGATCAGCGCCGACAGGAAATTGCGTCCTTCGCCGCACACCACCGCCTGATCGATGCACGCATCCGCCTGCAACAGCCCCTCGATGAAAGCCGGCACTACCTTCTTTCCGTTGGAGAGAACGAGCAATTCCTTCTTGCGTCCAGTGATTTTGAGAAAGCCGTCGCGGTCCCGCTCGCCGAGATCGCCGGTGTGAAACCAACCATCGCGGATGGCCTCGGCCGTCGCTTGCGGGTTCTTCCAGTAGCCCTTCATGACATGCGGACCGCGCGTCAGCACTTCGCCGTCGAGGGCAATCTTCACCTCGACGCCCGCCAGCGGCCGGCCGACCGTTTCCAGTTTGTAAGCGTCCTTGGAGTTGAACGAGATGACTGGCGAGGTTTCGGTCAGACCGTACCCTTGCAGCACTAGCACGCCGGCGTCGGCGTAGGCGCGAGCCACGGGATACGGCAGCGGCGCTCCGCCGGAGGAAAACCAATCGACACGCGGGCCGAACAGATCGCGCAGGCGCCGGCCGACCACCTGTGGATCGGGATCGGCAACCATCGTCAGCACCTTCTCGTAGAAACGCGGCACCGAGGCCATGTGTGTCGGCTGCACGTCCAGGACATCTTGCACCAGGGTGTCGCCGCACTCGGCGAGGCACAGCAAAACGCCGCTGGCGAACGTGCTGTAGTGATCGACGGTGCGGGCATAAATGTGCGTGTACGGTAGCCAGCTGAGCACGACATCGCCCGGCCGCTGGCCGGAACGCTCCAACATCGCACGGACGTTGCTCAGCAGGTTGCCGTGCGTCAGCATCACGCCTTTGGGATCGCCCGTCGTACCGGAAGTGTACATGATGCTGGCCAGGTCGTCGGGGCCGAGGGCGGCCTCGCGGCGCGACAGCTCGGCCGCCATCTGCGGCAAGGCGCGGCACCCCTGCTGCCGAAACGCCTCCCACGATAGCTCATCCTCCGCCGCGCTCAGGCCGGCTCGATCGAAGATAACCAGGCCGCGCAGGGCCGGCAGGCGGGCGCGGATTTGCCGGACTTTGTCAAGCTGGACGCGGTTGGAGACGAAGAGGAAGCTCACTTCGGCGTCGGCGAGCTGATAGTGGATTTGCCGTGCTGTCAGCGGCGCGTGCGGCGGGACGTTGACGGCGCCGGCGGCGAGGATGGCCAGGTCGGCGATCAGCCAATCGACGCTGTTCTCCGCCACCATGCCGACGCGATCTCCCGGCGCGACGCCGGCGGCGACGAGCGCGGCCGCGGCGGCCAGGGACTCGGTCCGATACTGCTCCCAAGTTACGTCGTGCCACAATCCGTGACGCTTGAAACGCAGGGCCGGACGCGGGCCAAGACGTTCCGCCTGACGACGGTGCAATTCGACGAGATTTCGCTCGTTCATGGGATTGCTTTCCTTGTCGCAAAGGTTCGCAGGGACGCCGAAGCGCCCCGGAGCATTATCCTGACTGGAGCAACGGCAATCCAGTCGAGCGGGTCGAAGAAATCGTCTCTTGCTTGACCCGTCCGTGCAGAGCCTTTAAGATCAAATTGTTTGGGTGGGGTACACATCTTATAGGAGGGAACATTATGCGAGCTTTGCCACGTCCGCCCTTGCTTTCACTGGGTTGTCTCGCTCTTCTTTTGCTCGCCGGCTCGAGATTTACAT
>Ga0335075_10016193_pt1 | contig 11153 bp, 13 predicted proteins | sample Lox_Sample_24_FD_206723 | JGI IMG/M metagenome (GOLD analysis project Ga0335075, IMG submission 206723) | Soil microbial communities from Loxahatchee National Wildlife Refuge, Florida, United States - Lox_Sample_2.4 | ecosystem: Environmental > Terrestrial > Soil > Wetlands | place: USA... | reverse complement strand
TCGCCACCCGGACTGGCTCGGCCCCGATGACCTGTCGCTCAAGATCCAGGAGATTCGCGAGGCGACCGACTACCAGGTGCCGATCCAGCTCAAGCTGGGCGCGGCCCGGGTCTACGACGACGTCCGGATGGCCGCCAAGTGCGGGCCGGACACTATCTATCTGGACGGCGCCGAGGGCGGCACCGGTGCCGGGCCGCACATCGCCGCCGAGGAGACCGGAATCCCGCTGATGGCGGCGATCCCGGAAGCCCGCCGGGCGCTGGAAGACGTGGGCCTGGCCGACGAGATCGACCTGGTCGTCGCGGGCGGCATCCGCAACGGCGCCGACGTGGCCAAGTGCCTGGCGCTCGGAGCGAAGGCGGTGGCGATCGGCCACTCCGCGCTGATGGCGCTCAACTGCAATAAGGAGATCCCCGGCGTCACCGACTACGAGGGCACCGTCGGGGTCCCGGCCGGCCAGTGCTACCACTGCCACACCGGCCGCTGCCCGGTCGGCATCACCACGCAGGATCCGGAACTGCGCAAGCGGCTGCGGGTCGACGAGGCCGCCGAGCGCGTCTACAACTTCCTGCACACCCTCACGCTCGAGGCGCAGATGTTCGCGCGGGCGTGCGGCAAGACCGACGTGCACAGCCTCGAGCCCGAGGACCTGTGCGCGCTGACCGTCGAGGCGTCGGCCATGGCCAAGGTGCCGCTGGCCGGCACCAACTACATCCCCGGGCAAACCGAGGAGCGCACGCTGGCCGAGATCAAGGCACTACTCGAAAAGCAGATCCTGAACGAGGGGCCGGGGGGTAACCGCGGTGTCTGAGCAACTCGGTTCCGGCGGGGAGACCTCCTCGCGGCTCACGGTGAGGATCGGCATCGACACCGAGGAGCTGACCGGGCGGACGTTCCCGTACCAGTTCGACCGGTCCCTGGTGGACGACGTGGACCTGATCGCCGCCACGCCGGGCGAGGACATCAACTGGCTCGAGGACATCCACCTGATGTACGAGGACGGGGTGCCCGCCGTCTTCGACCGCTACACCAACGCGTTCCTCAAGATCCACTTTGACATCCCGCCCGGGCAGGAGGACGAGTACGCCCGCAAGGTGCTGATCAAGCACCTGCAGGAGGGCAACTCCTACGGCATCTGGCTCAAGCGCCGGCACGCCAAGTTCCCCCAGCCGGAACTGGCCTCGTGGCGCGCGGGCTCGGACATGGTCGGGGAGGCCTGGCAGCCCTCCTAGCTCAAGGCCAGCAGGCCGAGGTCGCGCAGGCTCTCGGCGGTTTCGACGATCGTGGTCTCGGCGGGGTGTGGGCGCCACCCGAGTTCCTGCTTGGCCCGGTCGTTGTGGATGATCAGCCGGCGCGGCTCCGGTCCCGGCGCCTCTTCGGTCGGCACTCGCGCGGCCAGCGGGCCGAGCCGGTCACGCAGGAGCTGAGCCATCTCCAGGAAGCTGATGGTCGGCCCGTCGGCCAGGCACAGGAAGCGCCGGCCGGCCGCCGCAGGCGCGGCCATGGCCCGGATGTGCAGATCGGCCACGTCGCGCACGTCGGCGACGCCGAAGCGCTGGCGTCGCACCACGGGCATGGTCCCGTCGAGCATCGCCTTGATCAGCTGCAGCGACGAACGCGCTTGCGCGGTCAGCGTCGGCCCAAGGATGAACGTCGGGTTGACCACGGTCAGCTCGGTGCCGCCGCCCTCACGTTCGATGAAGTCCCACGCGGCCCGCTCGGCGATCGCCTTCGACCGCGGGTAGGCGGCCAGACCCGGCGTGTCGGGATCGGTCCAGTCATCCTCGGTGTACTCGGCGCCCGGCTTCGGTGAGTAGCCGACCGCCGCGAACGACGAGGTCAGCACCACACGCCGGGCCCCGGCGTCGCGCGCGGTCCGCAGGACACGCAAGGTGCCCTCACGGGCGGGAACGACGACCTCATCCGGATTCTCGGACTGGATCATCGGCGAGGCGGTGTGGTGGACCTCCGCGCAGCCCGCCGCCGCGGCCGCCCAGCCCTCGTCCGCGGTCAGCCCGGCCGCCACCACCTCCAGCCCGCTGTCATCCGCCGCGCCGCGGCGCACCGCCGCACGGACCTCGGCCTCGCGATCCAGGGATCGCACGGTCGCGCGCACCTGCCGCCCGTCCCGCAGCAGCGCAGCGATCAGCTGCGTGCCCACATAGCCGGTCCCGCCGGTCACCAGCACCGGGCTCATCGCAGCACCATCTCCTCCAGGCGGGGATACATGCCCTGGACGCGCAGGTTGGCCTGAGCCTCCGCGTCGGGATCCCCGTGGTCGCGGGCATCCCACAAGGCTGCCTTCGCACGGAGATAGTCAAGGTGAATGTGCAGGGTCGCGATCTGGGCTTCGATCCGCTCGGCGTGCCGCAACAGCAGATCGCGCTGCTCACCTGCTGCCGCATGCCCGCGCGCACGGTTGGCCTGGTATGTGCGCATATCGTCGATGCCCACGCCCATAGCCCGCAGGCAGGCCAGAACCTGCAACGTATCGACGTCTTCCTCGCGGTAGCGGCGGTGCCCGCTGCTTTCGTCGCGCTCGACCGGGCCGATCAGCCCGACCTGCTCGTAGTAGCGCAGCGTTGGCTCGCTGAGACCGCTGCGCCGGGATACATCTTGGATGGTGAGACCTGTCATGCCACCAGCCAACCAAACCTCAAGCGCTTTAAGTCAACCGGTGGGTGTCCAGCCCGTTGCGATCCAGCGCGGCCCGGAGCTGGCTGAGCCACTCGATGCCCAGCTGGCGCCCATTGGGGAGCTGGTCGCCTCGATCCCACCGCCACGTCGTGATGATCGCCAGCACGAGGATCCGGCACTCGTGCAGCAAGTCTTGATCGACACCCGGATAGTGCTCGCCGACTTCTTCGGGCGCATGGGCGAGGTCGAATTCGACCGGCCCACGGCAGCACGTCTCGAGGTCTATGAAGAGCAGCCCGTTCTTCGTGGCGAGCAGGTTGCCCGGGTGCGGCTCACCGTGCAGTAGCTGCTCAGCGGGGCCGCGATCGGCGATAACCCGTCTGCGGCTTCGTAGCGTGCCGCCGAGAAGTTCCCGGTCCGCGGGGGCGAGCGCCGGCGTGCGGTCGCGGCTGGCGACGAGTAGCTGAGCGTGCTCGACCCGATCCATGAAGTGCGGCGTGGGGACATCGAGCTTGCGCATGCCGGCATGGAGCCGTTCGAGCGCGCCGGCGTAGCCGGCCGGTGAGACCTCCCGATGTGCCGCCGGCTCGTAGTAGGTCCACAGGGTGACCACGAAGCCATCACGCTCATAGACGCGTGGGTCAACCCGGGGCTCAAGAGCAGCCACCGGGGATCCGGATTCGGCGAGCCGCTGGGCCAGCTCGACTTCGAACTGTGCAACCTGATGTGCAGCCGGTGCCACCCGGGCCAGCACGTCACAAGGCAGCAGGCGCAGCGTGAGCTTGTTCGAGTCGTGAAGAACGATCGCGTCTCCGGCTGTCAGCCCAAGTGATGAGGCGATCGACATGGCCGCGGCCATCGCGCGCGGGACCTCTGACGCCTGCATCGTCGCCCTCTCCCTTGGGAGCCGCCGTGCTCTCCAAGCGGTGCAACCTGGGCAACGTACCAAGTTGCGTGCACCGGCGACAGATAATAAGTGCGTGGAAGCGGCCTGCGAGGTTATGCGGCGGCTTGACCACAGCGGCTACGCGGTACTCCCGCGGCGCCTCGGCGAGGAAGCGCTGGCCGCAGCCCGGGACGAGATCGGAGCCCTGCTGGCTGTGGCTGACTGGGACTCGGGCTTCGATGGCTCCCGGACCCGGCGGGTCTGGGCCCTGCTAGCCAAGACGCGGTGCATGGACCAAGCCGCGCCCGTGGAGATGCCCGCCGGCTCCGTGCTGCTGTTCGCGGGGCGTCTATGGCACGGCGCCGGCGCCAGCACCCGGCCGCGGCTCGCCGTCGTCATCGACTACGTTCAGCCATGGCTGCGCCCGTGCGAGGGGCACACGCTCAGCGCCGGCCCAGACCAGGTCCGGCCGCTGCCCCAGCGGCTCCAGGAACTGCTCGGCTTCAACCAGCCGTCGCCGTACCTCGGGTTCATTGACGGCCAGCATCCACACGAGTGGCTGATGAGGACATGAACGACGCACCGCGCGGAACCCTGCATCACGTCGAACTGTGGGTGCCCGACCTGGCCCGCGCCACCACCCAGTGGGGATGGCTGCTCGGCCAGCTCGGCTACACGCTGTTCCAGGACTGGCCGGCCGGCCGTAGCTGGCGGCTGGGCAGCACCTACCTCGTCATCGAGCAGTCACCCGCCCTGACCGCCCGCGGGCACGACCGGCTGCGGCCCGGGATGAACCACCTCGCCTTCCACGCCGGCACCCGTCAGGAAGTCGACACCATCACCACCGCCGCACCAGCGCACGGCTGGACGTTGCTGTTCCCCGAGACCCACCCGCACGCCGGCGGCCCCGGCCACTACGCCGCCTACCTCGCCAACACCGATGGCTTCGAAGTCGAGCTCGCCGCCGACGACGAAACATAATCAGCTAAATCCTTGCGCCGGTGTCCGTCCGGCGGTTATCACAGCGGTGCGATGAGTTTCCGGGTGCTGATTCGTCTCGGTTGGTGACTCGAAAGGAGCGGGAAGTGCGGATCAAGATCAACGGTGTCGAGTTGTGCGTGGAAACCTTCGGGGACCCGGCGGATCCGCCGGTGCTGCTGATTGGCGTCACCATGCTGAGCTGGCCGGACGAGCTGTGCGCGGCGCTGGCCGGGCGGTATGTGGTGCGCTACGACCTGCGCGACGCCGGCCAGTCGACGTTCGCCGACCCGGACAAGCCCGCCTACGACCTGCGCGACCTGGTGACCGACGCGTCCGAGCTGCTGGTGGCGCTGGAGCTGGGGCCTGCCCACGTGGCCGGGATGGGCGTCGGCGGTTTCATCGCGCAACTGCTCGCACTCGACCATCCCGGCCAGGTCGCGTCGCTGACGCTGGTCTCCACCCGTCCGGTCGCGCCCGGTCCGGTCGATCCCGACCTGCCCGGCCACGCGCCGGAGCTGATGGAACAGCTGTTCGGGCGTCCGGAGCCGGACTGGACCGACCGGGACAGCGTGGTCGACTACATGACCACTTCCGCGCGGCTGATGTCCGGATCGGGAGGATTCAGCGGGCAGGACGCACGGGCGGCTGCCGGGTTGGTTTTCGACCGAGCGGGCCGCACGGCCAAGGCGCAGCGTGCGAGCCACCTCGGCACCATGTTCGCGGCCATCGACTGCCAGCCGCGGTGGCGCGAGCGGCTCGGCGAGGTCGCCGCGCCGACCCTGGTGATCCACGGGGATGAGGATCCGTTCTTCCCGCACCGGAACGGGGTCGTGCTAGCCGCGGAGATCCCGGGCGCCACGCTGCTCACGCTGCCCGGCATCGGCCAGGGCGTGCCGCGCGTGACGTGGCCAGCCGTCGTGGACGCCCTGTTGCGCCACACCTCCTGACCGCCGCTCTGGCCCACGGGCGGCGCTTGGGGCGTACCCGCGGCCGTCGGGCCAGATCACGGATCGGGTCAGGCTTGGCTTTCGTGGGTGGGGGCGCCGGGGGACATGGCCTGCTTGGCGCCCCCGCGCCGAGGCTGAGCCACGAGCACCGGGCATCTCGACCGGCGGATCACCCGGAGCGTGACACTGCCGAACAGGCGGGTCAGCAGTTCCCCGCGAGTCGGATGGCCCAGCACGATGAGATCGGCGTCGAACGCCTTCGCTTCGGCCACGATGGCCTCGGCGACCCGGTCGACGGCCGCGTAGCGGACTCCCCCGCCCGCGGCCAGGCCGGCCATGCGCAGCTCGAACGTGGCCGCGTCCGCCACGAGCGACGCGTCCTTCGATGTCTCGCGCGAGTACCAATGGAAGCCGGAAACCTCGCGAAGGCGCAGGTGCAGCGCCCGCACCTGCGACTGCCCGGGATCGGCAACACCCTTAACCAGGTCGAGCACGTCCTGGATCTGGCTGACGTCGTCGATCGCTACCAGGATCCTGGCGAACATCGGTCCTCACGCCGTCTTCGTTTCGCTCTGCCAGCCATCTGGCATCACATCAATGATCCCGCCGGATCGCGCACGCGCTATCGGCCGGGCCGTATGGATTACGTTAAGAAGACGGCCCGGGCCGTATGGATCCCGTTAGGAATATTCGCTTCCCCTGACGAGCTGCGCCCGGGCCGTGGCTGAGCTGGGCCGGGGCAACGCTCGCGGTCCGCATCGAATTCAGTCCCGCAGCACCCACAGGCAATAGGCGTCGCTGTCACCGACGTTGCGCCAGGCGTCGATCCCGCGGCGGGACGCAAGAAGCGTCTCACCGCGGCGAAGGACCGGCCGGCCCGATGCCAGCCATACCTGAACGAGGCCGCTGACCACCCCGACGAGCTCGGCGCCCTTGTGGGCGAAAGGAGCCTCGACGGTCGCCGATCGCGGCAGTGAGACAAGGTAGGCGCGCATGCCCGCCTCGGCGTCGTCGAGCAGCGGGAGAACAGAGCCAGCGGGCGCGTCGGCGAGGCTGCGGCGCCTGCCAATCCGGTAGTCGGGCGTGACCTCGCCGCCCAGCAGTTCGTCGAGGGTGATGTTGAGGCGCCCGGCCAGGGCGAGCAGCGTCTCCAGGGAAAGCCCTCGCTCTCCCCGCTCCACCTGCGAGATGGCGCTGGGGGAAACCTGGGCGAGGCGGGCCAGGTCGCTCTGGGAGAGATCCCGGCGCAGCCGGTAGGCGCGCAGCGCGGCACCGACCCGGGCCACCACCGGGGCCGGCTCCAGCTGCAGCGTTCCGTCGTGGGTGGTATAGCGAAACAGCTGGCCCTGGGCTCCCGGCGGGCGCCCCTCCGCCTTGCTGATGCGAACGCGGCCCTCACCGACGACGATGATGCACTGGGTGATCTGCTCGATCTCGCGGTGCAGGGTCCGGTACTGCCCCGCCCCCGGAACCGACCAGTAGGCGATCGCGCCGAGGTCGAGCAGCATCGGGCAGCAGCGTCCGAAGAAGTCGCTCGCGGTCCGCATCCCCCAGCGCCCCGACAGCGCCTCCAGCGAGTCGAACAGCAGCAGCGGGCGCCGCCCCCGGACGCAGAACTGCCGTATCGCCTCGAGCAGGCCGCGCGGAGTGGTGAGCGGCGAGCCCTTCCGCGCGTCGATGATCTCGATCCAGGGCCACCGTTTCTTTACCTCGGCTGGGTCGCTCGAGACGACGATGTACCCGGTCGTGCCGAACTCCTCGCGGCGCTGGGCGATGGCGTCGTAGAAGAGCCCCTGGGACGAGAGCCCGCCGCCCTCCCACACCCACACGACGTTGTCACCCCAGTAGAGGCCGCCGAGCGCGCGGTCGAGTTCGGGAACCCCCGTGCCCGCCGACTCATCAGCCATGCTTCATAGCTTAAGGATATTTGTAAGCTGCAGTCCTGATAATGGAGGGCCGCGATCGGCCCCAACGTCCGATGCAGCCACAGCCGAACGGATGATGCAAATACAGCACTGCTGTCAGCAACTACGCGACATGCCAATTTTGCTTTACAGTTGCTCACGTCTGAGGTTGACCTCGGAGCCCTCCGAGGTCGAGGCGCGGGAGTTGGGGGCGTCTCATGACAAGTTTCCGTGACCGGGTGCCGGCCAGCGACGCCGGCACGAGGATGCAGTCGGCGTTCAGGCGGGTGCTCGTCTGCGTCCAGGATGCCAGCCAGGTGGAGCAGGCCGTCGGACTGGTGCGGCGGGTGAGCGTACCCGGCACAACCGAGGCCCGCGTCCTGCACCTCAATCTCCGCGAGAACATCGGCGGCCGGCGCTTCCGGCTCGAGACGAAATCCGATGCCTCTTACGTTGCCGAGGCAGCCGTCTTCGAGCTTCGGATGGCCGACCTCGGCGCCTCTGCAGAAGTTCGCGCCGCCCTGGTCGACCGGGCCGCCGACGCAATCGTCGCCGAGGCCACCGACTGGGGAGCGGATGTGATCGTGCTCGGCACACCGCGCCGGGGCGAGCTCATGACCCGGCTATTCGGCAGCGTGACGCTCCGCGTGCTCCAGTCCGCGCCGTGCCCGGTCCTGGTGGCCTCGGCACCGGGCAAAGGTGGCCCGCACCGTGCGGCGCAGGAGCAGCACGCCGGTCACCGGTCCTGAGTAGCGGCCTGGTTACCAGTGTGGTGGGCACCACGCTGTTCCTAGAGCAACAGCGCGGGCACCACCACACCGCTGCCCGCGGTCAGGAATTCGTGCCAACCAGCTCCAGGGTTGCGCCATCCCGTAGCCGGCGCCGGACGATGTTGGTCAGCTCCACCTCGATGATCTTGCGGACGCCGGTCGCGGGCTGGGTGTCCATCACGACGTAACGGACCTGCCGGGCGCGCGCCACCTTCGCGATTGTCCGCCCGGCGCTGCGGGTCGCGGCGATCTGGCCATCGACCGTGCAGCCCTGCCGTTCCAGATCCGCGATCGCCTTGCCCACGATCTTGAGCTGCTCCTCGCGCTCGCGCCGGGTGGGCATCAGCCCGGGGTTGGGCAGCCCGAAGGTCGAGCCGTACACCTTGAGGATCGACAGCACGGCGACCGGCTGGCCGGTGGCGAGCTCGCGGGCACGGCGGACCGCCGCCTTGCTGAACGGCGCGCCGGAGGAGGCCAGCAGCACCGCCGCTGGCGCGGTCGGCTGCCGATCCCAGCGACGTCGGCCAGACAGCATTGCGCCGGTTACCGCACGACCGGTGGCTCGCCCGATGGCTCCGCGCCGCTCACCGGGTCAGGCGCGTCGCCGTTGGCGTAGGGGGCCGGGGGTGCCGCACCGTCACCAGCCGGGACGTCCATCGCGCCCACCGGATCCGCCACGCTGACCGCCCCGACCGCGGCCGCCGTGCCGTCCGCCGTGCCCAGCTTGCCGGCGGCGGCCAGCCTGCGGTCCTGCCAGGCACGCCACAAGTACAGCGGCGCGTACAGGGCGACGATCAGCAGCCCGAGCAGGTAGAGCCCTGGGCCCTGGCCGGGCCCGACCACGACCTTGGGCGAGTTCCAGCCGCCGAAGAAGTAGATGACCATCCAGAAGATGAAGACGGCCAGCGCGAGCCACTTGCACCAGGTGGGCAGGCGGAACGGCCGGTGCTCGTTCGGCCGCAGGTGCCGGTAGACGAAGTAACCCGCGAGCGCGCCCGCGCAGGAGAGCAGGTACCCACCGTTGGAGATGATGTAGATCCGCAGCGGCGAGCCGAGCAGGACCAGCAGCGCCGCGCACACCACGTTGAAGCCCATCGCGTTCGACGGCACCCCGTGCCGGTTCTTCTTCTCGAACCAGCGGGGCAGCTGGCCATCCTCGGCGGCCTGGTACAGCGACCGGCCGACGCCCATGATCGCGTTCAGCACCGACAGCGCCAGGGCCAGGATCAGCGGCACGCCGACGAACCAGTTCTCCCACGAGCCCTTGCCGAAGATGTGCGCGGTGTAGGCGAGGTACTCGGTGCGCGGGTCGGAGGACGCGAGCAGCAGACCGAGCACGGCCACGAACATCAGCGGCGTCATGATGTAGATGAACACGCCGAAGATGCCCTCGGCGGTGAGTGCGATCTTCGCGTCCCGCGCCCCGCCCTTGCACTCACCGACGTAGCACGCGGCGGCCTCCATCGCGATCACGTTCCACAGGATCGGGAAGGTCCATGCGGCCAGGAACGTGATGCTGACGTGGACTCCGGGCGGCGCGTGGAAGCCGGCCACGTTGCCCCAGTGGATCACGCTCGGCTTGAAGAACGGCAGGAAGATCATCACCGTGATCGGCAGCATCGACAGCACGCCCAGCACGGTGGCGAAGGCCGCGCCCAGCCGGATCCCCAGGTACGACGGGATGAAGATCGCCAGCAGCAGCGCGAAGCAGATCAGCATCTCGGTGACGCCGATCGGCGATCCCCAGGTGGTGCCGACCGGGTCGATCGTGTGACCGTCGCTGAAGTTGAACAGCACCGCCAGGTAGGACGCGGTCAGGATGACGTTGATCGGCGCGACCGGGAACCAGCCCAGCCAGTACGCCCAGCCGGAGACGCCGCCGATGTGCCGGGCGGTTTTGTCGCCGACCAGCGGCCGGAACGACTCCGTCGCGTATGACGGGATCCCGCCGGTCCGGTCCGGCCACATGGTGCCGAGCTCGGCCAGGCACAGGCACAGGAAGCAGCCTGCCAGCGTCTCAATGCCGATCAGGATGATGGCGCGATCCCGGTGACCAGGATGGTTCCGGCGAGCCCGATCACGAACGCGCCCCACCAGTTGGTTCCCTTGGCCAGGCCCTTTTCCTCGATCAATCCGTCTGCCGTGGTCATGGTTGCCTCCCGCCGTAGCCCAGCGAAAATTCAGAAGAGCGTCAGATAGCGCTCTACCTCCCAGTCGGACACGACGGAGTGCCAGGCGTGGAACTCCTCGCGCTTCACCTTCGCGTAGTAGTCGATGTAGTCGCCGCCGGGCGTCTTGCCCAGCGCCTCGCGCAGCACATCGTCGGTGACCAGTTCGTCCGCGGCGTGCAGCAGGGTGGGCGGCAGGGCCCGGATTCCGCGGCTGGCGACCTCCTCGGCCGGCAGCGTGTAGAGGTTGTCGAGGTTCGGCTCGCCCGGGTCCAGTCCGCGCTCCATGCCGTCCAGGCCCGCGGCCAGTTGCGCGGCCATGGCCAGGTACGGGTTGGCCGAGCCATCGCAGCCGCGATTCTCCACCCGCCCGCCGTCGGGCACCCGCAGCATCTGGGTCCGGTTGTTCCCGCCGTAGGTCGCGTAGGCCGGCGCCCAGGTCGCCCCGGACTGCGGCGCGCCCACGCCGAAGCGCTTGTAGGAGTTCACGGTCGGGCAGGTGACCGCGGCCAGCGCCGGGGCGTGCGCGATCAGGCCCGCGATGTAGTGATACGCCATCTCGGACAGCCCGAGCCCCCGGGCGTCGTCAGGGTCGGCGAACAGCTCAGCGCCGGAGTTCGCATCCCAGAGGCTCGAGTGCAGGTGCAGCCCGGACCCGGTGAGGTTCCCGAACGGCTTCGGCATGAACGTGGCCGCCATGCCGGCCTGGTGCGCGAGCATGTGCACCATGTACCGGAAGAAGATCAGCCGGTCGGCGCTGGTCAGCGCGTCGGAGTAGGCGAAGTTCTGCTCGAACTGGCCGTTCGCGTCCTCGTGGTCGTTGGCGTAGTTGGCCCAGCCGAGCTGGTTCATGTACCTCG
>Ga0335075_10016192_pt1 | contig 11153 bp, 10 predicted proteins | sample Lox_Sample_24_FD_206723 | JGI IMG/M metagenome (GOLD analysis project Ga0335075, IMG submission 206723) | Soil microbial communities from Loxahatchee National Wildlife Refuge, Florida, United States - Lox_Sample_2.4 | ecosystem: Environmental > Terrestrial > Soil > Wetlands | place: USA... | reverse complement strand
AAGAACTGCAGTAGCAGTGCTGATCGATGACTAGAAGTCAAAAAAAAAAAAAAATCATGTTGAATGAACCGCGTTTATGCGTTACTGGAGAGGAATTACCTGGAGATATGCACGCGAACCAAAGACTGCAAAACGTTAGATCTGAGCAGATAATCGACAATGCTTGGACAAATGCTCTCGAAAGTGATTCATAAATTCGTTACTGTCCCTCCATATATTCATACTTTATTCGCCCTATATTCATCATCATAATCATATTTACTCCATCGCCCAGTTCCCACATATATTCACCCTTTATTTAACCCTTGCGTACCGCCAGAGTCTTATTTACTCCCTTTTCAATCTCTAGTCACAGGTGTAAGTTTAATCATCAATGGCGGCCTTTGATAGACCGCATAAACCCTCATGCCTGTCACCCAGTCATTACTCTCTTCGCACAGCTCCATGTCAAAGTTCCAGAGCAGCCGAGCCAGAATTAACCTCATCTCAGCATATGCCAAGTTAATGCCAATGCAGTTCCTGGGTCCGTGAGAGAATGGCTTGAAGGCATCCTTTCGATCGTCCTTGTATCGCTCCTCTCCGAGCCAGCGTTCAGGAACGAACTTGTCGGGGTCCTTGAAGTTTGAAGTTGAGTGGTAGCAAGCCCACTGCGACACGCCGATCAAGTTTCCGGGCGGCACATATCGTCCTGTGATCGTGTTGCCTCGGCTGACGCGCATCATTTGTTGTGGGACTGTTCCTCTGTCAGAAAGCGCTACAAGTAGTTGCGGTTAGGACGCTTACGTGGTGGAAATATCCTTAAGCTTTCTTCTAGTACAGCAGCCTGGTACGTAAGGCGATTGGTGCTGACGAAGTCTATCTCGGTCTTTTTTTGAAAGCTGGAGCGGATTTCTTTGGTCAGCTTGTCCATTTTGCTTGGGCTTCGGAGAAGATAGTAGATTGCGCCCGAGATTGCAGAAGCAATGGTCTCCGAACCGCCAAGGATAAGTGCGTTGCATGTTTCCTGCAACTCTTCGATTGACATGCCTGTCGGTGTGCTGATATGCTTTTGGACATGAGTCATGCTGCATCTTGTCAGCTAGTGTCTACGTCAATAAGAATCAGAATTTACAAGTCTGTCCTGGTGTCGTTTCTGGCAAGGCGTGCAGCGAGGCTCTCGTTGATAAAGCCTCTATGTTTAGCTTCTTTCTCGCCGAAGCTTTTCGACTGTTTGGCGAGCCACATAATGATATGAACGAATGGTAGCACTTTTGCAAGGGAACCAACAATGACGAAGGCCCTGAGAAAGTAGAAGATATTTTCCATCCAGTACTTGGATTATTAGCAAAATGAGAAGTATATCGTCAGAGAATAAGAACTAACATGTAGTGTCGATGTCTCCAAGCAGTGAAATGATTCGCCAAATGTAAGGTCTCCAATGACATCCACGGTGACAAAATTCAGCCATGTCGACACATCGACTGGACCCTGAAGTCTTATTTGGTGGAGCTTCTGAATCATAAGATCCACATATTTTAATAGAATTGACTCTTGTTCTCTCAAAGCTTTCTCAGAGAAGCCATATGACAAGTTTCGCCTTTAGAGTTAGTCGGGTTCGTCGAATCGAACTCTTCTCTCACCTCATGCGGCTATGATCAGCATCCAAATCTGTGAAAGCCAGGCCTTTGACACCATTTGGCGGAGGTGGACCTGCTTTAGGGTCTTTAATAAGCTGCGGCCGTGTGGTGTATATATCATTCCAAGCCTCTGCAGAAATGTAGGATAGAACGTTTGGGCTTATGCGAACCACCGGACCATATTTGTCATGGAATTTGGCAATGTCATACGGTTGGCTTCCACGTATTTGAGAAATGTTAGCAGGTAATGAGCTCAATGCCCATAATTTTGGACCTGGGTAGCCGGAGAGGTCATCAAAGTAGAGACGGTAGATGGCACGGGTTATATAGAAGAGAAGAGGCTGTAAGAGAGTATAAGCAGGGCAGCATGAGCTTCGAAGGAAACATATACCAAGGTAATCACTCCTGCCAAAGTTGGCGAGGGAATCATTCTCAAAAACAGCTCCCCAAAAAGCCTCGCTAGCAATGGAGTATTATGACAGTTTAGACTCAACTTAAATACGATTCAAAGCCATGATTTGGTAACCAAATGCTTACATGCTCGCATTATGCAACCGTCATGGTTGGCCGGCCCTTGCGAGCTTAAGATGCAGACCAATTTTGAGATCAGACGAAGGATTCGCAACTTTGCGGTCTTTTGAGACGTGCGTTGTTGTCACCGGCTCCCCTGCATGCTGCTGCACGGATTTCGACCGACCTTATCTGGGAAAGCTGCTGTCACTGGATGCTCTTGCGTTCTTCCCAACACGGTGGATTCGCGGCACGGCGGTTAAATGTCGAGATTTCTCATGTAGGCAGGTTATGATTGATTTAGCAAGATAAGCACATCCCTGTCTAATGGCAACTTGGCCGAGCGGTTATGGTTAGTGATAGGGATTACGCATTTTAGCACCAGAATCTTATACTGACATCACCTACTAGGCGCCAGTTTCAGGCTCACCTGATTCCAATATACTGGTTCGAAAGAGCGTGGGTTCGAAGTTAGTGTACCAAAAAAATCTCTGTACTCTTATGTCATATCTAACCTCACTGTTAGTCCCACAGTTGTCAATAATTTTGTTTTTGTTTTTGCACACACCCGCATAGTGACTTTTCGTGCAGAATGTGGGACCCGCACAAGAACAGCAAGGTAGTACTGTACCTGCATCGAGATCTCGTCATGGTTCTATCCAACCGAGAAAGTCGGTGTAGCCTCTGCATACCCTGTTTCTTGTAACACAGGAAGACACAGGATTGGCAAGAAGCAGGATCTCGATCTGTCTCCTGCCAGTCTGTCCGAGGTGATTTTAGTGGACCTTCTTCAGGGCCTTCTTTACGAGGTGATTTGTGTTCAAGCCCTCGCTTCCCCCCAAGCCCAGCGCCACCTTGGTTCGTTCTAAAACCCCGCCCCACTAATGGTCGACGTCGACGATCTGCGCGTGATACGTACCATAAGACTCCGAGACCTGCGCGAAACGAGACCTTGAGACCATCTGACCTTTGCTTCAATTTGGAGGCCATGTGCTCTTTTGTTGTTTTGGCATTGTGATAGACATGCATGCTTCATTTACTCCTTGGTTTCGCTGTCTAGTTTTTCCTTGATTGACCTTGTCCGGCGTTTTCATTCAGCAGCATCATGTCCTCGCGATCCACTGCATCAGCGCCATTGGCGACACGGCTTTGGCAACTGTTACTTCTGCTACTTTGTATTCTTCTTCACGCGCCGCATATTGCAGGAAGCACTTCGAATCCCGACGACCTTACGACGAAACGACGAAACGACGAGAATCAGCATGTCTTTTCAAAAGCAATACCGAACGTCCATAACGATGGTACCGCTACTCAACCCACCGCTATGGCGCACTCAGACAACCCGCGTAAGAATATTGATACACTTCCTGCATTGATAATGGCGCTGGACGTGATGCAGGAAGAGTACTTTGAGGTTTGGCAGGGCATATGGCCGACAGGAATCGACTGGACCTCAGCAGTGCTCGGAACCCAGATCTCCGCTGCTTTGAGTGCTCTGTCCAAATCCTTCGCCTATACCGCAACGGCAGAATCGAATATATCTTCCGCTGAGAAAACCCACGAGAACATAATAAACAGATATTTTTCGCAATTGGTGGCTTCCTACTTCGGCCAGGATCACTTTCGCCTAAGGAATGAAGCATATGACGATATGCTTTGGGTGGTTCTTGGTTGGCTTGAAAGCATAAAATTCATCGAATTGCATTCTGAACTGCATTACAAAGATTCGCTGGACGGGAACTGCTCGAAGCACTGCTCCTGGTACGGCAAACAATGGGTACCTAGCTTCGCCCACCGGGCAAGAATCTTTTGGGACTTGGCATCTAAAGGATGGGATACATCTCTGTGTGATGGAGGTATGATCTGGTCGCCATATTTGGTGCCATATAAAAATGCAATCACCAACGAGCTCTTCATAACTGCTTCAATATCCATGTACCTGTATTTCCCTGGGGATGACAATACTGAGCCTTATATAGCGGGCGCAGGCCCCCCTATTGGACCGCGCGATCCGAAATATCTTGCTGCAGCCATTGAAGCCTACAAGTGGTTGAATCTCTCCAATATGAAGAACGAACAAGGGCTATTTGTCGACGGATTTCATGTAAGTGGTTGGGAACGACATCCTATAAATGGCACGAATCGGAACACGAAATGTGATAGCCGGAATAATCAGGTCTATACGTACAATCAAGGCGTTCTTCTTTCTGGCCAGCGTGGACTTTGGGAGGCTACAGGGGCCCGTTCTTACCTTGAAGAGGGACATGAGCTTATACGCAGCGTCATCAATGCAACAGGGTGGGACTTGGATTATAATGAGCCTTATCCTGATAGAAGAAATAAGACCGACCCACATCTGGGTGAATGGCACGGCATTGGTCGGTCAGGAGTACTGGAAGAGAATTGTGACAGACTTGGGTATTGTTCACAAGACTCTCAGACATTCAAGGGTATCTTCTTCCATCATCTCTCACTATTCTGCACACCACTCCCGCCGCATTATCTTCAACCTGGAGCGACTCTCGACTTCCAGGATTTCCAGGCTCTCAAAATATGGCACTATGAGTCCTGCACTAGGTACGGTGGCTGGATCAGACAAAATGCAGAAGCTGCAATCGCTACGCGAAACGAAGATGGAAAGTTTGGGATGTGGTGGGGTGCGCCGCCTGGCAGCAACTACTCCTGGGTGGCCGACCCGGAATTGACAGTCCCTGAAGAAGCGGTAGACTACAGAAATCGCGGTATTCCGAAGGATAGTACTTGGCAAGACCCAATTTCCAAGGAGGGAAGTCGGCAGCACGCCGTTACAGATTATAGCCAGCAGGTTACCAGTCCTTTGTCCACTAAGGCGGCCAAGGGAGGGGATGCGAACGATAGGGGCCGTGGACGAACGGTAGAGACGCAAGCGGGGGGGTTAGCAGTTCTCAAGGCGTTGTGGGAAATCGTTGATACCCGTCAGTAATGAGATATGATGTAGTTTTCATGGATATGGCGTTTTTATTGTAAGCATTTGAACATATTCACATAGCAGTGCTGTGGTATGGGATATCATATATAGACATATGAAAGCAATTTTACGGTGGGCCAAGTGCCGTGGTATGTTGCCGTCAAGTGAGCTGTCTCTCTGTTTGCCCTCAAAAAAACCCATGATCCGAACAAATATAAGGCGATGATGTTCAAAGAGATTCAAAAACATTCCAAGCTCCCAAGCGTTCGGGAGCGTGAGAAATTCGACCAAGAATCAACGAAAATACGTCATCGCGGCTGGCGCTTGCTTTTCAGAGTAAGACAACTATAAGAAGAGGTGCCTATCATATCTGTTGTTGACATGGTATACTGCCATGACTTTGCGAGTCTTTAGCAGCCCCACTTTGCTCGTTGTCCTTGTCGAAGTCGTCTCAGTCGACTCTCACTAGTGCTGCTTCGGCCTGAGTCTTTTCGGCAATCGCTCCTACGACGTGAGAAGCAGTTTATTTAGAGGTTTGCAAGCATTTTCGCTTCGTCGTTGGCCTGAATAGATCGAACATCGCATATTTCCCCAGAAAATCATATCACTCAGAGGGATAAGACACAGAACGAAGTAGACTCGTCTCTGCAATTTCTATGAAATGAAGACTTGGGAGCATGTAATAGCATGCGATGACAGGTCGCTCGCGCCACAGCAACAAACATTATCGATTTTCTCTCCCCTCTTCGTCTTCTCATATCACTCTCTGAAATCTCCTTCCGTATCCTGACCTGCTCTACAACCTCTCGCTGCTGTTTTGTCTGCTCTGTGGATTCTCTTTTCCAATTCATCCGGCGCTCTTTTCATTTTCTCCATCAACTGCTCTTTATATAGAGCGATGTACCAGTCGTAGAGAAAGAGGAGCTCAATGACGATGCAGATGGAAAACATTCCTAACCACAAGATCCATTCATAAAGGTCACCGATCAAGTGTATGAAGGTAGAGTGGAACGGTTCGGTTACATGAGGGCCAGAAGTTGAGGGCAGCATTCTTTTTTTTTGGGGGGGGGGAATGAAAATGTGTCACTAAATGCTCCTTGTAAGCTTCGGCTTCGTGGTCTAAGGTGTGTGTGGTAATTGGAAATTCAAGTATACCGTTCTATTGAAGTGTATCCAGGGCGTGCGGTGAGAGGAAAGAGGATTTCTAGTGCGTATTTCTGCACTTTTATCTTCCAGTTGTCTTTGTCCTTGCGTGTTTCGAATAGCCAAGGCGGCCTCCTGCGCGGGATCTAGCACCCGGAAATCCGCAGTATCCAGAACCTACCAGAGCATATATGATAAAGAGTCGATGGTTTGATTCCATGTTCCGTCCCTTAGTCACAAAAGACGCCAATGGCATCGCCGGCGGAAGGAGTCTGCCTTGGACTACGCAATCTTCATACCATCATAGCCTCAACATCTAACACAAGTTCAATGATGCTGCGCCTAGTACTCCATGTCATGTGATGACGTTACCTACTATTTAGAGAATCGGGCGGCTTCTTGTTTGCGACCAAGTGGTTAAGGGCCGCGACCCTTTGAGGCGATTCACTGCGCTTAGGCTTTCTGCCTACCAACAAATATTCACAGCCACTCGGACTCACTTCTCATAAATTAATGGAAGCATTTCGAAATTCTCAATTCATTGTCTTAAAACTCTACCGGAAAGCATGAGCTGTTATTATTGGTGTTGACCGTCGAGTTTAAGTCACTTATCGACTCCTAAAACCATTTCTTGTACGACTTCAAAATTCTGCGCTCAAAATGGCTGCAAACATGAATGCCACGGTATCAAAACTCGAGTCAATAATTGGATATCACTGTACCAGAGACCCAACACTTCTCTGGGAGGCTTTGCAAGCATCTGGCTCGCTCAACCGCGTTGCAGGCGACCGAGAAATTACAGACGGCAATAAGAAGCTTGCTGCTCTCGGAGACGCCGTCGCTGATCACTGGCTATGGCTGAATTTGTTTCGGACCAAATGTTCCAAATGTGAGTCTTCAACATTCCGTGCTGGTGTTCCGAAGATCAAACTTGCTGAACAACTTGTGCAGGTAAAGGTGACGCCAAACGCCAACAGCTTCTCAGCAACAAGAACCTCACCAATATCGGAAGGAAACTCGGCATTGAGATACTTCTAGTCCTAAGTCCTGGCGCAAGATGGGCATCCGATTACATGGTTGCGACAATGATGGAGGCGATTATTGGGGCGGTTTATCTTGACGGTGATATGAGGGCTGTGGAACAACTTATGGCGAACTTAGGCCTTGAGGCTGCGCTTCTAGATGCTTCTTGAGTGGGATTAGTATTTGATCATACTGAAATCGAATTATGTTGATTTGCTCAAGTGCCATCTGGAAGCGCAACTTCAAGATGTGGGATTTGGGGTTTCTTGATATCGCTTTGAATTGGGAAGGGGATGCGATTTGGAGTTATTTAGTGGAAACTTCTGTGCGTGCATTGTGAAATTTCTGTCTTACCTATTCTACGTGTTTCTTGTGTGTTACTTTGCGAGCGTGAAAAGAGCCAGAAAGTCCTGCTTTCGCTTCTTACTTCATCAATTCTGGAAATTTCAAGAGCGAGAATGACAAATAACAGCCTTTTTTTTTGTTATATATATTAAGGTCCTTTCATTTGTGTCTTCATATTTTTCTCTACAATTTGCGGGTTATTTTCCCTCATCTCCAGGGTCACACAAAATTCCATACAGAGGCATGGAGCGGAGAAGCCTTTACTCATTAGGCAGGAAGTCTTGCATCGCTATGCGAAACTGTAACCCCCCACCGAACAACAAACCATTGTTGTCATTCAAATCGTCACCGAATGAAAAGCCGTCGTCGAACTGCAAACCGTTGTTGAATTTCAATCCGTCGCGGCGCTCTTGAGGTGGTATAGTCACATCTCGAAAACATGAACAAAGCCGAAGCCGGCATACATACAATACGTTGAACCCACCTTACAACTTGATCCTCTCATGATTTCTCTTCTGACGCCGATATTCCTGGCTTGGTCAGATCGAAAAATACGCGGTTGGTACGAGTTCCTTGAGATGGCCGTTTTCCGGGTGACCTTAAGCGCTTGGCATCGCCTCAGAGGGCCGCGGCCCAACAAGTCTCGTAAACGTGGAGCCAACCACTTCTTTTGCACGGTAATTCGGGCGGAGCATCACTGCGATGCGGCGCGGGTATATTTGTATTGGATACAAAAGACTTGAGTTTTATGCTTGAGCCACTCGGAATGTTGATTAGGCACTCAGGAGCTTTCCGATGACCCAACTGTCTTTTGCCCAAGTTAGAGTTTCTTTCCAACTCTACCCAAACTGTTTTGTTAGTCCAAATCTCTGTACGAGTTTTAAACTGTCCGTCTAATCGAAATATAGACGCCTCAAAGTCAACGTACGAACAGATATCAAAACCATCACAATTTCAAATCTCATCATGCCATCTTCGACCTTCCTCATCTGCGTCTATATCCTTGTTACGCCCCGAATAATGGTTTGGATGAAATCCGGGCTATGGTCATTAGACTTTCTCATTAGCGTTCTCCTCGGCCTGTTGACACCGACCCCGAATACCATTCTCACCTCAGACAATTACGACCACCGTCTCCTTCTCTTACTCTGGCTCCCAGGAGTTGTCCACGCGCAATACGTTGCCCGAAAACCCAATCAGTGGCCCCCGATGTCAAATAGCTTCCTCATCTTCCTCGCCATTTTTATCATCTTGTTCTTCCCTTCCGGAGCGGCTTTCGTACGACGGGGCATTTGGTCCCTAGATTTCGCTGTCAGTGTGGTTCTTTGGGCGTTGGGGACTATCTCCAGTTGGTATTTGGAGACTACGGATTTTTACTACTACGAACTTCGTTTCATGTGCTTCCTGCCTTGTATGTTCCATGCATGCTATATGCTTATGACATACCCAGGTCAACACTCGGATACCGATCGGAATTTAGAAACTGGGACGGGAACGCAGACCATAGAAGAGGGGACCCAAGACAAAGGTGCGACTCGAATCTTGGAAGCTGGTAAAGAAAAGCAAGGAATAGTGAGAGAAAAGGCTAGAGAAGTCGGTGGGTACAAACCATGAGGGATGAGCAAGGACGCGAGAAGGATGAAAAATGACAGAACAAGTGAGGGCATGGCGGAAGGATTATGGTGATGCATAGAATCCGTATCAGAGAAGTATTTCGAAGTAGTGGAACAGAAATGAGTCGGGTTTGATCTCGCAATGTTCCTTATCCTAACGTTACACAGTAGCAAGAGCTTTATAGCTAAATTAAAATGTTCCATGCTCTGTTCTTCAGATGCTCTAGAGTAAGATCAAAAAGAAGTTCTACCAATGCAGCACCTTGATTCGGATCTTTGTCATCTTTGGTATTCGCTTTTCACACTATCATACGGATCGCATATCAATCCGTGATCCTCAACCTCACACCATTCAGAAAAATCAAAATAATTCTCAATGGCGCATGTTACAGTTTCAAGTTTCATGATTTCCTTCCCGGAGCTTTTATTTGGGGCTCTCTGCAATATATAGATGCTGATAACCTTGTTACCGCCTTTTCCGTATTGATTGAAAATGGTATTCGCACTTAGGTTTCCTTTATCAGCGTTATGTTATTGGGTCAAGTTTTGGGGTTTCGAACATATCGCCTCCTTCAGTTTTAAATCCCTCGGGCTCTGTCTCATGAGCTTGCTTTTCGTCCCCTTTGCTGCACTACGCACAGCCCATGTCCATTCCAAATCCTATACCGTCGTGGGATATGATCCCGACCGAAGAGCTATTGGAATTAGGAGGGATGTCCGAAGAGGACCTCTAGCCAATGCGTACTAGAGATCTTGATCAACCCGTCTCAAAAGCATACATGAAATACTGGCAAGGAGGGTAGGCAGGGAGTTGTGTCCTAGTGCAAGAGTCCTCCTGAACGGTGATTATTGGGCTCTGTCAGTACCTTCAAGAAGCGGGAAGTAGGTTTCTCCATGTTCAGCCAGACTAGTCTCTTCAGTTGATGAGCTAAGGCACAATGCACAGTAGTAACAAGAAGAAATAAGAACCAGATCAAAACCTGCATTCTATTATGGTAAGTTTATCGCCAGACGCCTATAATACAGTGTGCACATGGCCATAATACCTATGACATGATCAGAGCTCTTCTTCAACATCCATATTCTCCCCGTTCGCATGACCGCCCGCCCCATACGTTGAGTCCTTGACTGGGACAGACGCTTCTTTATCGATCATCTGTCGGGAGACTGACACGATGTTGTCTTCGATCAACTGCTGTCCAACGTCCTCTAAATGCTTCTTCGGATCAACCTTCCCAACATATCTAGTCTTGAGCTGCTCCTTTGTCAACTCGGTCTCTTCCTTCACGCGCTTCTCGTAGCCTTCCGCTAGTCCAACTAATCTTTGAAGTCTTTCTGTGTTGCGTTTGCCTTCTACTCTAAAGTCATCCATTTGTAGCCCTTCAGTCCATACATGTTTGTGAAGATTCATGAGCATGTTCTCTTCCAGGGCAGTCTTGCGGTAGTTAATGCCGATGCTGTAGTAGTGTCGGTTCAGTCCGTGGATGAGAGCTTGAATGGATGGTTTATTAAGATGCCCCAAGTTCGACGTGCTTTGCCGAGGTTCTTGGCCCATCATGACTGATTGCGGGTTTATCAGTCGAAATGCATCTATAACCACTTTCCCTTTGACAGACTGTATTGGATCAACAACAACTGCGACGGCTCGGGGCGTCAACTGTTCGAAAGATTGTTGTGTATTGATATCGACAGAAGAGAGCCAGCAGCCAAAGCCCGGATGTGAATGGTACCAGCCAACAACCGTTTCGGGTCTTCCAATACCTATTGTCAGTCCCTATTGTGTGCGTTAAGATCCTTTGCGACTAACCGGCCCGTTTGCCTTAGCATATCCATCATTTTCGTTTGAAAAACAGGATCAACAGCCTCAACACTAACACCTGTACCACTTTGCGGCATAGCAAAGACGTCTACAACTCGCACCGTGAAGTCATCCACAAACTCTCCAAGCATCAGGCC
>Ga0335075_10016190_pt1 | contig 11154 bp, 11 predicted proteins | sample Lox_Sample_24_FD_206723 | JGI IMG/M metagenome (GOLD analysis project Ga0335075, IMG submission 206723) | Soil microbial communities from Loxahatchee National Wildlife Refuge, Florida, United States - Lox_Sample_2.4 | ecosystem: Environmental > Terrestrial > Soil > Wetlands | place: USA... | reverse complement strand
TATGGCCGACGGCGAGGCCGCCGAACTCGAAATCGGCGTAGAGCGGCTGGACGTTGCGCAGCACGGTCTCGCCGGTGGTGGAGTAGCGGTTATGGCCGATCGCGTGCGTGCCTGGGAGGCCGGCGATCACGCGCGCATCGCTGAAATTGTCGCCGACCAGGCCGAGCCCTTTGTGCGAGTGGAAATGCGCGCCGTCGAAGGAGACGATCCCGGTCGCCTCCTGGCCGCGATGCTGGAGCGCGTGCAGGCCGAGCGCGGTGACCGCGGTGGCGTCGGCTGCGTTCCAGACGCCGAAGACGGCGCATTCCTCGTGAAATTTGTCATCGCCAGGGCCATCGGGCCCAAGATCGTCACGAGGGAGCGTCATCCGGCACTTCTCCTCAATGGGTCGGCGGGTCGAGCGCCGAGCCGTCGGGGCTCGCCTGCAGGAGCGCCGTGGCCCCGGGCACGGGCGCGGCCGGCGGCCGGTCCAGGCGTGGGCGGTAGCGCGGCGGCAGTATCTCGACGACCCAGGCGGCGCCCTCGTAGGCAAAAGGAAGCGCCCGCGCCGCCAGCACCACGGGCGGCCAGGCGGCCGGCGCCTCGACGAGCCCGACGGCGATATAGGCGATGACGATCAGCGCTGCACCCCGCGCGAGGCCGAAAATCAGGCCGAGCGAGCGATCGAGGCCGCCCAGGGCCGAATTGCGGACGACGCCGCCCACCCAGGAGGCGATCAGCGAGAGCAGGATCAGGGCGACGAGGAAGACCGCGACCGCGGCGACGACATCGGCGATCCCGGGATCGGTGATCATCGTGCGTGCCTTGGCCGAGGCGAACGGAAAGGCGATCGCGGCCACCGCGGCGGCCCCGAGCCACGCCCCGACGCCCAGCACCTCGCGCACCAGGCCGCGGGCGAACCCGATCAGCGCCGAAAGCCCGGCCACGCCGAGAACGGCGAGGTCCACCCAGTTCATCGGGCTGCAATCTCCCGCCCCGGGCAGCCTTCTATCCGCATCGCCTGTCGCACCGCCGGAAAGTCACTCCGTATAAACCTGATCGCCGAGGATTCGCCAATTCGTCATCAAGAACGGCTATCGCCCTTGCGAAACGAGCCGACCAGGTCGGAGAGGTGGCCCATGCCCGAAAGGGCGAGGCCCTCCGGGGCGGCGAGCGGGCGCGAGCCGCGCGCCAGCCGCCGCGGCAGGCAGGCGGCCGCAAAGCCGAGCTTGGCGGCCTCCTTCAGCCGCGCCTCGGCCTGCGCCACCTGGCGCACCTCGCCGGAGAGCCCGACCTCGCCGAAATAGACCGTATCGGCGGCCGTCGGCACCGAGGTCGCGGCCGAGACCACCGCCGCCGCCACCGCGAGATCGGCGGCCGGCTCGCTGATGCGCAGCCCGCCTGCGATATTGAGATAGACGTCCGCGCCCGAGAGCGAGAGGCCGGCGCGCGCTTCGAGCACGGCGAGCAGCATCGCGAGCCGCCCGCTGTCCCAGCCAATCACCGCCCGCCGCGGCGCCCCGCCGCCGCCGGGAGCGAGCAGCGCCTGCACCTCGAGCAGGACAGGCCGCGTTCCCTCGATCCCGGCAAACACCGCGCTGCCGGCCACGTTGCCCCGCCGCTCGGCAAGGAAGATCGCAGACGGGTTCGCGACTTCGGCGAGCCCGCGGTCGGTCATCTCGAAGACGCCGATCTCGTCGGTCGCGCCGAAGCGGTTCTTGACCGCGCGCAGGATGCGGAACTGATGCCCCCGATCGCCTTCGAAGGTGAGCACCGCGTCCACCATGTGCTCGAGCACGCGGGGGCCGGCGATCGCGCCGTCCTTCGTCATGTGGCCCACCAGGACGAGCGAGAAGCCGGAGGATTTCGCGAGCCGCGTCAGCTCGAAGCCGCTCGAGCGCACCTGGTTCACGGTGCCGGGCGCGGATTCCACCGCCTCGAGCCACATCGTCTGGATCGAATCGATCACCACCAGCGCGGCCCCGCTCCGCTCGAGCGCGGGCGCGATCTCGCCCACGTCGATGGACGCCGCCAGCTCGACGGGGGCGTCCGAGAGGCCGAGCCGCTCGGCGCGGAGCCGAACCTGCTCGATCGATTCCTCGCCCGAGACGTAGAGCACCCGCCTGCCCGCCCGCGCCACGGCGGCGGCGGCCTGAAGCAGCAGCGTCGATTTGCCGATCCCGGGATCGCCGCCGACCAGCACCGCGGCCGCCGGCACCAGGCCGCCGCCCAGCACCCGATCCAGCTCCGCGATCCCGGTCCGCGTCCGCGGCGAAGGCGCGCTCTCGCCCGCGAGCGGGACGAAGGAGACGGCGCGGCCCGTCGCGGCGGTGCGCTTCGTCGCCGGCCGCGACGCCACCGCCTCCTCCGCCAGCGTGTTCCACTCGCCGCAGCCCTCGCAGCGCCCCACCCAGCGTGCGCTCACCGCCCCGCAGGACTGGCAGACAAACCGCGTGGTGGCCTTCGCCATGCCCTACCCGCGCAGCTCCATCCGGATCGGGCCCTCGCGGCTGCCGTGCGTGAACTGCTCGACGTAAGGGTTTCCGCTGTCGAAGAGCGAGCCGGCCGGGCCGTCCCAGACGATCCGCCCGCCATGGAGCATCGCCGCCCGGTCGCCGATCCGCCGCGCGGAGGCCATGTCATGGGTGATCGCAATCGCCGTCGAGCCCAGCCGCTTCACGCAATCGACGATCAGCCCGTCGATCACCGCGCCCATGATCGGGTCGAGCCCGGTGGTCGGCTCGTCGAAGAAAAGAATCTCCGGCGTCGCGGCGATCGCGCGCGCCAGCGCCACGCGCTTCTGCATCCCGCCGGAAAGCTCGTGCGGGAAGAGCGCGCCGACATCGGGCTCGAGCCCGACCTGGCCCAAAATCTCGCCCGCCCGCGCCCGCGCCTCCGCCCGCCGGACCCGATGGCGGGCGATGAGGCCGAAGGCGACATTCTCCCACACGGGGAGCGAATCGAAAAGCGCGCCGTTCTGGAACAGCATCCCGATCCGCGCGTACATCGCCCGCCGCGCCCGGCCGGACAGGGCGAGCACGTTCTCGCCCGCGATCTCGATCGTCCCGGCATCCGGCTCGATCAGCCCGAGAACGCACTTGATGAGCACCGATTTGCCAGTGCCCGACCCGCCGATCACGACGAGCGAGGTGCCGGCCATGATGTCGAGATCGACGCTCTCCAGCACCTTCTTCTCGCCGAACGACTTGGCGAGCCCGCGGATGCGGACCTTCGGGACCGCGCCGCTCATTGGCTGAAGAAGAGCCCCGTAAGCACATAGTCGAAGGCGAGGATGAGGATCGAGGCGGAGACCACCGCCGCGGTGGTCGCAGCACCCACACCCTCGGCGCCGCCCCGCGTCGCGTAGCCGTTGTAGCAGCCCATCAGCGCGATCAGGAATCCGAACACCGCCGACTTCACCAGCCCGGAGACGACGTCGATCGTCTCGAGATAGGAGAAGGTGCTGTGCAGATAGGCGGCCGGATTGAAGCCGAGCGAGGTCGTGCTGACGAGGAAGCCGCCGAGCACGCCCAGGATGTCCGCCACGACCACGAGCATCGGCAGTGCGAGGATGCCGGCGAGGAGGCGGGGCGCCACGAGGTACTTCATCGGGTCGGTCGAGAGCGTCGCCAGCGCGTCGATCTGGTCGGTCACGCGCATGGTGCCGATCTCGGCCGCCATCGCCGACCCGACCCTCCCCGCCACCATCAGCCCGGCCAGCACCGGGCCAAGCTCACGCGTGACCGAGAGCACCACCACCGAGGCGACGGCGCCCTGCGCGGAGAACCGGGCGAAGCCGGTATAGGACTGAAGGGCGAGCACCATGCCGGTGAAGATCGCGGTCAGCGCCACCACCGGCAGGCTGAAATAGGCCATCTCGACGAGCGCCCGGAGGAACATCCGCGGATGAAAGGGCGGGCGGACGAGATGGGAGAGCCCGGCGAGGCCGAAGAGGGTGACGCGCCCCGCCGTGCGGCAGAGGCCGAGCACCGGCCGCCCGATCGCGGCCAGCGCCAGCAGGATGGAATTCACGCGCCGAGCACCACGCGGTGATAGCGCCGGCCGAGCAGGGTGAGGATGTTGTAGTCATTGGTCCCGGCGGCCTCGGCCACCGCTTCGAGCGGCTGGGCGGGGCCGATCAGCTCGAGCCACTCGCCCGGGCCGAGGTCCGGATGGTCGGTCGCGTCATAGGTCGTGAGGTCCATGGAGACACGCCCTACCAGCGCCAGCCGCCTGCCGTCAAAGAAGGCCCCGCCCCGGTTCGAGAGGCTGCGCGGCCAGCCGTCCGCGTAGCCCACGCCAATCGTGGCGATCCGGCTCGGCCGCGCCGCCCGCCAGGTCGCGTTGTAGCCGACGCTCTCGCCCGGCCCGATTTCGCGCAGGCTCAGCACCCGCGCGGCGAGATGGACCGCCGGGCGCATCGGGTTCGCCTGGCCGGGCACCGGGTTGATGCCATAGAGCGCGGCCCCCGGCCGGGCGAGGTCCGAGGCGAAGCGCGGCCCGAGGAAGATCCCCGACGAATTGGCGATCGAGCGCGGCGCCGGCGGCAGCCGGTCCGCCAGCGCGGCGAAGCGGGCGCGCTGGTGCTCGTTCATCGGATCCCCGGCGCGTTCGGCGCTCACGAGATGCGTCATCACGAACCTCAAAGCGACGCCCTCGAGCAGCGCGGGCTCGGCCGCCAGCGCCGCCACCTCGGCCTCCGTGAGCCCGAGCCTCGCCATCCCGGTATCGATGTGCAGGATCGCGGCAAGCGGCGCGCCCGCCCGCGTCGCCTCCGCGCGCCAGAGCGCGATCTCGCCGAGCGAGCCCAGCACCGGGATGACCCCGTTCGCACGGTATTCCCCCTCTGTCCCCGGATTTACCCCGTTCAGCGCCGCCAGCATCGCCTCCCCGACCAGCGGGCGGATCGCCAGCGCCTCCTCGAGATGCGCGGTGAAGAAATGCCGGCAGCCGGCGGCGTAAAGCGCCGGCGCGACGATCCTCGCGCCGAGCCCATACGCGTCCGCCTTGACCACTGCCGCAACCGGGCCCGCCGCGTGCCGCGCCGCGAGCGCCCGCCAGTTGGCGACGATGGCGGGAAGATCGATCGTCAGGACAGCGGCGGCAGCCTCAGCAGCCGACATCGGAATGCTGGAGGTCGAGATCCGCGAACCGGGTGAACTCGGCCTCGAAGAAGAGATCGATCTTGCCGGTCGGCCCGTGCCGCTGCTTGGCGAGGAAGAGCTCGGCCCGGTTGTGCACGCGCTCCATGTCGCGCTGCCATTTCTCGGTCGCGTCCTGGAAGCGCTCCTCGGAATCGAAGCTCATCTGCTTGGGCGCGCGCTGCGCGAGATAGTACTCGTCGCGGTAGATGAACATCACCGAATCCGCGTCCTGCTCGATCGTTCCGGATTCGCGCAGATCCGAGAGCTGCGGGCGCTTGTCCTCGCGCCCCTCGACCGCGCGCGAGAGCTGCGAGAGCGCCAGCACCGGCACCGCCAGCTCCTTGGCGATCGCCTTCAGCCCCTGCGTCACCTGGCTGATCTCGAGCACCCGGTTCTCGGGCTTCGTTCCCGCCGCCGGGCGCATGAGCTGGAGATAATCGATCACCACGAGCGCCAGCCCCCGCGTGCGCTTGAGCCGCCGCGCCCGGGTGCGTAGCGCCGAGAGGGTGATCGCCGGCGTGTCGTCGATCTCGATCGGCAAGCCGCTGATCTCGCGCGAAACGGCGACGAAACGATCGAAGTCGCGCTGGCCGATATCGCCGCGGCGAATCCGATCGCCGCTGATCCGCGCCTGCTCGGCGAGCACGCGCGTCGCGAGCTGCTCGGCGCTCATCTCGAGGGAGAAGATGGCGACCGCGGGCTTCTTCGCCTCGCCCGCGCGCTCGACGAGCAGCGCGCGTGCTGCCCCCGCGGCGATGCGCGTCGCCAGCGCCGTCTTGCCCATGCCCGGCCGGCCCGCGAGCACGACGAGATCGGAAGGATGGAGGCCGCCGGTCTTGGCGTCGAGATCGGTGAGGCCGGTGGCCAGGCCCGAAACGTGCCCGGTGCGCCGGAAGGCGCGCTCGGCGCTCTCGATCGCCTGGGCGAGCGCGCGCTCGAAATTGAGGAAGCCGCCATCGCCCGCGCCGCGCGTCGCAAGATCGTAGAGCGCCTGCTCCCCCGCCTCGAGCTGCCCGCGCGCCGGCAGCTCCGGCTCCGAGCCGAAGGCACGGTTCACCATCACTTCGCCGAGATCGATCAGCTGGCGGCGCAGCCAGGCGTCGTGCACCGTGCGGCCATACTCGCCGGCATTGATGATGCCGACGGTCGCGGCCAGGAGCTGGGCGAGATAGGCGGTGCCGCCCACCTCCTCGAGCAGGCCGGAATGCTCGAACTCGGCCCTGAGCGTTACGGCGTCGGCGAGCTGGCCGGCTTCGACGCGCCGCCGGATCGCCTCGTAGAGGCGCGCGTGCACCGGGTCGGCGAAATGCTCGGGCTCGAGGAACTCCGAGACCCGCTCGTACGCCTTGTTGTTGGCGAGCAACGCACCCAACAACGCCTGCTCCGCCTCGAGGTTGGCGGGCGGCCGGCGCAACGCATGCCCGAGCAGGGGCGAATCGAGAGGGGCATCGGGGGGAGCCATGGGGCGGGGACCATAGTCCCCTCCCCCGCGCAGGACACCCTGTGGATAGGGTGCAACATGGGAGTGGTTTTTTCTCCCCCCAGGGGCTCTGCCCCTGGACCCCGGCAAAGGCGGAGCCTTTGCAATCCATTACTTAAAAGATTCGGGGGTCTGGGGCCTCAAGGCCCCAGCGGGGTGCAGGGGCAGAGCCCCTGCCTGGCCTAGCGCGCGGCGCCCAGCGCCCAGGCCAGCACGCCCTTCTGGGCGTGCAACCGGTTCTCCGCCTCGTCGAACACCACCGACTGCGGCCCGTCGATCACCGCCTCGTCCACCTCCTCCCCGCGATGCGCGGGCAGGCAGTGCATGAAGAGCGCATCCGGCGCGGCGAGCGCCATCAAGGCGGGCGTCACGCGGTAGGGCGCGAGGAGATTGTGCCGGCTCTCCTTCGGGTCGTCCGACATGCTCAGCCAGGTATCGGTGACGACGCAGCGCGCGCCGGCGACGGCCTCCTCGGGGGAGTCGAACAGCTCGATCCGCGCTCCCTGTTCCCGCGCCCAGGCGACGAGCGCCGGCGGCGGGCGGAGCTGCTCGGGTGTGGCGAGGCGAAGCGTGAAGTGGAAGCGCGCCGCGGCCTCGATCCAGGAGCGCGCGACGTTGTTGCCGTCGCCCGACCACGCCACCGCCTGGCCCGCAATCGGGCCGCGATGGTCCTCGAAGGTCATCACGTCCGCCATGAGCTGGCAGGGATGGGAGGATGCGGTGAGGCCGTTGATCACCGGCACCGTCGCGTAGGCGGCCAGCTCGGCGAGCTTCTCCGCGCGGTCGGTGCGGAGCAGGATCGCGTCCACGTAGCGCGAGAGCACGCGCGCCGTATCGGCAACGCTCTCGCCGCGGCCGAGCTGCGTTTCGTAGCCCGAGAGCGAGATCACCTCGCCGCCGAGCTGGCGCATCGCGACCTCGAAGCTCACGCGCGTGCGCGTCGAGGGTTTTTCGAAGATCATCGCCAGCGTCTTGCCGGCGAGCGGGCGCGAGGAAACGCCGCCCGCCTGACGGAATCCGTGCGCGATGTCGAGCATCTGGCGGAGCGTCGGCGTGTCGAAGTCGCGCAGATCGAGGAAATGGCGCGGCGGCGGCGCCGCCGGCGTCTCCCGGTCCTGGTCCGCCTTCTGGCGCTTCAGCGCGCCGCTCATTTCGCCGCGACCTTGGTGCTCGTGGGCAGGCAGCGGAGCGCGGCGCGGCGGAGCATCGCCGCCGCCTCGTCGCACTCGGCCTCGCGCACGATCAGCGGCGGCACCAGGCGGAGCACGTTCTCCCCGGCATTGACGGTGAGCAGCCCCTCGGCGAGGCAGGCGGACGCCACCTCGCCCTGCGGCGGCACGCATTTCAGCCCGACGATCAGGCCGGCGCCACGCACCTCGGAGAAAACCTGGGGGAACTCGGCCACCAGGCGCTCGAGGCCGCGCCAGAATTTGCGTGCCGTGCGGTCCACATCCGCAAGGAAGCCGGGCGCGAGCATGACGTCGAGCACGGCGTTCGCGGCGGCGGAGGCGAGCGGGTTGCCACCGAAGGTGCTGCCGTGCGTGCCGGGCACCATGTTTCGCGCGACGCGCTCGGTTGCGAGCACCGCGCCCATCGGGAAGCCGCCGGCGATGCCCTTCGCCGCCGACATCACGTCCGGCGCGATGCCGGCCCATTCGTGCGCGAAGAGCTTGCCGGTGCGGCCCATGCCGCACTGGATCTCGTCCATCCCGAGGAGGAGGCCGAACTCGTCGGCCGTCGCGCGGAGATCGCGCAGGAACTCGAGGCTCGCGGGCCTGATGCCGCCCTCGCCTTGCACCGGCTCGACCAGGATGGCGCAGGTCTCGGGCCCGATCGCCGCGCGCACTTCGTTGAGGTTGTTGAAGGGCACGTGATCGAAGCCCGGCGCCGGCGGCCCGAATCCCTTCAGGTATTTCGCATTGCCGGTGGCCGAAAGCATCGCGAGCGTGCGGCCGTGGAAAGCCCCCTCGAAGCAGATCACGCGGTAGCGCTCGGGATGGCCCTCCTCGGCCATCGTCTTGCGCATCATCTTCACCATGCCCTCGTTCGCTTCCGCGCCGGAATTGCAGAAGAAGACGGAGTCCGCGAAGGTCGCCTCGGTCAGGCGGCGGGCGAGCTTCTCCGCTTCGGGCACGCGGTAGAGGTTGGAGACGTGCATCACCTTCGCCGCCTGCGCGGCGATCGCCGCGACCAGGTGCGGATGGTTGTGGCCGAGCGAGGAGGTGGCGATGCCGGCGCCGAAATCGAGGAACCGTCGGCCATCCTCCGTGATCAGCCAGGCGCCCTCGCCCCGCTCGAAGGCGAGGTCCGCGCGGTTGTAGGTCGGCATCAGCGGAGGAATCATTCGCCGCTCGGCCCTTTCAGCCGTTCCCGTCCCCTCGCATCGCGCGGCCGCGAGCCTTCGCGGCCGCCGGCGGGGGAAACCTCGATAGTTGGCCGGGGACAGGGCCAGAGTCAAACCGAGCCGGCTTCGTCGGGCACGGTTTCGGCGAACCGTCATCCGCCCTGCCCGCGAGAGGGCGGCCTCTCACCGCGGCGCGGCGATCTGCGGCCGCCTGGCGGCCCATTCGGGGGCGGGCACGCTCGCGCAGCGCCGCACGCCCACCACCTGGCGCAGATTGCCCTCGATCAGGGCGAGGGTGTCGGCGGGAACGCCGGCGAGCCGGATCTCGACCGCGAGCGCGCCGCCCTCGAGCTTCGCCGCGAAGGTCTCGGGCACGAGGTTGCGCCGCGCCAGCGGCTGGAGGAGCCGGGGCAGCACGCCCGGACCGAAGTCCACCAGAACCTCGAATAGAACGGAGGATGCGGCCGGCAGGGCCGCGGATGCATCGTCAGACATGGAACGCTCCGAAGGGAGAGTGAAAAACCGCGCGAAAACCAGAGCCCCGGCCGCTCAGGCAGCCGGGTGGCTAATTCGCGCGCTCTCCATCCGTCGATGCATTCTTTAAAACTAGCACATCCTGCCGGCCCGCGCCATCACCATCGCCCCACCTGTGCTCCTCGTGCCGGAAGCGCCGGGCCCCGCTCAGGCCGGCGCGCCCGAGCCCGCAATTCTCAGCGGCTTGCCAAGCGCGCGGTCCTGCGCGCGGAACCAGAGCCGGACGGTCACCCGCGGCGAGGTCCTCTTGCCCTCCACCGCCTGCAGCTCGATCAGATGCGAATGATTGTCGGTGAACCGGAAGCGCCCGCGCGCGTCGGTCCGCGTCTGCCCCGCCTGCACCTCGGTGATGAAGTTGAGACGGTAGAGCGTCACCGTCGCACCCGCCACCGGCCTGCCCGCCGCGTTCACCACCTCGCCCGCCACGATCCCGTGCGCGTTCAGCGTCACATAGATGTTCCACGCGAGCACGATCGCCGCCAGCGCCGCCGGCACGACGACGAAGCGGCTGCCAAGAACCTGCCGCCACCGCCTCATCCCTTCGCCGCCCCGGAGGTCAGCCCGCGGATGAAATCCTTCTGCGCCATCAGGAAGACGACGATGCCGGGCGCCAGGACCATCACCACGAACGCATAGAGCGCGCTCGTCGTGTTCTCCATGTAGGAGAGGAAGCGCGCGAGCCCCAGCGGCAGCGTCTGCATCGAAACCGTGCGCGTGATGATGAGCGGCCAGAGGAAGTTGTTCCACGACCAGGTGAAAGCGAGGATGACGTTGGTCGCGACGGCCGCGCGCGAAAGCGGCAGCAGCACCCGCCACAGGATCCTGAGATCGCCGAGCCCGTCGATCCGCGCCGCCTCGATCAGCGAGCGCGGCACCGCCTCGAAGCTCGCCTTGAAGACGAAGATGCAGATGATGGTCGAAAGCAGGGGCAGGGCGAGGCCGAGATAGCTGTTGAGCAGGCCGAGCTTCGCCGTGATCAGATAGGCCGGGATCACCGTCGCCTGGAACGGGATCATCATGCAGGAGAGCAGGAGCAGGCTCGCCCACCGCTGACCCGGAAAATTCCGCGTGAGCGCGTAGCCCGCGAGCGCGTTCAGAACGAGGTTCCCGGCGATCGCGATCGCCGATACGACGACGCTGTTCCAGAGGAACCGCGGAAACGGAATGAGGTACCAGACATCGACATAGCTGAAGAGATTGGGATCGGTCGGCAGAAGGTGCGGCGGATAGGCGAAGATGTTCTCGTCCGTGATACTGGTCTTGATCACCCAGTAGAACGGCACCAGCATCGCCGCGCTGACGAGCACGAGTGCGAGATGCCTGAGGGCGACCGTGCCGCGCCGGGCGAGAGCGGGATGGGTTCGCTTGCGCTCAGCCATCCCGCCCTCGCCCGTTGTTTTTTTCGCGTGATTCACGCTTCCGGCGAAGCCGCCTCCAGCGATCACGCTCCGACCTCATTCGATCGCTCCCGCATTGCCGCCCGCGGCGCGGTTGGCGAGCACGGTGACGCCCACGAGCACCAGGAACTGCACGACCGTCAGCGCCGCCGCATAGTCGAATCGCGCCTCCTCGAACGCCGATTTGTAGATGTAGGTGATGAGAATCTCCGTCGCATGGTCGGGCCCGCCATGCGTCATGACATAGACGAGGTCGAAGCAGGAGAACGAGTTGAG
>Ga0335075_10016188_pt1 | contig 11154 bp, 10 predicted proteins | sample Lox_Sample_24_FD_206723 | JGI IMG/M metagenome (GOLD analysis project Ga0335075, IMG submission 206723) | Soil microbial communities from Loxahatchee National Wildlife Refuge, Florida, United States - Lox_Sample_2.4 | ecosystem: Environmental > Terrestrial > Soil > Wetlands | place: USA... | reverse complement strand
CATAGCGTTTCGGCGGCCATAGCGAAAGGGAAACACCCGGTCCCATCCCGAACCCGGAAGTTAAGCCTTTCAGCGCCGATGGTACTGCAGGGGAGGCCCTGCGGGAGAGTAGGACACCGCCGGACATGCCACTGCAGCTAGCCGCTCCCCACCCGGGTCGAGCGGCTACCTGCATTCCCCCGCACGCCCCCCCGCGCCCACGCGCCCGTGCCCCCGCAATGCCGCATCGCTGCTGCCCCCGCGACAGCAATGCTCCACCACGGGCAATCCCGGCCGGCAGCAATGCCGCATCACTGTCCCGCCCCATGACGCGCAATGCCCCATCGCTGCTGCCCCCGCGACAGCAATGCTCCACCACGGGCAATCCCGGCCGGCAGCAATGCCGCATCACTGTCCCGCCCCATGACGCGCAATGCCGCATCACTGCTGCCCCCGCGACAGCAATGCTCCACCGCAGGCAATCCCGGCCGACGGCAATGCTGCGACCGGCCGAGCATCGGCGACCGGCCTGAGCGGGCCACCATCGGTTTCAGCCGCCGCGCTTGCGGGGGGCAGCGGAGCGAGGTGGCTGGGTGCGCATGTGGTCGCGGACACGGGTCATGATGTCGCCCAGGCGTCCTAGGTCGTCGCCCGCGAGGGGGGCGAGCAGCAGGCGGCGGACGACCTGGATGTGACCGGGCAGGACGCGGGCGAGTAGGGATCGGCCCTCCCCGGTGATGGTGACCGCGGTGGCGCGGTCGTCGTCGGGGCTGGGGCCGCGGGTGATGAGGCCACCCTTCTCAAGCAGGCCCGCCTGGTAGGTGAGGCCACTGCGGCTGTAGACGACACCGTCCGCCAGCTGCGTCATGGTGAGCTGGCCGTTGGCGTCGGCCAGCCGGGCCAGGAGCTGGAACTGCACGTAGCTAAGATCGCCCTCCGCCCGCAGTTGCTCCTCGACGGCGTGGTGCAGCACGCTGGTCGCCTCCATGAGGGCAAAGTAGGTGCCCAGCTGCTGGGGGTCGAGTCCCTGGACGCCGTCGGCGCCAGGACTCGAGTGGGTGTCGGTCACGCCCCCACCGTACATGTTCCGAATTCAAAGCATTGTGACGGGCGTCACGCGCCTCTATGGGATTGCTTCGAACCTGAAGCAAGTTACCTCATACGTGCTTCAACTTCGAAGCAAACAATGAGGAGGACCCATGAAGGCAGTGCGTTACCACTCCTACGGCGACAGCGACGTCCTGGTCCTTGAGGACGCCGACCGCCCGGTAGCGACCGAGGGGCAAGTGGTGGTGCGGGTGGCAGGCACCGCATTCAACCCGGCCGACGTCGCGATCCGGGCTGGCTTCCTGCGGCAGGCGTTCCCTGTGACCTTCCCGCACATCCCGAACTTCGACCTGTCCGGCGTCATCGCCGAGGTGGGCGAGGGGGTCAGCGGCTGGAAGGTCGGCGACGCCGTGGTGGCCTTCCTGCCGATGGCCGAGCCGGGCGCGGCCGCCGAGTACGTCGCCGCGCCCGCCGGGGCACTGGCCGCCGCGCCCCGGGTGATCGAGCTGGCCGACGCCGCGGCCCTGCCCTCGTCCGGGCTGACCGCCTGGCAGGCGCTGTTCGACGACGCTGGCCTGAAGGCGGGCCAGAGTCTCCTGGTCAATGGGGCGGGTGGCGCGGTCGGCGGATACGCCGTCCAGCTCGCCCGGCAGGCGGGTGCCACCGTCACCGCGACCGCCAGCGCCCGCAGCGCGGCTCGGCTGCGCTCCTACGGTGTCGGCGAGATCATCGACTACACCACCACCCCGGTCCTTCAGGCGATGGCCGGGCGGCGATTCGACGTGCTGCTCAACCTGGCCGCCACCAGCCCGCAGGAGACCGCGGCCCTCGTGGACCTGGTCGCGGATGGCGGAGCGCTCGTCAGCACCACCACCCCAGTGCCCGAGGCGGCCGAACGCCGAGTGCGGACGGTCCAGGTCTTCGCGCGCAGCGATTCCGCTCAGCTCGCCGGGCTCGTCGCGCGGGTCAACGCGGGCGACCTCAGGGTCGACGTGGCCCAGCGGCGGCCACTTGAAGACCTGGCCGCGGTCCACGATGACGCCGCCGCTGGGCGGCTGCCCGGCAAGGTCATCCTGGTCCCCGGACGCTAGGCGACGTGGCCGGCCAGCCAGTCCACAAGCGGAGCCGATTCCCGCAGGAACGTGAGCACCTGGTCCTTGCCCTGGGGCGTCCCCAGCCACGGTCCCGGCGTCCATTGCTGCCAGGTGGTCAGGCCCTTGTTCCTGAGCAGGCCAATGCGCGGGTGGTCGGCTGGGTAGCCGCGCGGGGCGGACTTGAGCGGGTCGTGGCCGTGGATCTCCAGGCCGGCCTTCTCGATCGCGGCCACGATGACCTCAAGCTCCGCGCCCGCGGGGCCCGCGACCGCCGCCCGGTAGCGCGTGAGCGACTCCGGCTCCAGGTGCCACCGGCCCGCCCCTGCGCCGAGGCCGTCGGCGGAGAACTGGACGTAGGCGTGGGAGCCGAGCGTGGCGCCGATGTGGGTCTTGTACAGCGTCTTGTCGTGGCTGAAGCGGATGTCGCGGTACGGGCGGAAGATCTTGGGCTCGCCCCCGACCTCCGCCGCCAGCTCCTCGACCAGCTCAGTCATCGGGGCCAGGACGGCCTGCTCGTAGACCGCCTTGTGCGCGGTCCAGTAGGACTTCGAGTTGTCGGCCTCGAGTCCCTCGTAGAACGCCAGTGCCTCATCCGGCCACCCGCTGAACGCCATTGCCCAAGTCTAGAAGAGGGCCACCCGGGCGAGGTGTCCTAGGCGGGGACAAAAGGCTATTACTGATGTCATGGCTTCCTTCGCTGAGATCATCGACCAGACCACCACCGGCGAACTGCGCCGCCGCGGCAGCCTTAAGTGGACGCGGGGCGGCCCGGGCGCGCTCGGGGCGTTCGTCGCCGAGATGGACTTCGGGACCGCGCCCGCCATCCAGGCGGCGCTGCGCGACGCGCTGGACCGCGGGGACCTCGGCTACCTGAGCGACCGGGCGGCGGCCGGGCTGAAGGCGGCCTGCGCTCACTGGCAGCGCTCCGCCTACGGCTGGGCGGTGGACCCGGGCAGCATCTGGCCAATGGCCGACGTGCTGAAGGGCCTGGAGGCGGCGATCAGCGTCTTCTCCCGGCCAGGAAGCCCGGTGATCTTGCCCACGCCGGCCTACATGCCGTTCGTCGCGCTGCCGCCGCTGGCGGGGCGTGAGGTCATCGAGGTCCCGATGGTGGCCGGCCCGGACGAGCGCCTCACCCTCGACCTTGACGGCATCGACGCGGCGTTCCAGGCCGGCGGCCACCTGCTCGTCCTGGTCAACCCGTGCAACCCGGTCGGCCGGGTCTACTCGGCCGGGGAACTGGCGGCGGTGGCAGCCGTGGTCGAGGCGCACGGCGGGCGGGTCTTCGCCGACGAGATCCACGCGCCGCTGGTCTACCCCGGAGCCCGTCACGTCCCCTACGCCTCCATCTCGCCCGCCGCGGCGGCCCACTCGGTGACCGCGGTCTCGGCGTCCAAGGCGTGGAACCTGCCCGGCCTCAAGTGCGCGCAGCTCATCGTGACAAGCGCGGCCGACGCGGCGACCTGGGAGCGGGCCTGGCCGCTTTACGAGCACGACGCGAGCACGCTGGGCGCCTGGGCCGGCATCGCCGCCTACACCGAGGGCCAGGCCTGGCTGTCTGACGTGCTGGCCTACCTCGATGGCAGCCGCCATCTGCTGGCCCAGTTGCTGGCCGAGCACCTGCCCGGCGTCGGCTACCGCGCGCCCGAGGGAACCTACCTGGCCTGGCTCGACTGCCGCGGGCTTGACCTGCGGCCGGATCCAGCGTCGTTCTTCCTTGAGCGGGCCGGCGTGCTGGCGACCGACGGGGCCGCCTGCGGCCGCACTGGCCAGGGCTTCCTGCGGCTGAACTTCGCCACGCCGCGCCCCATCCTGACGGAGATGATCCGCCAGATAAGCGCGGCGCTGGTCGGCTAGCGCGGTCGGCCGGCTCAGCCCATCGTCTTCTGGCCGTCGAGGGCCTCGCGGATGATGTCGGCGTGGCCACTGTGCTGGGCGGTCTCGGTCGCGATGTGCAGCAGCGTGCGGCGAGCCGACCAGCGCTCGCCCGGCGGGTTCCACGGGGCCGGCGGCAGCTCGTGCGACGCGTCCAGGTCCTCCACGGTGGCGATGAGCTCGTCGGTCCGGCTGGCGACCTCCTCGTACTCGGCCAGTGCCCCGGCCAGCGTCTCGCCGTCCTGCAACCGGAAGCCGTCGGCCCAGTTGGCGTAGTCCTGCTCGGTCAGGTTGGAGAAGTCAGGCATGGCCGACGGCCCGTGCACGATGAAGCTCTGCCAGCCCCGCTCGGCCGCGGTGACGTGCTTGACCAGCCCGCCGAGCGTGAGCTCGCTGACCGTGGTCCGCTGCCTGGCCTGCTCCTCGGTGATGTCGCGAGTGGTGAAGCGCAGGAAGTGCCGGGCCTTGGCCAGGCAGGCCAGCAGGTCCGCGCGCTCGCCGGTGAGGGTGAGGGTGGTGGTCATCGGAGCACCTGTCTTTCTTGTGAGAGCCGAGAACTGCCTTGCACGACTCACGCTAGACACCATTGAGGCCAGTTTCTGTCCTCAATGGCGGCCATACTCAAAGTCATGGCGAACACAAGCTCGCGGACCCTGCGTCTGCTGTCGCTCCTGCAGAACCACCGGTACTGGCCGGGCACGGAGCTGGCCGAGCGGCTGGACGTCTCGCCCCGGACGCTGCGCCGGGACGTCGACCGGCTGCGCGAGCTCGGCTACCCGGTGGTGGCGCACCGGGGCGTGGACGGCGGCTACCAGCTCGCGGCGGGCGCGGCGCTGCCGCCGCTGGTGGTCGACGACGAGGAGGCGGTGGCCATCGCGGTCGGGCTGCGGCTCGCGGCCCAGGGTGGCGGCTCGGGAACGGTCGCCGAGGCGGCTGCCCGCGCGCTGGCCAAGGTCTCCCAGGTAATGCCACCCCGGCTGCGCCGCCACCTTGAGGCGGTGGCCGCCGTGACCTCCTCCGCCACCTGGGGCGACGACGTGCTGCTCGCTCCGGACATCCTCGCGGCCGCCGCGATCGCCTGCCGGGACGCCGAGCGGATCAGGTTCTCCTACACCGCCGCGAGCGGCGAGCGGACCAGGCGGCATGCCGAGCCGCACCGCCTCGTGGTCCTCGACCGGCGCTGGTACCTGGTCGCCTACGACCTGGACCGGCAGGACTGGCGCACCTTCCGGCTGGACAGGATCACCTCCTGCCCGCAGCCGGCCGCGAGCGTCGAGGCCACAGGAGCGCGGTTCCGGCCGCGCGAGATCCCCGGCGGCGACCCGGCCGAGTTCGTCCGCCGCACCATCGTCACGCCGCCAGGCAGCCAGGACGTGACGGCTGTCTTCGAGGCACCCGCCGCCACGATCCGCCAGCGCATCGGCCGGTGGGCCACCATCGAGGAGATCGGCCCGGGCCGCTGCCGCGCCGTGATGACGCCCGCGGGCAACGGCGACTGGGCGGTGATCGCGCTGGGGATCGCCGCCGAGGACTTCCTGGTGATCGGCCCGTCCGAGGTGGCCGATCGCGTGCGTGACTGGGGCGAGAGGTTCAGCCGGGCGACTAGTGTGGCCGTTCGTGCGGAACCTGCCCCCAGCGAAGAGCCCGAGCAAGGCTGACCTCGAGGCCGCCCGCGGCCGGCTGCTGCCCGACGTGCTGCCGCCGCCGGGCGCGTCCCTGCGGGTGCTGCTGTGCGGGATCAACCCCAGCCTGTACTCCGCGGCGGCCGGCCACCACTTCGCCCGGCCGGGCAACCGCTTCTGGCCCGCGCTGCACCTGTCCGGCTTCACCCCCAGGCTGCTGTCCCCGAGCGAGCAGCAGCAGCTCACCGGCTACGGCCTGGGCATCACCAACGTGGCGTCCCGCCCCACGGCGCAGGCGTCGGAGCTGACCGCCACCGAGCTGCGCGACGGGGGAGCTCGCCTGATTAGCCTGGCAGAACGGCGCGGCCCTCGGTTCGTCGCGATCGCCGGTGTCACCGCCTACCGGATCGCCTTCGGCAGGCCGCACGCGATGATCGGCCCGCAGGACGAGACCGTCGGCCCCGCCCGGCTGTGGATCCTCCCCAATCCCAGCGGCCTTAACGCCTCCTGGACGCTGTCGCGCCTCGTCCAGGCATTCGGTGAGCTGAAGGCGGCGGCCGGCGACTGAGCTAGGGTCATTTCCATGGCAACGACGATTCGACGTATATGTGTGACTGGTGCGACGGGGAAGGCCGGCCGCGGCGCGGTCAGGGAACTGCGAGACAGCGGGTACGACGTGCTGGCGACCGATGTGGTGGTCGCGCCCGCTGACCGGGCGGACGGGGTGCTGCGGGCCGACCTGACTGACTACGGGCAGGCCGTGGAGGTGCTGCGCGGGGTCGACGCGGTCGTGCACCTGGCGAACATCCCGGCGCCTGGCCTGTCCACGCCCGCCGTCACGTTCAACGAGAACGTCGCGATGAACTTCAACGTGTTCCACGCCGCGGCGTCGCTCGGCCTGGCCCGGGTCGTCTGGGCGTCGAGCGAGACGACGCTGGGCCTGCCCTTCGGGCATGGCGCGGAGCAATTCCCCGGCGCGCCGGGGGAGCTTCGCTACGCGCCGGTCGACGAGGGCCACTTCCCCTGGCCGTCGACCAGCTACGCGCTGTCCAAGGTCGCCAGCGAGACGATCGCCGAGCAGGTCTCCCGCTGGTCGGCGATCCCGTTCGTGGGCCTGCGCATCTCCAACATCATGGAGCCAGGCGACTACGAGCGCTTCCCGTCGTACTGGCCCGATCCGCACTCCCGCAAGTGGAACCTGTGGGGCTACGTCGACGTCAGGGACGTCGCCCAAGCCTGCCGCCTCGGCCTTGAGGCGGCGGTCACCGGCAGCAGCAACGTCATCATCGCCGCGGCGGACACCGTCATGAACCGCCCCTCGCGCGACGTGCTCGCGGAGGTCTTCCCCGACGTCACGCTCACCCGCGAGGTCGGCGACTTCGCCACCCTGCTGTCGATCGACCGGGCCAGGGAACTGCTCGGATACCAGCCGCGGCACTCCTGGCGTGACCACGTCAAGGCCACCGGTCAGCAGTAAGCGGCCGGTCCGGGCCTGGGCGCACGGGGAACGCGGCCCCGGTGCGCCCAGGCCCGGCGCATGACTGCCGATCAGCGGCGTTTCATGCTGCGATAGCCGCCACGTTGCCCGCTGTTCGCTTATGCGTGCTGGCATGGCGGCATGGCCGGTAAGCTGCCCGTCGATCGCCGACGGTTCCTTCAGATCGCGGGTGGCGCTGTTGCGGCTACCGCCCTGTCCTCTAGCGTCGCGCGCGCCGCCGCGATCGCCCCCGCCGTCCGTAGCAGGACGATCAGGGACGTCGAGCACATCGTGGTCCTGATGCAGGAGAATCGCTCGTTCGACCACTACTTCGGGTCGCTGCGCGGGGTCCGTGGCTTCGGCGATCCGCATCCCGTGCTGCAGCCGAACGGGCAGAGCACCTGGAACCAGGATGGCGTCCTGCCCTTCCACCCGACCGCCCCTGACCTGGGCCTGCAGTTCATCGCGGACCTGGCCCACGACTGGGACTCCACGCACGTCGCGCTGGACGGCGGGGCCAGCGACCAGTGGGTGCAGGCCAAGACCAACGTCACGATGGCCTACCTCACCCGGGACGACATCCCGTTCCACTACGCGCTGGCCGACGCCTTCACGATCTGCGACAACTACCACTGCTCCCTGCTCACCAGCACCGACCCCAACCGGTACTACCTGTGGACCGGCTACACCGGCAACGACGGGACCGATGGCTCGCAGGGCCCCACGGGGCCGGTCCTGGACAACACCGAGGCCGGGTACAACTGGCAGACCTACCCCGAGCGCCTCGACGCGGCCGGAGTCTCGTGGAAGATCTACCAGGACAGCGGCGTCGGGCTTGACGCCAGCGGATTCTGGGGCTGGACCGACGACCCCTACATCGGCAACTACGGCGACAACTCGCTGCTGTACTTCCTCCAGTACCAGGACGCCCTGCCCGGCTCGTCACTGTACGAGAAGGCCCGCACCGGCACGAACGTGGCCAGCGGCGGCACCTTCTTTGACATCCTGTCCTCGGACGTGGCGAACGGCACGCTGCCCCAGGTCTCCTGGGTGGTTGCCCCTGAGGCCTTCTGCGAGCACCCGAACTGGCCCGCCAACTATGGCGCCTGGTACGTGTCACGGGTTCTCGACGCCCTGACGTCCAACCCCGAGGTGTGGAGCAAGACGGCCCTGCTCGTCATGTTCGATGAGAACGACGGCTTCTTCGACCACCTGGTGCCGCCGCTCCCGGCCGGCTCGGCCGCGGCCGGCGGTTCCACGGTCTCGACCGCGCAGGAGTTCTACACGCCCACCGGCACCAACTCCAACTCGTTCACCGCGGGGCCGTACGGCCTCGGGCCGCGAGTGCCGCTGCTGGCGATCTCACCGTGGAGCAGGGGCGGCTGGGTCTGCTCCGAGGTGTTCGACCACACCTCGGTCATCCGGTTCATCGAGCGGCGCTTCGGGGTTGACGAGCCGCACGTCTCCGCCTGGCGGCGGGCCATCTCCGGCGACCTGACGAGCGCGTTCGACTTCGAGCAGCGGGAGGCCTCGGTGCCGTCGCTGCCTTCCACCGCGGCCTACGCGCCGCCGGACGACCAGCGGCACGACTCTTACTACCCGGTGCCGCCGGCGGCCGGATCGATGCCGGTGCAGGAGCGGGGCGTGCGCCCGGCCCGGCCGCTGCCCTACGACCTGCGCGCCGACAGCGTGCTGCGGAACGGGACGGCCACGATCGCGTTCGCCAGCCGGGGCACGGCGGGCGCGGTGTTCCACGTGACCAGCGGCTCGGCCCCCCGCGACTACACGGTCGGCGCCGGGGACTCGATCACCGGCAGCTGGCCCGATGCGCCCAGCGAGGACATTCGCGTGCACGGGCCGAACGGCTTCTACCGGCAGTTCACCGGCCAGGGACCTGACATCGTCGCGGTTCCCGTGCGCGCTGGCCTTGAGCTGGCGGTCACGAGCCATTCCTCCGCCTCCGCGCGGCTCACGCTGGCCAGTGCCTACGACGGCGAGCGGTCGCACCTGACGGTCCCGCCAGGAGCGACGGTGCGCGTCACGGTCCCGACCGCGCTCGGCACCGGCTGGTACGACATCCTGGTGACCTCGGACGCCAGCCCTCAGTACCTGCGCCGGCTGGCCGGGCACATCGAGACGGGCCAGCCGAGCGTCAGCGACCCGGCCCTGGGGCGCGCCTGACTTGGGGTCCCGGGCCCCGGGGGAGTTGCGGACGGTAGCCAGCCGACGGCGCTGAGAGCGGTGCAATCGCACGAGGGTTAACGCGGCGTGAATATCCTCCCGCTGGCGGAAATAAAGAATAAACGCCGTTTCGCCCCGCCGAATCGCCTGGTTAGCGTGGCCTGGAGGTAACTCGCGGCCGGGGGCCGCCACCACCGCGCCAGCCGTTGGGTTGGTCGCGCCCCTGGCGGGCACCCGGCGCAGGAGGGGTCACGTCCTGATGGTTCACCAGCTCGACGATGAGTTGCGGTCTTCGGCCGGCTTCAACGTGTCGGTGCCGAACTCGGCCCGGCTGTGGAACTACTGGCTCGGCGGGAAGGATAATTTCGCCGCCGACCGGGCGGCGGCGCAGGAGGCCGCCCGTGCCCTGCCGCTGATGCCGGCGATCGCCCGGGTCGCGCGGCGGTTCGTCCTCGCGGCCGTGTGGGAGCTGGCCAAGGACGGCATCTGCCAGTTCCTCGACATCGGCATGGGCCTGCCCGTCAATGACGAGTGCACCCACGAGGTGGCCCAGTGCCTGGCCCCGGACGTTCGGGTCGTCTACGTCGACAATGATCCGATCGCGGCCAGCCACGGCCGGGCACTGCTGGCCAGGGGCGGCATCGGGATCACCGATTGCCTCGAGCTCGACCTGCGTGACACCAGCGAGATCCTGGCCGCGGCCGGGCAGACCCTGGACTTCAGCCAGCCGGTGGCGGTGCTGCTCTCCGCCGTCCTGGACTTCATCCCCGACGCCGCCGACCCATGGGGCCCCGTCGCCCAGCTGGTGGACGCGCTGGCCCCGGGCAGCTACCTGATGATCGCCCACGTGGCCAGCGACATCGAGCCCGCGGCGGTCGCCGCGATGGCGGAGGCGTACAACGAGCGGGCCGCCAGCACGATCACGCCGCGCAGCCAGGAGCAGGTCGCCCGGTTCTTCGATGGCATGACGCTGACTCATCCAGGGGTGGTCCCCGCCACCGGCTGGTACGGGCCGGACGACGCCGTCGGAGCGCTGCCCGCCTACTTCGGCCTCGGCGTGAAGCCCGCCCGCTCCAGGCTGACGGTGCTGCGGGTTGACCGGCCGCGCGGCGCGGGCGCGCCGTGGCAGCCCTGATGCTTAGCCAGCCATTACCGGCGCTGATACGATAACGCGCCGTCCGCGTAGTTGATAGGCGCGGCCGCTGGCCACGGCCAATTTCGCGATTAATTCGCTGGCCATTTTCATGATTTAATGAAATAAACGGCGAATGCCTGGTGCGGGTGTCCCTGCCCGCCTTTGGCGGGGTGTCCTTATAACGAGAACGCATCGACAAGCGTAGATACTGGAGAGGTCGTAGCTAATTAGTTACCCTCGGTGATTGCGCGGGTGTCCATAATCCGGTTCTGCTAGGCGGAACAGCAGCGCGATCAGTTCGCGCTCGGGGGACACCCGCCGCACAGAATAAGTTCTGCGGCTTTTGCACGGGGGGATACTCATATGCACGAAATTCTTACGGTGGGTTCCGTCGTCCTGGCAATCGTCAACGTGGGCGTCATGTGGGCCATGGCCCATCAATGGCGCTACGCGTGGCACTCCAACCTGGCACTGCAGTTGCTGTGGTTGCCGTACGACTATGTGACGAGTCAGGTTGGATTGCTCGGGCTCGGCATCATCATAACGTTCGTGAGCCTTAAAGGCGCCTTCAGGGAGAACCAGCTCGCGAGGGCAGCCGAGCGCGGCCACGAGCGCAGCCAGCCGTCCCATCGCCGCCGGCGCCGGGGGGGGGGGGGGCCGGGGGGCCCCCCCCCCGGGGCGGGCGCCCGGCCCCCGGGCCGCCCCCCCGGGGCGGGGTGGGGTGGCCGGGGCCGGGGGGCGGGC
>Ga0335075_10016187_pt1 | contig 11155 bp, 10 predicted proteins | sample Lox_Sample_24_FD_206723 | JGI IMG/M metagenome (GOLD analysis project Ga0335075, IMG submission 206723) | Soil microbial communities from Loxahatchee National Wildlife Refuge, Florida, United States - Lox_Sample_2.4 | ecosystem: Environmental > Terrestrial > Soil > Wetlands | place: USA... | reverse complement strand
CGAGTTCACAGCGCCGAGGCACCGGCCGCGTCACAGCCCGGGCGCTGCTAGGCCGATCTGGCCGCGGCTGGGCCAACCCGAATCCTGTTGCGCTGGCCTGGCGCGTACACAAAGATCGCCATGTGCAGATGGACGAATTGCGGCGGATCGCCACTGAACGCCTGCCGGCTCCCGTCAGCGAGTACTTCAACCAGGGTTCGGCGGACGGCATCAGTGTCGCGGCGGCGAGCGCTGCGTGGGACCGCATCCGGTTCCGTCCGAGGGTTTTGCGCGACGTCTCGAGCGTCTCGACTGCCACGACCGTGCTCGGAATTGAGCTCAGCACGCCGGTCGGTGCCGCGCCGACAGCCATGCACCGGGCCGCCCACCCGATGGGCGAGGTCGCGACGGCTCGCGGTGCGGCCGCAGTGGGCGCGCTGATGGAGGTGTCGACCAACTGCGGCGTGACCTTCGAGCAGATCGGCGCGACTGGCGTGCGATGGTGGCTGCAGTCCTACATCTGGCGAGATCGCGGCCTGACCAAGTCAGTCTTGCAGCAGGCAGTTGACGCAGGAGCGTCGGCGGTCGTGCTGACCGCTGACACGCCGGTGGTCGGCCGTAAGCACAACGCCGGCCAGAGCGTCTACGACGTCGTGCCAGACGAATACATCAGGGCCAATGTCGACCCAGGCGGCCTGCCCGATTCCGCTCTAGAGCACGCCGACGATCTGACGCCCGACACGATCGGCTGGCTGCGGGACGTCACCGGCCTGCCGGTGGTGGTCAAGGGTGTGCTGCGCGCAGATGACGCACGCACTGTAGTGGCGGCTGGCGCCGCCGCAGTGCAGGTGTCGAATCACGGCGGCCGCCAACTTGACCAGTCCGTGGCGACCGCGGATGCGCTGCCGGAGGTCGCGGCGGCGATGCACGACAGCGGCGCCGAGATCTACGTCGATGGCGGGATCCGCAGCGCTGAGCATGTGCTGGCCGCGCTGGCGCTGGGTGCTCGCGCGGTCTTCGTCGGCCGTCCGGTGCTGTGGGCGCTGACGGCTGGCGGCGCGTCAGGCGAGGGTGCCGCCGACGGCGTGGCCGACCTGCTGCGCGGGCTGACCGATGAGTTCAAAGAAGTGATGATGCTGGCCGGCGCCACGACCGTCGGGGAGATCACGAGCGATCTCGTGGTGTAGGTCGGCCCGTCCGTAGTGGCAACTTCCTGCTGCCAATGCGGGCAAGCCGCCGATCTAGAGTCCACTGAGGTCGCTACAGCGGACCTTCGGCCCTGCTACCTAGCGAGCATGGGAGCTAGTTTCCGCAAGTAGCGGCCTCGTCGGAGCCGCAGCGCCTGACGACATGGTGATCACGCAGCGTCTGCACGAGTTTGCGGCCGGCAAGTTCGGAGGTGAGAGCCATCAACGCGACCGTGAAGGACATTATGACGACGTCGGTCGTGGCCGTCCGGCGCGACGCGTCGTTCAAGGAGATGGCTGCCATGCTCGGCAGCCGGCGGATCAGCGCGTTCCCGGTCATCGACAACTCGGGCAAAGTGATCGGAGTCGTGTCCGAATCAGACTTGCTGGTCAAGGAGGCCGTGCAGGCGGAAGGTTCGAGCCTGCTCGCGGCGCTACGGCATATCCGGGAGGACGACAAGGTGACCGGCATCACCGCTGGGGAGCTCATGACCGCGCCGGCCATCACCGTAGGCCCGGATGCCCCGGTGGAAGAGGCGGCAAGGATCATGTACGACCGCCGGGTGAAGCGATTGCCGGTGGTGAACGTGAGCGGGCGACTGCTCGGTATAGTCAGCCGGGTCGACGTGCTTGCTGTGTTCGACAGACCCGACGGGGAGATCCGCGACGAGATCATCCGCGCCGTGCTTCCCGGCATTGTGCCAAAACCATGGCACGACCTGAAGGTGGCCGTCCGGGACGGCGTGGTGACCATCTCAGGTTCCTCGCTGAGCGAGCAGACAACGCGGGCAATCACGGATGCGGTACGGCACGTGCAGGGTGTCGTCGGAGTACGCGACCGGTTGAGGTAGCCGAGGTGACTGCCGCGGCGTTGCCCGACGATGCCGGGCCCGAAGACATCGAGGGCGCGCTCGGACGCGTCAGGCCCAGGGACGCCGACCCAGGGCGCGGCGTCAGGCGACGCCTGCTGACCTTCCTGGCGATCATGGGTCCGGGCATCATCGTCATGGTTGGTGACAACGACGCCGGTGGCATCGCCACCTATGCGGAGGCGGGCCAGGACTACCGCTACACGCTCATGTGGGTGCTGCTGCTGCTCGTCCCGGTGCTGATCGTCAACCAGGAGATGGTAGTCCGCCTCGGCGCGGTCACCGGCGTCGGCCACGCGCGCCTCATCAACGAACGCTTCGGCCGGTTCTGGGGCTGGTTCTCGATCACCGACCTGCTCGTGCTGAACTTCCTGACAATCGTCACCGAGTTCATCGGCGTCGCTCTTGCGCTCGCCTACTTCGGCATCAGCAGGTACATCGCTGTTCCGGTGGCAGGCGGCGCCCTGATAGCGATCACCGTAACGGGCAGCTTCCGCCGCTGGGAACGAGCCATGCTGGGGTTCATCGCGGTGAGCCTGGTGCTGTTCCCGCTGGCGTTCGGATCGCATCCTGAATACGGCTCGACCCTCTACCACGTGCTCGTGCCGGGCGTTCAGGGCGGCGTCAGCTCCAACGCCATCTTGCTCATAATCGCGATCGTCGGCACCACGGTCGCCCCCTGGCAGCTGTTCTTCCAGCAGTCCAACGTCATCGACAAGCACATCACGCCGCGGTTCATCAACCACGAGCGCGCCGATACCTTCCTCGGCTCGGCCGTCGTGGTGGTAGGGGCGGGCGCGATCATGATCGCGGGTGCCTACGCGGCGCTCGGCACTCGCTTTGCTGGTCACTTCACCGACGCGCTCGGCGTCGCGCGCGCCCTGGAGGACAAGAACCCTGTGCTCGGCGCGCTGTTCGCCATTGTGCTGCTCGACGCGAGCATCATCGGCGCCGCCGCGGTGACGCTGTCGACCAGCTATGCGTTCGGCGACTTCTTCGGCCTCAAGCACTCGCTGCACCGCAGCTTCCGCGATGCCAAGCCGTTCTACACCTGCTTCATGGGGCTGGTGCTCGTCGCCGTCGGAATCGTGCTGATCCCGGACGCGCCGCTCGGCATAGTCACCGAGGCCGTGCAGGCTCTGGCCGGCCTGCTGCTGCCCAGCGCCTGCGTGTTCCTGCTGCTGCTGTGCAACGACCGGGAGGTGCTCGGGCCATGGGTTAATCCGGGGTGGCTGAACGCCGTTTCCACGGTGATCATCGCGACGCTCCTGATGCTCTCCGGAACTCTCATGGCTACCACCCTCTTCCCGCATCTCGACGCCGCGCGGGTCTCCATCTGGCTGTCCGTCGGCCTGGCTGCCGGCCTGGTCATTCTCGCGATCACGGTGCGCGTAGGCGCCAGCCGGCACCGCGCCGCGGAGGTCTCCATTGGCGGGCACCGGGCACAGCGTGACGGCTGGCGGATGCCTCCGCTGGCCATGCTCAAACCCGTGACCTGGTCGCCAGCGCTCAAGCTCGGCGTCATGGCGCTGCGCGGTTACCTGGTCATCGCGGCCCTGCTGCTGCTCGTCAAGGCGATCAGGCTCGGCACCTAGTGGCCTGCAGGAGGAGTCCCTGGAGGGACGGATGACGCCACGGGGAGGGGAACGGCGGCGTCCTGACCGGCTGAGCCCGCAGGACCTCAGCAACATCCGGGTGCAAGATAAGCGGTCTGCCGATGAACGTCGCGGCCCTGGTCATGCTCGGCGGGGGCGGCGGGCCCGGAATGCCGACTACGTTCAGGCTCGATGCGCTGGTCGCGACCATCGGCAGCCGGGTGCACCTGGCACCGCGGCTGCGCCAGGTGCTTCGCGAGCCCCGTCCGGGCCTCGGTGCGCCATTCTGGCCCGACGATCCGGAGTTCGACGTCCGCAAACATGTGCTGTGCAGGCCGGTTCCGCCGCCTGGTGACGAGCAGACGCTGCTGGCTCTCTGCGCGGGCCTGAACCGGCCACCGCTGGATCGGTCGCGGCCGTTGTGGCAGATCTGGCTTCTGACCGGGATCACAGGCGGGAGATCGGCGCTGCTGATCCGGCTGCACCACGTGCTCGCCGACGGCATGTCGCGGGCACTCGGCGAGCTAGTGGGGCCGGAGCGCGCCGGGGCATAGTGTCCTGGCCGGCGGGCTCACCTTGGCCGTCAGGAATACAGCGCCTCGATTTCGGCGGCGCAATCGACCGCGACGATAGCCCTCCGGACTTTGCCTGACGGGGTTAGCTGGCCGGCGATTTCGGTGAAGTCAGTGTCCAGGATCGCGAACCTGCGGATCGCCTCGGCGCGGGACACCGCCTTGTTGGCCTCGTCTACGGAGCGCTGGATTTCCGCACCGATCTCGGGGTCCCTCGCAATCCCGCGGGCCGTGCCGGGCATCGTCCGGCCGCGCTCGGCCAGCCACGGTACGAGCTCCTCGCGATCGAGCGTGACGAGGCACGCAACGAACGGGCGGCCGTCGCCGACCACCATGCAATTGCTGACCAGCGGGTTCGTGCGGATGCGCTCCTCGAGCACTGCGGGGGCGACGTTGATGCCGCCGGCGGTCACGATCAGGTCCTTCTTGCGGCCTGAAACCCGCAGGAAACCGTCGCCGTCCAGCAAGCCGATGTCGCCGGTGCGCAGCCAGCCGTCGGTATCGAGTACATCGTCCGTCGCCTGCTCGTTCCGCCAGTAGCCGGCGAAGACGTTGGCGCCCTTGATGAGGATCTCGCCGTCGGCCGCGATGCGGATCGCGATGCCAGGCAGCGGCAGGCCGACAGTCCCGATCCGGCTCCGGGACGGCGTGTTAACACTCGCCGCACCCGCAGCCTCGGTCATGCCGTAGCCCTCCAGGATCGTGATGCCTGCGCCGCGGAAGAAGTGCGCGAGGTGCGCGGCGAGCGGAGCACCGCCTGATACCGCGTAAGTCAGCCGTCCGCCCGCCGCCGCCCGGAGCTTGCGGTACACGAGCCGGCCGAAAACTGCGTGCTGAACCGTCAGGATGGGACCGGGCTTGCGGTCGGCCTCCAGGGCCAGGCTCCACCGCACGGAGGTCGCTGCCGCGGCGTCAAAGATCTTCGCGCCTGCCGGGCTCGATCGCGCCTGGCGGCGCGCGGCCTGATAGACCTTTTCGAACACCCTCGGCACTGCCAGCAGGAAGGTGGGGGAGAACTCGGCCAGCCCATCGGCCAAGGTGGTCGGATCCGGCCAGTGCCCGAGTACGGCGCCTGCTTCGAGCGCTCCGATTTCGATGATGCGCGCGAACACGTGCGCCAGCGGCAGGAACAGCAGTATCGAGCATTCGGGCTGGCCGAAGATCTCCGGGAGCACATCGATCGCGGTGCGCACGTCTGCGAGCAGGTTCTGATGAGTAAGCGGGCAGCCTTTCGGCTGGCCGGTCGTTCCCGATGTGTAGACGATGGTCGCCAGGTCCTGCCCGGCTCTGTGGCGGCCAGCCAGCAGATCGCCGGATGCGTTCGCGCCGCCGCTCGCGACCACGTCTAGGTCGCCGATCGCCCATATGTGACGCAGACCGCGCAGGCGGCCCGAGAGACTGGCGAGGATCTGCAGGTCGGCCTCACCCAAGTGCCAGTGCGGAGACTTCGGCCCGGAACTGGCTAGCGGTGACGTCGCGCCAGGATGCGGCGGCCGTCCGTTTGCGAAGCATGACTTTGTCGGGCTCCCCCGCGGCGCGTCGCGAAACGACATCCGTGAGGCTGGCCGAAGGCGCGACCGTCGACATTGCGGGCGTACCGTACGTGCGCACTGGGTCCGCCTCTTTCACGTCCTGGGACACGTGGAGGCGTGCTCCCTGTGCCGGAAGTGGACGCCCGGCCACGGAGAGATCAGCGAGTTGTAGTCGCCGACCACCCAGTGCACCAGGTACTCGGGATGGCTGCTGCTGCCGCCGATCTCGAGGACCGTCCCAACGCGTTCGGTGCGCCCGCCCGCGTCACCGTCGACTATCAGCTCATCACCAGGTTGTGCGTTCATCGGCTTTCCCCATTCCTGCCCGGCGTCATGATCCTCCGTAACCACCCGACTGCGAACCGGCCGGTGGGCCTGGATTGCGGCGACGTTGGTCCCGACTCCGCGGACGGAACCAGTACGCCAGTTACCCTTATCCGTTCGCCCCGGCTCGTTCCTGCGCCAGCGGCGCTGATCCGCGGACTCGGTGACCAAAGTCCTAGTTACTGGCGGCGGCTGGCCCTGCCGTCAGGCGCGGCCAGACGCAACGCTGCAGGTAGCGACGTGAGAAAGGGCGACGGGATGACCAGCGAGCAGACGCCAGGCAGGCGCATCGTCGTCGGCGTGGACGGATCGCCGTCCTCGAAGGCCGCGCTTGCGTGGGCGGTACGTCAGGCCGGGCTGACCGGCGACTCAATTGAGGCAGTCATCGCCTGGCATTACCCGGCTATGGCTGGCGGTGTTCCGTTTACGCCTGCCGGGATGATGGAGGGCTCGGACTTCGGCGACTATGCCAGGACGGTCCTGAGCGACGCCATCAAGGAGATGGTGGATCCGGCTGAGCCGGTCAAGGTGAGCTCGACTGCGCTCGAGGGTAATGCCGCGCAGATCCTGCTCGAGCTCGCCCAAGGTGCGGACCTGCTGGTCGTCGGCAGTCGGGGCCACGGCGGTTTCACTGAGGCGCTGCTCGGCTCGGTCAGTCAGGCATGCGTGCATCACGCACCGTGCCCGGTTGTCATCATCCGCGCGCCCCAGGGGTCGCTGATCCCGCTTGCCGCGCACGGTTGAGGAGGGCCAGATGGGCACGACAGTGGCGGACGTGATGACGACCAGGGTGATCGCGATCACGCGGAGCGCCGATTTCCAGCAGATCGCACGGGTGCTGCGGCAGTTCAGGGTCAGCGCCTGCCCGGTCGTCAACGACGCCGGCCGCGTGGTCGGTGTGGTGTCAGAAGCCGATCTCCTGTATAAGGCGGCCGACTCCGTACTGCCGGCTGGCCTGATCAGGCTGCGGTGGAAGCTTGGCGAGGAATCCAAGATCACCGCAGTGACGGCCCAGGAGCTCATGACCTCCCCGGCGGTGACCATTCACCCAGACGCGCCGGTGCAAGTGGCAGCGAGGGTGATGCGTGACCGTCGCCTCAAGCGCCTTCCGGTCGTCGGCCACGACGGCGAGCTGATCGGCATCATCAGCCGGGCGGACGTGCTGAGCGTGTACGACCGATCGGACGCTGACATCCTCGCCGAGGTGACGCAAGTCATCGCGAGCGAATTCGCGATAATCCCAGGCGACTTCCACGCGGAGGTGTCGACTGGCGTGGTGACTCTCACAGGCTTTGTGGCGCTTCAGGAGACAGCGCTTGAGCTGGTGGCCCGCCTACGGCACATCGAGGGCGTGGTCGCCGTGCGAGACCGGCTCGCCGTCGGCCAGCCGATCGATTGAGCGACCTGTCGCGATGGACGACGGCCATCACGGCCTGCTTCCTGGAGCAGAGCGGGACCTTCGCCTCAGGCGGCGGCGGTCGGCTGCTGATGGAATCCTCAGTATGAGGGCAAGACGTGACGGCATGAGAATGGCTGCGGCCGCCGGGCTCGGCGCGGCCAGCTTCGTGGTATCTGCACACGTTGCTAGCTACGGGCTTTGGCGCCGTTGGTGCCTGGCCTGGGGAGCCACGACGTCGGAGGCCGAAGCGGTTCTTCCGGGGGACGACTTGCTGCCGGAGCCGGACATCCTCGCCACGAGGGCGATCGACATCGCATCTCCGGTCGATCTTGTCTGGCCGTGGCTGGTCCAGATGGGACCAGGGCGAGCAGGCGCGTACACCTACGACTGGATCGAGAACATCCTCGGGCTGAACATGCACAGCGCGGATGCGATTGTCCCCGAGTTGCAGCAACTCTCGGTGGGCGACGCCTGGCGGCTCGGCTCGCGTGGCCCAGTGCTGCGCGTCGCGCGCCTCGATCCGAAGCGTGCCCTGGTCGTCCGCTCTGATGACGGTAACTGGGTATGGGCATTTGTCTTGCAGCCGGGCGAGGCAATGACGCGGCTGATCAGCCGTAACCGCATCGCGATGCCTGGCGCACCGTGGCTGCAACGAGCCTTCGCGAGGTACCTGATGGAGCCCGGCAGCCTGATCATGGAGCGAAAGATGCTGCTTGGCATCAAGACCCGCGCCGAGCACCTGAACGCGACCTGCGCTCCGGATGTGCGTCCGTGATCCCGGCTCAGGGTTCGGACCGGATGCTTCTAGTGCTGCTCCGGCACGGCGAGAGCGTGTGGAATGCCCGTAATCTGTTCACTGGCTGGGTGAACGTTCCGCTGAGCTCGGCCGGTGAGCACGAAGCGATCAAAGCCGGGCGCCTCCTCGCGAGCAACGACCTGCGACCGGCGGCCGTGCACACCTCAATGCAGCGCCGCGCGATCCAGACGGCTGACCTGGCCCTAGCCGAATGCGACCGGGATTGGATCCCGGTGCGCCGCACGTGGCGGCTCAACTCCAACCACTACGGCGCGCTGCAGGGCCGGGACAAAGAACAGGTCCGCGCCGAGTACGGCGACCGCCAGTATCACGCCTGGCGGCGGCAGTACGACTGCGCCCCGCCGCCGATGCCGGACGAGGCGCCGTATTCGCAATTCGCCGACCCTCGATACGCGGCCATCCCGGCCGAAGCCAGGCCCCGCGCGGAGTCGCTGCGCGATGTGACCGCGCGCCTGCTGCCGTACTGGTACGACGTGATCGTGCCGGACTTGCTGACCCGTTCGTGCGTGCTGGTGGTCTCGCACGGCAATACTCTGCGCGCCCTCGTCAAGCATCTGGACCGCGTCGGCGACGAGGCGAGCGCACTGCTGGTGGTTCCGACCGGTTTGGCGGTGGTGTACGAACTGGACAACGATATGCGCCCGGTCGTTCCAGGCGGCCACCGTCTGATGGCCGAGTGCCATCGGCAGGGACCGGATGGCGTCCCCGGACCCTGCACCGCCGATGGTCGCCTACGGTAGGGGCATGAAAGCGCCTGCCGGCGGCTCAGCTTCTGAGCCGGACGACGCAAGCACCAGCGTGCTGGTAGTAGAGGATGACGCCAGCATCGCTGCGCAGCTGGTCCGCGGCCTCAGCCGCGGCGGTTATCAGGTTAATCACGTTATGACCGGGAATGAGGCGTTGAGCTGGGGGCAGTCGGACGTGGTCCTGCTCGACCTCGAGCTGCCGGATCTGGACGGCGTCCAGGTCTGCCGCAAGCTGCGCGAGCGCACTGACGCGGCCATCATCGTCGTCACCGCTCATGGCGAGGAACCGGACCGTGTCATGGCCCTCGACGCCGGTGCCGACGACTACCTGGTGAAGCCCTTCGGACTCGCAGAGCTGCAGGCCAGGATCCGAGCTGTGTTGCGCAGAGTGCGACCTGGTGGCGACGTCGTGCGGTACGGCCAGCTCACGGTCGACATCCGCACGCACCGAGTCACGGTCTCCGGCTCAGAGGTCTTCCTCACCCCTAAGGAGTTCGACATCCTGGAGTGCCTGGCCAGCGATCCGGGCCGGGTCGTCACCCGGCAGGAGATCCTGGAGACGGCCTGGGATGCGCACTGGTATGGGCCGACGAAAGTCCTGGACGTGCACATGGCCTCGCTCCGCCGGAAGCTCGGCATCCCCGGCCTGATCGAGACGGTGTACGGCCGGGGATTCCGGCTCGGCGAGGCGTAGATGGCACGCCGGATCGTCTTGGCGGTCCTGGCACTCATGGCAGTAGTGCTGGGGGTCGTGGCCGTCCCGCTAGGGCTGGTCGCCGCCAGCCAGGACATGCACGACTTCCGCGACGAAGCACACGTGTCGGCCACTACGGTCGCGAACCTTGCCGAGGAGCGGCTCGATGACGGGAGACCGGCGCCCGCACTCGACCGCACCATTCGCCAGCTCTCGGCAGGCGGCGACGTGGTCAGCGTCGTCAATGGAACGGGCCGCCGTATCGCTGGCACTCCGGGAGGCGTGCCAGCTTCCAGCGCTCGGCTTAGTCACGTCATGACGACCGGGCGGACAGTGGCCTACTCCGCCGGAAGCCGTTACGCCGTCATCACCCCGGTGCTGCGAGACTCCGGGCGCGGCAGCGTCGGTGCCGTGGTGCTGGCCAGGTCAACCGCCCAGATTGACCGGGAGATCGGTGTGCTATGGGCGGTGATCGCCGCTATCGCCGGCGCCGGGCTGCTGGCCGGGGCACTGGTTGCGATCGGCCTGGCTCGCTGGGTCAGCAGACCGCTGAGCCAGCTGGAAGGTGCCGCTCAGGCGCTTGGCGACGGTGAACTCAGTGCACGGTCGCCAGATGCGGGCGGCCCGGGTGAGGTACGCAGCCTGGCCGCCAATTTCAACCTGATGGCCGCCCGGCTGGAAGCACTCGTCCGCGGCCATCAGGCGACGATGGCCGATGTGTCGCATCAGTTGCGCACGCCCCTGGCAGCTCTCCGGCTGAGGCTCGACCTACTCGCACAGGACAGCGATGCCGAAGCAGCCGCGGAGCTCGCCGGCGCCCAGGAGGAGATCGCTCGCCTGTCTAGGCTGGTCAATGGCTTGCTGGCGGTTGCGCGCGCCGAGAACGTCACGACTCCCCAGGTCAATCTCGCGGTCGATAACTTGATCAGAACACGGGTTGCCGCCTGGCGACCCGCGGCGGACGAGCGGGATATCGGCCTCCAGGCCTTCCTCCAGCCGGTCAGCGCGCGGATGGGCGAGGGTCACCTCGAGCAGATCATGGACAACCTGATCGCGAATGCGCTCGATGCACTGCCGCCCGGAGGAATGGTTAGCATCAGCGCTGCTCCCGTAGGCGACCGGGCCCGGATAATCGTCGCTGACAACGGCCCCGGCATGAGTGAGCAGCAGCGCCGGCTGGCGTTCCGCCGGTTCACCACTAGCAATGGCGGGACGGGCCTTGGCCTGGCAATCGTCGACCGGCTGACGGTTGCAAGCGGCGGGACGGCAGCACTGTCGGATACACCGGGCGGTGGGCTGACGGTCACCATTGAGCTGCCGCTTGCCCGCCAGGAGCGGGCGCCGCGGCGCGGTCCAGCGGCCGAGCGGGCTCGCTCTGGCTGAGCTGACTAGCGGCCGGGCGTGCTCGCTCTGGCTGAGCTGACTAGCGGCCGGGCGGGCT
>Ga0335075_10016185_pt1 | contig 11155 bp, 11 predicted proteins | sample Lox_Sample_24_FD_206723 | JGI IMG/M metagenome (GOLD analysis project Ga0335075, IMG submission 206723) | Soil microbial communities from Loxahatchee National Wildlife Refuge, Florida, United States - Lox_Sample_2.4 | ecosystem: Environmental > Terrestrial > Soil > Wetlands | place: USA... | reverse complement strand
GCCTGGTGGCTGCAGTGTTACGTCATGCGCGATCGCGGAGTGACCAAGGCGATGGCGCAGCGCGCCCAGGCGGCTGGCGCTACCGCCGTGGTTCTGACCGCTGACACTCCGGTTGTCGGCCGTAAGCACAACGCGGGCCTCAGCGTGTGGGACGTGGTACCGCCCGAATACCTGCTGGCCAATGTCGATCAGAGTGACCTGCCTGACGGAGCGCTGGACAAGGCTGACGACCTGACCCCCGACACGATCAGCTGGCTCCGCGAGGTCTCCGGGCTGCCGGTAGTGGTCAAGGGCGTGCTGCGGGCCGATGACGCCCGCATCGTGACGTCAGCGGGCGCGGCCGCAGTTCAGGTGTCCAACCACGGCGGACGGCAGCTAGATCAGTCAGTGGCCACGGCGGACGCGCTGCCGGAGATCGCTGCGGCGGTGCAGGGCACCGGGGCCGAGGTCTACGTCGACGGCGGAATCCGGCGCGGCGAGCATGTGCTGGCCGCCATGGCGCTGGGCGCGAGGGCGGTCTTTGTCGGCCGCCCCGTGCTGTGGGCGCTCACGGCTGGAGGTGAGTCCGGCCAGGGTGGCTGCGCGGGCGTCGCCGCGCTGCTCAGCGATCTCACTGCGGAGCTCGCGCACGCGATGACGCTGGCCGGGGCCAGGACTGTGACCGAGATAACTGGCGATCTGGTCGCTTAGACCGGGCGCGGCCGGGCGCGCCACAGTCCGGGGGCACGCCGTCTAGTCGTGTCCGGCGAATTCCACCGCGGACCGTCGCCTACCGTAGTGGCATGAAAGCGCCAGGAGGCGGGTCAGGTACTGATCCTGACGACGGTGGCACAAGTGTGCTGGTAGTGGAGGACGATGCCAGCATTGCCGCCCAGCTTGTTCGCGGCCTGACCAGGGGCGGCTACCAGGTTGATCATGTGCTGACGGGTAACGAGGCGCTCGCCTGGGGTGAGCCGGACGTTGTCTTGCTCGATCTCGAGCTCCCGGACCTGGACGGCGTGCAGGTCTGCCGGAAGCTGCGCGAGCGCAGCGATGCCGCCATCATCGTGGTGACTGCACATGGCGAAGAACCGGACCGCGTGATGGCGCTGGACGCCGGTGCTGACGACTATCTGGTCAAGCCGTTCGGCCTGGCCGAGCTGCAGGCGCGGATACGCGCGGTACTGCGGCGCGTGCGACCGGGTGGTGACGTAGTGCGGCACGGACCGCTCACTGTCGATATCCGCACGCACCGGGTCACCGTCTCCGGTTCTGAGGTGTTCCTGACACCCAAGGAGTTCGACATCCTGGAGTGCCTGGTGACCGACCCTGGCCGGGTGGTTGGCCGGCAGGAGATCCTGGAGAGCGCCTGGGACGCGCACTGGTACGGCCCCACGAAGGTCCTCGACGTGCACATGGCGTCACTTCGGCGCAAGCTTGGCGTGCCCGGCCTGATTGAGACCGTCTACGGCCGGGGGTTCCGGCTCGGCGGGGCGTAAGTGGCCCGGCGGATCGTCCTCGCCGTACTGGCACTGGTGGTGGCCGTTCTCTGCGTCGTCGCCCTGCCGCTCGGTCTGGTTACGGCGAGCCAGGACACGCACGACTTCAGGGACGAGACGGCGGCCTCCGCGACAACCCTCGGCAACACCGCAGAGGAATGGCTTGACGACGGCAATCACGGTCCGGCCCTCGACCGCACTGTGCGCCAGCTATCCAGCGCCGGGGACCGGGTGAGCGTTCTTGACACGGCGGGCCGTACGGTCGCGAAGACGGCGGCGGCGCCCGCAGTGCCATGGGCTCAGGTCAGCCGGGCGATGGCGATTGGCAGGATGTCGGCTTACCCGGTCGACGACTACTACGTTGTCATCGCGCCAGTGGAGAGCGACCAGGGCGCAGGCAGTGTCGGCGCGGTCGTCCTGGCCCGTCCTACGGCGGGCCTTAACGGACGGATCGCGGCGCTGTGGGGCATCATCGCTGCGATCGCCAGCGCAGGCCTTGTCGCCGCCGCCCTTGTTGCGATCGGGTTGGCCAAGTGGGTCAGCCGGCCGCTCAGTGAGCTAGAGCGCGCGGCACAGGCGCTCGGCGACGGGGAGCTCGGAACGCGGTCGGCCGAGGGCGCGGGTCCGAGCGAGGTCCGGCGCCTGGCGGCCAACTTCAACCTGATGGCGGCGCGGCTTGAGGCGCTGGTGCGCGGCCACCAGGCGACCATGGCCGACGTCAGCCACCAGCTGAGAACGCCGCTGGCCGCGCTCAGGCTTCGTCTTGACCTGCTCGCGCAGGACAGCGATGCCGAGGCGGCCGCCGAGCTAGCGGGCGCGCAGGACGAGATAGCCCGGTTGTCCAGGCTGGTCAACGGTCTGCTTGCGGTGGCGCGGGCGGAGAACGTGGACACCCAGCATGTCGCGGTACCGGTTGAGGCGCTCATCAGGACCCGGGTTGGGGCATGGCGTCCGGCGGCCGAGGAACGCGACGTGATCTTGCAGGTGGACCTTGACCAGGTAACGACCCGGATGGGCGAGGGACAGCTTGAGCAGATCCTGGACAACTTGATCGCGAACGCGCTTGATGCGCTGCCGCCTGGCGGCCGCATTCGTATTACCGCCAACGCAGCCGGGGACAGGGCCAGGATCGCAGTCGCCGACAACGGTCCCGGCATGAGCCACCAGCAACAGCAGGTGGCGTTCCGCCGGTTTGCCACGAGCAACGGCGGCGGGACCGGCCTTGGCCTCGCGATCGTCGACCGGCTGACCGTAGCCAGCGGCGGTAAGGCGTCGCTGTCGGATACGCCTGGCGGAGGGCTGACCGTCACCATCGAGCTGCCGCTTGCCCGGCCCGACCGCGGCCAGCGCAGGCATGCGGCTGCGGGTCGCGGCCGGTCGGCCTGACCAGCCAGAAACGCCGACCGGGCCAGTTCGCTGGATAGGTCGGGCGCCGGTAAAAATCCAGCCAGCTGATCATGAATTAACCAGTTCTGAAGCTTTCCTGAACCGGACGCCAGTATCCGGCTGGGCATGCTGTTTGAGGTTCCAGGGCCTCGAGCGCCGGGCTCTCTTTCGGTGCGTGACCCCACCACAGGGAGTGGAAGCTGCATGCGAGAGCACGTATATCGCGCGTCCCGCCGCCGCGATGAGCGGCTCGGCCGCATCAGGAAGCTCTCGCTGTGGATTACCGGAGGAGCTGCGGCAGCCTCGCTCGGCATGGGCACAGCGTTCGCGCACGCAATCCCAGGGCACACGGCGACGGGGGGCAGCACGCCCGCCACCGGCACCAGCGGGCCCGCGCCTGCCAGCAGCAGCTCGGCGGCTAGCGGCTCGACGGGCGGGAGCAGCGGGACGACTACCCGGCAAGGCAGCTCTCGCAGTGCGGGCGGCCATCACCGGCACAGGCTGGCACCGCCGGCCAGCGCTCCGGCCACACCCAAGGCCGCACCGAAGCCGGCCCCGGCTGCCCCCCCGGCGCCCGTGGTCACCTCCGGCGGTTCCTGAGCCAATGGCGACTGCGCCTGGCGGTCAGCTTTCGCTCGCAGCCGGTCACGTGCTGGCGGCGAGCAGCTACGGTCCGAGTCCGCTCTGGTACACGGCCCGTGCGACCGGGGTTGTCGCTCTGATCCTGCTGACGATCACTGTTGCTCTCGGGATAGCGGGAACCGCGCGATTGTCGAGTGAACTGCTGCCCGGGATTGTGCGTTCCGGCCTGCATCGGAACGTATCGCTGCTGGCCGTCGCGTTCATCGTGGTGCACGTCCTGAGCTCGGTACTTGACCCCTACGCGGGGATCAAGCTCACCTCGGCCATCGTGCCGTTCAGTTCGGCCTACCGGCCGTTCTGGCTCAGCCTCGGCGCGATTGCGTTTGACATGCTGTTCGCGCTGGTCCTGACCAGCCTGCTCAGGACCCGGATCCCGTACCGGGCCTGGAGCGCCGTGCACTGGCTCGGCTACGCCTGCTGGCCGATCGCGCTATGGCATGGTCTCGGGACCGGCACTGACAGTCGCCTTTCCTGGGTGCTTGTGCTCGACGGCGCCTGCGCGCTGGTGGTCGCCGGAGCGGTCGGCGTGCGGCTGAACCTTGCCGGGAGCAGCCTCACCCGGACCGCTGGGCTGGCAAGCACGGCCGCGTTCGTCGTGGCAACGATCGTGTTCGTCGCGGTCGGTCCGCTGCAGCCTGGCTGGGCCCGGCGGGCCGGAACTCCGGCCAGCATGCTCGGATCGGCGCACCCGGCGTCTGATCGGGCTCCCGGACGGACGGGGGCTGCGCGGTGAGCCACGCTTACGCCGATGACGGCTATGGCAGCCACGGCTACTCAGGCGATGGATACCCGGTCGACCCGCATCCGCGGGACAAGCGGCCGGACGCTCGCACGACTCCCCGGCTGACGCTGGACTGGCAGCGAGCCGACTGCGCGGCAACGCTGCGCGAGCACTCAGCTCGCTTCGGCCCGCTGCCGCGGCACGCTGGCGGCAGGTCTGACCTGCTGGACCAGGTCGAAGCCTCCCGGCTGACCGGTCGCGGCGGGGCCGGCTTCCCGACGGCGACGAAAATGCGCGCGGTCGCCGCGAGGCGCAGGTCGGCGGTGGTCGTCGCCAACGGGATGGAGAGCGAGCCGGCCAGCGAGAAAGACAAGGCGCTGCTAGCCCGCGCGCCACACCTGGTGCTGGACGGCATATCGCTCGCGGCAGAGGCCGTCGGCGCGGCGGAGGCACACATCTGCCTGCCCAGGACGAGAGGCTGGCTCGTCGACGCCGTGCTAGCGGCGATCGGCGAGCGGCAGCAGGCAGGGATAGACCAGATATCCGTCGCGGTGCACGAGCTACCGCACCACTACGTATCGAGCGAGGAAACCTCGCTAGTCCACTGGCTGAACGGCGGCGAGGCCAAGCCCACCACGACCCCGCCCCGGCCATTCGAGCGCGGCGTCGGCAAGCGCCCGACCCTGATCGACAACGTCGAGACGCTGGCACACGTGGCGCTAATCGCACGCTTTGGGGCGGACTGGTTCCGTGAGGCCGGAACGCGCGAGGCGTCCGGCACCATGCTTACCACTGTCACCGGTGCTGTATCCCGGCCGGGCGTCTACGAGGTAGCGGCTGGCACTGCCGTCGGCGATGTCCTGGAGCTGGCTGGCCTGCAGGCGGGTGCGGAGGCTGTGCTGATCGGCGGGTACTTCGGCACCTGGCACGACATCGCCGCGGTCGACGGTCGCCCCTTCACTGCCGGCGGGCTGCGTCCGGTCGGGGCGAGTCCGGGGGCCGGAGTGCTGTTCGCACTGCCGGCCGAGGCGTGCGGGCTGGCCGAGGCCGCTCGGATCGCGCGTTACCTGGCTAGTCAGGGAGCGCAGCAGTGCGGTCCGTGCCTATTCGGGCTCCCTGCGATCGCCGACGACCTCGGGCAGCTCGCGGCCGGACGCCCGGAGGGCGATCCGCTGAGCCGGATGCAGCGCCGGTTCGGTGTCATTACCGGACGCGGAGCTTGCCATCATCCTGATGGCGCCGTCAGGATGGCCGCCTCGGCGGTTCGGACATTCCAGGCGGACGCGCATGCGCACGCGCAACGCCGGCCGTGCCTGTCCGCATATAGCGGTCGGCAGCACGGCAGGCAGCAGACAGCCATGCTCCCGGTCCCGCGGCCATTCGCCGAGGGTGACTGGCGATGACCATGACGCTCCAGGTTGACCCCATCGCCTGCACCGGGCACGGCCTCTGCGCTGACCTGCTGCCTGAGCTCATCGAGCTAGACGAGTGGGGCTATCCGATCCTCGCCGACAGCGTTCCGCCTGATCTGGTAGCGCATGCTCGCCGCGCGGTTAGTGCCTGCCCCGCCCTTGCGCTTCGGCTGGTCCGCAGGCAGCACCAGTTAGTGCCGCGACACCAGTCATCAGCGAGACGGGCGAGATACGAGGGGGACAGATGAGCCAGCCAATGACGGCGCAGAGCGAGGCGCGTCACCGGCGGCCGGCCGCGGCCAACGGGGTCGCAGGGAACGAGCGGCTGACGGCCATGACCGGAGCGGTGCTGCTTCTGGGATTCGCGGTCGAAGGCTTTACCGTGCTGCAAGTCCACCGGCTGCTGTTTATCCACGTGTTTGTCGGCGGGCTGCTGATCGGCCCGGTGCTGCTGAAGATGGCGTGCACGATTTACCGCTTCGCCAGGTACTACACCGGCTCGGTGCCGTACGTGCGGAAAGGACCGCCCTCCCCGGTACTACGGGTGCTCGGCCCCCTCGTGATCCTGACGTCCGCAGCCGTGCTAGGTACCGGGGTCATCCTGGGCGTCGTTGGACCGGGGAACGGGCAGTGGCTCTTCCTGCACAAGGCGTCGTTCATCCTGTGGTTCGGCGTGATGACGATCCACGTGCTGAACTACGCGCCGCGCCTGCCGCGGATACTCTGGTCGCGACCGGCCGCCGGCGGCACGGTCGGGGCACCTGGCGGCTCGGTTCGGTGGCTAGGGCTGCTGCTTTCGCTCGCCGTCGGGATCGCGATCGCTGCCGTGGCCCTGCAGCTGTCGACGAAGTGGGGAGTCAGCACCCTCTGAGGCGGCTCACAGGCTGTCAGCTGCCAGGTCGTCGGCGGATAGTGCGCCGGCGGTAGCCTGCTCGGCTTGCTGGGCAGGCGCAGCGCCCGGCGCGGACACTGCCAGGGTGCGGAGGCGCAGGCTGTTCCAGACGACGAAGGCGGACGAGAGCGTCATCGCAGCTGCGGCGATCAGCGGGTTGAGAAGGCCGGCCGCGGCGAGCGGTATCGCGGCCGCGTTGTAACCGAATGCCCAGGCCAGGTTCCTGCGGATAGTGCGGAACGTGCCGCGGGCCAGCCGGATGGATTCCGGCACCGCCATCAGGTCATCCCGGAGCAGGATCAGGTCGGCGGCGCTAATCGCGACGTCGGTGCCCGAGCCCAGCGCAATGCCGAGGGTTGCGGCAGCGAGGGCTGGCCCGTCGTTGACGCCGTCGCCAACCATCGCGACCGCGTGGCCGCTCGTGCGCATCTCGGTGATGACAGCGGCCTTGTCCGCAGGCATCGCATCCGCGATCACCTCATCGACGCCGGCCAGCGCGCCGACCGCCTGCCCGGTGGCTTCGTTGTCGCCGGTGAGCAGAACCGTGCGGAGGCCGAGACGGCGCAGCTCGGCGATCGCCGGCGCGGCCGACGGCTTGACGGTGTCCGCGACCGCCAGTACGCCGCGCGCCTCACCGTCCCAGCCCGCCAGCACGGTGGTCCAGCCAGCCTGTTCCCACTCGGCGGCCTGGGCGGACAGCGCGGCAGGGACGACGAATCCGGCGCTGGCGAACAGCTTCGCCCGGCCGACGGTTACCACCGCGCCGTCCACTGTGCCGCGGGCACCGAGGCCGGGCAGCGCGGCGAAGTCGTCCGGCTGCGGAAGCTGACCGGGCTTGGACACTTCACCCGCCTCGCCCGGCCCGGCGGTGTCCGCGGACTCGCCTGGCCCGGCGGTACCGGCGCGGGCGGCCGCGGTGATGGCGGCGGCAACGGCATGCTCAGACGCCTGCTCGACTGCTCCCGCCCGGTACAACAGCTCGGCGCGGCTCGTCCCCTTGGCTGTCACCAGCGCGGCGACAGCCATCGTGCCGGTCGTTACGGTGCCGGTCTTGTCCAGCACGACAGTGTCGATCGAGCGGGACGACTCGAGCGCCTGATAGCCCTTGATGAATATGCCGAGCTTGGCGCCGCGGCCGCAGGCGACGACGAGCGCCGCCGGCGTTGCCAGCCCGAGCGCGCAGGGGCAAGCGATGATCAGCACGGCCAGGGCGGCGCTGACCGCGTGCTGGGCTGGCGAGCCCGCCGCGAGCCAGCCAGCCAGGGTTGCCGCAGCCAGCACTAGCACTGTCGGCACGAATACCCCGGAGATCTTGTCAGCCAGCCGCTGGATCGCCGCCTTCTGTGCCTGGGCGCGCTCGACTAGCCGGATGAGGTTCGCTAGCTGAGTGTCCTGGCCGACGCGATCGGCCCTGACGATGAGCCGGCCGGTCAGCGCCACAGTCCCGCCGACTACCGAGTCGCCCTCGGCTGCGTCGACCGGCACCGATTCGCCCGTCATCATGCTCCGGTCAACGGCGGACTGCCCGAAGACGACCTCCCCGTCGGCCGCGATCTTCTCACCGGGCCTGACCATGAAGGTGTCACCCTGGCGCAGCTCAGCGACGGGAACTCGCCGCTCCGACCCGTCGGCGGCGACTACGGAAACCTCGCTCGCGCCGGTCGCCGCCAGCTCGCGCATGGCCTCGCCGGCGGTCCGCCGTGCGCGCGCCTCAAAGAACCGGCCGGCCAGCAGGAACGTGGTCACGGCCGCCGCGACCTCCAGGTAAATGCCGCCGCCGGAGCCATGCACCAGCTCGTAACGTGCGCTGCTCCGCTGCCCTCCGGCGTCCAGCACGAACATCGCGTAGAGCGACCAGCCGCAGGCCGCCGTGATGCCCAGCGAGACCAGCGTGTCCATGCTCAGCGTCCCGTGCCGCAGCCCGCGCCAGGCTGCCCGGTGGAACGGCCACGCCGCCCAGCCGACGACTGGCGCCGCAAGCACGATCAGTACCCACTGCCAGTCGGGGAAGCGGAAGGACGGGAACAGCGACAACGCCATCGAGATGTCGGACAAGGGGAAGAAGAAGATGGCGGCCAGGATGAGCCGTCGCCTGAGGTAGGCGGCCTGGTCGAAGTCGTCGCCGTGGTCGCCCGCAGCCTCGGCGGAAGCGGCAGCCTCGGCACCGGCGGCTCCCGGCTGCGGGCGGACGGGGACAGCCCCATAGCCAGCGTGCTCGACGGCTGCGATGAGGGTGGCGGTCGTCACATGGGGCGGCGCGAGCACGGTTGCCCGCTCGGTGGCGAAGTTGACGGTGGCGGACACCGCGTCGAGGCTGTTCAGCTTTCGCTCAACCCTGGCGGCGCAGGCGGCGCAGGTCATGCCGCGGACGGCAAGCTCGATCTCGGCTGCGGCCGACGGCTCGTCAGTGACAGCAGCGGCAGACATGCCCGCCCTCCTTCCCGCCGACCTCGGCCGCGGTGCCCTGGGCCGCCGTTAGATACTCAGGACCTGCCTCACGCTACAACGCCCGGATACCGGTCCGCCGAGTTGCCCCGGCAACCGATACCCTAACCGGCATGAGCCAGAACGTCATAGCCGTGACCGGCATGACCTGCAGTCATTGCGTCAACGCGGTCACCGCGGAGATCAGCAAGATTGCCGGGGTAAGCGCGGTCGAGGTGGACCTGGAAGCGGGAAAGGTGACGATCACCGCGGACCCGCAGCCGGATCAGGACTCGCTCCGGGCCGCTGTCCAGGAAGCCGGTTACGAACTGACGGCCTAGCGCCGCTACTGCGCCGGGCCTGACCCCGCGCCACCACGGGTCCGACGTCAAGGTGATCCGCGGGCACGTGTCCAAGCAGGGCTCGCGGATGCTGCGCTGGGCGGTGACCGAGGCGATCCAGCACCAGCCCGCCGGGACCAAGCCGCAACGCGTCAAGGAGGCCATCATCGCCCGCCGCGGCGCCCAGGCCCGCAGCATCGCCAAGACCGCCGCCGCCCGGCAGCTGCTGGTCCTGGTGTTCTACGCCATGCGCGACGGGCACCTGCGCCGCGCCGCCCGACCGGCAGCGTGAGCTGCCACCCAGCGCGAGCGCGCGGCCGTGCACGTTTCTGCCCGCCGCCGCGGCCAGCCCCCGGGCCGGCCCGGCCGCGCACGCAACTGTGATTGGCCCCGCCCGCTGCTGACGCGAACCCGCCCCATGCCCCCCGGACCAGCCAGGCCGGGGCACACCCGAAGGGATGAAGGCAGCCAGCAGGACTGCCAGGCCGGCACCGCCGGCAATGGGGCACGCCACAACCCAATACTCAAAACCACCGCCGCGAGGGTAGGCCTTCCCCCGCCCCTGTCATGATCGGCTCGCGGGCACCCCGCGTCAAGAACGCCTCCGGCGCCGCACCGCGGCCGGGCCCGCCGGCCCGGTCCCTGACCCGCCCCGCCCGCTCGCCCGAAACCAGGCAGCCGCGAGAAAAGCCACAGCCACGAGGCCAGTCCAGCACGCCCTGCAACAAGTGCACGCACGCGAAACCCCAGGCCAGCAGCCCCTTGACCCCGGCCCGCTCCTTCAGGGATGAAACGTGAGCCGCCGCCGCGATTCAGGGCCCGACGAGCGCCGGAATCCTCGTCGAAATGCCCGGCTAGCCGGGATTGCGAACGCGGGCGCCCCATCCCTGCGCTGCTCATCAAGATCATCGAGGCCGGGACAACCTCAGCGTCCAACGAGTCACAGTGGCCCGGCGTCGCCGCCTTCTTCGCCCTCATTGCCGACGGCGCACGCGGGCTCGCCCACAGAGGTTGACGGCTGATGTCCGAGGTCGGGTAGCCGGGGAGGTATCGCCCCCCGGCCCCGCAGATCCCCCTGTAACTGTCTGCCGCCACAGGGCTCCTGACATCTTGACCAGCAGTGACAGGACAGCCATGCGCAGCGGGCGGAGAGCAGGTTGGGTGACGGGCTCCCAGCAGGCCCTGGCCACCTTGACGGGCGCCGGCCGCTTGCAGCCGCCTTGGACGCAATCTCGCCCTTTCAGCCCCTCCAAGCCACAGCGGCAATAAGGTGCCGGCCCACTCGGGATATAACCGAGACCTATCTAATTACCTCGCAGCTAATACCCTGGCGGGGTTTCATGGAATACCCTCCGGCGGTTTATCCAATACCCCTAGAGGGTTTTACTGACCCCGGCACCATGCGCCGACTACAGCCCTCTTAGCTGCAGTTTCTCTGCGATAAGAAGCACCGCTAATCCTTTAGTTGCTAGCTCTTGAGCCGCAGAGAGGGGGACGCTAGTATTCTTGCCGAATTGCATGGGGCCACTGCGAGGCGCACTCCAGGCGGCCCCTGTCGCTCGATACCGGAGCCGCTGGGAATTGGCATCAGCCGGGGCAGTGGCGCCGGGCCCAGGTCAGCTGAGGAGAACTGCATGAGCGAGATCGCGGCCGGAAGCATCCGCGCCGGCTGGAAGGGCGGGCTGGACGCCGGAGCTGAGACGGCCCGGAGAGCGCCCGACGTCAGGCGAGCGCTGCAACTGGGGCTAGCCGGGATTTGGCTGCTCGTCGCGCTGTTGCAGTACCAGTCGTTCATGTTCTCCAGCGGGTTCAACCAGATGATCGGCGCGACGGCGGCTGGCAATCCGCGCGTCATCGCC
>Ga0335075_10016184_pt1 | contig 11155 bp, 11 predicted proteins | sample Lox_Sample_24_FD_206723 | JGI IMG/M metagenome (GOLD analysis project Ga0335075, IMG submission 206723) | Soil microbial communities from Loxahatchee National Wildlife Refuge, Florida, United States - Lox_Sample_2.4 | ecosystem: Environmental > Terrestrial > Soil > Wetlands | place: USA... | reverse complement strand
CCGGTGTTCTGGTAGTACGTGGACGCTGCGAAGACGACGCCGTAGACGCGGCCGCTCTGCGACAGCAGCGGGCCGCCCGAGTTACCGGGCCGGATGTCGGCCCGGATCGGGTAGATCTGCCGGGTGACACCCTGGCCACCGTAGATGTTGTTGCCCTCCGCTGACTCGCTCTCGGCGACCCTGGCAGCTGAGATGGTCAGCGCGTGATTGAGCGGATAGCCGACGGCGGCCGCTGACGCCCCCTGCACGGCCGGGCCGGCAAAGTGCAGCGGCCTGGCGTTCAGACCGGGAACGTACAGCACGGCGATGTCGCGGTCGGGGTCGAACAGCACCACCTTGGCGGCATAGACCCCGCCCTCGATGGAATAGACCTGCGGGCCGTCGGTGACCCCGGCGACGACGTGAGCGTTCGTCAGCACGTGCTGGGCCGAGATGACGAAGCCCGTGCCCTCGATCTTCAGCGAGCACGACGGGGCAATCCCGATGATCTTCACGATGCTGGGCTCGTCACGCTGCACCGCCGGCCACCCGGGCACCGTGGTACTGGGCGCCGCCAGATTCAGGCTGCTCTCCGCGCCGATGCCGCTGAACACGGTTTCGTGCAGCCCGTTCGAGAGCATCTCGCGCAAGCCGGGGAAGACCGGCAGGTTCTCCACGGTGCGCGGCATCACGGAATCGACAGTGCGCAGCACGACCGAGTTGTTGACCTGCCTGGCGATTCCGGGGAACTGCTGCGTGTTGGAGACAATCGAGCCGATCAGCCAGGCGACGATCAGGACCGCGACGACGTTGACTGCCGCGCCGCCGAGCGAGTCCACCACGGTGGCCGGCCTTCCGGTGACCCTCGACCTGACCGCCACTCCGATCGCCGAGGCGAGGAGCATGCCGATGACAGCGACGGCGAAGAGCACGAGGATCGCGACGAACGCCCGCATGGACTGGCTCTTCGCCAGCGTCTGTGAGATGCCAGGCGCAATATAGGCGCCGAGCAGGACCCCCGCCACGAAGCCGCCCAGGCTCAGCACGCCGATGATGAAGCCCTGCCGGTACCCGGCCACGGCGAAGGCGGCGATCAGCACGAGCAGGATGAGGTCCAGCAAGTCACCGGGCACGCACCAAACTTATAGCGCGGCGGGACCCGCCGGGACGGCTGTGATCAGCGCGAGACGTTACCTGCCGGGCGCGGGCCAGCCGGCCGGCCGGTCGCTGGCTGGCAGATCGGTCAGCAGTCCGCGGTCCCATGGCTGCTCCCAGCCGGCCAGCGCCAGCAGCCGGTCAAGCACCATCGCGGTGAATCCCCAGACCACCAGCCCGCCCACTCGGAAGGCGGGCTGCGCGCGGCCGTCCGGGTACCTGATCATGACCCGGTTCGCCGGGCTGACGAAGTCGGCAACCGGCACCCTGACCACCGCGGCGATCTCCGCCGGGTCACCAGGCGCGACCGGGACCGGCGAATGCCACCAGCCCAGAACCGGCGTAACCCGGAAGTCGCTTCGCCAGATAAAGAGCTCAGGCATGACCGCCAGCACGCTGACTCCGGCCGGGTCCACCCCGGTCTCCTCCTGCGCCTCGCGCAGCGCGGCTGGCACTGGCCCGCCGTCCGCGTCGTCGATCGCGCCGCCGGGAAAGGCTGGCTGGCCAGGGTGCTTGCGCAGCCCGGCGGAGCGCTCGATGAGCAGCAGGTCGGGGCCGTCCTGGCCGTCGCCGAAGAGGATCAGCACGGCGGCCGCCCGGCCACGCCCGGCGGGCGGGCGCAGCGCGGCCGGGACCGGCATGTGCGCGGCAGCAGCCGCTAGCGACGCCAGCCAGTCCGGTACCCCGTCGGCTGAGACGGATGTGGCGACGCTGGCTCCGGCGGCCTCGTTCCCGTCCTGATTTTCTGTTACCGGCTCGCCTGCGGCCGCGCTCCCGCTGTCTGAGGTCAAGAAAACGGCCCGGACTTGAGCAGCTTGCGTGCCGTCGCCTCGTCGGTAGGACCGAGCCCGAACGACGGGCAGAGCGCGGCCAGGACGCAGACGCCGCAGGCAGGCTTGCGGGCGTGGCAGACCCGGCGGCCGTGCCAGATCATCCGGTGCGACAGCATCGTCCACTCCGACTTGGGGATCAGCTCGGCGATATCCCGCTCGATCTTGACCGGGTCGTCGTTCGTGGTCCAGCCGAACCGGCGGGACAGGCGGGCGACGTGGGTGTCCACGGTGATCCCCGGTACCCCGAAGGCGTTGCCGAGCACGACGTTGGCGGTCTTGCGCCCCACCCCGGGCAAGGTGACGAGGTCCTTCATGCGGCCGGGGACCTCGCCGCCGAACTGGTCCCTGATGGCGGCGGACAGGCCCATCACGGACTTGGTCTTGGCCCGGAAAAAGCCGGTTGGCTTGAGGATGGCCTCGACGTCCTCGGGGTTGGCGCCGGCCAGGTCGTCCGGAGTCGGGTACCTGGCAAACAGGATCGGAGTCACCTTGTTCACGCCGACGTCGGTGGTCTGCGCCGACAGCACCGTGGCGATCAGCAGCTGATACGGGTTGGCGAAGTCCAGCTCGATGTGCGCGTCGGGGTAGGCCTCGGCAAGGATCCGGTTCATCTGCCGCGCCCGCCGGACCAGGCCAAGCCGCGTCTCCGGTTTGCGGCGGCGCCGGGGGCGCGCCGGGACGGCCGTCTTCGTCACCATAGCGCCAGCGTAGGGCCTGCACCGCGGTCAGGCGGCCGCGGCGCCGCGGCGAGCAGACCTGGCGGCTAGCTTCCCGGCCCGATCCAGCGGCGGCGGCGGAACAGCCAGTACAGCGCGGCGACCGCCAGCACCTCAGTGCCGATCCCGACGATCAGGAACGTCCCCAGCCCGCCGAGCTTGCCCACCAGCCAGGCGAAGTTCTGGCCGAAGAAGCCGGTCAGGAACGACAGCGGCAGGAAGACGGTGGCGATGATGGTCAGCTGCTTCATGACCACGTTGAGGTTGTTCGACACCATCGACAGGTACGCGCTCATCTCGTTGCTCAGCAAGTCGCGGTAGCTGTCGATGGTGTCGCTGACCCGGATCGTGTGGTCGTACAGGTCCCGCAGGTAAGGATCGCTCTCCGGGGTGATGCCCGGTATCTCGATCATGCCCGCCACCAGCGTGCCCACCATGTCGCGCTGCGGCGAGACGAGCTTGCGCACGTTGACCAGCCAGCGCTGCATGTCAAACAGCTGCTGAAGCTGTTCATTGGTGGTCCTGCGGAAGATGGCCTCCTGCAGGTTGTCGATCTTGTCGTCAAAATCGGACAGCGGCTCGAAGAAGCTGTCGATCAGCGCGGCGAGGATGTTGTGGGTGAGAACGAGGCGCGGCGGCCGGTTGGCCGGCAGCTGGCCGCCCGGCTGACCCAGCCGGTCCATCATCCCGTCGAGGGCATGGCAGTGGTCCATGCGGACGGTGACCAGGAAGTTGTCGCCGACGAAGATGTGCACCTCGACCATGTCCTGGGGCTGGCCCTCGCCCTCGCCCTCGCCCTCGCCCTGGGCCTGGCCCTGCCCGCCAACGCCGTAGCAGACCAGGTAGACGCAGTTGCCGATGTCCTCGACCTTCGGCCGCTGACCGAAGTCACTGACGCCCTTGATCGCCAGCGGGTGCAGGCCGAACACGTCCTGCAGCAGCGCGATGCCGTCCTGGTCGGCCGGCTTGATGTCGAGCCAGAGCAGCTTGCCATCGGCCAGCGCGCTCTTGACGTTATCCGTGTCGGCGACCATGGCGGAGCCGTCAAGCAGTATCAGTCTCCCTTGCACATAACCCATAGTGCCAAGCCGGGGGACTTGACGCGACATCCGTGGCCGGCGGGTATGGCCGCAGGTGCCCGTTACGTGCCGGTGCGCGCCGCCGGGCCGGGCGGTGACCGGGGCTGCTCAGGCAGCGCGCGAGCCGCGGGCGGGGGACGCCCGGTTCGCCAGGATCTCCGTCACGGTGCCGGTCAGGCTGCGGCCCGAGGCGGCCCGCCGGGCCATCGCGCCAGCGAGGCTCACCGCCTCGGTGGTCAGCCGCCGGAACTCGTTCGAGGTAACGATCGCCTCGGCCGTCGAGCGCAGCCGCCGGACGCCGTCTTTGCCGTCCTGGCATCCGACCAGATAGCCAGCGACGAAACCAACGATTACTTCCATGCTCTTGCCTGCCTAACAGCGTGGGGGGTCAGGATGCGTGGTAGCGGCGGCTGCTGAGCCGCCGCCGCTACATGTCGCGCAGTTCGAGGTAGCGCTTCAGGTCCGGCAGCGACTGCACGATCAGGGCGATTACTACCGCCAGCAGTGCCGCCTTGATCAGCTTCCCTAGCATCGCTCTCCTCCCTCCCGTTCATCCGTGCTACCCGCTGGCAGCGGCTGTACTTCGTCGGGCGCGAAGTAGAGGAACCTGCCGTGACTTCGCTGCAGGTCGGCGGCCGGGTCATCGACGGGCGTGACGGCCAGGTGCACCTGGCCGTCGATGTCATGCAGGACTGCCTCGACCACCGCCTCCCGCCCGGTCAGGAACAGGTCCTGGGCGTCGGCACGACGGCTCCCTGGCCGCATCAGAACGCGTGAGTTCCGCGCCACGGCGACTCCGTCGATCAGCACCTGATCCGTCTCCGGTGATACCGACGCGTCGGCGCCAGGGTCCCACCACGGCACCTCCGGCCTGGCCGTGATGTCCTGCGTACCGGCCTCGGGCGTAACCGCAGCCGCCCCGGCCGGCGCCGCTCGCAGGTACCTGATAGCGCCGTGCAGCCGCTCCAGCATCTCCGGTGGCATGCCGTCGAGCCGGTCTATCAGCTCCGCTGCCCGGCTGTCGGTCGCGCGCGCCTGCCGCTTCTCGGCGTCCGTCAAAGCCATCGTGCGCAGCGTCAGGATCTCGTCGATCTCGGTCGCGTCGAACAGGTCACCGGCGCTCTCGGCCGCCACCTCCGGGTGGTCGTAGAGGATCACCGGTGCGCAGAACATCAGGCTGGTGCACTCGGCCGGGCCAGCCAGCACCGGCCAGGTGCCGGTGTTCTGGCAGGCCGCGACCTCGGCGGCAGCCCACTCCGGCGGGTCGGTCATGGACAGGAACCGCCCGCCCGGCACGGCGATCAGGCAGTGCGCCGCGATGAACGCGCTCCGCAGTCCCTCTTCGCGGCTGCGGGGCGCGGCGGGCGGGACAGTGGTGTTCTCCACCAGTACCCGCAGTTTCAGCGCCTGATACGGCCCGGCCACTCGCTCCGCATGCAGCCGCACCGTTCCGGCCAGCGCGCCTGACTCCCGGATGATGCGGCCGGCCGCCAGGCCGCGGCTGTCGGCCAGGCCCTCGACGAGTTCGGCTGGCTCGACCCGGAGTTGCATGCCGATGTCACCGCGAAGGAGGTCAGACACCACGACGGTGATCTGCTGCTGACGTTCGGCGGCCTCGTCAAAGCTGGTGTACTCGATGCCGTCCACGGTCAGCGAGGGCACGTCTCGCACCGAGGTCTTCCTAGGCGGCACGGGCTCGGCGGCCTGCACGCGCCGCGTCACCAGCTGCAGGAACCGGACCTGCACGATCACGTCGGCGTCGTCGCCGCACTCGAGCAGGCACTCGGCCTGACAGGTGCTGGCCTCGGTGGCGTCGACATTCGCATAGCCGGGCGGCATCAGCACGCCGAACTGGAACCTAGCCCGGTTCTTCTGCGCCGCCTGGTGATACGGGTACAGCAGGTAGCCCTCATAGAGGATCGCGTCGGCGACCCGGCGAGCGTGCTCAAAGTGCGCTGCAGGCAGGTCCAGGCCGGGAGACCCGGGTGTCAGGCCGACGGTGCCTTGCGTCATGCCGGCTCCCCTCGCTCGGCCCGGTCAGCGGCCTCCGACAGCAGGTGCAGGATCGTGGACTCCCACGTCGGCAGGCTGCGCGCCGTCTTGTAGGCGAGCAGGTCATCGAAGGTGAGCGCGCTGAGCCGGATCCACGCGCTGTTCGGAAAGTGCGCGTCAATCGCCTCCCGCCACACCTTGACCGGCAGCCGGTAGGAAGCTTCCTTGCTCCACGGCACCTGAGTCACCGACAGCTTGCCGGCCGCGGTGCCGAACACCGTCCCGCTGAACAGCAGCAGCAGCGGGACGTCGCCGCCGTCCAGGCCGGCGAAGTAGCGAGTGGAGCCGATCTCCATGTCGTAGCTCAGCGGTACCGGCAGATCGATGTCCGTACTCCCGGCGAAGCCGGGCACCATGACCGACACGGTGGTGAACTGCATCGGCTTCAGCGTGTCGGCCCACCGCTGCGTGTCGCCGAACAAGTCGTTCAGCCGTTCGGCCTCCTCCTTCGAGTAGCGACGCCGAGCAGGCTCGATCCGCATCTGGCAGCGCAGCGCGATCGCCTCGACCCGTTCGCCGGACGTCTCGCTCACTCGCAGCGAGAACTGCATCGACGGCACGAGCGCAAACCGGTCAGCCCGCGCGCCCGTGCAGTCGAATGCCAGCTCAGCCATGCTGCTCCCGTGGTCTCGCGCCGGACGGCCGCGCGCGCTGCCGGACGGACGCCAGGAACGCGGCGATGCTCGCCGTCGCCTCGGCTCCGCCGTCGAACCCGCGCCACAGCAACCGCATCCGCCCGGCCAGCTCGTAGCAGGCATCGACGGGAACGAGGTAGTACTCCAATCCGCCGTCAGTCCGCGAGATCAGCACCGCCTCTACGTCCTCGGCCGGTTCGCGCAGCAGCGGATAGCCAGCCTCGAGCCGCTGCCACAACTGCAGGTCGAGCTGGCACTCGGTGACGCCTGCCGGGCTCGGGTAGAAGCCAGACAGCTCGCCGCCGGACCGCGAGGTCCTGAGGAAGAACGCCAGACCGACGGGGATCCCGAGCTCGTCATGCACCGCGAGCGGCATCGGCCTGGCCGGGTCGGCAAGATAGCGATCCGGCACCGCCCGGTACCGCGTCCGCTTGTTCTCCTGCGTGAACAGCAGGTAGCAGGCGCGGCAGGCACAGAGCAGTGACGCTGCCTCGGTGTCGGCGACATGGCCATGCTCGGCCGGGATCTCGGTCGCGCACAGCTCGCACCGCTCCGGCTGACTGCTCGGCGCTTCTGGCACGGCCGGCGCCTCGGGCACGGCCGGCGCCTCGGGCACGGCCGGCGCCTCGGGCACGGCCGGAGCGGCCGACCCGGCCGGACCCGGGCCTGGTGCTGTGGCCTGCTCCGGCGGCCGGACGAACCGGCGCAGCCCGGTGGCGGCTGATCCCGCTGGCCCGGTCACGCTGGTATCGCCTCGGGGACCGCTATCCGGACGCCCTGGCTGTCAGCCAGCAGCGGGAGCGGGTCGAGATGCAGCGCAGCATCGCCGGTGTCCGTGGTCTCCACGCTCTTCCCAGCGAGCCGCACGTTGAACTGCGCGCCACAGCCCGGGCAGCTGAGGATCTCCCGGTCCAGGCGGCCGGCCGCCATCGACGTGCCGCAGCGAGCACAGCGGTCACGGTAGGCATACAGGGTGCCGCGGACCGCGCAGAGCAGGACGGCGAGGCCGCCGGCGGACGCCGTGACCGGCCGGGAGCTCGGCGGCCCGACGTTCGGCAGCGGCACCCAGGTAACCGCGTTCCCGTCGTGGTTGTGGTTTTGCCCGGCGGAGGGGTGATCGTCCGGCCGCCTTCCTATCTGCAGCAGCGCGGGCTCGGGTGGTGTCGCCATCCCCTCCACCACAACCTCCGTGACCTCGGGCGCGGCGTCGCGGACCGCAGTCGTGATGGCGAGCTCCACCGTGACCGTCGAGGACGGGCAGCCGTGGCAGCTGCCCTCCAGGCGTAGCCTCGCCACGCCGTCGCGGACGCCGAGGTACTGGACGCCGCCTGCGTGCGAGCCGAGGTAGGGGCGGACCTGGTCGAGGGCGCGCTGGATCCGGTCGTCGGTGCCGAGCGGATGCAGATCGTGCAGCAGCAGCAGGCCCTCGACCAGCGGATCCTCAGCCAGCTTGGCGAGCATGGCCGCACCGCCCTGGCCCGCGTCGGCCAGTGTCGCCACGATCTGGCGCAAGCCGTCGCCGTAGAGGCCGACCAGCAGCCCGACCAGCTCCTCGGCGGCCGGAGCTGCTCCGCCGAAGCCGCCCGACTTCAGCGCGCCGAGCAGCTCCTCGACGCGCGCGCTGACCTGCTGCACACTGAGCTGCTGCGGGCCGGGCTGCTGCGGGCCGGGCTGATGCACGCCGGGCTGCTGCACGCCGGGCTGCTGCACGCTGCCCATCAGGAGGCCATGCCCGTCACGTGGCCGGCCCCATCACGTGGCCAGCAGGGCCGTCATTGGCGAGTGCACCTTCTGCAGTTCCTTGCCGTTGCCCAGGTACATATGCACCCCGCAGGGCAGGCACGGGTCGAAGCTGCGCACCGCGCGCATGATGTCGATGCCCTTGAAGCGGTCCGGCGGGTTCTCCTCGAAGATCGGCGTGTTCTGGACCGCGTCCTCGTACGGGCCCGGCGTGCCGTAGCTGTCCCGGACGCTGGCGTTCCACGGCGTCGGCGGGTACGGGTGATAGTTCGCGATCTTCCCGCCCCTGATGACCATGTGGTGCGACAGCACGCCGCGGACGGCCTCGGTGAAGCCGCAGCTATTCGCCTCGTCGGGGACCGTGAACGGCTCCCAGGTCCTGGTGTTCCCGGCCCGCAGCTCGGCGAGCGCCTTCTCGGTGAAGTGGAGCGCGCATGCGGCGGCGTAAGCCTGGAAGTAGGTCCTGGCCCGGTCCCGCTCGATCGCGTTGGACAGCGGAGCGCCGCTGGCGTCACGCGGGATCTTCCACTCGAACGTCGCCTCCGGGCGGCTGACCGTGCGCGGCAGGTTGATCTGCACGCTGCTGCCGGTGGACTTGACGTAGCCGAAGTCGACCAGCCCGCCGAGAGCGGTCGCCCAGAGCCGTGCGATCGGGCCGCCACCGGTGTCGGCGGCCAGGTAGTTCTGGCCGTCGTACCAGCGCGGCGACATGACCCAGCTGTACTTGCCGTCGAAGTCGCGCTTGGCTGGCCGCGGGATCGTGTGCTGGTTCCACGGGTGCCTGCGGTCCACCGGGTTGCCGAGCGGATCGCGGGTCACGAACATCTCCTGGTCTTCCCAGTCCTCGTAGTACGAGCTGCCGAGCAGGATGCGGATGCCGAGGTTGATCTCGACCAGGTCGTTGGTGAGCAGCTGGCCGTCCCGGATGACGCCGGGGCTGACGAACATCTTGCGGCCCCAGTCGGTCATGTGGTCGTACCGGAAGTCGCAGTACTCGGGGTCGTTCAGGCTGCCCCAGCAGACCATGTCGGCCCGGCGGCGGCCGACTTCCTCATAGCCGGGCAGAGCCTGGTAGAAGAAGTCGAACAGGTCGTCGTGCATCGGCACGACGCGCTTCATGAACTCCACGTAGCGCATCAGCCGGGTCAGGTAGTCGGTGAAGAGCTGCACCGTGGCAGTGGTGCCGACGCCGCCGGGGTAGAGCGTGGACGGGTGCACGTGGCGCCCCTCCATCAGGCAGAACATCTCCCTGGTGGACCTGGATACCTGCAGCGCCTCGCGGTAGAACTCGCCCTCCAGTGGGTTGAGCGACCGCATGATGTCGCCGATGTACTTATAGCCGTGGTCGGCCGCGTGCGGCGCCTCGGTGTGGTTCGCGAGCTCGAGGACGCCCGGATTGGTCTCGCCGACCATCCGCGCGCAGAAGTCAACGCCGACCAGGTTCTCCTGGAAGATGTTGTGATCGAACATGTACTCGGCTGACTCGCCCAGGTTGATGATCCACTCGCCGAGGTGCGGCGGGCGCACCCCGTAGGCCATGTTCTGGTTGTAGACCGAGCAGGTCGCGTGGTTGTCGCCGCAGATCCCGCAGATCCGGCTGGTGATGAAGTGCGCGTCCCGCGGGTCCTTTCCCTTCATGAAGATGCTGTAGCCGCGGAAGATGGACGAGGTGCTGTGGCACTCCGCCACTTTCTTCTGCTTGAAGTCGATCTTGGTGTAGATGCCCAGGCTGCCGACGATCCTGGTGATCGGGTCCCAGGACATCTCCACCAGGCCGGTGTCAGCCTGGCTCGTGGTCCCGGTGCCCGCTTGGGTCGCTGTCATATCGGGTCCTTTCCTCCGCCTTCGGTGGCTCGCGGGATCACCAGGTCTGCTTGTAGCCGGTCAGGAGCTCACTGCCCTTCTTGCGCCACTTCGGCTCCTCGTCAGCGGTCCGCTGGGTGAAGCCGCGCAACGTCCGGATGACCGTCCCGTAGAGGGTGCTCGCGGTGGTGGATACCCGGGCGCCCGGTGGCTCGTCCATGAACGGCATGAACTTGTCCGGGAAACCGGGCATGGTGCAGGCGATGCAGATCCCGCCGACGTTCGGGCAGCCGCCCACTCCGTTGATCCAGCCGCGCTTGGGCACGTTGCACTTCACGACGGGGCCCCAGCAGCCGAGCTTGACCAGGCACTTGGGCGAGCCGTACTCGTTCGCGAAGTCACCCTGCTCGTAGTAGCCAGCACGGTCGCAGCCCTCGTGCACGGTCGCGCCGAACAGCCACGTCGGGCGCAGCGCCTCGTCCAGCGGGATCATCGGAGCGGCCCCGGCCACCTGGTACAGCAGGTACAGGATCGTCTCGGACAGGTTGTCCGGGTGGATCGGGCAGCCGGGCACGCAGACGATCGGGAGTCCCGCCTTGGATCGCCAGTCCCAGCCGAGATAGTCCGGCACGCCCATCGCGCCGGTCGGGTTCCCGGCCATGGCGTGGATGCCGCCGTAGGTTGCGCAGGTGCCGACCGCGAGGACCGCGGTCGCCTTAGGCGCCAGCCGGTCGAGCCACTCGTTCGTCGTCATCGGCTGCCCCGTCGCCGGGTTGTTGCCGAAGCCGCACCAGTAGCCCTCCTTCTTGATCGCCTCATTCGGGATCGAGCCTTCGACGACGAGCACGAACGGCTCCAGCTCCCCGCGGTCAGCCTTGTGCCACCACTCGATGAAGTTGTCAGCGCCCTGCTCCGGACCGCACTCGAAGTCGATCAGCGGCCAGTGCACGGCAATCTTCGGCAGCCCTGGCAGTGCGCCGAGTGCGATCTCCTCGATACTCGGCTGCGTGGCCGCGGTCAGCGCAACGGAATCCCCGTCGCAGCCGAGGCCGCCGTTCATCCAGAGAATGTGCACGAGAGGTTCAGCCTGAGCGGGCTGCCCGGCCTGTGACGCGTCACTTTCTGTAGCAGTGGCCATGGACGGCCACCTCCTCAGCTGTCTG
>Ga0335075_10016183_pt1 | contig 11155 bp, 16 predicted proteins | sample Lox_Sample_24_FD_206723 | JGI IMG/M metagenome (GOLD analysis project Ga0335075, IMG submission 206723) | Soil microbial communities from Loxahatchee National Wildlife Refuge, Florida, United States - Lox_Sample_2.4 | ecosystem: Environmental > Terrestrial > Soil > Wetlands | place: USA... | reverse complement strand
GGGTGCCTTTCCTTTCTCTCTTTCCGGGTCTTGCCTTCGGTGATTCAGGACCGGACGAGACGCGCGATCGCGTCCGATGCCTCGCGCAGCTTCTCGTTCGCGGCGTCGCCGCCCTCGGCCACCGCCTGGGTGACGCAATGGCTGAGGTGCTCCTCGAGCAGGCCGAGGGCGACTGACTGCAGGGCCTTGGTCGCGGCGGCGACCTGAGTGAGGATGTCGATACAGTACTTGTCCTCGTCGATCATCCGTTGCAGGCCGCGGACCTGGCCCTCGATGCGCCGCAGCCGCCTGAGGTAGTTGTCCTTGTCGTGGGTGTAACCGTACATTCCGCCCTCCGGCTCGGTTTGTGCTCGCGGCCGCCACCACCACGGGGGTGAGATCGTGATCCAGGAACGGGCCGCCAATCCGGGCACGCCGTGTCACCACGTGCGCCCGCTGCTGCCAGTCACGGCAGGCGGCGCAGTCCGCCAGGTGCGCCTCGACGGCGTCGTGCGGCGGGCCCGGGTCCTCGCCGTCGATCCGCGCCGAGATGGCCTCGTGGGCCATGTCGCATTCCATGTCTCAGCAGTGCGAAAATACCTGTGGAAAGTTCCCGCCCCACGCAAGAGTTCCACTACAGGTTGTCGTAGTCTGCTGCCATGGACGAGCTGACCTCTCTGGCGCGCGCCGCCGCGCGCGGCGACCATGCTGCCCTGGCCAGGCTCGTCCGGCAGACACAGGGTGATGTGTGGCGGCTGTGCGCTCACCTGGTCGACCCGGCCTCCGCCGATGACCTCGCCCAGGACACCTACCTGCGCGCCATCCCCGCGCTCGGCAAATTCCGCGGCGACGCGCCGGTACGAACCTGGCTGCTGGCGATAGCTCGCCGCGCCTGTGCGGCGGAGATCGGCGCACGGTCGCGCGACCGGCGGCTGACGGCCCTCGTGGCAGCCATGCCGGGCGGCACCCTAAGCCAGCCGCCGGCCGAGCCCGGCGCGCAGGCCGTGGCTGACGAACTGCTGGCCGCTCTAGAGCCCGACCGGCGGGCCGCGTTTGTCCTGACCCAGATGCTCGACTGCTCCTACGCGGAGGCAGCGGCTATCTGCGGCTGCCCCATCGGCACCATCCGTTCGCGAGTGGCCCGGGCCCGCGACGACCTGGACGCCATGATGGCGGACGAGACCACGCCCTCCCGGCAGGCGTGCGCAGACGGTAGCCGCGGCTAGGCGGTCCGGGCTCATCGCCCTGCCCCGGCCGTGCCCGCCCGCGTTTCAGGCTATTCCCTCCGCCATGTATTCCTGCTCGGCTAGCGCGAGGCCTTTCCTATAATACCCCCCTTGGGTTTCCCTAATACCCCGGCCAGGTTTACTAAATACCCCATAGGGGTTTATCAGGAGCCTCTTCACCGAGCACCGCTGCTAGATCTAGCTGCGTGATCACACCAATTATAACTACCTGAGAGCCTTTTTCCCCGTCAGTGTTGCACTGTTAGCGGTGACCCTTCTATTGTTTTTTCTGGTATTCCCGGCCCCCAGGCCGGGGCGGAATAAGCAGGGAGAGCTCGATGAGCCAAGTCGCCCTCGTGGGCGGCCGCGCCACGTGGCGCGGCCGGCTGGGCACGGAGGTCCAGCCGGCCGGAGCGAGGCTGGACGTCAGGCGCGCGCTGCAGCTGGGTCTAGCAGCCATCTGGCTGCTTGACGGCGTGCTGCAATATCAGGCGTTCATGTACACCAAGGGGTTCAGCCAGATGCTGGCGGGCACGGCCGCCGGCAATCCCGGCGTCATCGCCCATCCGATCACTTGGGACGCCACGCTGGTCCAGCACCATCTTGTGCTGCTGAACACGATCTTCGCCACGATTCAGGTGCTCCTCGGGCTCGGCATCGCGTTCCGCCCGACGGTGCGGGTCGCCCTCGCCGCGTCGATCGCCTGGTCGCTGGGCGTCTGGTGGTTCGGAGAAGGACTCGGCGGGGTGCTGAACGGCGGCGCGAGCCCGCTCAACGGCGCGCCCGGCGCGGTGATCATTTACGCGCTGCTGGCGGTGCTCCTGTGGCCCGCCGACCGGCCCGGCGCAAACGCGCCGTTCACCGCGGCCAGGGCGGTAGGCGCGCACGTGGCGCGCGTGCTGTGGCTCGTGCTGTGGCTGAGCCTGGCCTACTTCGCGCTGACTCCCGCGAACCGCGCGCCCCAAGGACCTAACGGCATGATCGCGGGCATGGAAAGCGGCGAGCCCGGCTGGCTGTCGGCCATCATGCGGGGCGCGGCCTCTCTACTCGCCAACCAGGGGCTCGCCACCTCCGTGGTACTGGCCGTAGCGCTCGTCCTGGTCGCCGCCGGCGTCTACCTGCCCCGCCGGGCCGCCCAGGCGAGCCTAGTGCTGGCCATCGTGGTGGCCCTCGTGATCTGGGTCTTCAGCGAGGCGTTCGGGGGGATCATGGCGGGCGGCGCGACCGACCCCAACTCCGGTCCGCTCCTCGTGCTGCTCGCGCTGAGCTACTGGCCGTTCAGGGCGGCGGCCCCGCCCGCTGCTGCAGCAGGGAACACGGAAGGGAACGTGACCCGATGACCCCCGACTGGATCCTGGACATCCTCGCCGCCCTGATGCTGCTGGTCGCCGGGGTCAGCGCGGGACGGCTGGTGGCGGCGCGGCCGTGGCGGCCCGGCGCGGTCGTCACCGACACCGACGTCTCGCATCTGCTGATGGGGATCGCGATGGCCGGAACGCTGGCCGCGAGCCTCTCCACGTTGCCCAACGGGGCGTGGGACGTGATCTTCGCGCTACTGACCGCCTGGTTCGCCGTCCGGGTCGTGCTGGACGCTCGCACGAACGGCGTCCGCGCTTTGGCCGGCGGACACTGCGCGCCGCACCTGGTGCACAGCGCCGCGATGCTGTACATGTTCGCGGCGCTGGCGGGCCCCGCCGGCGGTGCCGGCATGAGCGGGATGGGGTCGTCCGGGTCGGCCATGCAAACCCTGCGCTATCCCACCCTCGCGTTCCTCTTCGCGCTCATCCTGGTCGGCTACACGATCTGGGACCTGGACCAGCTCTCCGGCCGCCGCTACGGCACGACGCCGGCCCGCGCTCCCCTGACGGGCGTCACAGCGGCCGTTCCGGCACTGGCCGGTGCCGGAAACTCGCCCTCGACGCTCCCCGGACCGCAGGCCGCGGTGCTGCCCGCGGCCGCCAGCACGACGAGCCCCGCCGCGAACGCCGACGGTGCCGCCGTTCCCGACACCGACCGTCCCGGGAAGGGCGCAGCCGCCGGGGGATTCCTGCTGTCGCCCGCGGTCACGATCAGCTGCCGGATCGCGATGGGCGCCACCATGGCCTTCATGCTGATCATCATGATCTAGGCTCGCTCGCCGGCCAAAGAGGCGCCGGGGTGACATCGTCGTCATCTTCGGGTCCGATTCTTCATGTGCCTGATGCCTGCCGATAAGCTGCGGGCATCAGGCACGGGAATCTCCCGGTACTCGGCATGAGGTGGTTTGTTGGCACCCGCGATTAAGCTGGCTGGCTTCCTGGTCCTGCTCGCTCTGATCTTCGCCGGGGCGCACATGGCCGGGGCGCGGCTCGGGCCGGTCACTACTGGCCACTCCCAGGTTCAGTACACCGGCGGTACCGGTGGCGCGCCGGGGATGGGCGGCATGACCATGGGCGGGAGCAACCCGTGACCGATGCGGGCACCCAGACAGACGGGCGGGTCGAGGCCGAGCTTGTTGTCACGGGAATGACCTGTGGCTCCTGCGCGGCGCGGATCGAGCGGCGGCTGAACCGGCTGGACGGGGTGTCGGCGACGGTCAACTACGCCACTGGGCGCGCGTACTTCACGAGCCTCGGCGGACGTGAATCCACCGAACTGATCGGCGTGATCAACTCGACCGGTTACCAGGCCATGCTGCCGTCGCCGCCGGATGACGAGGGCGACGGGCGCGACCCGCTGGTCACGGACCTGGGCCGGCGGCTCGCCGTCTGCGTCCCGCTGGCGGTGGTCGTGATCGTCCTCGCGATGGTGCCGGCCTGGCAGTTCACCGGCTGGCAGTGGGTCAGCCTGCTGCTGGCCGCCCCGGTGGCCGGGTGGGGCGCCTGGCCACTGCACCGCACCGCGCTGGCCGGGCTCGGACATGGCGCGGCGACCATGGACACGCTGGTCAGCCTGGGTGTTGCCGCGTCGTTCGGCTGGTCGCTGTACGCGCTGCTGTTCGGCGGCGCGGGCATGCTCGGCATGCGAATGCCGTTCGCGGTCACTGTTACGGCGGCCAGCGGGCAAACCCTCTACTTCGAGGCCGCGGTGGGCGTGACGATCGCCGTGCTCGCGGGCCGCTATCTGGAGGCCCGTGCCAGGGATCACTCGGCGTCCGCGCTCACCGCTCTTGCCACCCTCGGCGCCAAGAGCGTTGCCGTGCTGCGCGGCGGCGCCGAGCAGCGGGTGCCGGTGGACGAGCTCACGGTGGGAGACCTATTCGTCGTCCGCCCCGGCGAGAAGATCGCCACCGACGGTGTGGTGATCGAGGGCAACTCGGCCGTTGACGCGTCCCTGGTCACCGGCGAGTCCATGGCCGCCGAGGTCGGGCCTGGCGATGAGGTGACCGGAGCGACCGTGAACATGAGCGGCCGCCTCGTTGTCCGGGCCACCCGGGTTGGGGCGGACACCTTGCTGGCTCAGATCACCCGCCTGGTCACTGACGCGCAGGCCTCCAAGGCCAGCGCGCAACGGCTCGCCGACCGCATCGCCGCCGTCTTCGTCCCGTGCGTGATCAGCCTGGCCGCCGCGACTCTCGGCTTCTGGCTGGGCGCCGGGCTGCCTGCCGCCGCCGCGTGGAGTGCGGCTGTTGCCGTCCTGGTGGTCGCGTGCCCGTGCGCGCTCGGCCTGGCGACACCGGCCGCGCTGGTAGCGGCCGTCGGCCGCGGGGCGGAGTTGGGTGTCCTGATCAAGAGCGTGCACGCGTTGGAGTCTGCCCGCCGCATCCGGACCGTGGTGCTGGACAAGACCGGCACGCTGACCACCGGGGCCATGACCGTCACCAGCGTCATCACCGCCCCGGACACGGGTGAGAAGGAAGCGCTGCTGCTGGCGGGCGCGGTGGAGGACGCGTCCGAGCACCCCATTGGCCAGGCGATCGCGCGCGATGCGGCCGCCCGATTTGGCGCTTTGCCGCCGGTCACTGACTTTGTGGCCGAGGCCGGGGCAGGGGTGCGCGGCCGGGTCGCGGAGCAGTTGGTCGCCGTGGGCAGCACCGAGCTGTTCACCGAGCTTTCCGTCGATGTGCCAGCCGTGCTCGACGAGGCGGTGCGCGGCGCCCAGGCCGCTGGCCGGACCGCCGTCCTGGTTGGCTGGGACGGTCAGGCGCGCGCCGCGGTGATAATCGCGGACCGGCCGCGGCCCGCCGCCGCCGTCGCTGTCGCCCGCATCCGCGGCCTTGGACTTCGCCCTGTCCTGCTCACGGGGGACAACGAGCGCACCGCCCTCGCGGTCGCGGACGAGCTGGGAATCCCGGCGGACAGCGTGTTCGCCGGTGTCCGTCCCGAAGGCAAGGCGGCCATCGTCCGGGGGCTTCAGGGCGATGGGATCCCGGCCGCGTTCGTCGGCGACGGGGTCAACGACGCGGCCGCCCTCGCTCAGGCGGATCTCGGCATGGCGATGGGCACCGGCACGGACGCCGCCATCGGTGTCGCCGACGTCACGCTGATCAGCGGCGACCCGGTCGGCATCACCGACGCTATCCAGCTGTCCCGCGCCACCATGACGGTGATCCGCGCCAACCTCTCCTGGGCTTTCGGCTACAACGTGATCGCGCTGCCGCTGGCGGCCCTTGGCTACCTCAACCCGCTGTTCGCCGGGATAGCGATGTCCGCCAGCTCGCTGATCGTCGTCGCCAACAGCCTGCGGATACGGCGCTTCATGCCGGAGGGCCACCGGTGACCGCCGCCGCCGCACCGCCTCGGGGCAGTAGCGGACGCGGCTGGCTGGCGGAACTAACGCGCGCGGCGGCGGGGCCGGTAGCGTGTGCCGTGGTGCTAGTGGGCCTGCTGTCAGCATGGGTTGCCACCGGCGGCGCCGGGACCCTTACCCCGGTTCGCATCACGGTCAGCCTGGCCGCCGTCCCGATGCGGGCCTTCACCCCGCAGGCCGCCGCCGCGGCGGGCGCGGCGCACACCTTCCTGATCATCCGCAACGTGAGCGGCACTCCCGATCAGCTGATCGCCGTCCGCAGCCCGATCGCGTCCCGCATCGTCCTCACGGAGCGCATCGGCGTCACCGGACGGACGGCCGTGGTCAGTAGCCTGCCAGTTCCTGGCCACGAGACGATTGCCCTGAGCCCGCTTACCGATGACGTGGTGCTCGAAAACCCGCTGCCGTTCGAGGACAGCAAGACGGTGCCGCTCACCCTTGTCTTCCGGCACGCGGGGCAGATCACCATCCAAGCACCCGTCACCGGCCCCGGCACTCCCTGACAATCCTGCTCACGAAACGCCGGTGACAGCGCCGGAGTCGTCGGTGTCATAGGTGCCCTTCGTCGAGTCAAGCAGCACGAGACGATTGCCAAACGGGTCCTCTACGACAGCGAGCCGGCCGATCGGGATGTCCATCGGCTCGACAAGCACCCTCCCGCCGCTAGCGCGGAACACTTCGGCAGCAGCATCGGCAGAGGCGACCTTCCAGTCCGGCTCGTAGCTCTGCCGTGTGGTCAGCACGATCTCGGTGCCCGATCCGGGCGTTCGGAGCCCGGCTTGCCCGGTTGCCTCGTTACGCCAGATCAGCTGGTGACCGAGCACGTCGCGGTAAAAAGCCATCCCGCGGTCGAGGTCTGGCACCGGAACCGTCACCGCGTCCACGTACTGAAGCAAAGGTTCCATAAGCCAAGACTGTCAGACTGCGTCATGCCTAGCTCACGCCTGCCGCGATCGCGATTCCCACCCCGATCAGGACAATGCCCCCGATCTGTCCGCCCCTGTCCCCGGCTCTCGTGCTGATCCGGTCGCCGAGTTCCAGGCCGAGCAGCGACAGGGCGACGCTGACTACCCCGATCACGATGGCTGCCAATGGGACGCTGACGTGGTCGGCGCCCAGCGCGAATCCGACCACGAGGTTGTCGATGCTCAGGGCTAGCCCGGTGACAAGCATCCGCCCGGTGGACTGGCCCGTAGGCGTCTCAGGCTCACCGGTCTCCTTGCTGCGCGTGTCGCGCACAGCCTGGAGAAGGCCGTAAAGACCGGTCGCGATCAGCAATCCGGCGCCGATCCAGCGCGCGGCGTGGCCGAGGGTGTCAGCCAGGCTGTGACCCAGCAGCACGCCGACGATGGGCATGCCGGTCTCAAAGAGCCCGAAGATCAGGCCCACCCGCAACCGCGTCCGCGCGTCGACCCCGGTGACACCGATGCCCACCGAGGCGGCGAAGTTCGACAGGCCCAGAGATATGGCCACCAGGAACAGGGCGGTCATGACGTAACGGTACCGAGGCGCCCCGGTCGCGACTCGAACGCGGCTAGGGTTCCCAGTACACCTCTATCCGGTGGCCGTCCGGATCGACGCACTTGAACGACACCATGTCCGGCTCGTCGTCGTGCTCGATGATCTCGATCCCGTCCGCACGCACGCGGTCGAGCGCGTCCCGGACGTCCGCGCCACGGGCGAGCCGGAACCCGAAGTGCAGGAACGGCTGGGGCGTGCCGACGTCCTCGCTCGCGTGCAGCGCGAGGTCGAAGCCGTCCGCGTTGCGGATAATGACCGTGCCATCGTCGTAGAGCTGTGCGGTGGCCGGGTCGAAACCGAAGTACTTCGCGTAGAAGAGCTGGCTTCGGGCCGCGTCTCGCACGGGCAGGCCCAAATGGGTCAGATGCATGACAGGCACCCTAGAGACACGCAAGCGCCGGGATCAACTGACCAGCCCGCTGAATGAATCTGTCAGCCGATCCGGTCGTTGACCTGCCCCGTCAGAGGGGAGAAGGATTGGACCCCAAAGATTCCTTTCCGCTACTTGATGTGACGTGAACCACAAGGATTAAATCGCGTGACAGATGTCTGGCGCCAGAACGAGACGGGCCGGGAAGCGGCCTGGCTGATCGACGCCACACGCCCGAACGTCGGACGCGTGGCGAACTACCTTGACGGCGGCCGGGACAACTTCGAGGCGGACAGGAACGCCGCGCGGTCGCTCGTCGCGCTGGCCCCGATCTTCGACCTGATCGCGCCTGCCTGGCGCGCCTTTATCCACCGGGTAGTGCGGTACCTGGTCCACGAGGCCGGGGTGCGCCAGTTCATCTACGCCGCCGTCACACTGGCCGCGTCGAATTACGCGGACGAGCTGGTGTGGTCGGTGGACCCGGGCTGCCGCATCCTGTTCGTCGGCAGCGACCCTGCGGTGCTCACTCATGCGCGAGCAGTCATGCGGTCTGAGCCGGACGGGGTCGCCGACTACCCCAAGGGCGCCATCGGCTTCGTCGACGCCACGATCAGCGACACCGGCGCGATCGCGGCGGCCGCCCGGGAGATGCTGGACTTCAGCCAGCCGGTCGCGGTCGTGCTGCCGTTCACGCTGAGCCTCGTGGCGAGCACCGCGGCGGCTGCCCGCATCGTGTCGGCGCTAGCCGCGTCCGCGCCGTCCGGCAGCCACGTCGTGATCCATCACCCGGCGAGCGACCTAAACCCGGCGCTCGCGGTCGCCGCCCAGCGGTGGAACCAGGCCTCGCGGCAGCGGGTGACGCTCCGCTCGAAAGACGAGGTCGCCAGCCTCGTGTCTGGTCTGGACCTGGTCACGCCCGGCGTGGTGCCCATCAGCGAGTGGCGCCCCGCACCAGACGATCCTCATTACGAAGAGGTCGTCCCGTTGTACGGCGTAGTCGCGAGGAAGCCCTGAGACTGGGGGACTGAGCATGAACTGGCTCCCGCCGCTGGTGATTCCGCTGTTGATAATCGGTGGCTGGATGTACATGTTCACGCGGCGAAACCGTGAGCGCGCTACGAACGCTCCACTGCGCGCGCGATAGAGGCGCAGGTGTGCTTCGAAACCGCCCCGACCGTGACCCGAGGGCTCGGTACCGGACGTTAGGCCTCTCCTTACAGTCCTCTTCCTTACAGCCGCCAGCAGGTGTTGCCAAAACGACTATCACGGAGCTAGCATTGTGATATCAGTTTTTGGCTCGACGGCAGACGTCGAGTGATCAAGGCTCAGGAGGAGTCATGGAAAACGTCACCGGAACACGGACCTCGACGGACCAGTCCTCGGCGCAGCTCGAGAGCATCGTCGGGTGGACCTGGCGCGACCGGGTCGGGCACGTGTGGCACCAGTTGCGCGCGGCAGTGGAGGAGATGAACTACGCGGCTCGCCGGACCGTCGAACTGCAGGCGCGCCTCCCGAAGTGAACACTGCCCACAGCATCGATGCCAGGCAACCGTGGCGTCCGCGAGGTTATACCGGCCCCGCGGACGCCACGATCATGAGGTCCTGGCCACGACGAAGGTGAACAGCCGCTGGCCGGGCATCAGCGCGGCGGGCTCGCCCGTCAGCCGGTGCGCGCCCACCGACATGAAACCGTCGCCGCTGACGTCGAACGCCTCCTCGCCGAAGCCCGCCTGGCTGAACCAGGACCGGATCGCGGGGGTCAGGTCAGGCGGCCTGCGGTGCCTGGTCCACACGACCAGCGCACCGGGCGCGCACAAGCCGGGCAGGGCCGCCACCGTGGCCTGGATGTCGCTGACGGTGATGTTGCCGAAGATGCGGCCATTCCACCCAGTCGCGCTGCGCCACCGGACCAGCCTACGGCCACCGATGTGCTGCAGGTCCTGGATGGCATCCCGGTAACCGACCTGTTCGCCTGTCCCCCTGCCGTGTCAGTTTAGATTGACAAACCATGCCTGTCAGTCTAAACTGACAGGCATGGACATCGAAAAGCTCAGCGTGGATGTCTCGTCCGATGACCCGGCAATTGGGCTTCGCGCCTCGCTGGCGCTACATCGCCTGGCTGAGAGGGTCGAAGCGCACCACGTCGCATCCGCCCGGGAAAAAGGCTGGTCGTGGCAGCAGATCGGAGACGCTTTGGGCATCACCCGGCAATCCGTGCACACCAAGTACAGCAAGGAGCCATCATGACCACCGAATCCGCAGCGCCAGAGGTGCTTCACGTCTGGGCCATCTATCTGCAAGCCAGTGAAGAGGCTCGCCGCCGGGGTGATCGCCGAACCGGCACCGACCACATCTTGCTCGCCTTGTTCGAGGATCCCTCGATCGAAGTGGCGCTGGGCGTAAGCCTGCAGCAAGCTCGCCAGGTCCTCGAGTCGCTCGATCAGGAAGCCCTGGGCACCCTGGGCCTGGGGTCCGGCACCGACGCTCCCGAGCTGCCGATGCGCGCTGTGCCCAAGAAGCCGAGGCTCAGAGACCTCATGGGAAAAGATCGCCTCCGCCCGACGCCCGCGGCAAAGAAAGTGCTTGAGGAAGCGGTCAAGCCCAATCGCCGGAAGACCCAGGTCACAGCCCAGCAGGTGCTGGCCCAGATCCTCACTCTCCAGCCACCAGATCCCGCGGCGGTGCTGCTGGGCGCTCTCGGCGTGAACACGTCGGAGGTTCGGCGCCGATTGGATACGTCCACGCCCGAGAGCTGAGTCCCCAACGGGCACGAGATCGCCGTCCGCCCGCCCAGACTGGTGAATGACCTGCGTTCCGGCATAATTCGGGCGCGGCGCTCGCCGTGATGAGCGTATCGAAGCTACGCGTCTCGTTCACGGACTCTAGGCGGAACCCTTCGCGCACTAGAAGTTCCTCGTGTTCAGCGAGGGTTCGCACCTGGCCATTGTGGATCACGAGCATCGACAAGTCAGTCTCGATCAGGCGCATGCCGCCGTCAACCTTGCCGGGGAGGAGATCTTCGATGATCAGGATGCGGCCATTCGGCTCCAGCGCCTTACGGCATTGGCGGAGTATCAGGGCGGCTCGTTCGTTGTCCCAGGCATGCAGTATGGCCATGAGCACAAGAAGGTCGCCCCTTGGCACGGCGGCAAAAAAGTCTCCGGCTATTACCTCGGCACGTCCCGAGAGTCCTCTCCTGGCCAGGTAGGCCGAAGCTTTTTGCGTGACAGCCGGGATGTCGTACACAATTCCAGTCGAAGCTGAGTGCACCTCAAGGATCCTGCTGAGGAGAACACCCACCCCACCGCCTACGTCTACGATCCTGGCAAAC
>Ga0335075_10016182_pt1 | contig 11155 bp, 13 predicted proteins | sample Lox_Sample_24_FD_206723 | JGI IMG/M metagenome (GOLD analysis project Ga0335075, IMG submission 206723) | Soil microbial communities from Loxahatchee National Wildlife Refuge, Florida, United States - Lox_Sample_2.4 | ecosystem: Environmental > Terrestrial > Soil > Wetlands | place: USA... | reverse complement strand
ATCTTGGTCTTGAAATTGGCCTAATAAGTCGCCTTCCTTCCCTTGAGTGAGATCTAGGGCGATCTCCTTCCATAATTATCCGGGTTGGTGATCTTGAGTGTCTTCGGCTCCTCGATCCCATGATTACCCGAGTTGGTGATCGTGACCGTGGGCGGCTGCGGCTAGGTGGTTCCATGATGACTGGAGGTGGTGTTCTGGATCGTGATCTCCTGCCAGAGGGTGGTGGGGGGACAAAGACTGTTCGCGGACTTCTGCTTCGGGATCGAGATCGGGATCGCTCCCGATGACCGGGAACGAGCACCGTTCGTGGACTTCTGCTTCGTGGACGTCTTGATCCTCTACTTTCTGGCATCATCATAATTCTCTCGCCTCTACCTTCATGATGCCTGGAGGAGCGAGGGGGTGAGGCTGGCACCACAATTGGACTGGCACTTCGGCTCCGAACCCGGCTCCGACCACGTCCCTCTTCATGAACCACGATTGGCTCACCCCTTCTAGATGACCGGGAAGGGCGGGAGGATGTGTGCACAATACGAGGAGAGTAGGAGCCGTCTCGTGAATGTCTGCGAGTGGGGGATCTAGAAGGATCCCGGTGACGACGAGTCGGAGATCCTGAGCGAGAACGGGTTGTCGTTGGCGGGATGTTGACATTGATTATATTTGCCGGAGGTTGGGAGCTTCTCGGAGGTGAATGCGGGACATGCGGCGAGTGTCGACTGGATGGATCCATGACAGTGGCAGGGGGTGGCGCTTCAGGTACCCGCTGGACGGTGACTGGCTCAGGACTAGGACTCCGGCCTGTGCGCCGAGACCTGGAAGGCTCGCGAATGTCGGCTCCGCGGACCTCGATGATGGGCATCCTGGAACGTGGTCGAGTGGGAACAATAGGAGGCGATTCAGGCTCCCCAAAACGAGTCGGATATCCCGAGAAGCGGGTTGGAGGAGGCATAGCATACAAGGCGCCCGGCGGAGGGCCGTATGGCACATGCCCCATTCTGGGAGGAATGAATCCGTCGTCTCCCTCTGGGTCACCAAAGCGTTGTGGCATCCGCATAGAGGGAATACGAGACGGCATCACTGGCTCTTGTTCTGGAACGTATGTCGGATCTGCAATAATATCAGGGAGGACAAATTGAAATTAAAATAATTACAGACAAGGTACGGGCGCACGAGCGGCCAGGGCATGTTGAAGGTGGGCAATGCGACCTTCAACACCTGCTAATTCAGCTTGCCGATTACTAACGTCCCGTGCAAGCCATCCATTGAGATCGTGAAGATAACGGACAAGCTCATTCTGCTGTTCATTTTGATGTCGTTGCATCAATTCATTTTGCTAATAAGGATGAAAAAATTGGTCCAAGCTTTGAACAATGATTGCCACTCACTCGAAGCAACGCCAACATCTCCGCATAGGACGCAGTTGATGGAAGTTCCCCCAACGGAATAACAGGGCGAGGGGGACGTAGTTGGGGTTGGGGAATAGTAACAGGTGATCTGGGCGGAGGAGGAGGTTCGGGTCGCTCTTCGTGTCTTGTATCTTCCTGCTGAAACTGTCAGTAATTTTAGCGATCAATTTTCAGACTACTGACCATTGTATACGGGGTTTGAGGTCCTCTGGGTCGTTTGCTATACCAGGTTCGCGTGACAGGTTCTTCAGGCACAGGGAACTCGATCGGCGCCGTCTCAGGTCGCGGCGGAGGCGCCTGATTTAAAAGGCTTTGTATTGTCATTATGCAGGAAGTAAACGTACCACATATTCCCCTACAGCTTCATCTCCCCCAGGTATGAAGGTTCCATCGCCACCTCTTCGCTGCCTACGCTTCTCTCGGACCAATTCCAACAAGTCCAGGTCTGGACCAGAGGGGCGAGGGGTGGACTCCACCCTTTCAGTTTCATCCTCCACGGGCACTGGCGGCGGACTTGTGTGAATACTTCTGGGGCGACCCCATGTAGGACCCAAAGGCAACGGTGCTGTCCCAGGACGTTCGAGAATCCGCGGACTGGGACTTCTCATCAGCCTACCTCGGTGTGGGATGGGTTTATGAATACGAGGAAAATTTGCGATATGCTGCTCAAATAGAGATACCGGCGGAGGGGAGAGACGTGTCGAGGATACCTCAGAATGTGGCGCAGAGCGAATGGATGATGCCCGAACAGTGGACGCGGGATACGGCTGTCTGGGTGGGACTGGCATTCCCAACACGTCATGAAGGCGATTCTGGAGATTGTTTAGAACTGTTCCTCCTGTCTCCTCCGTGTCCGCTATGGATTCAGTTGGCTCGCTTTCAGGAGGCAGGTCACGGGCAGCTTCTCCAGCCTCGACAATGTTCTTGAGTGTATCAGCAATTTGAGAGAGAAGATCGGCATAAGGAGATCGTCTTGGAGTAGCAGGGAGAGGCGGAAACTGGACAGGAGGGCGATTCTGAAGTTCTTCGATAGCCTCATTCGCACGATTTTGTTGCGCCATCAATTTATCGGTTTGCCTCCTCAGATCATTAAGCATGTCCCGGAGCTGAGCATTAGATACTGCTTGCCTCACGGTGACATCTGAACGTGCGGGTGAGGTACGACCAGATGCTGAGACTATTTCAATTTCGGGAGTACCGCCACGTGTACGGGGTGGTGTCGAGAGAGGAGTATGAGGAGACGAGGCGCTAGGCACACTGGGAGGCGGCGTAGAGGCCATTGAAGGCGGCGCCATCGAAGGCAAAGATGCGGATGAGATAATCCCGCTTTCCGTGACTGTACCGACGGATATCCCATCCCGAATAGTCGAGGTATCCGATAACGGCGAGTGAGGCTCTGAGTCAGAGAGTTTGACAGACGCCGATCTTGAGGTCAGGTCTGAAGGACGAATGGAGTATTGTGCAGACCCTGAAAGAGGCACCGAGGCCGACTGTGATGCAGAATCAGACGGACGAAGAGAACTCGACGTCGTCAACGAAGACAGCCTTTCCGATCCATGAACGGAGACAGATGGACGAAGGGAACCCGATACTGTCAATGAAGACAGACTTTCCGATACTTGAACAGAGGCAGGCGGAACAGGAAGTCCCTCCGTCAGACTAGAAGGGCTGGACAACCATGCAATCGAGTCCGTAACACTGCCAGAGCTCAGCTTAAGGGGGGACTCAGGGGGATCCAGCAAGACAACAGCTGGTCGGGGAGCATGATGCATAATTACATCCTCCGTCGGCTCTGGCAGGTCCTGTACGGTTTCAGCGGGACTGGGTGGTCTGGCTGCCGAACGAACGAATTCCCCAAGCCTCTTCAGCTCGTCCTCAACCCGATCAAGCTGGTCCTTGACATCGGCGTGTTCAGCGATTCTTTGACGATCAACTCCGTCAAGGTACTGGACCAGGCGGTTCACATCATGGCTGATAATCTCCATGGGTGCCGGCGCAGCCGCTAGAGCTTCCTCATCTTCCGACGGTATTGTAGATAAATCGTCGCGGAAAGAAGGATGAAAACTCTGTGCTGGCGTCATAGTGACGCTAACAGTTGGACTACGAGGTGTGTGTATATCGCTGACCTTTAAAAAAAGACAGTTAATTAACACTAATAAAATTATGGCAAAGCGAAGTTTGAACTTACTGAGGGCGTGGGGGCAACACTCCTGATAGAAGACGACCGTGACGGTAAAAAGATGCTGGATCTCAGGGAAGATACCGATGAAACCGACTCCGAACGCGTGAGGCTCGACGGCGTAAGTAAAGAGCTCGCTACAGATGGAGTAGAGGCTATTGGAATGCCGGTAGACTTGCTGATAGGGGTCGGCGTTGAACCTCCTTCGCTGGACTCCACTAGCACAACACCATACTGGCTGGCTTCGCTCTCGCCAACGCTGGGCCGCAGAATAGACGAATCATAGGTCTCATCACCTGCTGGAAGAGCAGTCGACGTCGTTGATGGCGTGTAATCGAACAGACTAGAGCTCATTGATTGCTGTGTGCTTTCTGCGTAAGAAATTTCCGAAGCCGGTTTAGAACGGCTGCGGGTCGAACTTGGTGGAGGCACTGGTGGCATTAGGAAGGAGACCGGAGTATGCATAGATGTCGTCACACTGCTCAGAGACTTGGAGGAAGTAGACATCGGCGTCGGAAGTGAGGCCGTCACACTGGATGCAGTCGTGCTGCTCAAAGACGATACAGACGATACGGTAGTAGACTTTGGCTGAGGGGTCAAGGAACTCCTGCTCGACACCGAACGAGGCGAAGGAGTCGGCTTCGAGACGGTGCTTGGGCTGGCAGTTAAAGACCTTGTTGCCAATGACATTGTCCGAGACTGGGTGGGGGTCACGCTGCTTTCGGATGACAATGTTGCAGAGGTCACGCTTATTTCGCTCACGACATCCGGTATTGTGCCAACTACTGATGGAGTTGGAGTCCCTTGATAGGACAAAACGATGGGCGTCGACACAGGTGTTGCCACATGGTCACTGGGCGAACGGGGCGGTGGCGGTGGCAGAGGCACAGACAATATTGATTCGGTTCGAGACGATGCCAGAGGTACAGTAGTGTATTCCGAAGAACTAGGCCACCGAATGGCGCTTGAGTACTCTGTCGAGCTTTCGACTTGATCTGGAGTGGCATACTGGCTCTCCTGAGACTCCGTTCGGATGGTTGGGATCGACGATATGGAATGGGGAGAGGCCAGCACCTCGGGTGCACTGATATATGGAGTTGACGGCGCTGCTGTAGGCGTTGCAGAGCGCACACTCTGCGGCTCACTCCTGCTAACGTCCGTGCCATAACAAATTTCGACCTCAAGTGCGCTGTAGGTCGATTCTCCTGCAATGGATGCCGCACGTGCAAGTCCAGCACTCGTAGACGTGTAGTATGAATCGGCGCGGCTGAGCCTTGCAGCCCCTTCAGGGTCGAACTGAATAGGTTCTTCTTCACTTCCATGTGTCCGCACGGTGCCAATTTCACTAGGCGGTACTTCTATCTCTGAGCGAGGCAATTCAGCAGTGGCCGCCTCCTGGGTCAGACTAAGAGGTTCTGATGTAATGGATCCAGCTGAAGGCATGCTTTTTGTCGGAGTTCGCTCAGAGGCTGTCATGTAGGAGTCTGAAACCTCCGGAGTATTTTCCTTGTCCTCTGCGGTGAAGTATATAGTCGACGGGGTGGCTGATTTCGGAGTTTGGAACCGGGAAGACCTCGGCCTGGAACCCGGAAGTACGCGGGCCAAGGATGTGGCGCTGGAGCCAGTGGGTTGTTCGACAATTTTACTGAGGCGTGAAGGAATTCTCGGAGTTGCGTAAGAGCGGCTGGTAGTACCACCAGGTTGACTTGAGGGGCTAGGGCCACTGCTACTGCCACTACCACTCGAGCCGCCTATATGGCTATCACCCAGCAGGCTACTAGAATCAGGACCGCGGAAAGCAATACGAGGAAATGCCGAAGTTTCTAGGAGTTTTGGAGTACCAGAACTAGGCGCCGGAGAAGATGTAATCGAGCCATATTCGTCAACCGTGGATGAGTCCTCAGCTGCCTGCCGATGGCGTTCCTGCTCATTAAGACTCGACAAGGAATAGACCGAACTTGCTTTGCCGGGACGGATACGACGTATAGGACCGTCATCTGCAGGACTGTAGCCGGTGCTCTCTGTGTCTCTGGGAAGTGTAGGAATTGGAGCTCTGGAAACCGTGGGAATTGGAGTCTTTGCACGTGTACTGGGCGCTGTGTGGAAGGATGACGTAGTGGACCCGGCCGCCGAGGCTGGTCTGGGCGGGGTAAGGCCAGAGCCGCCGTCAGCTGGCCTTGACGGCGGCTGCGAGCGAGCAGCAGCTGGTGGGGCGATAGTACTTGTGGGCCTTGCTGTACTTAGTGGCGTATCGTACCGTCTGGAAGTAGCAGATTCCCTAGGCGCTGTAGCGACACTGGGAACCGCATCCCGGCGAGCAGTAGGAGTAGAAATAGCGGCATGTCTGGCAGTCCCAGTTCCCGTAACCTCGGTAGCCGTATCATATTTTCCGGCTGTAGTGGTGAATCCGCTGGCGGTATCGTACCGCTCTGAGGTCCTCTCGGACCTCAGAGATGGCATACTGGGGATCGAAGACAGGGACGGTGCCGGCAGGTCCGGCAGAGGACGGCTGGGAGAAGAAGTGGAAGAAACCGACGATCCGGACTGAATGGTCCTAGGGGCCGCCAGAGATCTCGATCCTGCGCTAGAGGGCCCACGTGATGGTAGGATCGGCGCGTCAAATTCAGAAAGACTTTGGAAGGTCTCAGAAAGTGGTGGCGCGGCACTGGCATATTCATCCAAGTCTGTCATCGAACTTGTACGGCGGATGGAAGAGCTCCGACTGGGCGCAATCGCGATGCGGGCGTCTGCCGGCGAAAGGAAGTCGTGACCACGCGAAGGAAGAGAGGTGTCGTCAATGGACCGAGGCCGACGAGGAGAAAGAAAGCCATCAGAATGATAAGGACTTTCCATGGGGACCGATCGGAATGAACTGCGGGTAAGCGACGAGATTGTGCTCCCAATATCAGGCATATCCTCGTCTGGAGGAATGAAGACCGTCGATGCAGATCCATGCCGACTACCGCTGCCGCTTCCGCTAGCACTACCATTGCTTCGTTGAGAAGGAATGGTCCCAATGGATTGAGTAGGAGAGCTTGTACGACTAGGCACAACAGAGGCGCGGTTCAGGGCATCCCTAGAATAAACGTGAGTTTAAAACATCCAATGCAAAAATTCGAACAGAACCCTACCAGATGGCACCGACCCATTTCATCCTTTCCCTTGGGCTCCCAGCTCCTAATCGCTCCACACCATCTTCATACATCATCTGGAAAGGACACAGCTCCGAAATGCCCCCAGGAGCACCCCCTTCTTCAAGAGCCTGTGCTCTGGCTGCAACATTCCCAATATCATCCCAAGCACTTGCATGATTGGGCGATGGCACGCTCCGAACTTCGTGGCAGTTAAGGAGGTCAAGCCCGATAATGGCTTTCCCACCTCCAGCCTCGACCCAGGTCAATTGCAGCTGAGAGCGGAAGAGAACGGCCTTGCATTTGATCCACCTGAATCGTTCGTCGCCAGTGTGGACGTGAAGGTACCACAAATTGCCAACGCGAAGAGGCTAAAAAGAAAGAAAAGAAAGAAGTCAGATTGATTTGCAATGATATGGAGACAGCTACGAACCTCCTCGGCGTGAGGTCCCGGTCCGATATCGGTTCGTTCAACATTGAGGCTTCCATCACCACTGCCGCCTTCGCTCCTAGGCCGGCTGCCCTGACTAGGTGTAGACTTGGTGCCCCCGGACCCCGTCTTTCGTTCGGTGTCACGCTCATGTCCGTGTCCACTTCCACCGCTCCCAGTATGGGCATGTCCACCGGAGCTCCTTTCGGAAGCGCTGGCAACCGCGCGTCGCAAACTCTGACGCCTCCGAACATCGAGAAGCCCGCTTTCTTGTTCGGAGGGGCGGAAGGAGGACAGAATGCGCTGGACATGTCCCGGTTGGGGCTGGTGACCGAGGAGTTCCTGAGGTTGTTGATATTGAGGGGATTCTTGCGATAGATAGTGAGGGTCGGAAACGGACAGCGCCCTGCGAGCAAGGCTTTCAGGAGATACAGGTTGTTGTACAACAGGCTGCGAGGGCGTTGGCGATGTTTGATGGACAAGTGGAGAAGATGCATAGAGCGGGATGTTGTCCGATGGAACTATGTATAGCCGTCAGTAATGGCTAAGCTGCACTCAAAAACATAGCACTCGCCTTCCGAAGATTGATAGGATTTAATAGATGGGACAGGGCTAGCCTGTCGAGAGCGTGAAGTTGAACTTTGGCTAGAGTGATAGCTGACACTACGTGGCTCGTCAAAGCGAGCGCCATTACCAGAGGAAGCAGAGGGAGACATAGGTGGCATAGACTGTGCAGGAGAGAAAGGGGTCGAGAGCATGCTTCCAGGCGCGGGGGACCTTGTAAGCGAAAGCCCGAGCCCCAACCCAACCTGGGTGCCAGGAGAACCTGGGCGTGCACCGTGGATGAGCCCAAGCCCTGAGGCGGGAGACGGAGACGCCCCTCGCTCACGCTCACGTTCAAACATAGCGATGCGCTCGCGCACGCCAGGGCCGAGAGAAAACGAAGTGGCTGAGATGGGCTTGACGGGCGACGCGGAACGGGGCTGGGTTTGGGGACCTGGATCTGTGCCTGCACGCGAATGATGGGAGCGGAGACTGCTGGGAGGAGATGGTCCCAGTCCCAGTGCGAGACTCGAGTACTGAGGATCCTCCTCTGCTCGTGGTCTGTACATCGACGGGATCGGCGGTACGGGTGGAATGCTGCCCACTGAACCAGCACCAGGAGAGAACTGAGACATTTGGGAGCGACTCCCAACACTCGAACGAACTTCTGCTATCGTGCTGAGAGGTTTTTTGCGGCGGGTTCGAATGTCCTCCACGGTGAGAACGTGATCCCAGTCCTGAGATGGTTGAATAAACGCGTAATCTTCCTCCAATTCGAGATCTTCGTCGGCGTATTGCTCGTCATCGGCATACTGCATCGACCTGTCGGCCTGTTCCTGTCCTGCGAGTAGCATCGCTTCTACGTCTCGTTCGTCCATCGAATCATCCGCAGTTGCGGGAACACGAGCGTATGGATCCTCTGCATATCCATATGAGTGTTCATCTTCGGTATCCGTAAGCGCCATGGAGGTTCGCGGGGTAAATCCAACACGGTTGACATCTATACTTGCAACCGAGTCATTGTCTTGTTCATTATCGAGAGACTCTATCAGAGCTGACAAAACAACAAGCAGAGTCAGTGGGCGTCAAGCAAGACCCCGAACAGCGCGACCGACCTGTTTCGACAAAGACCCATGTTGCGGACGCGGCGGGAGCGCCAAATTCGCATTTAATGAGCGAAATAATGTATTGTATTTTGTATTGAGGGGCAGCAAGCGGCCAATGTGAGTTCAACAAAAACACATAAAAGCATCGTTAGCAACGGGGAGGTCCAATTTCCGAGAAATTATTATTCAAAAAACAACAGAAACGTACAGGATTCACTCAAAGAGACCGAATAACGCGTAGTTGACTGAGCCTGGGTAGGGCTGAGTAGGTGAGAGGGTGCTGCAACGCTAGAGTCTTCCTCAAAATGTTGGCTTTCGTCGTATTCATCCCCTTGTCGTGAATTGTAATCGCTGTTATACGACATTCTTGTCGCTGGGGGGCCAAAGGCAAAGGAGGAGGGTGAGGGGTTAGAGGCTAAGAAGCGACCTTAGGTTGTTGCCTTACTGGGAAACGCGTGACCTTGAAACTCCGCTTTAAAGGGGAACACGAGGCAGGGGACACTTTTCATTAACGATAGAAACATCACGAAAATCAGAAAATAAATGAGTATTTCACTTCTTACGTTGGTACATCTTCGGCAACTCCTTGACAAACGGTAAAAAGTCCTTGCCGCCCATATATGGTTGCAATGCCTCGGGTATTTTGAGACCCTGAGATGCTGAATGTAAACTTTCGTATTCTCATAATATTCTGAGACTCACTTCTGGCGTTTGGTAGTTCTCGACGATGCAGCACAGCGTCCGCTCAGTGGCACAGAGGGTCCCATTCAGCATATGAACATATACCTTCTTCGTGTCACTCGCTTTCTTAAGACCACATCGGACCTCCAGCTTTCTCGCCTCTAAGAGACAATCAATACGCAAAACCAATCCAAGATCGGCCACAAACTCACGGTAATCTGTACAGTTACTCGTCGAAACCAGTTCCTTATATGCAGCCTGGAACGGGAACCACGCTTCCAGATCGTACTTTTTCGCAGCCGCCAAGTTTAGTGCGCCTGAAACGATGGCCACTAGGCGGTACGGCAGATTCAGTGCTTGGTAGAAGGCTTCCGAGTTGGCCACCATTTCCTCGAACATTTCCCACGACTTGTCCGGTTGCGTAATGCAGAACTGGTACCATACAACTGCGTCAGAAATCGTTCTGCCTGTTCGACCTGAGCTTCGAGAGAAACGAACCTGCTCCACTTTCTCGAATTGATGCACGCGGAAGATACCCCACACGTCCTTCCCACTGGACCCTGCCTCTTTTCGGAAGCACGAAGAGTACCCGCCATACCTGGAGACAAATTGAGGGCACGGCTTACGTCAGATCGCAAGCGTAAGCAGGAGCCTGGGTAGGCACAAACCGAAGTGGCAAATCCTTCGCTGGCGCCTCAAACCATTCGTTCATATGAAATGCGGAAATAGGTTGCTCTGAAGTGGCAATTAAGTACTTGTCGACCTCATCCCCGGTGACCTTGTACAGTGCCTCATCGAATTCCTCCAACTGAGCCGTCTTCCCCATTACATCACGATTCATGAAAAAGGGTGGTTGAATAAGTCCAAAATCTCTCTTCTCCAAGAAGTCGAGACCGTAGTTGATCAGAGCCTGGTTCAGTCGGACGCCAGGTCCGGTGAGATAGTATCCTCTGTGCCCAGCGACATTCGTGCCACGTTCTAGTTCTATTGCTCCGAGTTTAAGTAGGATTTCATGATGGGGTAGACAGTCAGGAATGGAGTTGGCCTCCAAACCCGGATGAGTTTGGGGTACCCATGTTCGGATTATCGCGTTATTGTCCTGAATTTGGATTCGTGGGCATTGTAAGAATGAAAGGAATACAGATGAGGGAACAACATATATACCTCATTGTCGCTGACTGGGACATCTTTGTAGATCAAGTTCCCAACCGAGGCTGCCTTGACCCTCATGGACTTTTCTGTATCATCGACGGTCTTCTGCTGCTCTCTCTTTTGATCATCCAACTTTAGCTTTTGCGCCATGAATTCATCCGCGTTCTCCTTCGCCTACAAACAAACACATCATCAGTGCCGTGATTTATATGGATGTTCACGCAGAGGCGACATAGGGAGTGGTAGCACAAACCCACCTTCTTCTTAGCCGTTATTTCCTTCTGAACAGAATTGATCTTCTTGTTAATCTCTCCCAGTTGGAAATACTCTATCCACCACCCCCCGATCGCAGCCAGAATCGAATGCATCAAAGAGACCAGACGGTGGCATTTCAGTCCGTAAATATGATGGCACCTCTGAAAGACCTTGGTAGACCAACCTTTCACCCATTGCTCATACAGGGCGATCACTTCGTCGACCACCGCCACATTGCGATACCTCTTCTTCTCGGACTCTCGGATCGCATC
>Ga0335075_10016181_pt1 | contig 11156 bp, 14 predicted proteins | sample Lox_Sample_24_FD_206723 | JGI IMG/M metagenome (GOLD analysis project Ga0335075, IMG submission 206723) | Soil microbial communities from Loxahatchee National Wildlife Refuge, Florida, United States - Lox_Sample_2.4 | ecosystem: Environmental > Terrestrial > Soil > Wetlands | place: USA... | reverse complement strand
GGAGCATCAGTACGCTCACACGCCTCTCTCGCGAGCGCTCACCATGCCAGCTACGGCAGATTTGAATAAGCATACGTGAGTATATCTATTGAAACCTCGCACAAAACACTTGCACCTGATCAACGCCGTTCCTAATCTCTCCTCCAGGTTCGATAGCAGCTGGGGCTGCATAGGAAAGCTCCCCTCTTATCTCGCCAGCCTTGGCTACAAAAACCCAGACCAACCAGACAACACCCTCTCGCACTACGCCACTGGCACAGACTTCTTCGCCTACCTGCGCAACGACCCCGTCCGCCTTGCACGGTTCAACTCGGCCATGAAAGGGACTAGCCTTCTGACAGCCAGCCCAGTACCAAGCTCTTTGCTTGGGCCCGACCCGATCTTGAGCGACGAGAACGCTGTTGCAATGGTCGATGTCGGCGGCGGCGTCGGCCAAGTGACCAAGAGAGTCATGGAAGCGAACCCGCAACTCCAAGGGCGATGCTTCATCCTCCAGGACCTCGGCCTGATCGTCGAGCAAGCACGAGCCAAGGATCCAAAATACCAGGTCATGGAATATGACTTTTTCACTCCCCAGCCCGTCCACGGTAAGTTTTCACTACTACAGCGACCCAAGCTCTACTCTACCTTTTCCCCCATCCCGTCTCGCCTCTACAAGCCCTACCCCTACCTATCCATGTCATAATTCTGATCTCTGCACGCAGGAGCACGTGTCTACTTCATGCGCCGCGTCCTACACGACTTCCCAGACTCTAAGTGCTGCGAGATCCTGCTGAACCAGAAACACGCCATGAAGAAAGGTTGGTCGAAACTGCTTGTCTGTGAGACGGTGTTGCCGGACGTCGGATGCAGCGGCTTCGAATCGCTGACCGACATCAGCCGCACCACCTTCAGCTCGATGCAGCGCAGCGAGAAGCAGTGGACAGCGCTGCTGGCGAGCGTGGGGTTAAGGATTGTGAAGATCTGGCCGGCGAAGGGAGGGCTGTTTCCGGTTATTGAGGCGGAGATTGGAGAGGATTGAATTGAATACGGGGAGACTTGCAAATATTGTCTTGGACACCGGCTTGGAGGAAGGGGGAAGAAAGAAAGACAGGAAGAGATGATTGGTTTCGTGGCTTCAGCCGCCATAGCGGGCTAACCTGAGGGATCAAAATAGAGTACTTACGCAAACACTTTGTCAAATTGCCGCGAATGAATAAGTTAGAGGGCCAAAAGCAGCCTCATTCACTCATTCCACTCCACTCTCCGCTTCTCTCCCCAATCCTATCCTACCCTATCCTATCCCTACCCGGTCCAAGGCTTCCCCTTCAACTTATCCCACACATCATCAATCGCAACTCCCACGTTGCTCACAGCATGCCCCGCCCCACTCGGCCCTGGGTTATTAAGTTGCGGTACGACCCTCCGATGCCCATGGCCGACCTCTAAAATCATGCCACCGACATAGTCCTTATTCTCCACCAGCTCAACCATGGCATCCGCGACCTCTTCAGGCGTCACCCACGCATCCTTGGACTCGTCCAGCATGCGCATCTTCTCCGGGTGGTCGAGCCAGAGCGGCGTCTTCACGACGCCCGGCGCGACCGCGTTGACGCGGATGCCGTACTGTGGCTCCAGCAGATCGAACGAGCGGACGAAACCGGAAAGGCCTGTTATTTTCACAACCGGAAAAGACAAAAATCAGTCGGTGCCGTATTCCTTACAGAGAAGACAGAGCGAGATGACGAGGGCAGAAGGGTAATAAAATGGCAAAACGTAGTTAGGGGGTTTACCCACCCCACTTCGACGCAACATACATCGGCATCGGCAACAGCGCCAACTGGCCCGCAACACTCGTAATATTCACCACATTGCCCCCCTTGTTATGTGCCACAAAATGCCCAATGGCCAACTGCGTCAGGCGGATCGGGTGCGTCAGGTTGATGTCGAGCAGCTTGTACCGCGACTCGGCGACCGTGTCCGCCGACCCGGCCGTGCCCGGGGGTATCCAGAAGTTGCTAAAGGCTTCCTCGAATACGCCGGCACCCGGGCATACGATGTCGATGGCACCGAAGGCGCGCTCGGTCGCGTCGAGGGCGTGCTGGAGCTGTGTCCAGGATGTCACGTCGCATTTTTCGAAGACGGCTCTCGCGCTGGTGCCGGAGGTGCCAGTCGAGGTGGTGGAGTTGATGAAGTCCTGGGCTTCGGGCCGGAGGGACAGGTCGGCGATGAGGACGTTGCAGCCTTTGGCGACGAGGGCTTTGGCGAAGCAGAGGTTTATTCCTTTGGGTTTTTCATCCGTGTTAGCTTTGAAGAGGGGGGGTTTTCTGGTGCGCTGTTTTGAAGGATCTCTCACTCACCGGATCCAGCACCGGTAACGAGGGCGCTTTTGCCCTTGACTGAAGTCATATTTTGCACGTAATCTACCTAAGTTATAGGGAAAAAAGGATAAAGTTTCTAGAATCACAACAGCACTCTAACAATTGGAAGCTGCTCTCTCTATACTCACACCTACCCGTAGAAAGAGCAGAGTGGACGGCTGTAAGTTCTAGCCAGTCCCCTCTATTTCAACAAGTTCGGTTACAGGGAAGTAAGTTTCCCCGCAGAGGGTCGCAAATCATCCCCAGATCATGACTGCGTAAGAAACTTTGTGACTGATTCATCCGGTCTTCAAAGCCCGGCTCCGTTCTTGGAGACCCCCTTGTGCGAGGCGAAGTTTACCTGGCTTGCTATGTTGTTGTGGTATGGGATAAGGAGACAGTTTGCTCGAGCTTTTCCCCGGCCGAGGGGTGAAGTACGGAACGATTGAACGGGGATAATGCTTATCCTGTTGCCCAGGATTTATTCCTCCATTCAAGGGATGGGAAATCCCTTCGCTATCGTCGAGATGTTGGTTTGAGTGAGTGAGTTGATTGAGTTGCACGCATCTCGTACAGATAGCATTAGAGTCGTTAGATAGCCTTTTTAGGCTCTAGCGAGCCAAGCGCCCCAGGGAGCCTCTCCCGCAGACATCCACTCTCACTCACCCTCCGCTCCCGCTGTCCTCCCAACCGTTCCCTTCCTCAAAGGGTCCTATTTTGACTCCTCTCTAAAATCCCGTTATATTGAGTATGATGGGTTAGGATTGCACTAGGACTAAGTATAATGACCAAGACTGGGGATAATGGTTTGGCTATGGGATAAAAGAGCCTGTGTTGCGGCTCTTAACCCTCAGCGGTTAGTCTTGCTACAATCTATCATCTCAAGTTCTTGCTCATGCCTCAGTCACCCATCTCCCTTGACATTCACTATCCTCGCTGCCATCAGCACCTCCTGCCCTAGTAATGAGGCATATCTCAGTGGTAGATACTCCCTAAGCAGCGAGTTGGCGTTAAACAGGGGGGTAGCTAACTAGACGCGCTGTTCGTTCATTCGCGTCGCGGTTTTCGTGAAAGTCTTTGCTTGCTAGAGGGTAGCTTGGCGACGCGTGCGGATCTGATTTTGTTTGTGGACGATTTAGGAGATTTACCCGTGAAAGTGGTGGTGTGTAGGGTTTTATCAGTAGACTGGTTGGAGGCATGTGTCGTGGTGGCTGGTTTTGGATCTGGAGGTAGTCCCACCTTTCTCTTAATCTCTCGAATGGCCTGTTCTATTCCTTGGTCCGTCTCAGGTCTGGGTATGCAAGGGTCGCACTCTAGAAAGTTCATGAAGGAGGAAATCTTGAGAACTACGTGACTGATTAGCCCTTGCATTTCGCACACGGTTAAATACTCACCATTCCAATCTCGAACTTCATGCAACGTCTTTGGGAAGTTCGCATATCGTTCTCCGTTGAAGGGGTTCACAATCTCGTTCAGAAGGTTGGCGACTGTCCGTGCTCGGCGCTTGTAAATTTGAATGACATGCCATGGACATACCTTCGACTGCGAGTGTCGAAAATTCGCTTGGGCTATCGCGACAGCGTCGGTATAATTGGATGGCGAGATTCGAAACCTGTATCAAATCAGAGATAGAGAAGCCAAATCCAGCCATGGTGGAACATGCAAAGGATATCTTGCAAGTTGCAATAACGGAAGAGGACAGTTTAAGTGAGGCTATGAACCACGAGATTAGGCTGTCACCGCGAGGGGGCGTGGTGGAACAATGTCAGCCTCGTGCGGAGCAATCCGGGGAAGTATAGAACCTTCCAATGAGACAGTCCTGTTCGCCATGTCGAGAGCTTAGGGCGCCTTAAAGCGTCCAAGACGGCTGGGATTGCGTTTTTTGCCAACGACTTATAAGGTGGCGTGGGAAGGTCGCGGGGCAGGGGACTATCTGCACAGCTACTGGGAAGCAAAGAAACGCAGAAGAAAAATCAGAGAATAGTCTGGTGACAGTGCATGCTTGATAGAGATGGCTAGCAGAGATGTACTGATGAACATGACCGCGAAATGGGTGGGGGCTCTGATGGCATCAATGAGTCTGGTAATGAGCAAAAAGTGAAGGCTAGCTTTCCATGAGTTGAAGAGCAAATACAATCTGTGAAAAAGCGAGCCCAAGACCGATCGCACCCTGTTCTGAGGGACCTGGCGTTAGCGGCATGGGAGTTTTACCGTGGCCGCCCTCACCGCCCGCCGCGTCCGGCATGGCGTCGGAGCTGGCCAATCTGCCAGCCCCGAAGCTCTGCTCGGTATAAAGGCGCGTTTCGTCCCCCGCCACTTTTCCAACAGCTCTCTGAATCTCCTTTTCTTCCCTTCCCTCTCCTGCACGGCATCCTACCTCAGGCCTCGGCGGGCTCCACCCCTTCCCGGACAACCCCTTGGTCTCCACAGAAAGATACGACGCGGCCAGTCAGAAAAATGCCTCGTCGTAATTGGCGGCTCTTATTCGCTGGCCCCCCTCGGCAGCATTGTCTCGTCGACTAGCCCGGCCGTGGTTCTGCACTCGATAATGACGCTGGCAGACTACCTGGCTTCTAGGCCCTCAGCGACCTGTTCACGAGACGGCCCTAGATGCAGCATTACTGCTACCTTCCTTTGACCCGTGCGGACGAATCCATCCTACCTCCCTACTTCTCCACCGTGGTCCACAAAACGCAGCGTCTACCAATTGACTGGCTGCCTCCCAATACCTTGGTTTTGGCCCCAGCGCACATTGCACAGCGATAAGGCCAATGGAGAAAATGCCGCATGCTCGGTCCGTCCCCACTTGAGGATGGTGCTGCAGTTGGTCGGAGCAGGCTCGAAATAGCCACTGACGTGGTTGTCATTTACCAGGTCATCAGTGCCATGTTTGCCACAGGTCGTTTGGAGTCGAGAGTAAAGCAGCCCTCATTCCGCTTCTGATCGGCCGTCGTGGATACCAGCAGACATCGGCGTTGGACCTTGTCTGGCTGAGAGCGCAACTAAACCAATGGAGAAAATGCCTCACCCTGGTGAGGGGTCACATTTGGCCCATACGGCGGAGCGCCGGGCATGATCCAGCTGCTTCAGGCATCCGGCGAGCGATTACATCGTCCTCCACAACCTTGCGAAGATGCAGAGGGCATAACGAGTGCGCGGCAAAAGCAGGGGGTTCTAGAGAGGAAGGTTCGGATATCTTCCTACACCAGGGACTCTATACCAAGATTGGCGGCGGCGAGGTCAGTTTGGGCATGAGGGAATGATAGCTAAAATCAGGCATGTACAAATTGTGTGTGCTTGCCCCCGAGTCATCCCACACCGAAAAAGAGATTTACCACAAGGCCATTTCATTCTGTCAGACCCAGGCAACAGTCTTTTAGCTAGTCAGTTCTGCCTTATAACTAGTCAGAATGAATGCTATCGGTGTGCTTAATTACCGCCGCTCGCTAGTTCTCTAGAAACATGGTACTGTCCACAAATTGCAACAAAATCACCAGTTCCTTCGTAAGATGAAAATTTAGGGCGGCTGAAACTGGCCAAGGTCATCGTCTACGTGTCAAATCGAAGGAGACTTAAAGATCTCATTTGTGATGGGTGCGCTCGACGACTGAGGCCTGTGGGGCGGCAGTGTGAAAAAAAAAGCCACGCCATTGAGGATGGTAGTATTTTAATGGCAAGACAAGTCTGGAAGGGTGCCAAAGGCCAGTGCCCAAGTGTTGTAAATTGGCCAGTCACCAGTGAGGCGAGAGAGGGCGTCGCCAGCAAAAAGCAAGGCGAGCACCAGGGAGTATATAGATCTCCTTTCTCCTCTAGAACAGTCCCCTACAGAATAAGCAGTGCTTCCACAACCATTCTATGCATACCTGTCTACTGCGCGCAACACCAAGGACCTTTTCAATTTTTCAAATGTCAAGAACCTCGGGTGTTGCTCCGATAAACAGGTCCACAGCCAACACGGCAACTACTTCGTCACGACTTACCAGCTCCTATCATTTCCATCTGTATCTATGTCGGCCATCCTGAAAACTCCTAGCAAACCGAGATGGCAGTTGGACAGGTATTAGCCGTGCACCTGACTTCTTTGTAATCTACCCCTCGAAAAGTCGAGCAAATACCATGTGCATTTAGGAAAATTGCGAGTGAGTTCGGCCGGGTCCTTCCAATCTATACTTGCTTATCGAAACTCTTACTCTCCGACACCATATCCAAGTTCACCATTTCAACGCGACCATTCCCAATACCAGCACCAAGGTATGACTTCCTGAGCCGAATATAGCAGAGCAAAGCCAGGCATATAGTACCGCCAAGCGCCAAAGAACTCCAATTCATCGTTTCGACGGTGGGATTTGGCGCCGGAGGAAACATGTCCGAAATGACGAAGCAGGTGAGGAAGAGGATCGCAATAGTGTTGATGATATTTCCGCCCCACTTACCGAGGAAGAGGGGTGGAGGGTGGGTAAGGGTACCGTAGGGGCCGACAGTGTTTCGGTGATGTAGGCGGCAGCTAATGCAGATGATGTATGAGACTAGCAGTCCGGAATTGCCGATGGTCTGAATGTTTAAGAAAGCTGCAGTGGAACCAAGGGGAATGCAGGCAAGGCCACAGGCAATGACCCAGCTTATTAATACGGCGTTGATAGGAATATTTAGGGTGGGTGAGACCTGGAGGGCTCTTTAGTAATTCCGACAAGTTTGATGGGAGAAGCTTACGTATGACACCCAGGCTGAGAAGGGTAAACCACCGTCCCGGGCGAAGGCGTACAGTTGGCGGGAGGAAGTGGTGTTCTGATTGACGGCGCAGAATATGAAGAAAAAGATAATGAAGGCAACCATAACCATTGTTGCACTTGCTGACTGAGTGGCGTTCCAGATGACTTGGACGTATGGTAACCCGGTTGGCGAAGAAACATCCTGGTTGATATTTCCGAGAACAGCAATGAACGCAACGGTCATTAGAAAACCAAGGAGGTAGTTGACAATAGCCGTCGCAATCATGGCCCTCGGAAGTTGTTTTGATGCGTCCTTCAACTCCTCGGCCATGTGAACCGAAGAATCGGCACCGATTAGGGTAATAACTGGTCCGCTGATTCCCACAAAGCAGGCAGTGCCTATGCTGCCCCAACCGGCGTTGTCTTGAAAATCTGTGAATATTTCTTTCGCACTAGATCGTGGGCCCATGGCCAACAGAATGATAAAGAAGGCGACGAATCCGAGCGAATACATGACGAATACCGCTGCTTCAATACCTGGTAACCTCCGGGCGAGGAAAATATTGAAGATGATGGCGAAAGAACAGACGAAAATGGTAAGTAGGACAAGTTGCCACGCTTCTGGTACGTATGAACTGTTCGCTACTACAGCGAAACCTTGAATGGCGGAAGCGCAAATATTTCCTGCACCGGGCACGTAGCTTTGCCAACCTAGTGCACATAAATAGCCTGGCAGGCCGGGGATCAGCGATCATTTGATTGAACAGGGTAGTGCAGTACTACGGAGACATACCGACAAGAAAGCTGAGGATTTTCCTGTACTTCGGGGGGGCGAAGACGGAAACCCAGTGGTACTGGCCACCAGCAGTAGGTTCACTGGGCATGGTCAGTGTCCATGAGCTGAGAAGAGAATTGTTGGTGGCCTAACATCGATGCCATCTCGGCCATGGAAATCACCACAGTGAACATGCCGCAAGCTACACCTAAGAACACCCAGACTGCCCCAGCAGGACCTCCATTTAGAAGAGCAAGTGTTCCTGTGCTGATAAGACCGGTTAATCTCATTTTTGTTCCTGCTCATGTGGAGCAGAGGAGAGCTTACACAAGGGCAAAAGGCCATGTCAAGCCTACAATCGCCGCGTAGCCAACCAACGTTACAGCTGAGTAAAGACGCTACAGATTTGTTAGCTGGCTGATCACGGTAGACATGCTTAGATGGGCAAGGACCTTACATTCAGTTCTTGAGGTCTGTTCATCCGCTTCATGTCATCCACATCAGCCGCCGTGCCTGGCTTTCCATGGGCCACCACCGGCCGATGCGCTGAAACTAAATCCATGATTGCGTTGTTCGATAGAGATGGACAGGTCGAAGCAACGGAAACTGACAAGCTATGAAATTGAAGGATGAGAGAAGAAGTGAGGAAAGGTGGAGACGATGAGGCGAAGGTGGAGCTCAGCAAAAACACAAAGCTTGCTGACTTCAGGTCCTCTTTTCGTGTCCTCGCTGCCCGACTACTATCGGAGAGATGGGGCCCTCTTTAACTGTCACCAATCAGAGGGCGGAGTGGCGATTGAAGGACATTCCAGTAGTTGCTTAGCAGGTTTTCGAAGTAGAACCAGGGTGCGCGTCGTATGCGGGGAAGTAACGTGGGGGAACAAAGGATTGAACAGGCAAATTACAGCAGCTTGATAGCCGGTTTGGAGCAAGCGAGGGCCGTGCGCTTTGCCAGTGGCACCGCAGTTTCAGCGTACTCATAGACTCCTCTTATCTCACCTTCAGCGCTGCAGATTTCATGCAGAATGATGGACGGGGGATGGAATGAGGGCTCTGCCAAGAGGCCTAAGAGCGTGCCGATTTCAAGGTGCGTAACTTTAAGTTGATGGGGAAGACGGAACGGCATATTAGCAAGACCCACAAATGCATTGTCCAGCCTTTTCGTGCTTGATGAGGAGAGCGAGGCATCTTTACAGAGGGCTGTGAATCAATGAAGCTTGTTCCCGGTGATAGAGTGAGGCTATATTCTGTGCAATTGTTTCGGTTGCACAGAGAGGAGCGAGTAGCCCGGGAAGATAATGACAAGAAAAAGAGAGAGCTCCAAAGAGACCTTTTAAACTTTCAAGTAGTGGAAAAAACCCCTGGTTGGTGGCTTGATCCGCGAGTCGGGATGCTGGTTTTAGTCCCACGGCCCGCCCAACCCCATTCAATTGGGGCGATTTCATTTCCCAGTGCATCGGCCAAATGATGCCTTTCCATCCGGTTGTAAATGTACTACATTACCTAAAGACTGGTGTCAACCTTAATACTCCGTACAGCATTGTCAATTCTTGACTTAGCAAGGAGGTAGCGCTGAGAAGTTTCAAGTCTGGCAATCGGATGCGCCAGGCCCCCACAAATACTAGTAGTGTATGCTTCACGCCCCCACCGCAACGCCCTGACAAATGCAGAATCTGAGATACCTGCCTTTGCGCACTTGTCATTCTACCTTGATTTCATCAGGCACGGCCGCGATAACGTTGACATCGTCTCTACAGAACCGTCCCAACCAGCTCCTCTACCTCCATCTACAGCACCAGCTATATTATGCAAAGGAAAGGGAGGAAAAGAGCGCAAGAGGACGAACAAAGCGGCTGAATCTAAGGCGGCAGGCTGGTTGGCAGAGTCGCAACCTCGCGAATGAAGCGAGTGACGTTATAGGCTTAGGGCTATTTAGGGCAAAACCCTATCTCGAGATGTTCGGCGTTGGCACCAGCGAGGTCAATGTATACATTCGTGGCTCGCTATAGTGGTCATGCATGATATTTCTACTACTGTGGCGCGGGCAAATTGCTATCCCGCGTAGCTAATCATGTGAGGGGGTTGTTGCCCTTGGGGGGTGTTGCCAATGGGGTTGCTCCCGAGTCATTCCGACCCAGAGCTCCTCCATGGCGACTGGCGCAGATTGCAGTGCTGGTGGTGCGCGAGCAGGAGTAAGCTTGCCAGGAGTCCTCTCTACTAGAGTATTCGTCCTCTTTCGGCTGACAGGGCGTTCGGGGGAGTCAGGCACTCGTTCTACCTCTTTTTCTGGTGTAGCAGCTCTTGTTTTACCCTTGTTGACAATCCTTTCGGCCTCTACCCGATCTCTGTCACTACTTTGAGCTGCGGTCAGCCCAGGGGCACTAGCCTTACCGTGAGTCTTCTTCTTGCGCCAGATTTTCTTAGGAATAGCGTCAGGCTGGCCAATAGGGATTAAGGAAAGCTCCTCGTGACGTTCAGTGAGCTCTTTGGCGGCCGCGTTAGCTCTGAGGTACTGGAAATCGAAGCGTGCCTGCTCCTCTGGTCCTAGTCGTTCACGCACTGCCATCACATCCTGGACCGCTTTATAGACATCTCCCCTCCTTGGTGACAGTATATTCGGCTGTTCTTGACCCGTAGAATGGAACCCATCGACCATGACGAATTGTAGGACCTTTTAACCACCATCCGGGGTGAACAAGTGACTTGGGGAGAGGTATACTTGTTTGACAGGCTTGGAGGAGGTAGTGCTTGCAAGGAAGCGAATAGCGTAAGAGGAGTTGACAGCCACAAGGTCCTAGATCAAGGTCAGTAGTCCCAGCTTCTTGAACCAGCTCGTGGAGAGCTATCCATTCCTCTTCAATCCACCTAATAGCTTTAATGCTTACCGCATTAATCAGAAACTTGAAAGCTTGCGTATCCAGTGCTAGGTCGGCGTCTATGAGGGGCCTGTCCTCATCCATGCTAAGTAGCTTGTAGATTGCGATGGTCTTGTTACTAATGGCCACCACTGCGTCATCAAGGGAAAGCTGTCCGTTGGTCACAGCCTTGATAGGAGGATGATAGCTTTCGCTTCTTTGTGTAGCGTTACAGCCCAGGTTGTTCAAAGAGTTTGGTGTAGCAGATGTTGCGAGCAGGTCGCGTTTCGGTTACTATTCGCAGGCTCGTACACAACAGCTGGTATGGACCAGCTGGAGAGAGACCCAGTACAGGACGAACACTACAGTAACTTCAATTAAATCCGTCCGCACTATCATCAGTTAGTATAATCGCCTCTATGTCATAACTGCTGCCTCCCACCACTACCTAGACTACTCTCTGTAATGAATTAGCGAT
>Ga0335075_10016180_pt1 | contig 11156 bp, 9 predicted proteins | sample Lox_Sample_24_FD_206723 | JGI IMG/M metagenome (GOLD analysis project Ga0335075, IMG submission 206723) | Soil microbial communities from Loxahatchee National Wildlife Refuge, Florida, United States - Lox_Sample_2.4 | ecosystem: Environmental > Terrestrial > Soil > Wetlands | place: USA: Florida... | reverse complement strand
ACGCAACGGTGGGCTGGCATGAGATGCCGCCGGCGGCGCGACGGTGCAAGTTGCCGATTCGGCCTTCTCCGCGGCCTCATCGGCAGGGTGCGCGTGAAGAACCATGTCGACATCATCATCCGCCGACGTGCCCGGCGTCTACCGCAGCGGCCGCGGCCAGCGTGATGCGGCGACCCGCCGATCTTCACGTGTTGGCTTCATCGGCCGTGCGGAATAGGGTGAGGCCGGTGAACGGGTTCCTCAGTTGGTGGGACGGCGTCGAGTTATGGCTGTCGGGGCTGGGGTTCGTCTTGCAAACCATCGTGGTGATGCCGGTCGTGCTGGCGTTGGCCTACCTGACCGCGGTTGTGCTGGACGCTTCGCTGGGCTACGGCATCAGGGGCACCCGCCTGCTTCGGCGCGTTCGTCACAGCGACGAAGAACCTTAGATGACCGGAAAGACGGGCCTGCCACGATCGCAGGTGACGTTGGTGCTGGTCACTCTGGTGGTACTGGTCATCGTCGCCTGGTTGCTGACGCACTGACCTGCGTCGACCGAACCTAAGAGTTCGACCGATTCTGTTAAGCTTCCGCCATGCACGCAGTGTCCGGCAACCGGGAGTGCCATATCTTGGCGCTCATTGCCGTGGGCGATTGCGCTGTGGCTGACGTGCACTGTTGTAGCTGACCTTCTTCCCGCGCGCGGTCCGAGTGTCGGTGGAATCTTCCGAGGTGCTGACCCTCGCCTTTCCGTAGCAGCGGGACGCGTTATTCGTTAATCCCGCCACCGAAAGGTCGACCATTGCGCGACGACGTCAGGGGTGCCATGCGTTGGCGCCACGTGGTCGGGTTGACGGTCGCCGCGAGCGTCATCGCGGCATGCCACGGCGGCGCCAGCGACGTTGTCGGTGGCGGCGGACCGGCCAACGCGAACACCAGCATCACACTGGTCGCCTATTCGGCTCCAGAACCTGGCTGGAGCAAGGTGATTCCAGCATTCAACGCCTCGCAAGAAGGCAAAGGTGTCCAGGTGATCACCTCCTACGGCGCCTCGGGTGACCAGTCACGCGGCGTCGTCGACGGCAAACCTGCGGATATCGTCAACTTCTCCGTCGAGCCCGACATCACCCGACTCGTCAAGGCCGGCAAAGTTTCCGGCGACTGGAACAAGGACGCCACCAGAGGCATCCCGTTCGGATCGGTGGTGACCCTGGTGGTACGGCCGGGGAATCCCAAGCACATCAAAGACTGGGACGACCTGCTGCGCCCCGGTGTGGAAGTCATCACGCCCAGCCCGCTCAGCTCAGGCTCGGCGAAGTGGAATCTGCTGGCCCCGTATGCGGTCAAGAGCAGCGGCGGCCACGACCCCCAGGCTGGCATTGAGTACATCAACAAGCTGGTGGGCCAGCACGTCAAACTGCGCCCGGCGTCGGGACGCGAGGCCACCGACGTGTTCGTCCAGGGCAGCGGCGACGTGCTGATCAGCTACGAGAACGAAGCGATCGCCACCGAGCACCAAGGCAAGCCGGTTACCCACCTCAACCCGCCGCAGACATTCAAAATCGAGAACCCGGTGGCGGTGGTGACGAGTACCACGCACCTGGATGCCGCCACCGCGTTCAAGAACTTCCAGTACACTGCGCAGGCCCAAAAGCTCTGGGCAGCAGCTGGATTCCGACCGGTCGATCCGGCAGTCGCCGCCGAGGTCCGCGGCGAGTTTCCGATGCCGGCCAAGCTGTGGACGGTTGCTGATTTGGGTGGCTGGGACACCGTGGATCCCCAGCTATTCGACAAGAAGTCCGGCAGCATCACCAAGATCTACATGCAGGCCACCGGATGACGACCGCGATAGCCCAAGAGGTGACCCGACGCACCCGGGGCCATGGCGCGCCGGGCCGCAAAGTTTCTCGCGGCGGTGGCACGTCACTGCGGGTGGGCGTCGCGATGGTATGGCTTTCGGTCATCGTGCTGCTGCCGTTGGCCGCGATCGTCTGGCAGTCTGCCGGCGGCGGCTGGCAAGCGTTCTGGCTCGCGGTTACCTCGAACGCCGCGCTCGAGTCTTTCCGTGTGACGCTGACGATCTCCGCCGGCGTCACAGTCTTGAATATGATTTTCGGTCTGTTGGTGGCATGGGTGCTGGTCCGCGATGATTTCCCGGGCAAGCGGCTGGTCGACGCCGTCATCGATCTGCCGTTCGCGTTGCCCACGATTGTCGCCAGCCTAGTGCTGCTCGCTCTCTATGGGGCTAACAGCCCGGTTGGCCTGCACTTGCAGCACACCGGGTGGGGTGTAGGAGTGGCGCTGGCCTTCGTCACGTTGCCGTTCGTGGTGCGAGCCGTCCAGCCGGTGCTGCTTGAAATTGACCGTGAGACTGAGGAAGCGGCGGCGTCGCTGGGCGCCAGGAACGCGACGATATTCAGAACGGTCGTGCTGCCCTCGCTGACTCCGGTCTTGCTGACCGGTGCCGGGCTGACGTTCTCGCGGGCAATCGGAGAATTCGGATCGGTCGTCTTGATCGGTGGGGCGGTGCCCGGTAAAACCGAGGTCTCCTCCCAATGGATCCGGACCCTGATCGAAAACGACGACCGCACCGGTGCGGCCGCGATATCGATTGTGCTGTTGGCTATCTCGTTTGTCGTGTTGTTCTTGTTGCGCATCCTCGGGTCGCGCGCGGCCAAACGCGAGGAGTTATCAGCATGACCACATCCCCGCAGGTCCGCTACTTCCTGCGTTTCTTAGCGCTCGGTTACGTCCTTGTGCTGCTGATTATTCCAGTGACGTTGATTCTGTGGCGGACGTTCGCGCCCGGTTTCGGCCAGTTCTTCGCCTGGGTCAGCACGCCGGCGGCAATTTCTGCGCTGAACTTGTCGTTGCTGGTGGTGGCTATCGTGGTGCCGCTCAATGTGATTTTCGGCATCCCGACCGCACTGATGCTGGCGCGCAACCGATTCCGCGGCAAAGGTGTGCTGCAGGCGATCATCGACCTGCCGTTCGCGGTCTCGCCGGTCGTGGTCGGCGTGGCGTTGATTGTGTTGTGGGGATCGGCTGGGCTGCTGGGCTTCGTCGAGAGAGACCTCGGGTTCAAGATCATCTTCGGTTTGCCCGGCATCGTGCTTGCCAGCGTCTTCGCAACGCTGCCTTTCGTGATCCGCGAGGTCGAGCCGGTGCTACACGAACTGGGTACTGATCAGGAGCAGGCCGCGGCAACGCTGGGTTCCAGCTCGTGGCAGACATTTTGGCGGATCACACTGCCGTCGATCCGCTGGGGCCTTACGTATGGGATCGTGTTGACGATCGCCCGGACGCTCGGCGAATACGGTGCGGTGCTCATCGTGTCGTCGAACCTGCCGGGGCAATCCCAGACGTTGACCCTGCTGGTAGCCGACCGCTACAACCGCGGCGCCGAGTACGGCGCGTACGCCATTTCGACACTTTTGATGGCGGTCTCCGTGACGGTCCTGGTCGTCCAAACGATTCTCGATGCTCGCCGCAGACGAGCCACCAAGCAGGCGTGAGGAGTGGCGCGATGACTCGCGACGTCGACGATGTAGAGCGAAGCGGTGAGGAGGAGCGGCGCTAATGACAAACGCGATCGTGGTGCGGGGCGCCAACAAGCGCTACGGCGACTTCGTCGCATTGGATAATGTCGATTTCGAAGTGCCCGCCGGCTCGCTGACGGCATTGCTGGGGCCCAGCGGTTCGGGCAAGTCAACCCTGTTGCGCGCCATCGCCGGACTGGATCAACCGGATTCCGGGACCATTACGATCAACGGCCGCGACGTCACTCGGGTACCGCCGCAGCGGCGCGATATCGGCTTCGTGTTCCAGCATTACGCGGCGTTCAAGCACATGACGGTCCGCGACAATGTGGCCTTCGGGTTGAAGATCCGTCGCCGACCAAAGGCCGAGGTCGCCGAGAAGGTTGACAATCTGCTGAAGATTGTGGGACTCAGCGGTTTTCAGGGCCGCTACCCGAATCAGCTCTCCGGCGGTCAGCGCCAGCGCATGGCGCTGGCGCGCGCGCTGGCGGTCGACCCGCAAGTGCTGCTGCTCGACGAACCGTTCGGTGCGCTGGACGCCAAAGTCCGCGAGGATCTGCGGGCATGGCTGCGCCGGCTGCACGACGAGGTGCACGTCACCACCGTGCTGGTCACCCACGACCAGGCTGAGGCGCTCGATGTCGCCGATCGGATTGCCGTGCTCAGAGACGGTCGGATCGAGCAAGTGGGGTCTCCGGCTGCCGTCTACGACACTCCGGCGAACGCGTTCGTGATGTCGTTTCTGGGCGCGGTGTCCTCGCTGAACGGGACTCTGGTTCGCCCACACGACATCCGGGTCGGCCGCAGGCCCGATATGCAGATCGCGACCGGTGACGGCACCGCGGAGACCACCGGCGTCGTTCGCGCCACCATTGACCGCATAGTGATGCTCGGTTTCGAGGTGCGTGTGGAGCTGACCAGCGCCGCCACCGGCCGGCCCTTCATCGCGCAGATCACCCGGGGCGACGCCGAGGCACTGGGCCTGAAGGAGGGCGACACCGTGTACGTGCGCGCCACCCGCGTTCCGCCGATCGCCGACGGCGCGGCGGCGAGCAGTGAGTCTGGGGCGGAAGAGGACCGCGGCACTCTCACATCCACGCACTGACGCCTAGGCGGCGATGCGCTCAGCTAACGCCTCGTCGAAGCGGTCCAGCACCGTCTCGGCCACTAATCGGTGTGCACCCAGCGGCGACGCCATCGGAATCCCGTCGGCTGCCGCGCATTCGGCTATCCGGTCCGGCAGGCGCCCCGGTGCCAGGAACCACGGGGCGATCACCAAGCGACGGGCGCCGCGGCGCCGCAGTGCGTCGGCAGCCTCTGCCACCGAGGGGCCGGAGCCCGTCGCGAACGCCGTTGTCGTGCCGACCCATTGGGTCCCCGTCATCAGCCTGTCCGCGACCCGAGCAGTGCGTGCGTTGGCTGCGGGATGCGTCGAGCCGATCGCCGCGACCAGCACACCCAAGTCGGAGTCGAATGTCCTGACACCCATTTCAGCCAGCCGCTCGTGCAACACGGACACCAGTCGGCCATCCTCGCCGAGCACATCGGCCCGTCGCACGGCGATACCGCAACTCGCAATCTGTCGCGGGATGTCGACCCGCGCGTGGTAGGCGTCGGCCAGCAGAAGTGGAGTGACTACCGCACCCGGCGTGAGCACGTCAGCCAAGCGCGGGGTATTCAGCTCACAGAACGCGACACGCACGTGAAGGCCGGGCCGCATGAAGCGAATCTTATTGGCCACGGCCCGGGCGTTGGCCGCCGACCGTGGATCTGCGCTGCCGTGTGCGGCCAGCACTAGGGCTGTCATGAGGCGTGCAACCCGCATTCGGTCTTCGACAGCCCTTGCCAGCGCCCGCTGCGTGGATCGGCACCCTCGACAACCTTCGCCGTGCAAGGGGCGCAGCCGATAGACGGATAGCCCTCGTAGACAAGCGGGTTGACCAGTACATCGTTTTCGTCCATGTACGCCTGCATGTCATCGTCGGTCCACGCGGCCAGCGGATTGATTTTCACCAGATGGAACGCTTCGTCGAAACTGATCAGCGGGGCGTTGGCGCGGGTCGGCGCCTCGACGCGGCGCAGGCCGGTGACCCACGCGGAGTAACCGCTCAGCGCTTTGGACAATGGCGCGACCTTGCGCAGCCGGCAGCACTCGTTGGGCTGGCGGGCGAAGAGATCCTTACCCAGCAACTGATCTTGCTCGGCGACCGTGTGCTCGGGCGTGACGTTGAGCACTCGGATGTCGTAGACCGCCTCGATCGCATCGCGGGTGCCAATCGTTTCCACGAAGTGGTATCCAGTGTCCAAGAACATGACTGGTACGCCCGGGCGCACCTTGGCCGCCATATCGACGAGCACCGCGTCCTGCATATTGGAGGCCACCACATAATTGCAGGTCGCCGAGGACCGCGGCCCCCTGACTCCGCCGAAGTTCTCGTCGGTCCAGCGCAACAGGTCGGTGGCGCTAGCGCCCTCCAACTCTGCGGCGCCCCGCTCAGCGAGTTCACGTAATCTAGTTTCCGCCAACACTTTGGCATCCCCGCTCATCGCAGATCCCCCTCGTCGGCGCGGAGCGCCCATGTCGCGAAGCGTTCCCCGGTCTCACGCTGTTTGATGAAGTTGCGCATCACTCGGTCGATGTAATCGCCGAGCTCGTCGCTGGTCACCTTGTGCTGGCGCAGTTTTCGCCCGAAGCCGCTGTCGAGGCCCAAGCTGCCACCAAGGTGTACCTGGAAGCCCTCGACCGAGCCGCCGTGGCCGTCATCGACCATCTGGCCCTTGAACCCGATGTCGGCAATCTGGATGCGGGCACACGAGTTGGGGCAGCCGTTGATGTTGACGGTGACCGGGACGTCCAGTTGGGCGTTGAGGTCGTCGAGACGCCGCTCAAGTTCTGGCACCAACCCCTGTGCGCGCACCCGAGTTTCCGCGAACGACAGCTTGCAGTACTCAATACCGGTGCAGGCCATCAGGTTTCGGCGCCAGTGCGAAGGGCGTGAGGGCAACCCGAGCGCGTCCAAGCCGACAGTGAGCTCCTCGAGCTTGTCGTCGGGAACGTCCAGGATTACGAGCTTCTGGTATGGGGTGAACCGGATCCGCTGCGACCCGGCCCGCTCGGCGAGGTCAGCCACCGCGGAGAGGATGGTGCCCGACACCCGCCCGGCGATCGGTGCGACCCCGACGGCGTTGAGCCCGTTCTTCAGCCGCTGAACGCCGACATGGTCGATCGGGTGCTTGACGGGTTCGGGGGCCGGACCGTCGATGAGTTTGCGTTTGAGGTATTCGGTTTCGAGCACCTCGCGGAATTTCTCGATGCCCCAGTCCTTGATCAGGAACTTCAGCCGGGCCTTCGCTCGCAGTCGCCGGTAGCCGTAGTCACGGAACAGCGACGTGACCGCCTCCCAGACGTCGGGTACCTCCTCCAGCGGTACCCACGCGCCGACCCGTTGAGCCAGCATCGGGTTGGTGGACAGGCCGCCGCCCACCCACAAATCCAGCCCGGGTCCATGCTCGGGATGGTTGACGCCGATGAACGCGATGTCGTTGATCTCATGGGCAACGTCTTGCAACCCCGAGACTGCGGTCTTGTACTTGCGCGGCAGGTTGGAGAAGTCCGGATTGCCGATGTAGCGGCGGACGATCTCGTCGATCGCCCACGTCGGGTCGAGAACCTCGTCAACTGACGCGCCGGCCAGGGGGGAGCCCAGCACCACCCGCGGGCAGTCGCCGCAGGCCTCGGTGGTCTGCAGACCGACCGCGGCCAGCCGCTCCCAGATCTCGGGCACCTTCTCGATCTCGATCCAGTGGTACTGCACGTTTTCCCGGTCGGAGATGTCCGCGGTGTCTCGAGCGAACTCGGTGGAAATCTGGCCGAGTGTGCGCAGCGCCGCGGCGGACAGTGCCCCGCCGTCGCAACGCACCCGCATCATGAAGTACTTGGCCTCGAGCAGATCGGCGTTCTCGTCGCCGGTCCAACTGCCGTCGTAGCCCTGCTCACGCTGGGTGTAGAGACCCATCCAGCGCATACGGCCACGCAGGTCGTCCTTGTCGATGCTGTCGAAGCCGGTCTTGGCGTAGTGGTTGACGATTCGGTCGCGCACATTGAGCGCGTCGTCATCAAGCTTGAGCTGCTCGTTGGGATTGAGCGGCTCGCGCTCACCAAGCGCCCACTGGCCCTCGCTACGGCTCTTGGTGGGGCGGGGGGACGTCATTCGGCAATCTCCTCTTGGAGTAGCCGGCTTGGACCGCGCGAACCACCGGTTGCTGTCCCGGCGGCGCAGATCCGGGAGCCAGCTGGAAGTACAGGTGGGCGGGTCTACGACATCAAGGCAGACAGCGACAGCTGCAGACACGCTTGAGATCGATGTGCCGACGCGCCACCAAGGCAATGTCAAACGGGCTGCGGTGGGCGGCGGTCACTCGGCCATTGTGCCACGGATGTCGCCATGGGTCGCTACCAGGGTGGAATTTCTATCACAGTGATTAAAACTACGTGGCGACCCTGAGACGCAGCGCAAATGTATCCGAGAGTCCGCTGCCAACGCTCTGGTGGGATATTGGCAGCCATGACCGCAAGTACTGCTCCGGTCGACCTGCCCGATGTGCACTTCAGCCCGGGCGGACCCTTCGGCATCTACGTGCACGTGCCGTTCTGCTTCACCCGCTGCGGCTACTGCGACTTCAACACCTACACCCCTGCTGAATTGGGCGGGGTCAACCCCGACGCGTGGTTGCAGGTGCTGCGCTCGGAGCTCGAACTAGCCGCTGCGCGGCTGGACGCGCCGAAGGTGCAGACCGTCTTCGTCGGTGGCGGGACGCCCTCGCTATTGGGCGGCGAGCGACTGGCCGCAGTGCTGCAGTCGGTGCGCGACAACTTCGAGCTGGCTGCGGGCGCCGAGGTGACCACCGAGGCCAATCCGGAGTCGGCGTGGCCGGACTTTTTCGCAGCCGCCCGCGCTGCCGGCTGCACGAGGGTGTCGCTTGGTATGCAGTCAGTGTCGCCGCGGGTGCTGGGGGTTTTAGACCGGATCCACACACCGAACCGGTCGGCGGCGGCGGCCCGCGAGGCGCTTGCCGAAGGATTCGAACACGTCAGCCTCGATCTCATCTACGGCACGCCCGGGGAGACCGACGACGACGTACTGCGTTCGGTCGACACCGCGGTCGAGACCGGCGTCGATCACGTATCCGCCTACGCCTTGGTCGTCGAGGACGGCACCGCGTTGGCGCGCCGCGTCCGCAGCGGCGAATTAGCCGCTCCGGACGACGACGTGCTGGCCCATCGCTACGAGCTGCTCGACGAGCGGCTGTCGGCGGCGGGCTTCGACTGGTATGAGGTGTCGAACTGGAGTCGGGCGGGTGGGCAATGCCGACACAATCTGGGGTACTGGGACGGCGGACAGTGGTGGGGCGCCGGCCCGGGCGCGCACAGCTTTATCGGTACGACGCGCTGGTGGAATGTCAAGCACCCCAACGCTTATGCACAGATACTGAATGGTGTGACCTTGCCGGTTGCCGGTTTCGAGCAGCTCAATGCCGTCGACCGACACACCGAGGATGTCATGCTGAGAATCCGTCTACGGCAAGGCCTTTCGTTAGACCTGCTGGATGATGCCGAGCGCGAGCGTGCCGCTGTCGCCGTCGACGATGGCTTGCTGACGCCCGACGGCCAGCGTTTGGTGCTCACCGACCGGGGGCGGCTGCTGGCCGACGGTGTCGTTCGCTTGCTGCTGGGCTAGAAAGGTGGTGGCTCGTAATGCGCAGCGAGCCACGCGGCATGTTTTCGGCGCTGTTCGGCGAGTCGTTCTTCGTTGATGCGCCGTTCCGAGGTGATGCGGTGGCGGCGATCTTCTGCCCGCGTGCGTTTGCGTCGTGGCATCATCAAACCCCGAGCGCTACTGAATGATTCGTCGCTCTGCGCGATTTTCAGGTCTCCGGTTGACATCGCCAACGTCGGGAAGAAGATAGCACCACCAGGGGTGGTGGTATAGGTGTGGCCGCTGGGTGCGGTCCATTCCACGGTGCCGTCTGGTAGCTGACGGTCGGCCCAGCCGCCCTTGGCCGTGTAGAACGTCTTGAGTAAATTGTGGCAGCGGAATGACGAAAAACACTCCGGCGTTTCGCCGCTGACCAGGGCGAACAGGCCTCGTTGGTCTAGCTATTAGCTAAACGATCCGCACAGATCAGTGGCAGAGCAGGGGCAAGCAATGGTGTCGCCGGTGGGCCGGTGCGTCCCCCGGTGGTGGCGGTGCGTCCCCTGGTGGTGGCGGTGCGTCCCCTGGTGGTTGCGGGGGTGGTGCCGGATCGTTGGCGAGATAGCCGATTGAGGCCGGTGAGGCCACCGCATACGTGGGTGCGGCCACGCTCGCGAGTGATGCGGCGAGCAGCATCGCCGCGGCAGCGGTCTTCATGGACTCACGCTACTTCTGTTAGCTGTTAACGATCTGTGCGCGCAGTGATAGCGGCACAGCAACTTGCAATTCGAAGGGTGGGTAGGGCCCAACGGGAATGGGACAGTGTGGTCGATATCGCATACCTCAGCCGGCGCATCGCATCCGGGGAATCGACACGTCAAGTCCCGACAGCGCACGAATTCGGCCAACGCCGCCGACGGTCGATAACCGGGCTCCGGCTTGGTTGAGGGCGGGCGCAACGGCTTGATCTTTGCGGTTGCCGCCATGTCACGCAGGCTGGTTGAAGACACCGGCCCGAATCCGGGCAAGTAGCCCGGCGCTTCAGAGTCACCACTGATCGTCGCCTGCTCAGCCAAGATATGCAGCACCACGTCGGCGGCCGGACGTCGCTGTGCCGCTACACAGCCCGGCGACCCGCATTCGCAGCGCATCGCGTCCAATCCCGCCACCAACGCTGCCAGGGCGTCGGCGCGACGCTGCGCTTTGGTTCGGCTGTCGGCCGGGCAGACCGTATCGGCCAGCGCATCAAGCTTCTGATCCAACGCAGCACCATCGGCGGCGCGCAGCTGCGCCCACACCCCGGCCAACCCGGCATCGGTGGGTGCGATTTCGACAAAGCGATTCTCGTCGCGCTGCCGGGGCAACCGCTTGCCAGCAGGATCGAACCGCACAATCCACATGTCGATGCGCTCGAAAAGCTTGGGCCCCGAAAGCCGCATCCACTTGGCCGCATGCCGGGCGATCGCGGCATGCAGCTTGGCGACCAACACCGGATCCTCAACCAACTCGGTGCGAGATACCACCGCGGCCATCATCCGAAAGTCAATGAGACCGCGCGCGAAAAGCTCGGCGACGCGGGGCAGCCGCTCGCGCAAGTCGATCGCATAACGCAACCGCCCCCGGGCTCGGCCCCGACTGATATGCAAAGCGGCGGCGATTTCAGCAACGACGTTCTCATGGCCGTCGATGGCCCAGCTCTCCCGATCGCCGTCGTCCTCCGGCGCGCGACGGGCATACAACTCACCGATCGCGGCCAACTCCTGCGCGCACATCGCGTTTTGCCGGCGCGCCGCATCGGTGATGACGTCGACCACGCCAGTGAGGGGGACCCGTTTGGTGGTCCAGTCGCTATGCGGCTTGGGGTTGGTGGGTCGTGGTCCACTGTAGGGCGAATTCGGTTGGGGTGAGGTCGCCGTGGGCGGAGTGGAGTCTGTTGGCGTTGTAG
>Ga0335075_10016179_pt1 | contig 11157 bp, 7 predicted proteins | sample Lox_Sample_24_FD_206723 | JGI IMG/M metagenome (GOLD analysis project Ga0335075, IMG submission 206723) | Soil microbial communities from Loxahatchee National Wildlife Refuge, Florida, United States - Lox_Sample_2.4 | ecosystem: Environmental > Terrestrial > Soil > Wetlands | place: USA: Florida... | reverse complement strand
TGTTGTTACCTGGGGGCAAGACATCACCGCACGCGACAGTTACCCTTGCAGGAGGGTTGGGCTTTGTGAAGACGCTGCCGTAGATCTTATAAAAAGTTAGCATGGCTAAATGCACCTTCCTGGATATCGTAGTATGATGTATTCAAGACTTCGTTCCAGTATACGAAGAATACATACCTTATTGACAACAGCAAAGTGACTCATCGATCGTAGAAGGATCAATGCAGAGATAACATCCGTCACATCCATGTCTTTACTATGAAAAGACCCTTTGATCTGTGCCATGATCTGCTCCGCTTCTTCTTCAATTGTGTTATGGGGCTGCATACGCCCTACAACTATCCACGTTTGGCCTTCCATCATGGACTTCAGACCAATCTGCGTAGACATTAGGTCCCAAGTCTCATCAACATGTTCCATGATCTGGCCGTCTGGCGGCGAAATCTCATTCTTTTCCACCTCAAGGTGCGTCCAAAAAGGGGCCTCGTCAAAGTTGCGTGAAAACAGGTCTGGTATTCTCACACGACTCTCGCTCTCCTCGCTATTCCGCACCTTCATTTCCACTCTTGCTCGTTTGATTCGAAGCCATGCTGCACCACCACCAGCAACAACGATCTGTGTATCCTCTTCATCAACAACAATGCGCCCTTTGAACAAATGATCCGGACCGTCGACTACGAGTGTCTCATATTGCCCTCCCTCGCCGAGGACAGCTCCATCTTCTTCTGTTGTGTATGGCGTCATGATTCTTTCCAGCTTTCGTATAACTTTTTTCGAAGCCACATTCTGCCAAAGGAGAGATTCGTCTAGTCCCATGGAAGCTACCTTGATAATTCTGGCGTCCAGACCGATAGCATTCATGTCCATCAAAAGCGAAATCTGGGAATTAGGATGTAGGAACGGATACTGCCAAAGGAAAGACAAGGGCTGCAAGCCGAGTCGTACTGCTACGGACTCGACCCGGGTACGCTGGTAGGTCGAGAGGATAGCACCAGTAGACACCGCGTTTGCTTCAGGATGTGCTGCCATGATCTTTTGCAGAAGTGGGACGAGAGACTCCGTCTCGTCGACGCCATGTGTTGGCTGCCCATATGTGCTGTCCATATCCACAGCTTTTCCAAGGATGGGCTGGCGATAGAGCGGGATACCCAACGCCTGCTCATACAGTGGGATCACAGTATGCCCCACCGTTTGGTACATGTAACTGTTGAGATCGTCCTCATCAACCTCAACCTCCTGCGTCACATGACTTTCTTTGGACTTGCTATCGTCCCATGCCGGGGGGTAGATGTTGCCCAGCGCCACGATTTTGTGGCTATTTTGTAGGCAATGTAGAATGGAGTAGATGCTGTCTTTGCCTCCAGAGACCAGAGCGATGACGTTCAAGGATTGTGACATGGTGTTTTCGTTGCTGCTACATATCCCTGTGGGAAGAAGCTCTGGCTAACTTTAAGTACCATGGGGAGTAAAAGAAGGAATTTGCCTTGATGAGAACAAGTGTATGCATCCTCCCGGTCCATAGGGATTACGAATAGCCACTGATGGTTTCTCCATTTTGTTTGAGGTGTTTGGGAAGTTTTCTTTTCCCTCCTTGCTCGCGTAAGCGGGTATCTCTTTGTATGGATGGCGGCATCTAGTTTTGACATGTTTGCACCAAAACAGGATGGCAAAGATATAAGAGATCTGCACTTGACTCATTGATAGCACACATGAATGAAAGCTGAGTGTGAAAGTGTTATACATTTTCGAGGAGCTACTTTGCTATCTAGTGACCCGCACAGTGATATCCGCTACAAGAAATATCAAAGCAGGGTGATCGTACAGAAAGCTCGAGGGCAAAAAGTTGTCAAAGCAAAAACGGTCGACCAGCTTCCCGCTTGCAGCTAGTATTACAAGGAACGTAAGAAAGTGATTGATCCACACCCCCCAGACTTCCAAACTGAACATGACAGCTACCATTCCGGCCATTTGTCCCATCATCACGCTAAATCGACAAAAACTTCGTAAAGAAAATAATACAGTGAAGATAATGCTGCAACAGACACTTTTTAATTTTACACCTCCTCTTCCTTCTTCACAACACCGTCATAGTCGTGAGACTGAAAGTAACCCTAAGGTACCCCCACACAAAATGGTGGAGGACCAATGAAGAATTGTTTATTGTATCGTGTCGTCTAGGTCGTAAGGCTCGTAGCTTGTATTGCTTTCAGACTCGATATACCCCCATCTCATGTTTGTTTCCTCATTCAGAACGCTTACGCTTCTTCCGTGACTGGCTGTCAGAGTCGGTAGTTGAACCTTCCGATGGTTCACTGCCGGGAGCAGTAGCAGCAACTTCGAAAAGAACCTTGCCCAATCCACGGAGCTCAGCATCGCTCGCCGAATCAGGATGATCAGCTGGCAACTCTCCATCTTCCAAAACACCCATGACAATTGCGCCGCTACCATGCGTGCGAGCATGCTGGGACAGGTTGTCACTCCGCGAAAACTTCTTGCCACATTCGTGGCACTCAAATGGCTTCTCTTGTGTGTGCAGAGAGCGATAGTGGCGCTTCAAGTGTTCTTGGCGACGGAAGCGACGATTGCAGAGATCGCAGACGAAGGTCTTTGAGGGATCCTCCGTCAGGGATTGCTTTCGACCACGACGGTTGACTGGTGCCTGTTGAGCAGCACCGCCAGCATCAGAGCTAGCGCTCATTATGTTGGCAACATTATTCTCAGACGAGCCACTTTGACTGGGCGCGGTAGATGTCTGCTGTTGGCTTTCGCTTGTGGTTTCCTGTGCAGTAGCACCGGCGGAGGCATTCATTGGGACTGTGAACTTGCGGGATCTAACCATTGCATCAAACTCCGTGCTATCCTCATCAGCATTGACGATTCTCGACTTCTTGTTACGTTTTTCGACTTTCATCTCATTCTCAGTGAATGAAGCTGGAGGACTCGGCAGACATGCAACAGCGAACTGTTCCGAATCTTCAAAGTCCTCGAATTCGTCTTCAGTGAGGAAGTTATCGCCGTGGAGGGACAGAAGATCAGAGACGGTGATGTTAGAGTCTGTACGTTGCCTCTTATTTCCGAGGAATTGGACGTTGTCGGTGGCCGGAAAGTTAACGAGACCATTGACGAACTCGTCCTCAGAATCGAGATCAGAAAACTCGTCAAATGTTGGCAGACCGTGATGGATGGTGCTGTTGAAATCAAAAGTATTGTGTTCAACTATTGTTTTAGTGAAAGTCTCTCCTCCTAGCATGAAACGGTGTTCTTCATCATCCCCTGCGCAGAGTGTTGGCAGAGTAGGGAATTCGATAGCGACAGTTGATTGGCTTGGGCTGACAGTGAGGTTTCGCGGATCACAGAAATCGAAGTCCTGCTCAGACTTGGCGGACGGGGGATAAGGGGAAGGCGAAGGCGAGAGCGACGGACAAGCTGTCGTAGAGAGAAGCTCGCTAGCGTTAGTCATAAGCGAATGTGGATGGATAAACACTAATCGACTGTCAGTTCTCATTTCTCAACGCAATGCCCATTCTTGAGAGTAAGGACTTCTGGAATTCACCACAGAACCAAAAACTTACCAGGTGTCATTGGTGGTGAGCCACATCGGGCCCAATCACCACCCGCAAGGTTCTCCGATTGCACTTCACCCTGACAACCCTCCTTCACACCCTCAAAGCTCTCGAGTCCAAAGAATCCACCATTCATTGGAGTCTGGAGTATGTCACAGCCGGATGGGCTGCTGATTGAGCTTCCGGAGGATGAGAGGGGCGGGGTGGATGGGTAATAGTAGAAATCAGATTCCATGGTCTCGGATCGAGGCATCTGCCTTGGATTATGGCCTTGGATCAGGATGGTTGGCTTCTGGTACGTTGGCCTCGGTGATGCCATGGGAGTCATCGATGACTGGTAAGTTGAGTTGAACACTTGGACTGGCATCGGAACCTGTGATGAAGACGATGTCGGTCTTGAGTAGATTGGGGTGGAGGGCATTTGCTGGTATTGCACCGGACCCTGGACGTTAGGATGCTGCGAGAAGTGGCCGTGTTGTCTATTATCTGGCTTTGGGTCCGGATTGTAGTAAAAGAATGGAGACTGCCCCATTGGCTGAGCTTGTGGGTATATAGATTCCATGGTGCGTACTGAAATTCTCGTCAGCTGGCTACAAAAGATGCTGAGTTCGTGTATGCTAACGTACCGATTAGGTTTCCGTGGAACGCTCGTTTCTAATCCCGAGTTGCGATTGTTCAATTAGTCTTTAGTGAAGTGAAGTTAGGTAGATTCGCTGAATTGTTGTATAGGAAACGGATTCGAAATGAGTGACTGGACAACAGCTTTGAGCAGGCCAAATACTGTCTAATAATGGTAGATGAATAACTGATGATACATGGACTCTTCGACGAGTTCGACAAAGTTTTTTCGACTTGATATTATCGATGATACGCTATTGAACTGAGCACAAGGGGAGGGGCGATGCCAAAGGAAGGTACGGAAGATGCTCGAACGGGCTGTATAAGGGGATCGTACAAGTCGAAGTTATCCAAAAGTTGAGGTACAAAAAAGAACTGGTGTCTGGTATAAGAGGCACAGGCTATCTGGGCGATACAGCAGACCTGAAGAAGTAAGAAACGAGTGTAGTGGTTTTGGGGACCCTGTGAATAAAGTAACGCTGAGAAGAAAGTGTGTGATAGAAGGCAAAGATAGGTAGACTACGAAAGGCCAGGTCTCAGAGCGCGCATGGGGGGAGCGGATGGTGGACCAGGAACAGGAAACTACTGGTGGTGGAGTCGGCGCACTGTCTGGGGGAGCCGGCACCAGAGACGGGATGATGGAGGGCGCAGTCTTTCTAAATTCAGTTGACTGGGTTGGGATCCCCGTCCTTTACGTTCGACGCTACTGCGTGCTGCTGCCACTCTGGCTTGTTGGATGAGTCCCGGGATGCGTTTGGGTAGCGGCCACAGTGGAGAATTGTTGATTTGCTTGGATATGTTGGCGGTGGGACTGTTTGGGCCTGCAGGGGTGTTCTAAGTGCTTTATCGGTAGGTCTCGACGGTGCTGGGATTACTGTTATTTTCTGACCACCAAAAAAGTTGTCGCAGCGAAAAAGCATTATTCGTTTGGCCCGGTTCTCAAAGCGGCGAGTCTTTTCACAAAGAGCATGCATAAGCCCGAGCTAATTGAATACGATCCATCACACGGAGTAGTACACGGGCGCTGTCGACGCCCACACCTATCGATAATGACCAACCAACAGGTCGTGCCTGTGGTCGACCTAGGATATGAGCATCAACGAGTCGCCTCGGAGCCACGCTTATGGCCACCCAGACCCGGTCACGGCAGTCATAGTAGCAATAAGTGGGGTTGGACGATTAATTGGTGAGCGTAGCAAATTGCGACCGACATGCAATTCATGCTGTGATTGAGTCGGGTAAGCGCCATTGTCGTGATGGAGGAGTAATCCTATCTTTTGACAGGCAGATGTCGATCCTTCATTATTCGAATCACAAGCAATAATTCAATTTCATAAATAATGTGCGCACAGTTCAGCTCCCTCAGCTGTGCGCCAAAGCGTGCACTACTTTTAAGGCAGCTAAGGTACAGTCAGACTTAGCCTTGCGTGCTACGATGAGGCACCTAAGCAGCGTAATGCAGCGCCGCTTACCTCCAACACAAAAGTTGTGTCGGGCGTAAGGGCAAAGGCAACAAAGCGGATCTGCAAGTACGAGATCTTGCAGAAGAGAAACACGATGCAACCACGCGTCAACGGTATTGCATCTCGCGCACTTCTGATTCGATGGGTGATTGCACGCGAATATTCCCTGCTGAGTACAAAGTATTGCCTCGACCGAAACGTGAAACATACTTACAACCAGTCACGAAAGGTATCACACCTCCAACATAGCTTAGACCTATGGTGTGGGACACTGTGTCTTCACATGTTCAGAGTTTGATATTTGGGTTGGATTGCGATTATCCACGCTATGTATCGGTCGTGATAATCGATAGGGAAGGCGCTTTACGCAAAATTGTCTTATCACACCTCGTTCGCGGGGTTCGTCAAACTACGATCTGAACCTCCCCTCCATTGTAGATCACCATTGGCTCATGGTAAGCCTCTTGACCTCGGCGATAGACATCTTAACAACTTGACTGGCTATCGATTGCACTTGTACCTGACATACTTACACCGTAGTGTCCGTTAGAACACCAGCCTGAAATCTCAGCGCCGCAAGATGTCGACGAAACAGTTGTCAGAATTAGAGCTTTGAGCGACACCTGAATCCTACGGCAAGTCCGGCGTCTGCCTTCTAGTCGGATTTGCGAACTGGAGCTGAGAGAATCAGCTTGAGAGGCCTAATGGCATAACCTTTCAAATGTTTCAAGACTTTCTGCAGTGCAACCATCGGTGAAGTCTCTCAAGACAAAGTCGGTTGTGCGTAGCAAGGAAAAAGCTGAAGGCTGACGGTCGGCGTCAAGAACATCTTCAAAAACACCAATACTACCAGGGAAATGGTTCCTGACCTAACCATCTGTTTCAGAGATCAATAGACCCTCGTGCTTTCTCCACGGTCGCTCGTGGCGCCGTTATTAACTATTTGCGTCATCTACACCCGAAGGGACTGTCTTCTTTAGGCGGTTCCCAAAAATTTTATCGCCCATCCAAATGCACTATCGCCAGCCATCCATCCCCACCTCGTAGCAATCCGTGTCTGATAGGCACTTGCTATCAGGCATTAAGAATCGACGCCATGACTCTGCAAATCATAACGATTCTGGGGCCGCCTCAGGGCTCAGCTACCTTAGAGCGCACACCCAAGCGTCTCGCAGCAGGACTCCTTGGTTCGAGGAAATATCGCAAAAGCACTTGAATTTACAGTAGTAAGCAGTGGGGCATATTGAATGCGCTGAGCGAGATTGTGTGCAAGTCGTGTGCCACTCCCTACCAGATTGCATAATATTGCTTTGTGTGTCAAAGCTACTCTAACTACTGTGCAAGGTGCATATATCCTGCAAATGGCTCGACCTAAAGATAGCCCTTCAAGAAAAATGTCGCTGCTTTTGCCCAAGGCATGAGCACATTTTCATTGCATTGCATGGTCGCGGGGTCAAGAAGGCCATGTAATGCATCACGGTCATTTTATGAAATGAAAGCCCTTTCGGTAGACTTCCAGAAGGGGACCGTGTGAAGACGCTTACCAGGATGCGGCCAACCAACTAGCATGGGTTAGACTCGACCGTCGGGCGGACCGGCCATGCAAAATGCTAGACCACCAATCGGGCCTGGGTGTTGCCGTGCCTTCTAACGGTGTTCGGTCATCTTTGTGAAAATCATGGTCTTTTTACCTGCAGGTACGCTGCAGGTACGAGAACCATTCCATCGAGACTCCATCCATTTTGAACCCGCTGCATACCTCATGCACGAATCTGCTTTGATGTCAAATCTGCCCGTTTCACCATGGGTAAGCTAACATCAGAAGCAAAGTCAACTTACTCGTACACTGCGACCGTCTGAAGTTCTTTGTCGTGTCATATCGATAGGAAGCCCGGGGCCTCGGTGCTCTTCGAGCCAAAGCAACGGCCCAGGGGTGCCTGTCTAGACACCGAAGTTGGGGGCCGGCTGCTTACATAGCGTTGTTCGCGGATGTCGGGTTACTTCCGACAGATCAAGGGACAAGCCAAGATCCCACAATACGTTATCTCCGCATCACGACTAAGTAGACAGTATGCAGGTGGATTCTTTCACTTCGGGATATGCGTCCACACGTCCCGACGCATTGGTTTGAGCCCTTGAAGAGAAGCCACGACCCATATGCTACTACTGATTTGGCGCTGTGTATAAAAGTTTTCTTGTGGCTTGGTTGTATTACTAACATTTGAACATTATTGTTCGGAGTCGCTTCCGAAGGTCCTCGGGGCCTTTATGGACGATCTGGCCTTACACTTCCCTTTACAGCAAAAGCGGGCCGCAGATTTCACCCTCATAGCATGTCATCATTTCCAAGTGGGTCTGAATTTCCCACGGATTGAGGGAGACTCACTGGGTATCAATTGAGACATTGGACCGTGAACCGGACCACAATGGGATAATTTGCCCCAGATTCCTTCTAGACATTTAACCAAGGCATATATGGTGGTGCTGCCTCGGGATTATTGACGTGGTCATCAAAGTAATGGTACCTTGCATGGAAGTGTTTATGCTTGATTCTGGAAAATCTCAAAGTATTCGCTGAGAAAACTATGCCCCATGCTATGCTCATATCAACTCTTGCCAGCAATTAATGGGGTCCCTAGCTGAATCGGCCCTATGCTTCCGGCTCAATGGCGTGTCTCCCGTTGTCTTGTAGGTCAAAAGTGTCACAAAGTTCGATATCCGTGCCCAGAAGCGTATGTTTCAGTGCGGACGTACACCACCAGTTCTTCGACGATATGCACCAGATGACAACCTGGGTCCGCTTAAGCGGTGCACTGAACCATGAATCTTACTCCAGAATCTAGTCGGTAAGCAGACTAACATAGTGCAAAAATTACGAAGTCCCCGCCTTTACAGACTTTTAGGGTGTATTTGGATTTGCCGGTAACCGGACCCGTTCAGGAACAGTCAGGCCATGCCTCGGACATGTTTCTTAGTCCAATCATTCCTGGTTCTTCCCAAGGATTCTGACAGCGGGCGGGATTTCGAGAATGTTTCACCACGCGAGCCAGAATGATCATAGCGAAAGAGGAGTGCATGTGCAGATGTGGGGGCCTAACTGATCTAGTTTGATGGTACATGTACAGTAATTGAAGGTGGTAACATTTAGTGAGTTCCAATGCGCTAGCAAAAAAAGCATTCGGTAAACCAAGGTAAGTGCATCTTTTCCCCACGAAAGTAAGGATACCGCGGTACCATGATACGTAAGATATCTCAAGCAGGGTAGTCGTGGTTATCTGTGAGCATGGGTAATCGAAAGTTCATGTATCTTCCATCTTCAGCATGAATGATAAAGAAAGATAAGCAATATTCTCTATGCCGCCATTATGTTACCCCACCATTGTCCTTACTTTCTCACATGTGTTCTAGTTTTTAATGATACACGAAAACATAGCCTGTCTGAGGGTCACCGGAAACGATCAAGCATCGCAGATCCTACACTTCAACACATTATCCAATATCAGCAAAGTAATTTTTTCACGGAAAAGATGCCATTTGATAGACATGCATAGTAGGAGACACCTTCACAGCTGCAATTCCTCCCAGCCCTGTGAAGTCACGTTCGTGAAGCTCATCTGCCAACTCCGAATTATGAAATTTATTGAGAAGTTTAGATGAGAGTTGGAAGCAGGAGGCCCGGTCAGAAATGTGATACAGTATGATATATGCACTTGTACAGAATATACGCCAGCCATTGACCGGCCTTAATCGATCTCAATAACGAACTTTCCAATCCCTCCTTTGCCGTCATATACCTCTTGACAACCTTTTCTCACAGCATCGATATCTGAGAACTTGGCCGTGCGTCCCACCACCGACTTGATCTTGCCCTGTTGAATCCACGTCGCAAAATCGTTGAGTCCCTTTGCGTCAGGCGACATGAACATGTAGCTGTACTTCACGCCTGAGCGTCCAGCCTGCCATCTGTAATACCAATCGACGAGGTTCAGCATGACGCGGAAGATATACGGCATACCAGGCATGCCCTTAGCCATCTGGTCCCCCGAAGGAACAGTACCAATGCTGACAATGACGCCGCCAGACTTCAAGATAGGCAGGACCTTCAGAGTCTGGCCCATAGTATCGAACATGTAATCCACCTGGCCCCTGCCAACCGCCTTCACCACATCCTCCTTGGTATAATCGACGATCTGAAGCGTCCCATCATCCGCGAGCAGTTCTTTCGCCTTGGCGATCTTCCCCGTCGACAGCGTCGTGATGACCTTTCCGGCACCAAAGACGTTCTTCGCAAGCTGCACTGCGATGCTGCCCGTGCCACTCAGGCCGGCGGGCACGAAGACCGTCTTGCCCTCCAGACCGCCCTCAAGCTGCGAGTCGGCTATCCGCATCGCTTGGAGAGCAGTGAGGCCTGCTAAGGGTATGCTGGCTGCTTGGGTGAAGGAGAGTGAAGCGGGCTTCTTGGCGACGGCATATTCTTGCGAAAGGGCGTACTCGGCGGCGCTGCCTTTGTAGTCGCTGGGGATGCGAGAGTAGATTTCGTCGCCGACTTGGAGGGTGGTTACTGAGGGGCCAATCGCGGCGACGGTGCCGGCTGCATCGTAGCCGATCTTGTATGGGAATCTTGGTGGGAGAGAAGTGTTAGTCTGGGGATTGTTCTTGGGGCTCAAAATTGATGTCGGGGAGAGAAAAGGCTGACGAGGCTGTGGGTCACTCACGAATCTTTCTTGAATATCTTGGCCACTCCAGACGCTAACTTGACGTCAATGGGATTGATAGAGGCAGCATGGACCTTGATGAGGACTTCATCGTCCCTAGTGATCTGGGGCGTCGGGAGCGTCGCGATGTCATATTGAGAGGGTTTGCCGTATGCTGCGAGAGCAACTGCTCGCATGGAAGTGGACGCCATTCTTTGGCTGCGGTGCATAGCATTAGTAAGCACTACCGAGCTATTCGCTTGGGTGGACAGCCTTGCCTGCTAACTTCAGGGTGTGATATCACCACTCTCAGTTTGGCTGATTGCCTGCTTTAAAAGCACCAAGACAAGTCTTTAAATTAAGAAATAATGCGAGCTGGAGCTCAGATTCAATCCAATCTGATTGATAATTCATAACGTCACATCAGAGTTTTCCAAGTGAATTTCTAGTCCAGGGTTCCATGATCGGACAGCAATTGTCCCGCTTCCTCGGCGACTTTTTTTTGCCTTCATGCAAAGGTTCTTTTCATTTCTACTTCGACGCTCAGCACGTATACTATCTCTGGCTTTTATGTCAAGCTCTCACATGTTACCGCACAAGTTTCGTTATGGTTGTGCCGCCATCGTCTTTGTAACCTGCATTGCTGAGTAAAACTCCGTGGGATTGTAACATTTTTGCGAGCCGGTTCTGCAAGACTCTCTCGATACGGAGCCAAACACATGATGCTCTTCCGTCATGACCATGATGTGGTCATGAAGTCCTGAGGGAGACATCTCCTTCGTTCGGAAGTTTGAAAAGGCCTGCAAGGGTAAGGTGCTA
>Ga0335075_10016178_pt1 | contig 11157 bp, 6 predicted proteins | sample Lox_Sample_24_FD_206723 | JGI IMG/M metagenome (GOLD analysis project Ga0335075, IMG submission 206723) | Soil microbial communities from Loxahatchee National Wildlife Refuge, Florida, United States - Lox_Sample_2.4 | ecosystem: Environmental > Terrestrial > Soil > Wetlands | place: USA: Florida... | reverse complement strand
ACTCAAGGTCCCCCGCAAGTCCGGAAGGATTATGGCAAGCAAGCGCCAAATCTGGTATGTCGAGGGCTCTGCCGCGGAAGACCTCGTTGCGCCGTTGAGCGCCCGGTACGATCTGCGCACGGTTTCCTCGCGGCGAACCAACGGCTCTGGTGTTCCCCAAGGGCCCGGCGTCTGGATGGCCGAAATCGGCGCCGATGGTGGCGCAGCAAAATTGCCCCGGCGAGCTGCCGACTGGCGCGTCATCGGCGTCGTTCCCTCCAAATTTCCAGCGAAATCGGAACTTCCTTCCATTGGCGATGGCCGCATCTTCGCCTTCGTCCCACAGACCGCTCCAGCGAACATGGTTCGGCGCATTGTGGAAGCCGCGTTCGAGAATCTCGAGCTCACCCGACGCGAACACCGCGCGCGCCGCGCCCTTCAGAGCGCGGACCGCGAGCTCGAAAAGCTCAACGAAATCGGCATCGCGCTTTCCTCGGAACGCGACGTGAACGCTCTCCTGCGCTTGATCCTCGAAAAGGCCCGCGAAATCACGTTTGCCGACGCTGGCTCTCTCTATCTGGTCGAAGAAGCGCCGGACGGGCAGAGGTCTCTTCGTTTCATACTCACTCAAAACGACAGCCTGGATTTTCCGTTTGAGGAGGTTGTCCTGCCGCTCGCCGATGATTCTCTCGCCGGATATACGGCTCTTCATGGCGAGGTGCTTCACTTCGGCGACGCTTACCATATTCCGCGCAACCGCCCATTCCGCTTCAACGACCGCTACGACCGCGAATCCGGCTACCGCACCAGGTCGCTCCTCACGCTGCCGATGAAAACCGCGAAGGGAGAAGTCATCGGCGTGCTTCAGTTGATCAACTGCAAGAAAAAACCGCTGCAGAAGCTGCGGACCGTGAGCGAGATCGAAAAATATGTCCGGCCGTTTCCCGCCCACTCGGTGCGGCTCGGATTGTCTCTTGCCTCGCAGGCGGCCGTCGCTTGGGAAAATCGCCGCTTGTATCAGGAAGTGGAAGCGCTCTTCGAAGGCTTCGTCCGCGCTTCCGTGATGGCTATCGAGCAGCGCGACCCCACCACGTCCGGGCATTCGCTTCGCGTGGCCGAGTATACCGAAGCTCTGGCGAAGGCTGTCGACCGCGAAATGGATGGTCCCTACGCTTCCGCGCGTTTCTCGCGCGAGCAACTGAAAGAAATCCGCTACGCGGCGTTGCTGCACGATTTCGGCAAAGTGGGCGTGCGAGAAGAGGTGCTCGTCAAGGCCAAGAAGCTCTACCCGCTGCAGCTCCAGGTTGTCCGCCAGCGCTTCGATTACATCCGCAAGGAAATTGAAGCCTCCATCGTCCGCCGCAAGCTGCAAGTGATGCTGGAAAACGACCGCGGCGAAGCGCTCTCGGAAATTGCGCGCTTAAGCGAAGACCTCCAGCAGCGCGAGGAAAAAATCAACGATTACCTCTCCCTCGTTCTGCGGGCCAACGAGCCCGACCTTCTCGAAACCCGGCAATCGGACGAACTGCTCGAAATCGCGCGGCAGTACTTTTCCGATCCACGCGGCATGGAGTCGCCCTATCTCAATGCAGACGAGCTGCGCCTGCTCTCCATCCCGCGCGGAAGCCTCGACGCCGCGGAGCGTCGCGAAATCGAATCGCACGTGCTTCACACGTTTACGTTTCTCACGCAAATTCCCTGGACCAAAGATCTCCGCGGCATCCCCGACATCGCCCGCGCGCACCACGAAAAAATCAACGGCAAGGGCTATCCCTTCCACCTGAAGGGCGACGAAATCCCCCTGCCAGCCCGCATGATGACGATCTGCGACATCTACGACGCGCTCACCGCCGCCGACCGCCCTTACAAGAAGGCCGTACCTTCCGCTCGCGCCCTGGAAATTCTCGCCGATTGCGCCCACGAGCAGGAGATCGACGCCGAGCTCTTCCACATCTTCCGCGCACGCCGCGTCTACGAGGGCGAGCCCAACGCGAAAGAATTCGATTGATGAAATTCTCCCGGGCTCGGTTCAAAAGAAATGTATTCCGTAAAGAGCTGGCACGAGGATTTTTCCCGGCTCTCCTTCTTCTCGCTCTCGCACAGTCTACGTTCGCTCAACTCGCGGCTTCCTCCGCTCCGCCGCCCTCCACCGTAACCATTGTCCTTCCCCCGCACGTCGTAGCGGGCCAGCCGGCTACGCTCGCCGTTCTCGCCGGCGGCAAGCTCGCTCCTGGTGTTGATGTAGATCTCGGCAACGACCTGCGCGTGCGCACCGATCCGGTTGGCCGGGCTTATTTCACCGTTCCCTCCGGCACGGATTACCTAATCGCCAAGGCTCAGGGCGCATCCGCCGCCACGCTTGTCGATAACACGTCTCCTTCCTCTGCCGCGGGGACTCTCGACGTTCCTGCGCAGGTTTCGATCGCCGATATTTTTCCCATCTGTGGCCAGGGATTTCAGGGTGACGCCGAATCCAATCGCGTCACGCTCGGCGGCGAACCCGCGCTTGTGCTCGCCGCTTCGCCCGAATGCTTTGTCGTGCTTGCGTCCAACCAATCGATGCCCGGCCTCGTGGCCGTTTCCGTCAAGACCGGCAACCGCACATGGGCGGGTGCCACGGATCTCGTGTCCTTGCGCTACGAATCCGCGCAGCCTCCTCTCGCAGCTCAGAAAAAGAGCCGCTTGCGCGTCTTTGCGGAGGGAACGCGCGAGCCGGTCCGGTTGAGCCTGCACAACGAGACTCCCGGAGTCCTCCAATTCACTCGCGGTGACGATCAAGCGACCCGCACGAGCGGCGGAGAGATCAACGTCGCGGAATTCGAGGTCGTGGCGATCCGCTCCGGCAACTATTCCTTCCGGGCGCAGATTGTCGAATCTCCGCGCGCCGCCGACGCCGTCCGCTTTCTCAACGCCGCCGAGCCTCTTGCCAGCCAGGACCTGGGCAAGCAGTTGCGCAAGCTTTCCGGACGCCTGAAGCATCACCCGCGCGACGCGGAAAAGCTCGCGCCGCAGCTCGACGCTATTCTCAAAGTCGTTGTCGCGTCGAACCTGCGCACTCTTCTCGTCGCCGCTCGCAATTGCTTGTAGAAATCCGTTTCGACTGGTTGGAATCCTGCGTGCTCTCACGGCGCAGGGGCGGTAGCTTATGGGAAATTTCAGCAGGGCAAGGAATTCGGACAGAAGGGAACTACTCTGTCGGCGCCGATTCGAGCGCCTTTGCAGCGCTTTCTGGCAGCGCGCCTTCGGCCATTTGGTCGAGTGTCCCGCCGATGCGCGCCAGCCGGCCGTCGGCCTCTTCGTAGCTCTGCTGCGCGTGCCGTAGGTGTGTGCCGAGCTTTCCGTACGTTTCGCTGAACACTTCGAGCTGTTTCTGCAAGCCGCCGAGCTGCCCTTGCAATTTCCGCGCGTTTTCTTCCATCTGCAATCCGCGCAGGCCCAGCAGGATCATCCGCAGGTACGCATAGAGCGAATTCGGCGAAACGGGAATCACGGAATTTTGCCGGCAGTAGGTGTCGAGCGGCCCGTACTTCGCGTCCTCCGTCATCAGCAGCTCGTAGAAAATGGTCTCCGAGGGCACGAACATCAGCGCCACGTCAAACGTATGCTCGCCCGGCAACACGTATTTCGCCGCGATCGAATCGGCGTGTTTTCGCACCGCCTGCGCGAACTCCTTCCGCGCCTCTTCGCCCGTTTCCAGCAGGCGCCGGTAGGAATCGAGCGGGAATTTCGAGTCGATCGCCAGCAGGTGATCGCCCGCGTGCACCACCGCGTCTACAATGTCTCCGGTCGCAAACCGGTATTGCAGCTCGTAGGCGGAGGCAGGCAGAGAATCCTCCAGCATTCGCTCGAGCCCGATTTCCCCCAGCGTCCCGCGCGATTTCGCCCCGCCCAGCACTTGCTGCATCGTCTGCGACGCCTTCGATAAATCCTCGCCCATCTTCAGCACGGTGCCGAGCTGCTGGCTCATCTGCCGCACCGATTCGCTGGCCGAATGAAGCTGCTGCGCCACATTTTTCTGCGCTTCGGAGGTGATTTGCCCGGAGCTGGCGATGCCGGTCTGCAGCTCCTGCCGCACCTGCCCCAGTTGCTGCGTCATCGCCTGCATCAGGTGGTTGATCTGTGCGGTGAAGGATTGTCCTTGTGTCGTCAGCGCGTTTTGCAGCTCCTGCCGCGCGTCGCCGAGCTTTTCTTCGGAGCGTTTGCTCGCTCCGCGCACCAGCAGAGCCACAATCACCACGCCTGCGACCACTGCTCCGAGGATGTACCAGATGTTCGGATCCATGTGAGGAATGCTCCGGAGGCCGACTCCACTTGCTCGGCCCCTTCACACTGTATCTTGAATCTCCGCTTGCGGAAAACGCAACTGGAATGAGGCGGGACTGTCGATTCGCATGCTAAACCGGAGTTCGATCGTGCCGCGCAGCGTCCCGCAAGGCGGTTCTGTCTGGCGAGACGCAGCCTTTCGAAGCTACCAGATCACTTTCAGTCCAAACTGGAACGTTCGCGGATCGAACGCCGCCGTCGGCTGCCCCGCCGGGCACAACGCGCTTCCCGCCGTCGGGTCGCACACGGGGTTCACGTCGCTCGCGTTGAAGCGGTTCAGTAGATTGAATCCGTCCGCAATCACCTGGACGCTCCACCGCTCGTTTATCGGGATCGTCCGGGCGATTCGCAGGTCGATATCGAAATAGTTGGGTTTCGCGTAGGCGTTGCGCGGCAGGTCTCCCACGCAGCCATAGGGCGGCGAAGGAACCGTCGGATACGGCCCGAACGGCTGCAGCGAGCTGTCCACGCACTCGGTCGGCAGGATAAACTCGGCGCTCTTGACGTACGGCGAAGTTGTTGCTGCAGGGAAGCCGGGAGGCACGGGCGTGCCGGCCGGCAGAACCGACGGCCGATTCGTGGCCGTCCCGAAATCAAGATTCGTGTTCGAGCCGATGAGGATGTTATACGGCCTTCCCGAAGAGAGTTCGATAATCGGTGCGACCGTGAAATCCCCGAAGAATTTTTTCCAGAATCCCGCGCCTTCCTGGCCGTGGGGCGTCTGGATGACGGCACTCGTAATCCAGCGATGGCGCTGGTCGAAATCCGAATTGCCGCGGTCGCCGTTCGGATTGCTGTTGTCCTGCGGGTTGAGCAGCGTTGAAAGGTCTGTCGAATCGTCGATCGAGTGCGACCACGTCCATCCGGACAGCAGCTCGAAATCCTGAGAGAAACGCTTCGTCACGGTGAGCGTGAACGCGTTGTAGAGAGAATTTCCGGTTGACGTTTGTGGGTTCACGTCGCTCCACGGAATCGGCAGCGGCGCGCCATTCGAGATAAATCCGGTCGGGAAGCCCCCCGCCTGCGCCAATCCTACGAGCGTCGCGTATCCGCCCGGAACCAGTCCCGAAAACGACGGGTTCGGTCCGGAAGGCCGGAAGAAATTGAACACCGCCGGCGTCCCGATCATTCCCACGGGCGCGCCCGCGCAGTTCGCCGCCCCAAATCCCTGCCCCAGAATCGTCGGCGCGATCAGAAAAACGCTGCCGCTCACAGCGCCGGACGTCGTGTTTACACAAGAATTCGCGGCGCCATTCGGCACCGCCACGGTCAGAGGATTCGTTCCTGCTGGAACGACGCCCGCGGCAATCGCGTTCGCATCGTTCGTCACCAGCGTCTTCGGATTCGTTACGTTCAGATTGATCGTGCGGTCCAGATGCGTTCCGTGCGTGTAGTTGTAGGAGGCGCTGACCTTCCAGTTCCTCGCAAACTCGTGTTCGATCGTCAGGTTCGCCTGCTGCGCCAACGCATACTGAAAATTGCTGGTCACCGGAATCGTGTACGGCACGATGGGCAGCGGGTAACCCGGCTCGCCGTAGGGCGAATAGCCCTGCACGCTCAGGTAGCGCTGGTTATTGAACAGCGAATTCGTGTACGTGTTTCCCGACGTGTCGACGAAAAATCGCTGCTGGCTTGGCTGATAGCACATCTGCGGCGTGGCCGGGTTCGTCGAGCAGCCGGTCGCGATGTTGCCCGTCAGCACCCCCTGGAAAATCGATGACGCGTTCAGCGCTCCGATGTTTGCCGGATTATCGATGGATGCGCGCGAGGGCGTTCCGCCTGCCGCCTCAAGCAGCGCCGATTCCGCGCCGTCTTCGGCTGTTGAAAGAAATGCGAGCGCCAGCGGCGGATTGTCGTAGAAAAATCCGTAGCTTGCACGGATTACCGTCGTGCCGTGGCCGAACGGATCCCACGAGATGCCGATGCGCGGCGCCACGTTGTTCTTGTCCGTCGGAATGCCTTGCACCACGCCGAATGCTTTTTCGCCCTCCGCGTTGAGCGTTGTCGCGGGCGTAAAAATCGGCAGCCAGCCGATGTCGTAGCGCACGCCGTAGTTCAGCGTCAGGTTCGGCGTGATTTTCCAGCTGTCTTGCGCGAAGACGCCCAGCTCTTTCTCGTCAAACGGGCTGTTGGATTGCCCGACTCCTTGGTAGAAAAATTCCGGCAATCCCAATCCGTACGCCTGCACCGAAGTGAATCCCGGCAGCCCAGCAAACGCCGGGCTCAGCGAACTTGCATCGAGGCTCGTGAAATCATAGACGCCGCCGTAGTTAAGCGTAAAAATCTGCGATTTGGACGAGCGCAGTTGAATCAGGTTCACGTCGCCGCCGAACTTGAATGTGTGCGTTCCCTTTGACCAGGTGAGGTTGTCGGTCCACTCGTACCGCTTCTCAGTACGGTCCTCGGTGGAAAACGGTTCGCGTCCGAAAAACGCCGCGCCGGCAATGTTCACCGCCGCATAATCCCCGCCCGGCAGGTTCGAATATCCGTAGTGCAACCCGCGCCGCGCAAACTGGAATCGCGCTTCGTTGAATAGCGTGCTCGAAATCGCCGTCGTGTGCTGTCCGATGATGGCCCAATCGCGCGTCTGCTGCACCGACGTGCGCGATCCGGAGTTCTGCCCGAAAGTCTGGTTCTGCGCGTTCACCTGGATTCCCGTCGTCGTGTCCGGCGAAACCATCGCCCGGATGAACGAGCTGTTCTTCGAGTTCCAAATGTGATCGATTTTCAGCGAATAGATGCTTGATTCATCCGATGTCGGAAAATTGCCGATCGTCGAGACCAGAGGCACGAAATTCCCCGGCAGCGGCACCACGTTTGCCGCGCCGCAGCTTCCCGGAATTCCCGGATTGCAGTCGATCGGCAGCGGAAAAGTCGTCGGCCCACCGGTCGCGTTTCCAAAAAGCGCTGTCGCCGTCGCCGCTCCCGTCAGGTTGGCCGCGGAGATCAGCGGTTGCGCCTGTGGGACGGTGCAGTCCGCTCCATTGCCCGTCAGCGCGCCGATGTTCGTCTGATAAAAATTTCCTTGCGCCGGCGTCAACAAAAACGCAGGTGCCGCGGCGCAGGGAATCGCGAACGTTTGTAATCCGAAGTTGTCCTGCCCGATGCTGGTGAAGCCGGTTTCCTGCTGGCGGCTGATTTCGTAGCTGAAAAAATAAAACGTCTTGTCTTTTTGGATCGGCCCGCCGATCGTCGCGCCTCCCTGCACGCGCGTAAAAGATTGCTTCACGGGAATTGTGCTGAAGGCCTCCGTGGCCGGGTTGAACACCGCGTCCACCGAAAACGGATTGCGCGCCTGGATGGCACTGTCGCGCAGGTATCCGAAAACGTCTCCGTGCACCTGGTTCGAGCCCGACTTCGTCACAATGTTCACCACGCCGCCCATCGCCCGCCCGTATTCTGCGTTGTAGTTGCTCGTGATCACCTGGAATTCCTGCACCGCTTCCTGCGAGACCGTCGCCCGCACGCCTCCTACGGAACTGTCGTCCGCATCCGCGCCGTCCACGGACACCATATTCGACCGCCCGCGCTGTCCGCCGAAATTCAGCCCGCTGGTGGGTGCCGCGCCGATGGACGGCGTTTCATCTCTCGCCGCTTGCGAATTCAGCAGCGTGAAATTGATGTAATTGCGTCCGTTGATCGGCAGATTGTCGATTTGTCTCTGGGTGATGGAGGTCGAGATATCCGTCTTTGCCGTGTCCAGCAACTGAGGCGCCGCCGAGACGTTCACCGACGTCGCCGTCGTCGCCAACTGCAGTTGCGGGTTGTATTCCGCCGCTGCGCCGAGCACGAGCGTCAGCGACGCATTCGTCAGCGTCGCGAATCCCTTTGCCGCGACCGTCAGCGAATACGTTCCCGGCGGCACGCCGATCACTTCATAGCGCCCTTCCGAATTGCTCGTTGCCGTGCGCTCCGCCCCGTTCGCGGCGTTTCTCAGCGTGAGTTGCGCGCCGCTGATCGCCAGCCCTTGTGGATCGGTCACCACTCCGGACAAGTTCACCGTGTTCACTTGAGCCCATGCGTTCGAACCTGAAGCGGCAACCACAAATACGAGCACACCCAGCAGGAAAGCAAGTTTGCGCACACGCATCTCCACACCCCTCTCGACTTCACCCTGCGGTATTTTGGGGATCAAAGAACCGCCACCCCGTCCCCCGTGGTTTTCCGCCGCCTCGATACGCACCCGTCCACACGGCGCTCGGTCCGGCTGATTTGCGACTTCTACTCCGGAGCCTATGCCTTTGCAATAGAAATCTTGAATGCACGCAATCAGACTTGCTCAATTGGGCAGCTTTTTGGGGGCGGCCGGCCGTTCTCGCTTCGTTAAGCGTGCATGCCCCTGCCTGCACGCAGAGTCACGCTTCCTTCGCACCGTTACTAATCCCTGGAGCTTCCCGTCGCGCGCGGGAGTTTTACTGCTAGGAGGATTTGAGGGGATAGCGGAAAAGCCGAAAAAGCTCTACTCGCGGAAGGGGGAATTCGAGAGCTGCACCAAAGGGGCCGTCGCCGGGGCCGAACCGCCCTCAATCGTCTGCGGCGCCCGCCAGAAGTCCATGGTGGCTACCTGATGCACGCAGGAGACCGTGCACCGCGGTGCGCAGCCTTTCTTGGTGTAATATTCGCGCCGTCTCTGCTCGTCGGTGTACTCAATCAGCGGCACGCCAGGGTACCCTCGCTGCTGCGAGCAATAGTGCACCAGCCCGTCTTCGCAGACGTAGAGATAGCGCGATCCGGCGCGGCATCGCCAGTTGTTTTCCCGCCCGGCGGCGATGTTGTGCTGGAAATAATTGATTCGCGTGAACGACCGCTTGCCGAGCTTCATGATCTCTTCGAAGATCTGTTGCTCGCGCGTGCCGAGCGGCTGCAATTGCCCGTTCCCGTCGTGCAGGATTCCCACCGTCGACGTGAATCCCAGCTCCACGGCACGGTGCGCCACCGTCAACGCGTCCTCGGGAAAGTGCACCCCGGCGCCGAGCACGGAATTGATGTTCACCTGAAATTCCGCGTGTTCGGCCAGCAGTTGCAGCTTCTGGTCCAGCACCTTGAGGCTCTTTTTCGACACGTCGTCCGGCTTCACGTTGTCGATGCTGATCTGCAGATACTCGAGCCCCGCCCGGTTCAGCCGCTCGATCCGGTCCGCCACCAGCAGGTAGCCGTTCGTGATCATCCCGGCCATGATTCCGTTCTTGCGGATGCGCCGGATGATGTCGTCGAGCTCGGGATGCAGCAGCGGCTCGCCGCCGCTGATCGTGATGATCGCCGTGCCCATCTCGCCCAGCCGGTCGATTCGCCGGAACATCTCTTCGGTCGAAACCGGCTTCGAGTGGTCGTCGTACTCGTTGCAATAGGTGCAGGCAAGATTGCAGCGCCGGATCGGGATGATATGCACCAGCAGTGGATGCCGCGTCGACGCCACGCCCTTCGCCACCATGCGCCATTCCCGCACGCGCCGGTGAGCCGCGCGCAAGCCTCTCCGCATTTTCTTGGAAATCGTCAAGGAAGTGTGAACGTCCTGTGAATCATCCGCGGAGCCAGTGCCCCGCTTCATTTCCCCCGCTATTATTATGCCATAGGGAACCGGGAGGTTCTTCCCGAGGGCTGTGCCGCAGGTGCGCCATCTGGCACCGTCTCAATCCGACCACGGCTCGGGCTTCCGGTCCCACCGGTGCTTTCGCAGCTTGGCAATCAGCGCCGCTTCGAGCGGCCCCGCGTCGCTCGCCGCCACGTTCGCTCTCACGTGCTCGATCTTCCGCATTCCCACAATCTCCGTGCTCACCGCCGGATGCGACACCACGAATCGCAGCGCCATTTCCGGCAGCGTCATCCCCGCCGGCACGTCCTTCTTCAGATGTTCCACGCGCCCGATCGTCTGCTTCAGGTTTTCCGGCCCGAAATACCGCGACCGCCAATCGTCCGCCGGAAATTTCGTTTCGAGCGTCATTTTTCCGCCCAGGCTGCCCTCGTCGAGCGGCACGCGCGCGATCACGCCGATCTTCATCTCCTCGCACAGCGGGAACAGCTTGTCCTCCGGCGCCTGGTCGAAAATGTTGTAAATCACCTGCACCGCATCCACCAGCCCCGTGCGGATCGCCGCCATGCCGTTTTCCGGCTCCCAGCGGTTCAGGCTCAGCCCGAACGAGCGGATCAACCCGTCGCTCTTCAGCTTCTCCACCGTCTCCCGGAATTCCGCCTCCTTCGTCCAACTGTCCTCCCACACGTGGAATTGCAGCACGTCGATCGCGTCCGTTTTCAGCTTCTTCAGGATTTTCTTCGCATATTCGTGGACATGATCGGCGGGGAACACCTCGTGGTATTTGTATTTCGGCAGCGCCGGCCAGCGGCGGTTTTTCGGCGGAATTTTCGACGCCGCATACAGCCGCTTCCCTTTGTTTTTCGCGATGATTTCGCCGAGCAGTTCGTCGCTGTGACCCTCGCCATACGCCCACGCTGTGTCGAAAAAATTGCAGCCGTGATCCACGGCCTGCTGCAGCGACGCCAGCGATTCCCGGTCGCTCGACCCGCTCCATCCGCTCATTCCCCACAGCCCGTACCCGATGTCGCTGACTTCGAATCCTGTCCGTCCCAGTGTCCTGTATTTCATCATTTGTCTCCGCGTTGCGGACACTCTCACGAACCGCGTATCCTCGTCAAACGCCCCCCGGCATTTTTAGATGAGTCTGCAGGCGTGCTTACCGTGTTCGCAATGCCGCCGAAACTTGGCAATCTCTCCGTAGGGGCACGGCATGCCGTGCCCGCGCGCAGGCTCCTGCCCGTCCCCTCGCGAATCTGCTAAAATTTGTGGAATCGCTCTTCGTGGGGCTGTAGCTCAGATGGATAGAGCAGCAGTTTCCTAAA
>Ga0335075_10016177_pt1 | contig 11158 bp, 8 predicted proteins | sample Lox_Sample_24_FD_206723 | JGI IMG/M metagenome (GOLD analysis project Ga0335075, IMG submission 206723) | Soil microbial communities from Loxahatchee National Wildlife Refuge, Florida, United States - Lox_Sample_2.4 | ecosystem: Environmental > Terrestrial > Soil > Wetlands | place: USA: Florida... | reverse complement strand
CCGACGGCTACATTCAGGAGGCTCCGGCGCAGCGCGGGCCGGTCGATGTTCGAAGCAATGTGCACTCTCAGAATCTGCTTGGCACGGCGGAGCATGATGCTGGACCCCTGCGCCTGTTTATGCGAGTGAGTGGCTTTCAGGAGTCGCGCCACAACGGCACGCCCTACCAGTTCAACGCCACGCGGCTGTTTCGCTACGCGGCCGGCGCGGACTGGAAGCGTGCAGACAATTCAACGCTCGACTTCCGGCTTTATGGATCGGACGAGCGCTACCGGCAGACCTTTTCGAGTATCTCGAATCTGCCGAATTTCGGCATCGCTACGTGTACGTATCGTTGCGGTGAGACTCCGACAAAATTTTCTTTTGTGCCGGATAACGAGCTGGGCGCTGCAACGCACTGGAGCCAGCCGCTGGGCGCGGGGCTGCTGCTGCTGGCCGGCGCCGATGTGCGCGATGTGCGCGTGTGGGACCGCGAGCAGAGTTTTACCGGCGCAGACGCGCTGACGAACCTTCACGATCATCAGCGTGACACGGGGCTCTATGCGGAGGCCATGTGGGTGCATGGGGCGTGGACACTCACCGCTTCCGCGCGCATGGACTGGTTCCAGAACTTCGATGGGCACGAGGTGACGTGGAATGGAGCCGCGTGGATAGCGAATGCGATGCAGCCCATCCAGCGCGATGAGCGCATCTTCGATCCGCGCATGGGGCTTTCGCGCAAGCTGGGCGGCCACTGGGCGCTGTCAGCGTCAGGCTTTCGCGCGTTTCGCGCGCCGACGCCGAATGAGCTTTATCGCGCCACGCAGGTGGGCAGCCAACTCACGCTGGCCAACGGCAATCTGCTGAGCGAGCGCGCTACGGGATGGGAAACAGGAGTGGCGACACAGCATAACTGGGGCACGGTGCGCGCGAGCTATTTTCTTACACAGGTGAACCGGCCGATTGTGGCGCTCACCGAGACTGCGACGCTGTTCATGCGTGAAAATCTTGGCCAGATCGAAAGCCGCGGCGTTTCGCTTGACTACGAGCTGATGCCGCGTCGATGGCTTGCCGTGGATGGCGGCTATCAGTATGCACACGCGGTGGTGTCGCGCGGCACGCAGGACTATGGCAACTGGATTCCCGAGGTGGCGCGCAACCTGGCCACGCTGAATGTGCGCGCGTTCAAGCCCGCGCTGGGCACGCTGAGCCTGGAGAGCCGCATGAGCGGCAAGATGTATGACGACGACGTCAACGTGAATCTGCTGCACAGCTACTTCCGGCTCGATGCTTACGGGTCGCATGACTTTAGTCATCGGATTACGCTCTTTGCGGCGGGAGAAAATCTGCTTGACCGATCGATCGAAGTATCGAAAACCCCAACAACCACGCTGGGCCAGCCGCGCGTGGCGCGCGCGGGATTCACTGTGCGGTTAGGCCGCGCGGACAACTGAGACGGCAACCGGCGCGACAAATTTTTACAATCGGCGCAACTCATCTCTGCACCCTGTGTTTGCTGGAATGTGAATGGCATGACGCAAGAAGCAAGCGCAGCCGTTGCACAAGGAGAGAAGATTTATGAAGATGTCGACGATTGCACTTGCAGCCATTCTTGCAGCTCCAGCCCTGATGGTCGCTCAGACTCCTACGCCGGGAAAGAACGACTACAACATCAACCAGCGCAAAGGCGACCAGCAGCAGCGCATTGCGCAGGGCGTACACAGCGGACAACTGACCGCGGGTGAAACATCGCACCTGGAGCACCAGGAAGCCGGCATCAACCGCGAAGAGCGCGGCATGCGCGCGCAGGACAACGGCCACCTGACCAGGCAGGATCGGCAGACCATTCATCACCAGCAGAACCAGGAGTCGCGGCGCATCTATCGCGATAAGCACAACAACAAGGTGCGGTAAAACGGCGGCAAGAGCAGCCGTCGAGTTCAGCCCCTCTCGCGTCCATGCGGGAGGGGCTTTTTGTATGCGTTCTTCTCGCCCTTGCAGCCGGAGTGCACCAGTAGGTGCGCTTGGCCCGAGAGCTTAAAATTCTCTGGTGAGCCTTTTTGAAATTGTGAGGGAGAGCGCGGCCGGCGGGCGGCGCGGGCAGCTCCATCTGCCGCATCGCACGGTGCAGACGCCGGTGTTTATGCCCGTGGGCACGGCGGGCACGGTGAAAGCAGTGCCGCAGGACACGCTTGAGGCGCTGGGCGCCGAAATTATTCTCGGCAACACCTATCACCTTTATCTGCGGCCCGGGCATGAGGCGATCGGCAGGATGGGCGGGCTGCATCGCTTCATCAGCTGGCCGCGCGGCCTGCTGACGGACTCAGGCGGCTTTCAGGTCTTCAGCCTGAGCCAGCTTCGCAAAGTCTCCGATGAGGGCGTCGAGTTCCGGTCGCACTTGGATGGCAGCAGCCATTTGTTCACGCCCGAGCACTCGATGGATGTGCAGATTGCGCTGGGCGCGGATATTGCCATGGCCTTCGACGAGTGCACCGAGTATCCTGCCGAACGCGGGCGCGCCGAAGAGAGCCTGCGGCTGACAATGGCCTGGGCGCGGCGCTCGCTCGATCACTTTCGCGCGCATCGAGATCAAGTGGCGTGGGGCGGCAAACTAGACGGCGCGCAAAGTCTCTTCGGCATTGTGCAGGGCGGCATGTACACCGATCTGCGCAGGCAATGCGCCGAGCGGCTGGTGGAGATGGATTTCGATGGCTATGCGATTGGCGGGCTGAGCGTGGGCGAGCCGCGCGAGCTCACGCTCGAGATGATTGCGGAGGTTTTACCTCTGCTGCCGAAAGACAAGCCGCGCTACGTGATGGGCGTGGGCTATCCGGACGAGATCGAGCAGTATGCGAAGCTGGGGGTAGACATGATGGACTGCGTGCTGCCCACGCGCGCCGCACGGCATGGACTGCTATTCACGAGTGAAGGGCGCGTGAACATCAAGAACAAAAAATATGCCGAGGACCAGGGCCCACCCGATCCGGCTTGCACGTGCCCGGTGTGCCGGCGTTACTCGCGCGCTTATCTGCGGCACCTGATGCAGGCCGGCGAAGCGCTTTCGGGCACGCTCAACTCCATTCATAACCTCGCATATTATCTGGGCATCATGCAGAGAGTGCGTGGAAGCTTGAGCGAGTGAACGCTTTCCCATCCTGTCGACAGAAAAACGTCGACAGGATGGGGCACCCGTGGATCTGCGTTTCGCTAAGAGCAGATTTGCGCTGCATCGCACAACCGAACGCGCGATTACATGCCGCCCCAGAGGCGCGCGGCCATCATCTCGTATCCTCTGCGGAAGCCTTCGCGATACTGTGGCCAGAACTGCGGCGGCAAGTGCGGCTGGCGGTATTCGTCGCGATTAGCCGGATTGGGACGGCGATGGTTGCCGAAGTCCTTCTGCGCGCCCTCAATGCCGTCGTGGAAGCCGCGGCGCTGCACATCGTTGAAAGCCTGCGGCGGCGCCCACTGGCTGGGATCGCCGTTGTACTGCCAGTTGGTATCACCCGAGAGACGCGATATGGTCGCGGTATAACCGCGCATGAAGCCTTCGCGATAATCTTCGGCTTCGGGCGGCGGTACGGGCGGGTTTTGATACTCCGGATGGTCGTCCGGATCGGGCGGACGATTGGCCTCGAAGTCGCGCTGCGCATCGGCCGCGCCCTCGTTATATCCGCCGAACTGCGCGTGGCTCCTCAGGCCGCGCATGGCCCAGTTATCCCAGTTCTGTTGAGGCGGTGGGGGTGGGGCGACAGGCGGCGCAGCCGCGCCCCACAAATGCGAGGCAGCCACTTCATAGCCGCGGCGAAATCCCTCGCGATAAGGCTCGCGCAGCTCAGGCGGCAGGTTGGGATGCAGAAATTCTTCGCGGTTGTTCACGTCTGGGCTGCGGTGGTTGCCGAAGTCCTTGCGCGCGCCTTCCACGCCGTCGCGATATCCGCGTTGCTGGATATCGGTGAATTCGCGCGGCGGAACATCCCATCCGGGCTGTCCGTATTGCAGCGGCGCGGCTATTGCGGGGGCAGCGGCCGCGAGCAGGAGAGCAAGAGCTGGAACTGCAAAGCGATTGAGGATCATGCGATCGTCCTCCCTTCCCTGGTCGAAGGTCAGAATACCGCTTGGGATGCGATTTTTCATTTTCATGGCCAATTTTGTGGAAAATCGGAGACCCACGCCTTAGCCGAGAGCCTGCCCGAGAAGCTGCTTGAGAGCCTGTACGTATTCAGCGAGCGCTTCGCGTCCGGCCTCGGTAATGCGGTAGAGAGTTTGCGGCTTGCGCTGCACGAAACTTTTTTCTACCGTAACGTAGCCGGCCTCTTCGAGTTTCATCATCTGCGCGCCCAGGTTGCCGTCGGTTGATGCGGTCTTTGTGCGCAGCCAGGTGAACTCGGCCTGCTCTACGCCGGCAAGCAGCGAAAGCAGCGCCAGCCGCAGCTTGCCGTGGATGACGGGATTCAGCTCCGGCAGAGCGGAACCGGATGCGGGCTCCGGCGTCGGCTCGGGATTGAGCTGTGGGCTAGGCATGGACGGCCCCATCGGTTCTGTCGGCTCCGTTCGGCCGGTTGCGGCGCGACTCCAGAATCATCGCGTAGGCGCCAAACACGATCTGGCAGAGAAAAAGGGCGGCGAAAAACAATGCTTCGAGCTGCGCATCCGAGCCAAAGCACGCGGCTACCGAGGTGAGCCACCACACCACCGCGCAGGCAAACTGCATCTTCCAGCGCAGGATCACGCCCGAAGCGCCGTTGGCCACACCCAGCATGGCGGCAACAATTGCCACGAATGCGTGCGCATCGAGCCTGTTGGTATAGCTGAGGGTGGGAAAGAGCAGCAACATGGAGGCGCCCACGCACAACCAGATGGAGGCGATGGCGCGGCCGATTGTCGTGTCCGGCTGGCCTTTGCCCTTTCTTGTTCCAACGATCACGGTCAGGATCGCCGTGCCGATCATCGTCACAGGCCACGCCAGGGTGCGGCCCCACGCGCCATACGTCGCCCACGCAATGGCAACGTAGTAGGCTACGCCCCACAGCACAAATGTCCAGCCCCAGCTCTCGGTCTTACGCCGCCCCGCGGAGATCATGCTCTCAATCAGCGTGAGTTGTTCTCTTACGTTCATCTCGTCGTTCGCAGTCATAATCGGGGTTCTCTCTTTCCGCTCTGGAAATGGCCAGAGCCATCCGAATGAAAGTACTCTATAAAATAGAGAACTCTTTGTCAAGAAAAATTCGCATCGGGACGGTTATGGCCAGAATGGCGAAACTAATTATATTAATTTCAATTGTTTACAGGACAGAGAACTGGAGTGCTGGCGAGGCGGAGTTCGGCCAGTTCCCGCACCGCGCGCTGCAGGACTCCCTCCCAGTCGCCTGGTGTGGGCTGGCGAAAGAGGCGTGCTGTGGGGTACCAGGGGGTGGTCTCGGTCTGCTGCATCCATCGCCAGTCGGCCAGATGAGGGAGCAGAATCCATACGGGGAGGGCCATGGCTCCGGCGAGGTGGGCGATGGAGGTGTCGGTGGTGATGACCAGATCGAGTGTGGCCATGAGGTCCGCGGTCTCGGCCAGGTCGCGGTCGCAACTCGAGCCGTCCTGAATGTTGATGGCGCAATTTGAATCACCGGGCAGTTCGGAGACCAGCTCGGATAGTTGCCGGGCGGCATCGCCTTTTTGCAGGGAGATCCAGTTGACGCGGGCCTGGGTGAGCAACGGCAGCAGGGTTTCGAGATGCATGGAACGCTGGCGGTCGGCCTTGTAGCGCGGATTGCCGGCCCAGGCAAGGCCGACGCGCAGGCCGGGATGGTGGCTGGGGAAAGCGCGCAGTTTGTCGTGAGCAGCTTCAGGGTCGGCGGCGAGATAGGGACCAGTGCAGGGAACGGTCTCGACGGTGGCGCCGAAGACTGCGGGCAGGCTCATGAGCGGACACTCGTAGTCGTATGCGCTTGCGTCAATATCAGACCCTCGGCCATGCGCTGGGCCGAACGGAGCGACTTGTGCGCAGCCTGAGCGGGCAACGGCGAGTGAGTGCAGCAGGCGTTCGACGGGCTGCTGCACTTGGAGGATGGGCAGGCCGCCGCGCGCGGCCACGAGGCTGGCGTAGCGGCAGAACTGGATGGTGTCTCCCAGGCCCTGCTCGGCGTGGAGCAGGATGCGCTCGCCGTGCACTTCGCGGAAACGGAAGCGCGCCTCATAGCCGGGCCATCCGTGCTGCCAGTCGCCGAAGCGAAGCTGGGTGAGCGCGAGATTGTAGGCCGCACCGGCGTGGGTTGGGTCGCGGGCCACGGCGGCTTCATGCGCACGCAGGGCCTGCTCGATGCGTCCCAGATCGAGCAGCGAGTTGCCGCGGTTCGATGGCGCGGCGCGATTGCCGAGGGCTTCTGCGCGCTCGAAGCAGGCGATCGCCTCCTGGAAGCGGCCCTCGTTGTGGAGCAGGATTCCCTTCATATTGACGGCTTCATTCTGGTCGGGGTTGAGGGCGAGTGCGCGGCCGATCCATTGCCAGGCAGCGGGCAGGTCGCGCCGGCTGACGGCGAACTGGCACCAGGCGATCAGCGTCTCTACCTGGTTGGGATTGAGTGCGAGGGCATGGCGCAGATGCTGTTCGCAGGCGGCGGGGCGATTGCGCTCGCGCTCGAGCGCGGCCAGGTTGATCCAGCCGGAGACGAGATCGGGCCGGAGCTCGACAGCGCGGCGCAGCGCGGCTTCAGCGTAGATGTCGCGACCCTGCTCGCGCAGCAGGCTGCCGAGGTTCATCCAGGCAGCGGCAAAGTCGGGCCGGGCGGCAATGGCGCGCCGGTAGCGGGTCTCGGCCTCGGCCAGCCTGCCCATGCGCGCGAGTACAAAGCCGGCGGCGAAGTCGGCCTCGGGTAAGCGCCAGTGCAGAACAAGGGCCTGCTCGTAGCGTTCGAGAGCTTCCGCGTCCCGCTCCATGAGCGCCAGTGCGTTGCCCGCGCCGAGAAGAGCTCCGGCCAGATCGGGCTTTCGTCCAAGTGCCAGCGCGAACTCGCGGGCCGCGTCTTCGGGCTGCTCGCGGGCCAGCTTCAACTCGCCGAGGCCCATGTGAGCCAGCGCATTGGCGCCGTCGACGGTGAGAGCCTGCAGGTAGGCGCGCTCCGCGTCGGCGCTGTGGCCGGCGGCCTTGAGCGCCTGACCGAGGGCGATCCATGCTGTGATGAGATTGGGAGCAGCGCGGACGCCGGCTGAGGCCATGGTGACCGCGGCCTCAGTCTGGCGGCTGGCCAGCGCCACCAGGCTCATGCCGATGAGCGCTTCGGGATGGTTGGGGTTCGATTCGAGCGTACGTTGACAGCCGCGCGCGATCTCGGTGAGATGGCCGGAGAAGCCAGCGGCGCGGCTCTTGTTCGCGTTGGGGTTATTGTTCACTGTGGATGGTTGAGAAGCGTTCACTTGCAGTGCGCCATTTTTCCGGCTTTCTGCGATGCATGGAACAGGGCATGGCGGGCGAGATTTTGTTGGCGGGCTCTAATCTGGCGGAGAGATAAAACTGTTCTCTGTTAGTCTTCAATCGATCTGCGGGTGGATTTGGAGCGGTGTTGTGGGGATTTTTGTGCAGGTCACGCGATGAATTTGTCTAAGGCATGTGTTGTGGCAGTGATCTTCGGTCTGGCAATCTTTGCAGCGCCGGCTCGAGGCCTCGCGGCTGAGCAGCTTGGCCAGGCGGATTTTGCCAATTCGTGCAGTTCAGCGGTGCAGGCCGATTTCGGCCAGGCTGTTTTGCTGCTGCATTCATTTGAGTTTCCAGAGGCTGAAGAGCTCTTCAGGAAGGTCGAAGGCGGTGATCCGCATTGCGTGATCGCGGCCTGGGGCCTGGCGCTGGCGGAGACGGAACGCTCCGGCGCCAATGCGCAGACGAAGGTGCTGGCGGCTGGATGGCGGGAGTTGCAGCCGTGGATCGGACAGCGAGCGGGCACGGAACGAGAACAGCTCTACTTCGATGCGGTGCGAGCGATGTATGAGGGCTACGAGACTACCTCGGGAACGATTCGCTGGAATCGCTATCTTGCCGCAATGGACGGGCTGCGGAAGAGCTATCCGAACGACCTGAACGCGAGCCTGCTCTATGCGCTTGGGCTGGTGTGGACAGCGGGCACAGGGCAGGAGGGATTGGCGCAGCGCAAAACGGCTTTGGATATTCTGTTGCCGATTTTCAAAGAGCATCCGGATAATCCCGGAGCGGCGCACTACATCATTCATGCCGCCGATACTCCGGAGCTTGCGCCGATGGCGCTTGAGGCTGCGCGCCGATATGCGGCGATCGCACCGGATTCTCCGCACGCTCTGCACATGCCTTCGCACATCTTTAACCGGCTGGGCGACTGGAGCGATTCGGTCAGCTCGAACATTGCCTCGGCGCGGGCTGCGCGCGCATGGATGAAACGCGGCGAAGGCGGGCTGTTTGACCTGCAGCACGCGTTGAACAACCTGGAATATGCCTATCTGCAGCTTGGAAAGATCGAAGAAGCGCGCGCGACCATTGGTGAAATCGATGCGATAGACAAAGGCCCGGGGGGCGACGCGTGGGGGCCGATCGATGCCCGCATCTACTTCGATGTGGAGACACATAAATGGAAAGATGCGTTGGCGCTCGATCCGCCGCGCGACTCCATATTCAAGGAGAACTTCGATATTTACTGGGTGCATGCCATTGCCGAAGCTCGGCTGGGCAAGGCCGAGGCTGCGCGCGTTTCACTCGAAGAGTTCAGAAAGTCTTCGGCGGAGTGGAGTGAAGGACACGGGTTTGGCGACGTTTTTCATCTGGCGCTGATGGAGGCCGAGGCGTGGACGCTCTACGCGGAAGGACGAAAAGAGGACGCCACAAAGGAGTTGCGAGACGCGGTCGAGTTCGAAACGAGCCACCCGATCTACTATGCCGATGTGCTGCCCAGGCCATCGGCAGAGATGCTGGGTGAGATGCTGCACGCAATGGGCGACGAGAAGGAAAGTTGTGCTGCATTTCGGCGGTCGCTGGCGATGGCTCCGAAGACATGGAACGCGTTGAAGGGGATTGCGGCTTGCACGGGCGGTGCTGGCTTGTGAATCAGTTGCCGGCGTTTTGCCAGTTGGTGAGCGGGCGGGAGCTGAAGCGTCCGCGAATGTGGTTGACGGCGACGATCCATGGCACGGCGACGGAGAAGACGAAGCGGGCGAGGATGGCTTTTGCGCCGAAACGGGGCAGAAAACGGGCGTCGCGATGGAAGGCGTACCAGCACTCGATGACGAGCACAATAAGGAGCGGAATCACGGACCACAACAGGCAGACGAGGGCCGCGATCTCGATCAGGCAGCGGGCGGCATTGCGAAACAGGCGTGCCCAGCGCACGCCGGCCTGGCCATCGCTGATAGCGTAGCGGGCCATCTGGTGGGCCGCGCTGCGGAAGCTGTTGCCAGGCCTGTAGAGGGCTTTGGCGTTCGAGACGAATGCAGGCGCGGTGAGCCGCCGGGCTTCGAGATCGAAGAGCGTGTCTTCGCCCACCAGCACCTGCTCAGGAAAGCCGCCGATGCGCTGCCAGAGGGCTTTGGTAAAGGCCATCGATCGTGCCGTGCAGGACTTGGTGGGTTCATTGGGCGAGAGCTTGATGGAGAAGAAGGGCGCTGAAGCCACATCCCACGCGGTGAAGGCTTGGGGATCGAGGCAGGAGCCGCCGAGCGCGTACTCTGCGTGGCCCGAGACCAGCGGTGCGGTGAGATTGCGGAGCCAGTCGGGACTGTAGGTGCAGCCGGCGTCTGCGCAGGCCACGATCGCCGATTGGGCGTGGGCGATGGCCACATTGCGGCCGCGCGAGACGGGGCCTTTGGAGAACTTGAGGCTGCATGTTTCGTCGCGAATGGCAATGAGACGCGGTTCGCGATGCTGTGTCCGGTCGAGCCACTCCCAGGTGCCGTCGGATGAGCCGCCATCGACGACGATGACCTCAGCGGCGGCCGGTTCTTGCGCAAGAAGACTCATGACTGCCCGCTCAATCTCCTGGCTCTCGTTGAGTTCGGTCACCACGATACTGACGGGCTGCATGGGATGAGTATAACGAGGGATGGTCGGAGGGTACGGAGCGCCCGCGGCTCTGGTTGGCGATGGAAGATTGCTGCAGCCAGGTGGCGGCCTGCGCTCTCCGTGAGCAAGACAGGGCCGCCGTAGACTGCTGCGCACGCGAGCATGCGAGCGCGACACCCGGCGTGCGCCACGGCCCCGCGTCCGTCCCCGCTCCGCCACGGCACACCCGTCTTTCTTGACAGGGCTGGAGCGGATTTCTAGAATTGTAATCAGTAGTCTGCGCTCGGTGTATTTAAATAGCAGGAAAGAAAGGGTTTGAATGCTGGCTGGCGTGTCCCGCCGCTCGCTCTGGCCAGTCCCCCTTTCCTGCTGCGCTGCGGAACGCGACGGAGAATGGCAACCATGCCTGATCGGCTACCCGATTTGCGCCTCAGTCCGCGGGAACGGCTGGTGCTGACGGCCATCATCGACCTGTATATCGCTACCGGGGAGCCGGTGGCGTCACAGGCGCTGGCGCGTTTCTTTGCCAATCGCGACGGATTAAGCTCGGCCACTCTGCGCAATGTGATGGCAGCGCTGGGCGATGCCGGGCTGCTGGAGCAGCAACACACCTCGGCGGGGCGCGTTCCCACGGCGGCGGCATTCCGCTATTACGTGGAGCAGTTTACTCAGGCGGGCAGGTTGACGGCGGCAGCGATGGGCGCGATGGCGCAGGGTGCTACGGGCTTGAATGCTCCGCTGAGTGAGGCGCGGCGCGAACAGATCGAAGAGAGCTTCTCGGGAGTTTCCAGCTCGCATGAGTACCTGGAGCGCACCTCGCACGTTCTGGCGCTGATTTCAAGCGGGCTGGGTGTGGCGCTGGCCAGCTCGACGGCGGGGCAGGTGCTGGAGCACATTCACTTTTCGCGGTTGTCTACCGGCCGGGTGCTGGCCGTACTGGTGACGCAGGCCGGTGCAGTGCAGGACCGTGTGCTGGTGCTCGACCGGGAGATGACGCATATCGAGCTCGAAACAGCGGCGCGGTATCTGAATGAAAGCTTCCGAGGCTGGCCGATCGATCGAATTCGCGCCGAAGTGGCGCGCCGCGTGGAGATTGAGCAGGAAGCGTACCGGCAACTGGTTTCCTCGGTCGAAGAGCTGTGCCGCAAGGGCGCGCTAGCGGGAAGCGAGATT
>Ga0335075_10016176_pt1 | contig 11158 bp, 8 predicted proteins | sample Lox_Sample_24_FD_206723 | JGI IMG/M metagenome (GOLD analysis project Ga0335075, IMG submission 206723) | Soil microbial communities from Loxahatchee National Wildlife Refuge, Florida, United States - Lox_Sample_2.4 | ecosystem: Environmental > Terrestrial > Soil > Wetlands | place: USA: Florida... | reverse complement strand
GGCTGTTCACGATCTGCGGCATGATCCTGCTCATGGTCGTGCTCGGCGGCGTGACCCGGCTGACCGGGTCGGGTCTGTCGATCATGGAATGGGCGCCGCTCAGCGGCATCCTGCCGCCGCTGAACCACGCCGAGTGGGAGAAGTTGTTCGCCCTCTACAAACAGATCCCGCAATATCGCCTTGAACACGCCGGATTTGGCCTGAGCGGCTTTCAGCGAATCTTCTGGCTCGAATGGCTGCACAGGTTCTGGGGCCGGCTCATCGGCGTCGCTTTCTTCGTACCTCTGGTGTGGTTCTGGGCGACCGGGCGAATCGAGCGGCGGTTGCGGCCACGCCTCGCGCTGATCTTCCTGCTCGGCGGCGCGCAAGGGGCGGTCGGCTGGTTCATGGTCGAGTCGGGCTTCTTCCCCGACAGCATTTCCGTCTCGCCCTACCGTCTCGCGGTCCATCTGGCGCTGGCGCTGGCGCTCTACGCTGCCTTGCTCTGGACCGCGCTCGGCCTGGTGCAGCCCAACCGCCGGATGGCGGCCGCCGCCCCGTTGCGCGTGCTCCTGCTGTTCTGTTGTGTGTTGGTTGCGCTGACCATCGTCGCCGGCAGCTTCGTCGCCGGTACCCATGCCGGCTTCGAGTACAACACTTTCCCGCTGATGGAGGGCCGCCTCGTTCCGACCAATTACGCGCGGCTCACCCCCTTCCTGCGCAACCTCACCCAGAATCCGGCGGCCGTGCAGTTCGACCACCGCCTGCTCGCCACGCTCACCGCGGTCATCACCGCATTCACGGCAATATTCGCGGCGGTCACGCGCGTGTCGCCAATGGCCCGCGTCGCGACTGCGGCGCTTGGTGGCCTGGTGGGGCTCCAGTACTCGCTCGGGATCGCAACGCTGTTGCTCGTCGTGCCGGTGCCGCTTGCCGCCGCGCACCAGGCCTGCGGGGTGCTGGTGCTGACCGCGTCGCTGGTCGCCCTGCATGCCCTGCGGCCTCTGCCGGCGCGCCACAGAAGCAGAATCCGGCCGGCGCTGGCGGAATGATTCGATCTACGACCAATGCGGAGCTGCCTGCTGCAATCCGCGGTGCGAGACGCCATCTGCCTGCGATGCCATCGCGGACACAGGAGCGGATATGAGCGCGCTTTCGACCACGGACCGGTTGTTCTTTGAGCGGGCCGATGCGGCACTCGATCGCGCGGCCGCGGAACGTGCCGTCGGCGCCGCGCTCGCCCACACCGACGATGGCGAGCTGTTCCTCGAATATCGCGAGAGTGAGCAGATCAGCCTTGATGACGGGCGGATCCGCAGCGCCGGGTTCGATACCTCGCTTGGCTTTGGTCTTCGCGCAGTCGCCGGCGAGGCCACCGGCTACGCCCATGCCGGCGAGCTGTCCGACGCTGCGCTGGAGCGGGCGGCGGCCAGCGTCGCGGCGGTGGCGGCCGGCCATTCGGGGGTGTTCGCCGAGCCTCCCCGGGCCACCAACGCGCGCCTCTACACCGATGACAACCCGTTGGCTGCCGTGGATTTCCCGGCACGGACCGCGCTGCTTGGTGAGATCGACGCCTACGCGAGAGGTAAGGACGCACGGGTCAAGCAGGTGATGGCCTCGCTCGGTGGTGAGTGGCAGGCAGTCCAGATTTTACGCCCGGATGGCAGCAGGGTGGCCGATCTCCGTCCTCTCGTCCGCTTCAATGTCTCTGTCGTCGTCGAGCAGGACGGCCGGCGGGAAACCGGCAGTTACGGCATGGGCGGACGGTTCGGCTATCAGGGGGTCACCTCGCCCGAACTGTGGCGCGCCGCGGTGGACGAGGCCCTACGCCAGGCTCTTGTCAACCTCGACAGCCGCCCGGCTCCCGCCGGCGAGATGGAGGTCGTGCTTGGGCCGGGCTGGCCGGGCATTCTGCTGCACGAGGCCATTGGCCACGGCCTGGAGGGCGATTTCAACCGCAAGAAGACCTCGGCCTTCGCCGGCCTGCTCGGTCAGCGGATCGCGGCGTCTGAGGTCACCGTGGTAGATGACGGGACCATTCCCGATCGCCGCGGCAGCCTGACGATCGATGACGAGGGCACGCCCAGCGGACGGACCGTCCTCATCGAGGACGGCGTTCTGGTGGGATACATGCAGGATCGGCTGAACGCCCGGCTGATGGGGGCGAACCCAACCGGCAACGGACGTCGCCAGTCATATGCCCACGCGCCGATGCCGCGCATGACGAACACCGTGATGCTGGCCGGCACGGCGACGCCGGAAGAGATGATCCGCTCGGTGCGGCGCGGCCTTTACGCGGTGAATTTCGGCGGCGGCCAGGTCGATATCACCTCCGGCAAGTTCGTCTTCTCGGCAAGCGAGGCCTATTTGATCGAGGACGGCAAGGTGACCGCGCCGGTCAAGGGCGCGACGCTGATCGGCAACGGGCCGGATGCACTCACCAAGGTCACGATGGTGGGGAACGACATGGCGCTCGACCCCGGCGTCGGCACCTGCGGCAAGAACGGGCAGGGGGTACCGGTCGGCGTCGGCCAACCGACCCTCAAGCTGGCGGCGCTCACCGTGGGCGGCACGGCGGCCTGATCCTTCCCACCTCTCCCGCTCTGCGGGAGAGGTCGGTTCGCGCAGCGAACCGGGTGAGGGTGCCGACGATCGGTGAGAGTTTGTTCGCCGGCGAAAAAAGCACTGAAGCTGACCTTTCCCCATGGACTCGCGGGTGGGATTGTGGCTTTAATGGAGTGTGGTCGCTCACATTTGTTTGACCGGTCGTTGGGTAGCGCTGGTCGCCATCTTGTTCGGCGCAGCGACCGCCCAGGCCGCGAACTCCTGCCCCGCCGACCCGCCTCTTCCGCCGCTTCATTTGCCGCACCTCCGCGCTGCCCTCGCGGCCGGGAAGGAGGCGATCATCGTCGCCCTCGGCTCCTCCTCGACGGAGGGCGCGAGGGCATCGAACCCCGGCCGTACCTACCCGGCGGAGCTGCAGATCGCGTTGGCCGAGGCTATGCCGAACCGGCAGGTCGCGGTGATTAACCGCGGCATCGGCGGGCAGGAAGCGCCGGCCGAACTGGCTCGACTGGAAGCCGATGTCGTCGCCGTTCGCCCGCAGCTCGTGATCTGGCAGGTCGGGGCGAATTCAGCGCTTCGTAAGGCGGACCCGGCGGTGTTCCGCCAACTTGTCGGTGAGGGCATCCAACGTTTGCAGAAGGCCGGGATCGACGTGGTGCTCATGGACAATCAGCGCGCGCCACGCATCCTCGCCAGCGGTGACGATGCGGCGTTCAACGGGGCTTTAGCCGAGCTCTCACGCACCGACGACGTGGGCCTGTTCTCGCGCGATCGGCTGATGGCCGCCTGGGAGGGGGAAGGGGCCGCACCGGCCGAGTTCATCGCCCCCGACCGCCTCCATCACAACGACCGCGGCTATCTCTGCGTCGCACGGGCGTTGGCCGAGCAGATCCTGGCCGACGTGTCACCGCCCGGTCTGTCCGCCAGCAGGTGACCCTTCCACCTCTCCCGCTCTGCGGGAGAGGATGCCCTCGGGCTCCGGCCCGAGGGTCGGTTCGCCGAGCCAATCGGGTGAGGGTGCCGCGCGCCCCCGCTCCGTCACCCGCCACGCTCCCGCGTGGCCGTCTCTCCGACAGTGCGGGCCCTACACCCGGGAAGCGTAAGCGGGGGCGGGAGCTTGTCGGAATGTCGGCTCCGGTGCAGGGGGCTTGCTGGGCTCCGCCGGCTCCGTGACGTGCGCTCCAAGCGCCCGGGACAGCTTCGCCGCGGCCTCCAGCACCTGCGGCAGCAGCGAGCGCGGCCGCGGTGGGCGCATCCGCATCGAGGGCCCACTCACGAACAGCTCCGCCACCACTTGCCCGGCGGCGTCACGTACCGGCACCGACAGAGAAACCACCCCCGGATGCACCTCGTCGGCGGTGACCAGATAGCCGCGCGCGCGGATCCGTTGCAGGTCGGCGGCGATCCACGAGGGGTCCGTGCGGGTTGCGGGCGTGAAGCGTGGCAGCCGCTGCGCCAGCACCTGGGTCTGGACGGCCTCCGGCGCGTAGGCGAGCAGCAACCGGGCGGCACCGGCGTGCAGCGGCCCCCGCGAGCCGGCAGTCGAGTAGAGCCGCAGCGACGGTTCCGCCTGGAATACAGTGACGGTCTCCGCCTCCAGCCCTTCGCGCGTACGCAGGTACACATTCTCCCCGAGCGCATGACCGAGCTCGGCAAGGAAGGGTGCGGCCGTCGCGGCAAGCGCTCCCTGATCGTGGGCGGCGCGGCCAAGCACGCCCCAGCGTGCGCCGAGCCGCCATAGTCCCCGCGCCTCGTCCTGGATGGCGAAGCCGCGCCCCTGCAACGTCCGCAACAGGCGAAACGCTGCGGTGCGGGTGCACCCGGCCGATTCAGCCAATGGGCCAAGCGCGGCAGGTCCCACTTGGGCGAGTGCCAGCAGCAAATCGAGGGCCCGCTCGACCGCTGCGATGCTGTAATCAGGAGCAGCCGCCTTCGACTTTGCCGGCGTCTTGGCGCGCACCGGTTTGGCCGCGCGCTTAGCCGCCGCGGCGCGCGGCTTTCTGTCGGACTTGCTAGCGCTCACCATCATGGTCCTCGGTTTGGCCGCTCGTGGCGGCACGCGTCGCCAACAGACGCGGCCAATATTCCCGTTGATGGCCAGCGTACATGCAGTGTACTCGTTCGCTCATCGCTCGTAAATAAGGATACCGTGGCATTCGCAACGTCGGCGAGATTGTCACCGCGTTCGCGCGCGGTCAAAGGGGCAACGCAATTTCCCGGCCGTCCGTGCCGACGACACGCGCATTTGTCGATGCCTTGCCGTCCGCCGGGAGCTGAGCTAAAGCCGCGCCCTCACTCTCGCGTGCCAAGTCCGGCGGCGGGCGTGGTGGAATTGGCAGACACGCCAGATTTAGGTTCTGGTGGCGCAAGCCGTGGGGGTTCAAATCCCTCCGCCCGCACCACGCAACCGTCGGGGATTGCCGAAGAACATGCAAGTCACCGAAACGCTGTCCGAGGGGCTGAAGCGCTCCTTCACCGTGGTACTGCCCGCCGCCGATATTGAAACCCGGCGCAGTGCTCGATTCACCGATCTCGGCAAGACGGTGCGTCTGCCCGGCTTCCGCCCGGGCAAGGTACCGCTGCCCGTCCTGCGGCAGCGGTATGGTTCCGCGGTCACGGCCGAGGTCGTCGAACAGTCGGTCTCCGAGGCTACCCGTCAGGTGTTGAGCGAGCGGGGCCTGCGTGCCGCCGTGCAACCCAGGGTTGACCTCATCAACATCGATCCGGCGAAGGATCTGGAATTCAAGGTTGACGTGGAACTGCTGCCGGAGATCACGCTGCCCGACTTCTCCGCGATCGAGCTGACCCGGCTGAAGGCCGAAGTGACGCCGGAGGCGGTGGACAAGGCGCTTGCTGACATCGCCTCCCGCAACCGCGAATGGGTGGAACTCACGCCGGACGAACTCGGCGAGCGTGGGGCCGCGGCCGGCGAGGGGGTCGTCGTAGATTACGTCGGGCGGGTGGACGGCACGGAGTTTCAGGGCGGGCGTGCCACTGACGTGCGCGTCGAGGTCGGCGGCCCTGGCTTCATCCCCGGATTTACCGAGCAACTCGAGGGGATTCGCCCAGGCGACGCCCGGACCCTTTCCGTCACCTTCCCGGACAGCTACGGCGTGGCGGACCTGGCCGGCAAGGCCGCGCAGTTCGAGGTTACCGCCAAGTCCCTCGGCCGTCCCGTGGTGCCGGCGGTGGATGACGAGTTCGCCCGCAAGCTCGGCTTCGACGCGCTGGAGGAGATGCGCGGCGTCGTGCGCAACCGCATCCAGCGCGAGTACGACCAACTCTCTCGTTTCCGGCTGAAGCGACAGTTGCTGGACCGGCTGAGCGAGATGGTCGCGTTCGCCTCGCCCGAGACCATGGTCTCCGGGGAGTTCGAGCAGATCTGGGCGCGTCTCGAGGTGGACCGGAAGCAAGGTCAGCTCGATCCGGAGGACCAGGCGAAGGACGAGGAGACGTTGCGCAACGAGTATCGTGCCATCGCCGAGCGGCGCGTCCGGCTTGGGCTGCTGCTCGCCGAAATCGGCCGCAGCAACGCGATCAGCGTCGGCAGCGACGAACTGGCGCGGGCGATGCGAGCCGAGGCCGCGCGCTATCCCGGCCAGGAGGCGCAGGTGATGGAGTACTTCCGCAACAACCAAGCCGCCGCCGAAGGGCTGCGCGGGCCGATCTTCGAGGACAAGGTGGTGGACTTCGTGCTCGAACTGGCCAAGGTGACCGAGCAAGCGGTCTCGCCGGAAGACTTGGCCAAGGAGCCGGAAAGCCCCGACCCCTCACGGGAGGGGGTTGGGGGAGGGAGCGGTCCTGAGGACGCGCCATAGGCGTTCACACGGGGAGCGCCACGAAGGATCCGCCGAGGTCCGCCGCTGGCCGAGGGCCGATAACATGACCCCCTCGGCCAAATTCAGGCGAGCGCGGAGGACAGGTAGGCGAGCGCCCCGTCGAGCCGGCGCCTCGCGGACCGCCCGGGCTTCTAGCGCAGCGTCTCCCGAAATATCCATGCCTATGGGCAAGTGGTGACCGAGCATGGCGGTGAGGTTGAGCATTCACACGCAGCGCGAAATGCCGGGCCGGGGAATCACCGAAGCATACATTGAGGCGGTGCTGGCCAACCCAGCATACACGATGCCTGACCCGATCGATCAGACCCTGACCCGATCGATCAGACCCTGACCCGATCGTTCGGTCGGATACCAGCCTTCGGCAACCGGATGCTGCGCGTCGTGCATCGCCCGGAGGGCATCGATGTTTTCGTGGTAACTGCCACATGGGATCGAGGAGCCAGACGATGATCCGCACCACATACGACCCTGAAGCCGATGTGCTGAACGTCCGGTTCGGTCCAACCGACACTGCCAGCGACGGCCACCAGGAGGTCGCTCCTGGCATCTACGTGGAATTCGACCGGGAAGGGCATCCGATCGGCATCGAGGTCACCAGCGTCCATCTGCGGCAGAGTGCCAAGCTTGCCACCGTAGCGAAGGACGCCGCCGAATGACCGGGCTTGAGCCGCGAGACAGATCCTCCGCACCCATCCACATGCCCTCGTGGCACTGGGTGTGCCCCCCTGACTCGTGCCCTGTGGGCTGCTGAAGGCCGCGCCGCGCCAAGGGCCGACGGTTTCCGCTTCCCCCCGGGGCCGGCGGTCCCTATTTATGTCCTCTCCGAGCGGTGAAGGTCATAGCTATGAACGAACGCGATCCCGTCGAGGTTTACAACAATACGCTCGTCCCGATGGTGGTCGAGCAGACCGCGCGGGGGGAGCGGGCCTTCGACATCTATTCCCGCCTGCTCCAGGAGCGGATCGTATTCCTGACCGGGACCGTGTTCGACCAGGTGAGTGCGCTGATCTGCGCCCAGTTCCTGTTCCTCGAGTCGTCGAATCCGGCCAAGGACATTGCCTTCTACATCAATAGTCCGGGCGGCGTGGTGTCCTCCGGGCTCGCGATCTACGACACCATGCAATACATCCGCAGCCCGGTCAGCACCGTCTGCATCGGCATGGCCGCGTCGATGGGAAGCCTGCTGCTGTGTGCCGGTGCCCATGGCAAGCGGTTCGCGCTGCCGAACGCCCGAATCATGGTGCACCAGCCGTCCGGCGGCGCCCAGGGGCAGGCGACGGATATCGAAATCCAGGCACGTGAGATCCTCACTCTGAGGAAGCGCCTGAATGAAATCTATGTCCGCCACACCGGCCAGCCGATCGAAGCGATCGAGCACAAGCTGGAGCGCGATACCTACATGTCCGCTGAGGAGGCTCGGGATTTCGGCCTTGTCGATCAGGTGGTCGAGAACCGCCCAGCGCCGAGCGAGGACTCCGGCCGAGGCTGACCACCGCCGGACCATCGTCCGCGTCCACCTCTCCTGCTTTGCGGGAGAGGTCGCCGCGTTGCAGCGCGGCGGGTGAGGGTGCCGGTGCGTTGCCATTCCAGTCACTGTGAAGGTGCTCTAACAGCGAAGGCTCGGGACAACATCGCATTGCCTGCAACGAGCCCACCGCAGGCGAACCGTCGAGCGCGCAGCGCACACTTTTATCGCGTTTTCGTCTCCGCGCCTCTGTGTCTCCGTGGTTAGACTTCCTTACTTTCTTGCGGCGCGCGATCGCCGATTGATTGGGGGTTCATAGTCTGAACAATCGCGGATCGGCTGTCGTTGCGCTGCAGGAACCAGGACCACGGCGCACAAAAGGGGGGCCGCCGAAAAGGCCAGCCTCCTGGGCGCTCGCCAGTGACCGCCCTTCCCCCTCAGTTCCCGCTTGACAAATTTCTCGTTCTGTGCTTATATTCCTCCCCATGTTCGCCGCAGCCACCGCCCCGGCCGAAGCCCCCCACCCCGATCCCGATCGGGCCGAGCGCACGCGCATCGGCCCGGTCCTCGGCCTCGTCCGCACGCTCATCGCCTACGGCAGGAATCTCGCGGAGACGCTGCGCCAGCACGCGGCCGACCCGACCGTCCTCCCCTGCTTCACCTTTCTCACGATCATCTTCAGCACCGGCGATCTCGCGCAGATCCTCGCCCGCATCACGCGCGGCCTGCTTCGCGCCGCGGCGCTCGAAGAAAGGCTCCGCCGGCTCGCCGCTTGCGGCCACGACTTGAAGCAGGACCCGGCGGACAATCATCCCCAGTCCCCACCCCAACCCCTCGCCGCCAAACCGGCCACCCCGCGCTGGCAGGACCAGGATTTGCGTCCCGCTAGCCTGCCCACCCGCCGGCAAATCGCCGACCATGACCGCCGACGCCCGATCGGTGCCGTCCTCGCCGACATCTGCCTCGATCTCGGCATCGTCCCGGACCAGATGGATCGCGCAACGTGGGACGAGCTGCGCCGCGCGCTCTCCCTCCACGGCGGCAATCCCGCCGATCTCATGGTCAGGTGCGAGACCAGGCCGCGCTCCCGCCTGTCCGCTGACAGCCTCAGTCCCATTCCCATTGCCGGCCAGCCCGGCATCGAGTTTCCCCCATGGCCGGCGCCGCAATCCAAAGCTCTCACCAGCACCGGCCCTCCCTGAGCGGGGGTCGCCCGGACCACAAAAACCTTCATGCACGGGGCCGGCCAACGGCCAGCCCCGCCGTTCTGATTCCGGCTGGTCCGACGCGTCGTCCCGCCGGTCGTGTTCCCCACGTCGTCGCCGGCTCATTTCGGCGATGCGCAACGACGCTCGCCAAGCATCAGCACGGCATAAAACCAGCGCGTCCACCTCCTCCCCCTGCGCGCGGTGGGTTCACCAGCGCGGCGCGAATCGCCAGGCGTCCGCCGATTCGATGGCGCCGCAAGCCCCGATTCCCGCAAGTCCGCCACAAGTGCCGGATGCTGAAAAGACCGCCTCGTCGCATCGTGCCGGCCGGCTATCCACCGAGTGGGGTACGATCGGTGTTCGACATCGGCTGCTCCCTTGCAAAGTCTGGATGCAACCGCTTCGCTACCTCAGCGCGCCGCCATCGGCACCTGCATAGGGTCTTGGCCACGCCGGGTCGGCCATGACGATGGGCGGCCGGCTGTGACGGGACGGGGGCGCCGGCCACGACGGAACGCGCCCACGACGAAAGGAACGTTACAGCTAAATGCGATCACGTCAGACTCCGGGCCGGCTGGTATTCTCCGCAACACGGCATAAATGTTCCCGCCGACCTCAGGCCGCCGCCGCAATTCCCGGTCGGCGGCCCGTCCACGGTCGCCCGCCCGCCACTGGCGAAGGCAATCCTTGTCCGGCTCGGCCGGCGGGGGTTAAGCTAGCCCACTGCGTCCCACCTCGATCGGGACAGGAGCGCTCATGAGCAAGTCCGGCGATTCCAAGAACACCCTCTACTGCTCGTTCTGCGGCAAGTCGCAGCACGAGGTCCGCAAGCTCATCGCCGGGCCCACGGTGTTCATCTGCGACGAGTGCGTCGAGCTCTGCATGGACATCATCCGCGAGGAGCACAAGACGCACCTGGTCAAGTCCCGCGATGGAGTACCGACCCCGCGCGAGATCTGCAAGGTCCTGGACGACTATGTGATTGGACAGGATTACGCCAAGCGGGTGCTCTCGGTCGCGGTGCATAACCATTACAAGCGTCTCGCCCACGGCCAGAAGAACAACGACGTCGAGATCGCCAAGTCCAACATCCTGCTGCTCGGGCCGACCGGTTCCGGCAAGACGCTGCTGGCACAGACCTTGGCCCGCATCCTCGACGTGCCGTTTACCATGGCGGACGCGACTACCCTCACCGAGGCCGGCTATGTCGGCGAGGATGTCGAGAACATCATCCTGAAGCTGTTGCAATCTGCCGACTACAACGTGGAGCGGGCACAGCGGGGAATCGTCTATATCGACGAGGTCGACAAGATCTCCCGCAAGTCGGACAATCCCTCGATCACCCGGGATGTCTCCGGCGAAGGCGTGCAGCAGGCCCTGCTCAAGATCATGGAGGGCACTATCGCCTCGGTGCCGCCGCAAGGTGGGCGGAAACACCCCCAGCAGGAATTCCTGCAGGTCGACACCACCAACATCCTGTTCATCTGCGGGGGGGCCTTCTCAGGTCTGGAGAAGATCATCGCCGCGCGCGGCAGAGGGGCGGGGATAGGCTATGGAGCCGAGGTCCGAGCCCCCGACGAGAGGCGGACTGGCGCCATCCTGCGTGAGGTGGAACCCGAGGACCTGCTGAAATTCGGCCTGATCCCCGAGTTCATCGGCCGGCTGCCGGTGGTAGCGACGCTTGAGGACCTCGACGAGAACGCGCTGGTCGAGATCCTTGTGCGCCCCAAGAACGCCCTGATCAAGCAGTACGGCCGCCTATTCGAGATGGAGGGCGTGAAGCTCTCGTTCACCGACGATGCGCTACGTTCCGTGGCGACACGGGCGATCGCCCGCAAAACCGGCGCACGCGGGCTGCGCTCGATCATGGAGGCAATCCTGCTCGGCACCATGTTCGATCTGCCGGGGTTGGACGGAGTGGAGGAGGTGGTGATCAATCGAGAGGTCGCCGAGTCGCGCACCAACCCGCTCTACCTGTATGGCAAGGAGCGGGCCGAGAGCAGCGCCTGAGACGAGTCCACCCCTTTCGCGGGGGGGAGAGGTGGAGCGCGATTTCAAGACCTTGCGCGCTTTGGTCATGCCGCCGATATCAAGCCGCGATG
>Ga0335075_10016174_pt1 | contig 11159 bp, 7 predicted proteins | sample Lox_Sample_24_FD_206723 | JGI IMG/M metagenome (GOLD analysis project Ga0335075, IMG submission 206723) | Soil microbial communities from Loxahatchee National Wildlife Refuge, Florida, United States - Lox_Sample_2.4 | ecosystem: Environmental > Terrestrial > Soil > Wetlands | place: USA: Florida... | reverse complement strand
TCAGTAGGCATCTCTGAGATGGCCATTGTTGGTGTAGGCGACAGCCATACTAGCGCCAAGGCAGAACTCCTAAGGGCCCATGGCTGTCCTATACCTGTTCTGGCTGACAACACCTTTCGTCTCTTCGTTCCTCAAGGCACAGCAATGTCAGCCCCCAATCCAAATTACGTTTACGGCATCCTGAATGACATTGGAGCATATCTCACAGTCAACGACACTACAGATGAGCTGGAGGTCGTCACTTGCAAAAGCGCAAATAACTCCGCTACCCATCGTCAGCTCTTTGTGTTCGATGCCGATTCCTCTGATCCTTCCATAGCCAAACGTCAGGACTTCAAACACAATGAATATCGATCCGGACCTCCTTAGCGATGACCTCAGCAGTGCAATGGGCACCGAGACCCTTCTCGCCCATGATCTAGTGCCAGAGGACCTTCCTGCCTCTAGCAAGGGGCCTGCAGAGCAGCAAGTACACCATATTGGAGGAGTAAGGTACCTGTCAGTCGACCAAACCGCGAATCAGCGTCAGGGCTCGAAGGCATCAAAGATCTGGCTATACGGCGCGGAACTGCGCGCTCTGGATAGCCATAACCTCGATAAGTACTGGCTCTGCCATCAGTGCTTACCTGCCACACAAATATACAAGATCACTGGCCCGGATGGTAACAGCAACACCACTGCAGCAATTCGACATCTGAGGAAGGACCACAAAATCGAATTTAAGGAAAAAGAGGAGGAAAACAGTGTATTAGTCTCATCTACACTCTCAGCAACTATCCCATCTCTATTCAGGGCTGCAGGCGTAAGAGTTACCCATATAGCTCAGGGCCTAGTGACAAGAATCCGGATAGACGATTTTAGGTGGTTTCTGCTTAAATGGATTGTCCAAATGCAGGTCGCATTAGTCATGATCGAGAGCGAGTCCTTCCGCGAGTTCATTCACACCATTGCTCCAGCTCTTGACGATTTTTTGGTATCTTCGGCAACGACCATTCGGAACTGGATATTGAAGCTGTTTGAGGGCCAGAGCCTAGTGATGAAAGCAAAGTTAGCTAAAGCACGCTCAAAGGTTCATATCAGCTTTGATGGTTGAACAGCATCAAATCATCGCGCATTCATTGGGATTGTCGCACACTGGCTAGATGAGGATCTGAAGAAGCAGGACTTACTTATAGGATTGCGAAGGATCAAAGGCTCGCACAGCGGCGAGAATATTGCTGAGGCAGTATTACCTGTGCTTAAGTCATTCCAGCTAGGCTCAAACCTCGGATTTTTCATTGCGGACAACGCCGGACCTAATGATACTGCCATTCAGGCCATTCTTCGAGATCTATACCCAGATATCAAAGACCCAGATGGTAGGCGAGTCAGATGCTTATCACATATCATCAATCTTGTTGCAAAAGCGTTCCTGTTCGGCAAGGACATTGAGAGCTTGGAAATCCACAAAGATCGGCCTAAAACAGAAATCAAAGAACTTCTTGAGATTAGGCAGGACTAGCTTGATCACGGACCATACGGAAAGCTTCATAAGACCATTGAATTCATCAAGGATAGTCCTCAAAGGCGTGACGAATGGTTTTCTATTGCGAATACTGGAATCGAGGACGAATTCGAAGGTAAGCAAAAATATGCCAAGACTGCCAAGACTGCGGCTTTCGCATATTCAGATCTGATGATTTAGTTAGATCTAAACTCAACGCCTCCAGGGTAAAGCTAAGTTAGGCCATCACGGGGCCATTGGGAAGCTCTTCCTGCCATGGAATACCTTCTCAATCATCTGGAGCAGCTGAGATCAAGGACTCCGCAGTCAGAACCCCGTCTCTGGGAGTGTGTCAATAATACGTGGCCTAAAATGACCAAATACTACCAGCTAACAGACAAAAGCCATCAGATCTATGCCGCCGCAACTTTCCTTAATCCCACACAGAGGCGCGACTTTTTCGATAATGCCTGGGGTGATAAGCTCCAGCCCTGGATTGAGGCCATGTTGGCTAATTGCAAGGACATTTGGGAACAAGACTACGCACACCTGGCGCCGCACAAGAAGTTGAAGAAGAGAGACGCGTTTGAAGAATGGCTATACCGCAGGAAAGAGGAGGATACTGCCATGGATGAATTCCGCAGGTATTCTACAGCCGGCTCTGCCATCCCTGCCCCTGAGAGATTTGATCCCATAGACTGGTGGAGTCAGGCAGATGTGGAAGAAGCTTTTCCTACCCTGCAACGCTGGGCCCGCTTGTCCAGCAACATCCTGCGAATGCGAGCGAGCCTTTAGCAGCGCTGGTAAGCTTATCACGTCAGAAAGGAACTCTCTAGGTGATAACCTAATCGAGGCATTGGAATGCCTGAGAGCGTGGTGGAACAATGGCTTGATCAAGAGGCTCTAGATTGAGAGCAAAATGTATGCTAGCAGTGTATTCTATAGTCAAATCTACCCATCTCTACTTCCTAGCAGGCAATTTCCTAATTTGGCAGGCATCTACCCCCTGCAGGCCTCCGGCCGGCCTCTTGGGAGCTCTGGTGGCGTGTGAGCTGAGTTATCCCTTGTACGCCTTGCACAACAAAATGGGCCGAGTGCAGGCAGAGAGACATGCAGCTGGAACCTCCAATGGATTGGTAGGATTCTGAGGCATTTTCCCCTCCAAGACAGCGCCACCTTGTGAAATAAGCGGACAAATCGTAGAGAAGACGGGACGGAGAGGTTCTTCTTTACCGATGAAAAATGTGGTGTAGCGCCTCTAGCTTCAAACTCCACACTGCCATATTGTTTTTTCAGAGGCTGCCTTAACTGTCCTTTCCCCTTCATTCCGCGGTGAGATTGCTGTGATTCTCTGCAAGTCACGCTGCAGAATACCCGCCATAAACGCTTCATTTGGGGCTCTGTAGTCGCTCACGGTCACAAGCCATGCCTCTTGTGCGAGATCCCAAAACGGGTGAGATTTCCATGACGACAATCGACCCCAAGCACGATCCATGGCTGAAAGACAAGAAATTCGGCAAGATTCGAGAAGTATACATCAATCACGGAAAAGAAGAGGAAGCCGAAGAAATGCCCAAGCCCGATGCTCCTCCACAGAACCAGCCGCCCCTCCATCTGAATCCGGACGAGCCTCTGCTTGTTGAGGACAAGTTCAGTCATTCAAGCGCTCTGAAGGAGTGCGCCAACTCTCACGATCGTCCGGGGCGGAGCGTTTCTTACACAAATGATGGTGAACTGGACTACGAGGCCGACGCCGAATGGCCATTCCTCAACCGGCTCGGCCACTTCTGCAAACTTGCTCGTATTCGACGCTGCGAGCGGCCAAAATGTCTGGGGGCTAAGAAGGTAGTCCAAGTCGCTATACCCAGCTGCAAATGGGCTCCATTTCGGGACTGGGCCCTCACGCTGATCTCCTGCCAGACGTCGGCCAGCGCAAAGGAACTCGAGCACCGGGCCTACTACCAGCTCGCCGAGGCGGTCAATACCTGCCACTGGCTGACGTATCAGTACAAGGACGGCAGGCGGACGATGTCAGAAATGCTGCGTACTAAGAACAACACAGAAGTGCCGGTGGATGTGTTTGGCGTGTGCGAAATCATATACTGGATGCAGATTGTCCAGCTGCATTTGATCGGCTCCGCAGCCCCCGTGGAGGGCCGCTTGGGGCCCGAGTTTCTGCAGCTGAGCATCACAGCGCCCGTGGTCGAGAAGGCGGTGCGCGAGGCGCGCGAGGCGAATCTCTGCCAGCACAGGCTGTGGAACCTTTCCATTGTGTGTGAGCGCAAGTACGTCGACCTGCCAGCCCTGGTGGAGGTTGCGGCTGCAAATCCGCAATTCAGCCATCCGGGCCACAAGGAATGCACTGTCGATATATGCTACAGCAACTTCCTCGACAGTACAACCGTGAAACAACTTCACAAGGCTCACGACGGCGCCGATTGCGAACCCCCGGTCGAGTTTAAGCCGGAACTGCTCAGCGATTCACTCAAGGAGAAAGGGCTTGCAAAGGGCCGTACCGATTGGACGATTGTCCCGCCATTTGTGGTCCCCAAGGACGAGAAGACAAAATACATGGCCGTCTCGCATGTTTGGGCGGACGGGACAGGCATTGGGTTGGGAGACGCGGGTAAGGTGAATAGCTGTCTGTTCAAGTACATGGCAGACATCGCAACGGAGTTGAAATGCGACGCCATTTGGTGGGACACCATTTCGATCCCGACGGCCGAAGAAGTCAGGAGACAGGCCATTAACAGGATGCACAACAACTATGCGAATGCAGAATCCACCGTTGTCCACGACCAATATCTTCTCGACTTCGAATGGGCCGACGACGGCAGCCCTTGCGTTGCCCTCGTTCTCTCGCCGTGGTTCACCCGCGGCTGGACAGCGCTCGAACTGTTGATGTCTGGAACAGTCAAAGTGCTTTTCAAGGGCCCGACCCCTCTCAAGCCTGACATCAAAGATCTTGACGACATTCTGGCCAACGATCCGAGCCAATGTAGCCGCGCGCACTGGATTGCGTCCACCATCATTCGTCGCCTACGCCGCGAGGTCAACAACACCACTGACCTCATGGCGGTACTCAAGCCGCGAAGTACCTCGAAGCTGGGCGATCGCATCATCATAGCCGCGCTGCTTGCACGCTTGAAGCTTGAAAGTAGCGAACTGCCCGAGGAGAAGAGGACAGAAAAGCTCACAAAGAAAGTCATTGACCGGCTTTATCGGATCAACCCATCCAGTCTTCATCATGGCCAAGTCACGATGACGGAATTGGGTGGCTGGTCGTGGTGTCCGCCTTCGCTGTACGACCTGCCAGTTGATACTGCAGCGGATCTTTTCCAGGAGGGTGTCGTCGGCGATGCAACATGCTTGGTGGACAAGCACGGTGTAGTTGCAGGCTATTGGCAGTATCGCGCTTTGGAAGAGAGAGACATTAAGGAGGGTCGCATCGTGGCAAACTCGACCCAAGAGCCTGTGATATTGAAGATCAAAACTGCTCTTTTGGACTGGCGGCATTGCATGATTCTACGGGAAGGGCTCCAGGACTCCGGCCCTGGAAAGGCGATTCTCGTTATGCCCGTGGACGAAGAAGAAAACTTTTTTCACTGCAGGTTCATCGGCAGTGTATTGGACTTTTCGCCTACTCCACCTTCGGGATACGACAAGAGGTACAAAGGCTATTGGTTCAAGATTGGTTCCAAACGTAAGCCAGACCTCGAGGCCAAGTTCTACGTCGCTTCGGACGAACCCATCAATGACCCATCACGCATCTACGACTGGCTGCCAGGAAAGCTGTGGATCGGAGATAACCCGTTCAAGGGCCACATCATAGTTGCGCGCTTTGAGCGCCGAGGCAAAAACGCGGTCCGGGGTTATTATCTCAAAGCTACGGCCGACGTTCCAATTTCCCAGGAATCGACTGACAAAACGGATACCGATCGAGCCATGACGGTCTTTATGTGCACCGCCAAGGCTGAACTGTCGGAGAAGCATGTCTTTCGGGCGGAGGATACTTACTATTCCTCAGGCGAGGATCTCTCTCGCGTCATTGCCGAGAATTTATGGCCTCCCAGTACGATTCCAGCCAAGGAGAGGACTATACACAGGTGGGAGAATGACAGTGGGGATGATGATAAGTACAGTGAAGACCTCTTCCGGCTGGAGGGCAAGAACTCCGGGGCCGAGGTTTTCGCCGCGCTCGACCCGGAGCTGTATACTCCTGACCCAGGACATCCTTACAGAGGCATCTGGATATGTATGGAAAGCTTCCACACTCTCTAAGCTGGACAAGGTGGCGCTGATATACAAGTAGATCCTGTGCCTAGAGATGGGCACCACTTCCTCCTCTTCCACCAGCCAAGTGAGAAGCGCCTCGAGGCCATCAGGCTCACCGGCAGCGATGGAATCCCCGTAGGAGCGCACTATTTCATTGTGGAGAACCTCAAGAAGGTCAAGAGAAAGTCGACGGTACAGAAGTGGTCTAGTGCGTCAATTGTTGATGCAGTGATTCACAATGCCCAGCTCATCGACGTCAATAGCGGTAAGTGATTCTCCCTCGTTCAATGGCTGTGTTGGCAACATAGAAACTTAGCGTTGACCGAATTGCCTTCCTCAGGTTTACCATTGTTGCGTAATGCGGAATTGGCATTGTCCAGTAGAGATGAAGTCTTTGGTCTGAAAGGATCGATCGCCATCCAGATAAAACGGGTTCCTTTGGACAAACTGCTTTCCGTAAGGTGAAAGTTGTCAGCGGCGCTGGGGTCAACATGGTTACAATGGATTGCTACTCATTGATCAGCAGCAACCTACATCAAATTGTACCGTGTCCGTGATCAAGCATACTTGTAGCTACATCAGTAGGGTGATGTATGGCAAAAAAACCACTCGGCCACAGTGACCAAGCATTGCTTGAGTCACTGTGAGCGCCCTACTTAACCAGAAGCAAAGTACAGGCCTTACAACTATCTCCTCTCCCCGTGGGGATCGTCCTTGATCACGTGATAGCACATGACGGGCTAGGGTAGCTGCAGTTGATCCAGTAGCAACTTCGGGCGCAGTTCCAGCAACATGGCGCTCAGAGGTCTTAGCCGTGAGTCAAAGACGTGTCGCACTCAGATCACGTACTCAGAGGCTTAACTAAAGCGTGTTACGGTGATCAAATGCCCCACACTATACCAAGAGGATGAGGAGGTGGTGGGATAGTATTTGGTAAGAGTGTCGCCAGCTCTCAAGGTCTGCAAGGGAGAAGAAGGGGAGGAATTATATCGAGCACTAGGAGAGGGGTTAAGACATGCTTCAGGACATGTTTATGTTGATACCAGAGCAATTCTGACACCAGAGTGCTGACACCAAAAAGGCACTGGCACCAGAGAAATGCTGACACCAGAAAAGTGCTGACACCAGAGGACCTGACATCAGTATTCCGCCGATTTGTCTGGTGTCAGCATTCTTCTAGCAGCATTCCTCTGGCTGGGAATAGGTAGGGATGGGATATAAATCAGTCAGACAGTTGTACTTCATTGAAGATGAGATAGACGCCGTTGATGTCTACAACAGATTACGTTCGCATCTGCTTATAATAGGATACCCACTCAAACTCAACCCGGCTTTCCGGTCTTGCGATTCCGTCGTCTCGATTCTCGCGTTGTAATAGCCTTCATATCTCTGAGATATTATCCACGCTCGGTGCTGCCTTTGCGTGAATTATGTAACCTTCTCAATGTCGCACCTCAACAGTCACGAACGGGGCCTCAGTCCATGCAAATCGGTACATACATGGAGGCTACGGTTTCTAGTACGCTTCCTGGAGTGTACCGTCCACCTGACACACAGTGACACAGCATTCCTGGCCTGACGCAGGAAGCCACCATTCTGGCTTTGCACGACGCAAAGATGCAGCGGCAAACTTACAATTTGGGCTTCAGACCAGGTAACCCCCCTTGAATCATAGATACTTCTCAGACACTCTCATATCTTTGCGCACGTCCTTCAAGGACGAACTCAAGGAAGTTTGCTTCAGCCACAAGGCTACCACTCCCACAGTAGACACCTGCTCATGGCTGTCGCGTCTCCATCTCGATATTGGGACTTCCATGTATGGGCTAGATTAGTCATAGCCGTCAGCATGTCTGGATGTCGATGTCCTAGTATCCTCGAACGTGTCTCCACAACCTGGATTCTCTGCCTTGCCACCTGGGACCTGCCCAGCTGAACCTTTACGAACCGGCGAGTACAATTAGCATTTCTGACACTCTCTCAGCCCCAATACTTGTCGATGCATCTCTTCAGCCTGCGCGTGCTCGCCCTTACCGCTCAACGCGAGTGCCAGGTTGTTCATGCTCGTCAGTGTGTCAGAATACTTGTGGGCAGTATCAAGGCTCAACTACTTGAATGATCGATTGGTAATGATTGACATGAATTAGTTAGAATTAGTCCGTTTGCCATACTTGAAACATTAACAGGCACGGGACCAAACGATGAGCGTGTCATGTCCAAAGCGCGATAAAAGAGAAATCGAGAAATGCCGCCTTCCGTCGAAGGGTTCCCAAGGACTAACCAGAGTGGCATGCAGCCTCGAGAAGCATCAAATAGTATTCTGATCCTTTGCATCAACGCCTTCCGACCTCACAAAATCGATGCGGTAGAGAAAGACGCGAGCCTCTAAAGCTGATTGATTCCGGGATCCTTTTAGCGCCGGTTGCCCCCCTGGCACTATCCCCCGCAGCGGGAAGGCACACTGCTTCACCCAAAGCCACCTCCCTATTTACCTTCTCCGATTATTGGCGAACTTGCACGCAACTTTGGATGCTTACTGCAACACCACGAAACCTGAGCCGAGACGCTGGCGCTTCCTCCCTAGATTCACTGTTTTATGACATACCGGCAGACTGGCTTTCCGGAGCCCCAACCTCGCGTGATTTGGTTACGGGCTGGCCACCCGGAAGCGGAAAACGTCCCAGATGAGGATTATGCGGCACACTTCGCCATCGTGCTGCGTTTCCAAGCGCCAGATCAAGACTTTGCAAAACTATGACCTTCCACTACTGCCATAATTATCAATGCTGGCCATCTCTGCCTGTGCCCTTAACAGGCCCTCGTAGAGCGCTGGGTGAGTTTCAGGTCGAGATGCGGTGTTAGAAATGTGTATCCGTCTCTCGGCGCTGCTTGGTATAAAAAGGGTACATTACGCTCAAGTTATTTGCCCCTCATCATACAATTTGAATTCTGTCATTCCCTCTAAATTCTGTCTTTCATTCTAATTCGGTCCATTCCTTATACGAATCCTAGACTGCTGGTTCAGTCCTACTCCAAGATGGCCAAGTTCGCTCCGAAACCTTTTACGCTTGCTCTCCTGTTATTGCATTGTGAGTCTTGGAACGCCTTCTTATAATCCTGTCGATAATCGTGAGGCTAACAATTTATTCTTCTACCAGTGGCCTTTCTGGTCGTCGGTCAGGGCACACAATTCATTACTGGTCCTTGCACCAGCGACGCCGATTGCGCTGACGGCTGCTGCGGCTTCAACACGGGCAAATGTGCGGGTCCTATCGTCGCCCAGGAGATTGACGGAGGCTGTGGATTTGGTAATGCACAGCCCAACAACAACGCGGCTCTCGCGCTACTCGGCGAAGCGACGACCGAGTCTACCACTACCACTACCGCCGTCGCCGCCCAAGCATCGACCGCCACCAGCAGCGCTAGCAAGGCTACTGGAACGCAATTTATCACAGGTCCTTGCACCAGCGACGCCGATTGCGCTGACGGCTGCTGCGGCTTCAACACGGGCAAGTGTGCGGGTCCTATCGTCGCCCAGGAGGTTGACGGAGGCTGTGGATTTGGTAATGCACAGCCCAACGACAACGCGGCTCAGGCCCTGCGCGGCGCGTCGAAGAGAAGGATGCGCTATAGGGCTTAATGAAGAAATTTGCATAAATGAAAGCTGTAGCGTTAGATGGATGCCTCCACGCAGGGCGTGTGGCGTTTGTATTGCATGGTGAAGCCAGTGACACGCTGGGGAAGCTAGGAATGACCCGGGGGCGCAGTCGGAACGGCCGAAGAAGAGAAGACAAAGCGGCGAGGTAGACATCGACGGTATCCTGCGACCAGAGGTGCATTAGCAAGCATTGGGCCAGGACGTGGGTTGTGACGAACATATAGACCAGAGGCACGGCAGGTTCCGTGAAACAAAGCGGCGAGTAGACGGCGCTTTTTACTCGGACTAAGACTACGAAGGTGTATTGTACATCTGAATGAGATGGGTCACAAGCCAATCAGAAATATCACCCAATAGATACTCCTAATTTCCTGATGCTCATTTAGAGTCAAATATGTCGCCTCTATTACTTGAGATTTTTCTTTTCTGTTTGTCAGATTCGAGCTTGCTGGGGCCGAAAGCAAGCCACGCGACCTAAAGCAAGCTCTCGAGCCCTGCTTTAAGTGCGTTCATTCAGAAACTTGTTAGATTCTCATAAGTAAGATTCTGTAGCATGCAACAAAAGTCTTGAAATTCCAACGTCTTTGATGCAAGAAACTTTCTGAGATGCCAATCTCTGTGCCATTCACGCAAAACGTGTTACCGTTCAGCCCGAGGATATGCAGCTCGCCCGTCGGCTTCGGGGGAAGATCAGGGGTACAATGACTTTGTCAGATAGAACTTTCTAAGTAGTGTAATCCATTTAGGCCAACCTATCTAGCACTGTAGGATCTCGATTACGAAGAGAGTATAGGATAGGGTTCTTAACGTCTAAGGAGTCATGACTGAACAGGTTGAGTCCAATTTAGTCGGTTTTGGTGCAAAGGTTTTGTGATGTCAGAGTAATGCACATGGCTCTGGAGGGCCAGAGCACTCGCTCCAAAAACTCTGGCGTCGAGGACTAATCGCGAAATAACGCGCTAGAAACGCCAAGAGCCACTTTACGCGCTCTCAGATCTCGCGCCTCACCCCTCGTCGCGAAGTAGATTCCCATGCCTACAACCAGAGTTCGCAGTCTCGACGGAAAAAGTCGAACACAACACTTATAGCAGTTGGGCACACCTTCAGTCTACGGCATAATGAGGTATGTAATCCAAGCTAAAATCTGTCAATCAATGCGGCAAACTTTCAGGAAAGCATTCGCTGACCACATCTTCGCAGCTCCCCCTTGAGACCAAGCATGTCAGCTGGAAATAGAGGTCCAAGCAACATGGCTCGGAGGAAGCGTGCTAGAGATGAGGAGGACGATATGCCCACATCTTCCCCTGCCCCAAGTAAGCCTTGATACTTTGCTCCTTGAGATCGGGCTGATAGTCAACAGCAATGCCATCATCTCCGCCACCACTTCCACATAACGATGATGATGAAGCCGACGAGGAAGATGCCCTTGGAGAGGCGGACGACCTGATTGGAGACATTGACGACGCTGACGAAATGGCCGAAGACGAAGATGGAATCGACTTGTTCGGTGACAACTTCATGAAAGATGAACGTGAACGAGGAGACCAGGAGGCATATCAAGGGCGAATGATTGACGATGAAGGCGACTATGATGAACTGGATGCTGCGACACGGCGGCAGCTGGAGGCTCGTCTTGATAAGCGTGATCGCGAGCTAGCTCGTAGACGTCGCATGCCGGCTGCTTTCATGCCTGACGAAGACGACGATATGGGGGTGGACCTGACGAAGCAGCCCAGGCGTCGG
>Ga0335075_10016173_pt1 | contig 11160 bp, 9 predicted proteins | sample Lox_Sample_24_FD_206723 | JGI IMG/M metagenome (GOLD analysis project Ga0335075, IMG submission 206723) | Soil microbial communities from Loxahatchee National Wildlife Refuge, Florida, United States - Lox_Sample_2.4 | ecosystem: Environmental > Terrestrial > Soil > Wetlands | place: USA: Florida... | reverse complement strand
CTAGGATCACAAGAGGAAGGTGTTTCCAAAAATATGGTTTTCACAGGTTTAATTTCAATTACCGGATTCCCCGCGCCGGGTGCAATTGCTACAATCGCACGCCCTCCATCGCCTGCTTACAGCAGCTTTGGTGAACCTTCTTTTAACAGATGTCCTTTACGAACCAATGTCATTTGTGATGAGGTATTGGCCAATAGTTGACGATCGGGCCGAATCATTTCTCGATCGATCCCACTTGGACTTCCGCCACCTTTCTCCACCAAACATCTGTCTGCCTCTCTTTCCCTTCGCTGCCACTAAATAAAGTTCTTTGACCTCCGTATTCCAATCTGAATCCTCCTTATTCTCCTTGAGTATCTCCCATCCGCAGCTAAGTCGTCAGACTCGGCTAGGTAAGTGAAATACCTGAAGTGGTTCATCTCAACCTTCACGCTACTCACTCTCTCTATAGTGTGATGCAATCCACAGGTAAGCCTGCGCCGCTACCCCCACAAGCCGAGCAGTAGACGCCTGAAGGGACTGGAGGCAACCACGCGAGGTTCCCACCCGACGTCCGGACGTAGGCAATTATAGTGTGCCAGGGACCTGGGACACTGCATTTCAGTGGTCATCACTTTGCCGGCAGATCGAGCCGTTTTGACGCCATGTGTGATGCCCTATTTTGTGCATTCTGTGGGAGTGCCTTTTTGCTCATGGACATGCTACTTTTGTAACCTAACACCACAAATTGACTGGCCTTGGGTCCACTGCATGCAGAAGGCGAACCAACACTCCCCTCGAGAGAAAAATTGAATTTGGCATACACATCTTCCCTACTCATACCAGATCCAGACACAAGGGCTCGTGCTCTAAGTGCTGTGGGAGCCATATACTATGAACTATATGAAGCGTCTGGAACAACAGCGGATTTGGACAGGGCAATAGTGGCTCTTGAAGAGGCAATGCAGCACACCTCACGTGCCGAACATCTAGATGTCCTCGGCATCTCTCTGCGAACAAGATTTAATAAAAAGGGAGACATCGTAGACATAGAAAGAGCAATAGAGCTCCATGAAAATGCGCTCGGCCTGACAGACGACGGGGACCCAGACAAGCCAGCTCGTTTTTCCTACCTTGGGGTTGCACTTCAGAATCGTTTTAACCGGCTTGGAAGCCTGGTAGACATCAAAAATGCGATCTTGATCAACCAAAAGGCAGTGGATCTCACGCTAGACGGCGACCCAGACAAGCCAGCTCGTTTTTCCAACCTTGGGAGTGCGCTTCAAACACGATTTAACCGACTTGGAAACTTGGTAGATATCAAAAATGCAATCTTGGCCAAGCAGAAGACGGTGGATCTCACGCCAGACGGCCACCCAGACAAGCCACGTTATTTTTCCAACCTTGGGAATGCGTTTCAAACACTTTTTAACCGGCTTGGAAACCTCACAGACATGGAGAATGCGATCTTGAGCAAGCAAAAGGCAGCGGATCTCACACCAGACGGCCATTCAGACATGCCAGTTTATCTTTCCAACCTTGGGACTGCACTTCAAACACGCTTTAACCGGCTTGGAACCCTGGTAGACATCAAAAATGCGATTTTTGTCAACCAAAAGGCGGCGGATCTCACGCCAGACGGCCACCCAAACAAGCCAACTTATCTTTCCAACCTTGGACTTGCGCTTCAAGCACGCTTTCACCGGCTTGGAATCCTTTCCGATCTCGGAAATGCGATCTTGAGCAAGCAAAAGGCGGTCGATCTCACGCCAGACGGCCACCCAGACGAGCCATATTATCTTTCCGCCCTTGGGAGTGCGCTTAGCATACGCTTTGGCCGACTTGGAAACCTCTCAGATATCGAGAATGCGATCTTAAGCAACCGAAAGGCGGTGGATCTCACGCCAGACGGCCATTCAAGCAAGCCAGTTTATCTTTCCAACCTTGGGACTGCGCTTCAAACACGCTTTAACCGGATTGGAACCCTTGTAGACATCGAAAATGCGATCTTGATCAACCAAAAGGCAGTGGATCTCACGCTAGACGGCCACCCACGTAAGCCACGTTATCTTTCCAACCTTGGGAATGCGCTTCGAGCACGCTTCAACCGGCTTGAAAGCTCTGAAGATATCGAAAGTGCGATCTCGAGTAATAGAAAGGCCGTGGAACTCACGCCAGACGGCCACCCGGACAAGCCTGGCCGCCTTTTCAACCTTGGAAATTCGCTTTTACGTCGTCTACGCTACCTCCACAATCTTGAAGATCTAGAAGATGCGCTGAGCGCCTACTCTCAAGCCGCTAAGTCCCCAATTGGTTCCCCCATTAACCGCTTCCGCGCTGCCCGTGCCTGGGCAAAGCGCTCTGATGAATACTCTCGCTCCTCTCTCTCTGCATATAGCTGCGCTGTTGATCTCCTTCCCCGCATTGCCTGGCTTGGCCTGCCTGTTACCGATCAGCATGCTCTTCTTACTGAGGTCGGAGAGATAGCCCGTAACGCAGTATCTGCTGCAATACGGTGGGAGCAGCTCGAAACTGCCGTGGAATGGGCGGAGCAGGGCAGGTCAATTGTTTGGCAGAACATGCTCGGTCTCCGCACTCCTGTAGATGATCTTCGAGCAAAATATCCGGCCTTAGCTAGCAGAATTCGAGACATTGCACAACAGATCGAGGCACCTATTTCCCACGACACCGCGAATGCGAATATAACGAGCCTGCAGTTGGCTACTGACTGGGAAGATAGCATCGAAGAAATCAGGAGGTTACCGGGATTCGAGGGGTTTCTCAAGGCAAAGACGTTTAGCCAGCTTGCCCCAGTCGCTTACGAAGGTCCCGTGGTGATCTTGAATGTGGACAAGTCACGATGTGATGCCCTCATCCTCATTGCGGACGATCGGGACGAGAAGCATGTTTCTGTTATCGACATTCCGCTTACCCGTTTTTCCCATGAGACGGCTCAAAAACTCTATGAGAGGTTGACGGAGCTTCTTAAAACGGGGGGTGTTCGTGCCAGGGGAGAGATGCGGAAGACCGGACGACTCCATGAGGAAAAGACTAGAGACAATACGTTCAAAAACATTCTACGCATTCTCTGGCAAGACGTCATTCACCCTGTCATTGATGCTTTGGCATACAAGGTGTGTCATCGTAATGACACAGGGGTCCCTACTGACACATTTATTCTTCAGGCTCACCCAGAGCATCTCGGCCGTATCTGGTGGTGCGCGACGGGCTCTCTCGCGTTCTTACCAATTCATGCTGCCGGTCTATATGGCCCAGAAGTGGAAGAAAAACTATCGGATTATGTCGTCTCTTCCTACACGCCAACGTTGACTGCAATATTAGGCCATTCTACATCTAATGCGCGAGACGATTTTACACTTCTCACCATCGCACAGCCCGCGACACCAAATGCGATGCCGATACCAGAAACGGAGGGCGAAGTCAAGCAGGTGCACGGCTTGGCCGTCCTTGCCGGTGGTGTCAAGGTGGTGAGCTTGATAAACGAAGAAGCGACGGTGGAACGGGTTCTTCAGGAGATGGGGGACGCCGATTGGGTCCACCTGGCATGCCACGGAAAACAACAGACGGGTGACCCAATGAAGAGCGGCCTCCTTCTGGATAACGACGTTCTCGAGCTCTCGGAGATCGTCAGGCATTCGTTTCCAAGGGCGGACTTTGCGTTTCTTTCCGCTTGTGAGACAGCAGTAGGAGACGAGAAGATCGCGGACGAGTCGGTACACCTCGCGGCCGGGATGTTCATGGCGGGATATCGTGGGGTGATAGCTACGATGTGGGCTATCAAGGATAAAGATGCACCTCAAGTTGCACAGGACGTGTATGAGAGAATGTTAAAAAATGGGCAACCGGATAGGAAGGAAGCTGCGTACGGTCTACATAATGCAGTGAAACGACTGAGGGAGTCAGGGACGAGATTTATGGGATGGGTACCGTTCATACATCTTGGACGTTGATGACCGGGACTAGTTTTATTTGTCTCGTCTTTGAGTGTCTTGTGCGGTATGGAAGTGAAATTCTCATCAATGGGCTATACTAGCCTACATGACGGAAATAAATGTTATGATTGCGTACGTTTCCGTTCATTTTTTGGTTGAGTTTCATCTGGGCGTTCTTCCAACGAATCAACACCACACAAAAGCTAAGAGAATGATAAAAACGGGCATGTGCCTATAAACCTCAAAAAGCTCTTGTATTTAAAAGAGGGAATCCTGATGAGAAGGTTATTCCTGCAGCCAGACGCCTGGCAAAGCCGAGTATGAGGAAACTTGGCAGAACACGCCAATGATTTCCCATGGGCTCATACTCGCTTCATCGGCAACTAAAACATGAGACTTCGATCGAAATTGAGTCGTGGACTGTTTGAACCGAGCCCCAAACTAATGGAAATGAAGTTGATAAGGCTTTATTACGGAGCCTGAACAGTTCCCTTTGCCATATCAAAGAAATCCTGGAGGTCTCCCATGGCTTAATGATCATAATTGAGCCGCTCATTGAGTCTCCAAGGCTAGCGAGTGAATAACATTTGGACTCCCACAAGATGTTTCAACAGTGAGTAGACCGGAATGTGGAGATGTCATGTATTTATGGGTAGAAGGATCCACTGTGCCACCATATGAGTCCCCCACAATGATTGCGCCGCAACACGACGTTTCAACGGCAAGTAGACCGGAATATGGAGATAAAGACAGTCGTCTGCATGCAGTAAGGGTTTGAGCTATCTACGGTCGCATGGTGGCAGTAGAGAGACCAGAAGGCTGTTGAAAGAGGTGGACTGAATGGTTTGTTGTGGCTCAGAGGTCTGCGTGGGATGCCGACGCTGTCTCGCACCACTCACGCAAAGATTTCAGAAAAGCAGAGAGTAACGAGGATTCGATTTCTGTTTGTGTAGACTTTTGAGACAGGAATAGTAGATAAGCAACCGCGCTGCCATAATGGCTCGACAAAGGGGCTTCAAATCGAGCGGAGAGTAAGGTGAAGTTGCGTCAGACGATCCTCAAGAGGTTTTTTGGATACTGATGAGCGAGATTTTCTTTCAAGAGATAAAGGAATGTTGATGAAAGACATGACAGAAAGGAAAGAGCGGAGAGGCCGACAAACAATAGACTTGGCCGGCGGCTGTTGGACCTATAGGACAAGTACACGCTTCTCTCGGACAAAAGCCCTCTCTACTCCCTTCGGTTGTAGGTCGGGGACCCTTCACCTACCAAACGAGCATTCTCCTCTCTCAATTTATCGTTTTCCTCTCTCAATTTAGCATTCTCCTCTCTCAGCACAGCAAGCTCCTTCACCTCCTCTCCGAGCGTCCGAATTCGGCGCAACTTTGCTTCAATAGACATCGCATCGGCGGCACTCTTGCGTTCCAATGTGATAATCCTCTTCTTCATTTCTGGAAACGCTGCGGCAATGTCGGGGTGGTCATTTTCCAGCCGTTCGAATTCTGCCATTAGCTTGGTGGTGGCCGGGCTAGGGTTACAAGACAAATTCCCAGTAGGAGGTGGTCCCGCGGCAAAAGGGGAGGCAGATAGAGTACTGGGTGTCCGGCCAGGCGTGTACAGAGAGCCGTTGGGTCGGACGGGAGTCGGTTTCTGGGCATTATTCATGCGGAATGGATTGGACTGTAGACAAGTGTCTTAGTGGGAAACTCAAAAATGGAGGGAAGATTGCTCACCGGATCATCATCGATGATGGGGAAATCGTCCATCGTCCCGTCCCTTATAGGGTAAGTAATAAGTCTGTCGGGAGACGGTCCACGCATATTCTTGAAGTCCAGCATCTTCAGTTTGCCAACATCTACCAAAATCCCTTCTTCATCCTCCAAGTCCTGCCATCCCTCTCTACCGAGATCCTGAAAAGAAACCGAGTTCTTGATCAGCCGAACCGATGGAGTGGCCACCTCCTTTCCTCCGCGGGCTAGCTCTGGTGGTAGGGAATCAATTTCCTCCCAAAGCTCGTCCTCGGAAAGTGTTGACCCACCCGCGCTGGCATTATCGACCCTAGCACGCTTCGCTGGGAAATCACTTCCCCTTCCACTCGCACCGGCGGCTGGCCCTAGATTCGCGGGGTTCTGACTGGCCACATCCATGGTTTCAGTTCTATAGGGTCCAAGTGTAGACGATGCTGGCCTGGTCTGGGAGATGGCATCACTCGTTGAGCGTGCTGCTGATCCTGAAGGCGGTGATCGTGATAGCGAACGCTTTCGTTTGCTTAGGCTGGTGCCAAAGGGGGTTGATGTCTGACTAGTCCAACGGGTTTTAACGTATGAAGAAGTCGACTCCAATACCCTCAGTGGTGTTTGTGATGCTGCCGGAGTTGCGTAGGCTTGCGAGGACGAAGGGGTTAGGGGCCAGAATTGCTGGCTTGGCCCAGGTATTTCGTCTTCCCATTCTATTCCAGCCAGTAAATAGTATGCTTGAGCGTCATGACTTGGAAGCTAAGAACAGCTGCAGACGACATACCGAAGAACTGGCAGCCCTTAGGGCAATTGTAGAAAGGCCTAAGTAAGGATTTTACGCATGAGATGTGGCTCCATGACGGTATGTACATAGATAGACGAAGAGAATATTCTTTAAGAAATGGCGTACCTGTCGGGATTCTTCACCGTCCTGGATACATGGCGGACGGCCTCGTGACCATTATTGCATCTAATAGCTATATACTGTTTCTGAGGAGTTACCAAGGTGGAGTTACTTTGGGAGCTTGGGCCCGCAGGGCTGTGACTCATGCTCTGTACCGTGGGATGTCGTCGGAAGAGATCAAGAGCGTCGGTCGCCGAAGTTTGGCAACTCGATTTGACTCGATTTGAGAGCATCCGACAGTTCGTGAAGAGATGCGAATCTGGGCTGGATCGATATATATTCTCTCAGGGAAGCGCTTTGCAGGCCCACCGCTATTGGACCCAGATGAGTGCAATGAGAATCTGTGCTATCTAACGAGGACGCATGTAGAAATACATGAATACGTGAAAGGAGGGCACATAAATCCAGAACTCATGCAGACCAGCATTTGTGGTCCCGGCCCAAATAAAATACATGCCCATTCCATGATCGCCGGCAGGTCGAACTGAGCATTCGCTGGGACGTATTTGGATATGGTTCGTAGGAGCATGCAGCGCTTCCATCATGCTGACATGCGGTTACCAAGAAAAGGTTTGTGGTTATTTGTACAGGGCTAACGATTCGTCATACGATATAATGTAAAGTAGAAGGCTGAGATGATGCTGAAAAGTAATAAATCGTGGGATGAAGCAATGACTCGACTGGAAATAACTACCAAGAGATCGACCTCCCTGTGCTACCGCTAAGTAAACTCTGTTTCCCACCCTTCACCTACCAAGCGAGCATTCTCTCCTCTCAATTTAGTATTCTCCTCTCTCAGCGCGGCAAGCTCCTTCACCTCCTCTTCGAGCGCCCGGATCCGGTCCAACTTTGCTTGAATAGACTTCGCGTCGGCGACACTCTTACGTTCCAACGTGACAAGGCTCTTCTTCATTTCTGGAAACGCTGCGGCGATATCTGGGTGGCCATTTTCTAGCCGTTCGAATTCCGCCATTAGCTTGATGGCAGCCGGGCTAGGGTTACGAGACAAACTCCCAGTAGAAGGTAGCCCCGCGGCGGAAGAAGAGGCGGATAGAGTACCGGGTGTCCGGCCAGGCGTGTACAGGGAGGCATTAGGTTGGATAGGAGCCGTTTGCGGGATATTGTTCGTGCGGAACGGATTAGACTATGGCAAGTATCTTAGTGGGTAGCTCAAAAAGGGGAGGAAGAGTATTGTTGCAACACTCACTGGATCGTCATCAATAATTGGGAAATCGTCCATTGTCCCGTCCCTTACGGGGTAAGTAACAAGCCTGTCGGGAGATGGTCCACGCATATTCTTGAAGTCCAGCATTTTCAATTTGCCAGCATCTACCAGAATCCCTTCTTCATCCTCCAAGTCCTGCCATCCCTCTCTACCGAGATCCTGAAAGGAAACCGATTTCTTGATCGGTCGAGCCGATGGAGTGGCCTCTTCTTCCTTCCCTTCGCGGGCTGGCTCCAGTGGTTGGGCATCAATCTCCTCCCAGTGCTCGTCCTCGGAAAGTGTCGACCCACCTGCGCTGGCATTATCGACCCTAGGGCGCTTCGCCGGAAAATCATCCCCCCTTCCTCTTCCACTGGCACTGGTGCCTGCCCCTAGATTCGCGGTGTCCGAACTGATCGTTTCGGTCCCATAGAATACATGTGTAAATGATGCCGGCCCAGTCTGGGAAATGGTACCACTCGCTGCGCGTGCCGTTGATGCAGAAGGCGACGGAGGTGGTGGTGGCGAACGCTTTCGTTTGTTTACGCTGGTGCCGAATGGCGTTGGTATCTGACTGGTCCAAGGGGTTTTGATGTATGAAGAAGTTGACCCGGAGGCCCTTAGTGGTGTTTGTGATGCCGCCGGAGTTGCGTAGGCTTGCGAGGACGAAGGGGCTTGAGGCCAGAATTGCCGGCTTGGTCCAGGTATTTCGTCTTCCCATTCTATTCCAGCCAGTACACAGCATACTTAAGTGTCATGATTTGAGAACAGTTGCAGATGACATACTGAAGAAATTGCAGTCGCGCTCAGGGCATTTGTAGAATGGCCTAAGTAAGGATTTGACTTATGAGATATTGTTCCATAACATATAGATAAACAAGGAGGGTATTCCTTAAGAAACACCGTACCTGTTGGGATTCCTCGGCGTCATAGATACGTGGCGGGCGGCCTCGTGACCACAATCGCATTCGATGCTTATATGCTGTTTCTGAGGAGTCACAAAAGGGGCATTCTTTTGGGAGCTTGGGCCTGCAGGATAACTGCTCATGGTTAGCACTTGCACTGACCGTGGGATGTAGAAGAGACCAAGAGCGTCGCTTAAGCAGGCTTGAGCACAATATATATGAAAGCGTGATTACGACAAAGAAGTAAATTCGTTTCCAGAATAACTCGTGTTTTAATGCAACGTTCTCGAACTCCGCTTGGATGTAGTTTTAAAATTTCCGATTTTTGATGAAATATGACAATACAGTCGGGTGCATGGACAGGGTAATAATATAATATTATCCAGCCAAGTTGTTTGGAACTCGCCTAAAGCCATTTCAGTGTCACCTTCCAAGTTTTTCCGGTCATTTTGAGTTATTTGAACGCTGTGGCTATTTGAGATTATATGCCTCCGACGAAGGTTCGGACATCCACCACTCCCATCTAATGTGCTGAAGAACCCAATTGATTGATGATCAACCCAGGAAGTGCTCCATTGTAATTCTAGCGAATTCGATCTCATACATCTTGAAATGGAAATGAGGCGAAGGGCCGAAGGGCCGACTTATCACAAAGTATCATTCATGAACAATTAGGGCGAGTTACAGTCAATTTGCACAAGCTGGTCTTAGCTTAAAGAGAATCACGAAGGCGGGAACGTACAATATCCAACTGTACCCTACGGGTCCACATCGGTGATATAATGTAAATGTATTGCCAAGGCTTAGTCTATCAGCTCGTCTCTTGAAACAGGGTTCAGTGGTAACTATTATCGAGCAAAAGGAACACTAACCTCTTACGGCTATTCTGCACCCGGATGTAAATCCAATCCACTGCATCCCGTACGCCGGTACTGCACCAATGACACAAGAAATGGGGAGCATGACAGGTCAATTTCCTCGGTATATATAGAACAAGAAAATGGATTTTTGCTTACCCATGAAGGGCCGAAACCCCCATTACGTCTAAGCTCCCCATCCTTCGCCTCTCTTCCTGTTCTCTTCCAACATGCCATCCACTCCCTCCAACGGGTGATATCGGTGTCCTGGGATGTGCTTGCGTCTGCCTTCTATTCCACCACTCTTCGTACGTTTCGCGGATCTCTTCAACGGTCAGGCTCTCCGGCGCATCTTGCTTGTTCGCTAAAAGCAAGAGCGGAACACCAGAAACTTGAGGCGAAGTGAGCACATCGTCTTCTCTTGAATTAGTTTAAGCTCGTGTATAAATTGTTTGGGGGGCATACCAAAAACTGTCCAGCCCTCATCCAATCTATCTCGATTGCTGGCGTCGATCATATAAACGACCGCGTGACACTATCAGGCATATTGGAAAGCAAGAAGATTAAGAGGCGATGAAAGGTCATACCTGCTCAAAGTATCTGTGCCACAGCCCTCGCAGGGCGCGCTGTCCACCTATATCACCAAAGTAACAGGTGCTTAGAAGACGTCGTATTCTTCTCAAATTGACTCCTCACCGAGGTCCTGGAAATGAAGAATTGTCGAGGGCAGGGCGATCTTGCCGGCTATGAGACGTCGGTCTTAGGAACCTTCCCGATAATAACGAGCAAAATTCTCGGTGAAAGTGTCACGCACTATTGAGTCCGACGGTCGGGCCAATTTTGTCCGGGTGAATCCCTTCGACCTTGTTGTACTGCGTCTTCACATTTTCCAGGAACGTCGTCTGGCACGGGTAGATGAGGACGGTGCGCGTCAGTTTGTGGACAGAGGCTTGGACTCGCAAGTAGAAACTAGAGACCTTTCCTGCACCATCCAATCCCAAAATCAATACGCTTGAGCGCTCGTGAGTGTGACTAGGTTGGACAGAGCTTGGCATATACGCACTTAAACTCTTCCTTGCGAGTAAGGAAGTTGTATAGGCCGCTAAGGAGGTGATACATTCGAATACGACAGACTCTTATTATGGAGGTCGAGCACAGCTCATTTCGAACTCCGATGAACTACGGACGAAAGGGGCACTGTTAAGCTGGGATTGATGCTAAGAAGCAATGATTCTACGCGACTTGCTTCAATTCTACAGGAAGCTATGTGAATCCTCTTTTTAGCAAGGAGCTCAAAGCCAAAATCATCGTGAATAGAGTGTCATACTGTCCTAGCTACTTGCGCGAAAACAAAAGATGGATCAAGTTCCATTGGAAAAGTATTTCGACATTATCCAGTATGCAAGCATAGGACCCACAAACGCAATCGGAGCGACATAAGGGCCAAACAGCACGAACAAGTCCGTGATCACATTCGCATAGTGGTTCAATCCGTGCTCCATCCTGTGAAAATGACGAGACTGAGGGATAGTGTAAAAGGGTAAAGAAATTGGCGTACCTTATGGCAGACTGAACCCGGTCGTTGAGGATCTTGTAGATCCCAACCGCCAGTTCCTGTCGTT
>Ga0335075_10016172_pt1 | contig 11160 bp, 9 predicted proteins | sample Lox_Sample_24_FD_206723 | JGI IMG/M metagenome (GOLD analysis project Ga0335075, IMG submission 206723) | Soil microbial communities from Loxahatchee National Wildlife Refuge, Florida, United States - Lox_Sample_2.4 | ecosystem: Environmental > Terrestrial > Soil > Wetlands | place: USA: Florida... | reverse complement strand
GACTCGAGCTTGGCGATGGTGCGGCTCAGCGCCGAGCCGTCGCTGATGCTCGGCAGCTTGAGGTCGGCCAGCATCCGCAGTGCGATCAGGAGTGCGCTGGCCTCGTCCACGCCCAGCCGCAGCGGCCTGCCGATCGCCTCGGCCTCGCTGACGACGATCTCACCACCCTCATAGGACAGGTCGATGGGACAGTACGGATCGGGCGAGCGGAGCTCGACGCACCACAGCAGATTGAGGTCGTCCACCAGCTCACGCTCGGTAACGCCGAACGCGGCCGCCGTCTCCGCCATCCCGACCACGTTACGGCTCACCACGTAGGGCACCAGGGCGAGCAGCCGCTGCAGCCGCTCGGTCGCTGTCGCGGCTGTGCTCCCTCTGGCTGGGCCGCTGCTGGCTGTGCTCCCTCTGGCTGGGCCGCTGCTGGCTGTGCTCCCTCTGACTGGCCCGGTCCCGTCCGATCCAGCGGCGCGGGCGGCTGCGTCCGCGGTCACGCCAGTACCCCCTTCAGCTGCCTGATGACGGCGTCGCGCAGGTCGCTCGGCTCGAGCACCACCACATCCGCGCCGAACCACGCGACGTGCTCGCTCCACCAGCTGATATCGGTGAAGCTCAGCTCGGCGACATCCCAGCCGGCCACCTGATCCGGTTCGATGCTGACCGCATGCCGCCGCAGGCCGTAGCCTGCGCCGCTGCGGATCCGCAGCCTGCAGGTGCGAGGAACCGGCGGATCGGCGTCCCAGTCCCGGACCGCTGCCCGCACCTCGGTGCCGGGCGGCACCACGACCGTTCCGGGCTGCCCGGTAAAGGTCACCGGGCCGTCGATCCTGCTCAGCCGGAACACCCGCTCGGCATCACGGTCGGCATCCCGTCCGACGACGTACCACCGGCCCCGGCTGTTGACCACTCCCCACGGCTCCAGCCTGCGCTGCTGCACCGTGCTGCGGCCGGGCGCCCGGTAACCGAACGAGACCGGGCGCCGGTCCCGCACGGCCTCCCAGAGCGGCCCGAAGGCCGCTTCCGGCGTCCGGACGCGCGGCTCGATACCGGGCTGGGTGAGGTCCTCGGCGTCGATCCCGGCCGCACGCAGCTTGAGCAGGGCGCCTTCAGCCGCTCCGGCCAGCTCCGCCCGGCGCCAGACCCTGGCGGCCAGGCCCAGCACAGCCACCTCGTCCGCTTCAAGCGTGATCTCAGGCAACTCGTAAGCCTGCCGGGAGATCCGGTAGCCGTACTCTTCGTCGCCCGGAGCGTTCATCCCGGTTTCCAGAGGAATGCCAAGCTCGCGTAGCTCGTCCTTGTCTCGTTCGAACATCCGCTTGAACGCGTCGAACGACTCCGGGTATCCCGGCACGGCCTCCCGGATCTGGGTGGCAGTCAGGTACCTGCGCGCGGACAGCAGGCAGACCACCAGGCTCAGCAGCCGCTCGGTCTTCCGCCTCGACATCCCTATCCCTTCTCGCCACCGACGCTACCCTGCCGGAGTGATCAGGTGGCGTAGTGGCGAAGTTTCCGCGCTCGGCCGGTCGTGGCCCGGCGCTCAGGAGCTCAGCGTGACGGTGGCGGGCCAGACAGTGCAGGCTCTCGCCTATCCGCGGCTCACCGGCCAGCCAGAGCCAGGCGACCGGGTCCTGCTCAATACCAGTGCCCTGGACCTGGGCCTCGGGACCGGCGGATACGCGCTGGTCGTGGCCATCCCGGACCGGCTGCCGCCCGACCCGGCCGGGCCGGGGCACCTGATCAAGGCCCGGTACACGCCGCTGCAGGCCTGTGTACCTGGGGCCGACGAGCAGGACTCGGCCTTTCACGAGGTGCTCCGCGAGGCAGATGACCTGGCCGGCCTGCCGGTCGTCGTCGCCGACCTGCACTCCGCGCTGCCCGCGATCCTGGCGGGTTACCGGGCGGACCGCGCCGGTCCACCGCCGCGGGTCGCTTACGTCATGCTCGACTCCGGCGCGCTGCCTGCCTGGTTCTCCCGGTCGGCCGCGGCGCTCACCGAGGCTGGCTGGCTGGCCGGAACGATATCCGTGGGCCAGTCCTTCGGCGGTGACCTGGAAGCGGTCAGCTTGCACAGCGGCCTGCTGGCCGCGCGGCACGTGCTGGGCGCCGAGCTCGCGGTGGTAGCCCAGGGCCCGGGTAACCTCGGCACCGGCACCCGCTGGGGCTTCTCCGGCGTGGCGGCCGGCGAAGCGGTGAACGCGGCTGCGGTGCTGAATGGCAGGCCGGTGGGATCGCTGCGGATCAGCGAGTCTGACCCGCGCGAGCGGCACCGCGGCATCTCCCATCACAGCATGACCTGCTACGGACGCGTCGCACTGGCAGCTGCCGACATCGTGGTGCCAGAACTCGGCGGCGAGTTCGGTGCCCGGGTGCTGGCCGAAGCTGAGCCGCTGGCCGCCAGGCACAACCTGGTCAACGTGAGCATCGCCGGCCTCGAGGATGCGCTGCGGGACAGTCCGGTCAGGCTGTCAACCATGGGCCGCGGTCTGGAAGCGGACCTGGCCTATTTCCTCGCCGCGGCGGCGGCCGGCCGGCATGCAGCGTCCCTGAGCGCCCGGCAGGGCCGGGCCGTCGAACCGGGCCAGGCGAGCCAGCCAGCCGTCGATGAGGATCTCACCTACGACCTGGTGCGCTCGTGCGTGCGGGTTGTCCTGCAGGACGCCGGCGGCCGGATCCTGCTCTTCCGCGCGCAGCTCGAGTCGCGCAGCAGCGAGCACTGGTGGGAACTGCCGGGCGGCGGCATCGAGCCGGGCGAGACCTATCAGCAGACTGCCGTGCGGGAGCTTGCCGAGGAGACCGGACTGCTGGTCAGCCTCGCCCAGGTGGGCCCGCCGCGCTGGCGGCGGACGTCCACCTGGACCGCACGCGGCATCAGGCGGCTTCAGCACGAGGTGGTAGTGCCGGTACAGCTGGCTGCCGACCGGCCGCCAATCACCGATGGCGGCCGCACCGAAGAAGAACTCGAGGAGTACGTCGCGGCCCGGTGGTGGGACGTTGCGGACCTGCTGTCCAGTTCCGAGCGCTTCTACCCCGGCAGGCTGCAGGCGCTGCTGCCCGCCTTCCTCTCCGGCGCCGAGCTCACCGAGCCGTTCGAGCGCTGGAATTAACTCCCGGCCTGCGAGCCCAGAACATCGATGACGAACACGAGCGTGTCGGTCTTCTTGATCCCGGCGCTTGCCTGGCCGCCCTCTGGCCCGTAGCCGAGAGACGGGGGAATGACCAGCATGACACGGCTGCCGACCGTCACGCCGGTCAGGCCTTTGCTGAAGCCCTCGATCACGGGGCCACCGATCTGGAAGCTGAACGGCTCCCCGTCCGGCTGACTCGACGACGGCCAGGTAGAAGTGAACACCTTTCCAGTGCGCCAGATGGAGCCGACGTACTGGGCGACGACAGTGTCACCGGTGGCCAGCTTCGGGCCCGAACCCTTGATCAGCGTGGTCACCGACAACTTCGACGGCGGCGAGTTCTTCGGCACGGAGATAGTCGGAGCCTGGCCGGCTTTGGCGGTCACCGTCGGCAGCTTGCCTCCCCCGGTCGAGACCTGAGTCCCGGATGCCGCCTGGGTCGCTGAGTACTGCTGGATGAGGTCGATCACCCACACCAGGGTGTCTTTGCCGGTGACCTGCAGCTGCGAGTCGCCGGCCGACCCGTACCCGTACTTGGGCGGCAGCACCGCGACGATCCGGGTGCCGAGGTGCGCGCCTTTCATCGCAGTGGTGAGCCCTGGCAGGCCCATCTGCGCTGGGATCATCTGCGGCCCGGAGGTGAAGGTGCTGTCCACCAGGCTGTGCTTCGTCCCGCTCCACTTGTAGACAGCGACTTGCGCCAGCGCCGAGTTCCCTGTCTGCAAGGCCGCCCCGGTGCCCTTGATCGGCGTCCGGATGACCAGCTTCGAGCTGGGCGCCTCGGATGGAATGGAGACAGTCGGTTGCTTGCCGAAGGCGCCTGTCACCTTGACAGCGGCGTTCGCATTCGAAGCGGGCGAGCCCGCCGATGATCCGCATGCGGCCAGGGACACGCAGGCGGCAAGCGGGACGAGCAGGGCTGCGGCAATGCGGCGCATGTGTTTCCTCAGCGTTGGGTTTGCGACGAGTCAGCCTACCGCCCTTGGCTGACTGCCCTGCGTCAGGATTGGTTACCATCCGCTTACGAAAACCTGACAGAAACCTGGGAATCCGAGAGCCGCCACTCCCGGTGACGCAGAGTGCGCGGCCGCGCACGCGGCCAGACGCCGCTACATGCCGGCGATAAGCTTCTCCACCCGCTCGTCGACAGAGCGGAACGGGTCCTTGCACAGCACCGTCCGCTGCGCCTGGTCATTCAGCTTCAGGTGCACCCAGTCGACGGTGAAGTCTCGCCGCCGCTCCTGCGCCCGGCGGATGAACTCGCCCCGCAACCTGGCCCGCGTCGTCTGCGGCGGGATGGACTTGGCGGCGAAGATGTCCAGATCCCGGCAGGCGCGCTCGACCGCGCCCCGCTTCTGCAGCAGGTAATAGAGCCCGCGGCCGCGGTGCACGTCGTGGTAGGCCAGGTCAAGCTGAGCGACCCTGGGCGAGGCGAGCGGCAGGTCATGCTTGGTCCGGTAGCGCTCGATCAGCTGCAGCTTGGTGACCCAGTCGATCTCCCTGGCCACCAGGCCCAGGTCGCCGGTCTCGACCGCGCGCAGCGTCCGCTCCCAGAGTTCGATCACCCGGTTGGTAACCGGGTCGGCGCCCTTGCGTGCGATGAAGTCCTGAGCCTTGGCCAGGTACTCCTGCTGGATGTCAAGCGCGCTGACCTCGCGGCCGTTGGCCAGCCTGACCCTGCGCCGCCCGGTCATGTCGTGACTCACGTCCCTGATCGCCCTGATCGGGTTCTCCAGCGTCAGGTCACGCATGACGATGCCAGCCTCGACCATCCGCAGCACCAGGTCGGTGGCACCGACCTTGAGCAGCATCGTGGTCTCGCTCATATTCGAGTCGCCAACGATGACGTGCAGCCGCCGGAAGCGCTCGGCGTCAGCGTGCGGCTCGTCCCTGGTGTTGATGATGGGCCTGGACCTGGTCGTCGCCGAGGACACGCCTTCCCAGATGTGCTCCGCTCGCTGGCTGACGCAGTACACCGCGCCCCTCGGGGTCTGCAGCACCTTGCCAGCGCCGCAGATGATCTGCCTCGTCACCAGGAACGGGATCAGCACGTCCGCTAGCCGGCCGAACTCACCGTGGCGGCCGACCAGGTAGTTCTCGTGGCACCCGTAGGAGTTGCCAGCTGAGTCGGTGTTGTTCTTGAACAGGTAGATGTCGCCCGCGATGCCTTCCTCGCGCAGCCGTGTATCCGCGTCGACGAGCAGGCCCTCCAGGATGCGCTCGCCCGCCTTGTCGTGCGTGACCAGGTCGGTCAGGTTGTCGCACTCCGGCGTTGCGTATTCGGGGTGGCTGCCAACGTCAAGGTACAGCCGGGCCCCGTTCCGCAGGAACACGTTGCTGCTGCGGCCCCACGAGACCACCCGGCGGAACAGGTACCTGGCCACCTCGTCCGGAGACAGCCGACGCTGACCCCGGAACGTGCACGTAACGCCGTACTCGTTCTCCAGCCCGAATATTCGCCGGTCCATCCGTCTCCCGCTACCAGTCGACCGCGATGTACTTGGTCTCGGTGTACTCAAGCAGCCCTTCGTGCGCCCCCTCGCGGCCGAGGCCCGACTGCTTCACCCCGCCGAACGGCGCCGCCGGGTCGGACACCACGCCCCGGTTGATCCCGACCATTCCCGCTTCGAGACCCTCCGCGACGCGCAGCGCCCTGCGGAGCTCACCGGAATAAACGTACGAAACGAGCCCGTACTCCGTGTTGTTGGCCAGCGCGATCGCCTCGGCCTCGTCGGTGAACCGCACGATCGGGGCGACCGGCCCGAAGATCTCCTCCGACAGAATGCCCGCTCCGGACGGCACGTTGTCCAGCACGGTGGGCTCGTAGTAGTAGCCGACTCGGTCCGGTGCGTGACCGCCGGTTAGCACTGCGGCACCAGCGCTCGTCGCGGACTCGACCAGGCTCGCGACCTTGTCCCGGGTGTCAGCGTTGACTAGCGGTCCGAGGTCCACGCCGTCGTCGAGGCCCGGACCGACGGTCAGCGCGGCGAGCTTGCCTGCCAGCCTGGCCGAGAACTCGCCCGCTACCTTCTCGTGCACGTAGAACCGGTTGGCCGCGGTGCACGCCTCGCCGCCGTTGCGCATCTTGGCCAGGACCGCGCCGCTCACCGCGGCGTCGATATCCGCGTCCTCGAGCACTAGGAACGGAGCATTGCCGCCGAGTTCCATCGAGCAGTTCATGACGTAGTCGGCGGCTTGCTTGAGCAGCATCCGACCCACTTCGGTCGACCCGGTGAATGACAGCTTGCGCACTCGCGGGTCAGCCAGCACCGCTTCGGTCATCGGACCGGGCTTCGCAGTCGGCAGAACGTTCACCACACCTTCGGGAACGCCCGCTTCGGCGAGCAGCCCAGCTACGGCCAGCGCGGTCAGCGGGGTTTCCTTGGCAGGCTTAAGCAGCACGGTGCAGCCAGCCGCGAGCGCAGGGCCGATCTTCCGAGTGGCCATCGCGGCCGGGAAGTTCCACGGCGTGATGAGGTAACTAACCCCGACCGGCTGGCGAGCCACCATGATCCGGTTGGCGCCAGACGGCGCGACCGAGAGCGACCCGTCGATCCGGACGGCCTCCTCGGCGTACCAGCGGAAGAACTCGGCCGCATAGACGATCTCGCCGCGCGCGTCGCGCAGAGCCTTGCCGTTCTCCACGACCATCAGGCGGGCCAGCTGCTCGGATCGCGCGATCATCAGTTCGTAGGCACGGCGCAGGCACTCAGCGCGCTCCCGCGGCGGCCGGGCAGCCCAGCCCGGCAGCGCGTCGGCTGCAGCAGCGACGGCGTCCAGCGCGTCCTCGGGGCTCGCATCGGCAACCTCGGTGACCGGCTCCTCAGTCGCCGGGTTGATAACGGGCAGCGTCCCTGCCCGCCCTGAAGACCACTTCCCGCCGATCAGCAGCCCGGTAGGGGCATCAATACCGGTAATAGTGGCCAGATCGGCTGTCACGCTGTCCTCCTGCCAGGTTCATAAGGCCGCAATAGTGCGTTCCCTGCCCTGACGCTACCAACACCAGCAAGCCTATGATGATGCCCGATCCGGGTGCTGTGCCTAGCCGCCGGACCCGCCGTTGCCAGTGGCGTCATCACCGGGCCCGGCTCCGCCCTCTTCTGGCCCGGTTTGCTCGGTTTCAGTAGGCTCCGTGCCGGTTGTCTCGTCCGTAGTTGTCGCTGCCTTCGGCGTGGACTCCGCCAGCAGCGCGTCCAGCCGGGCACCAGTAAGACGACGGAATGCCCGGTGTGTCCGGCTCCGCTCCAGTAGCGCAACTTCCAGCTGGCTGCTCGTCACCGGCTCTGCGCTCGCACCGTCGCCCTGTCCGCTGAGCGCGGCAATCGCCAGGGTCATCGCTGCAGTGAGCGACATACCCGTCGCGTACTGGTCCTTGAGCACGGCCGCGACCTTGTCGGCCTGCCCGCCCATCACGACGAAACCGTGCTCGTCAGCGACCGAGCCCTCGAAGGTGATCCGGTAGATCTCGTCGGCATCGGCGGTGCTGCCGACCTCCGCGACGACGATCTCGACCTCGTACGGCTTGTTGCTGTCGGTGAACAGCGAGCCGAGCAACTGCCCGTACCAGTTGGCCAGGCCGCGGGCGGTGACGTCCTGCCGGTCGTACTGGAAGCCGGTCATGTCCGCGTACCGGACGCCGGCCTTGCGCAGGCTCTCGAATTCGTTGTAGCGGCCGACCGCTGCGAACGCGATCCGGTCGTACATCTCACTGAACTTGCGGAGCGCACGGGACGGGTTCGGCGCGACGAACAAGATGCCGGCTTCGCAATCGATCACGACGCCGCTGCGGATCTGCGCGATGCGCTTGCGCGCGTAATCCGCCTTGTCCTTCATCACCTGTTCAGGTGACACGTAGAACGGCATCGACACGGCGAGCGCTTCCTTACTCGAGTCGGGTTGTCGGGGGGGTCAGTCGATCAGCAGGGGCCAGCCAGGCATCAGGACGCGGCCGACCGTAGCGGCGCTGACGGGCCGTCAGGCGCCTGCAGCCGCTCCGACACGACGGCCTCCGCGTACCCGGCCGCCTCGTCGTCGGTCATTCGCCGGTAGCCATCCGCGTTCACCGTCGCGATCACCGGGTAAATGCGCCGGGACATGTCGGGGCCGCCAGTGGCGGAGTCGTCGTCAGCGGCGTCGTAGAGAGACTGCATCACCGCGAGAACAACGTCCTCCATGCTCATTCCGTCCCGGTACAGCTTCTTCAGCGCCCCGCGCGCGAATACCGAGCCGGAGCCGATCGAGGCGAACCGGCGCTCGGGGTACTTGCCGCCGGCCACGTCGAAACTGAAAATCCGGCCCTGCTGCGTGTCTTCGTCGTAGCCGGCCAGCAGCGGTACCGCTACCAGTCCCTGCATGGCGCCGCCCAGGTTCGCGCGAACCAGGCCGGCCAGCCGGTTGGCCTTGCCTTCCAGCGACAGCATCCGGCCTTCGAGCTTCTCGTAGTGCTCTAGCTCCACCTGGAACAGCCGCACCAGGTCGATGCCAATGCCCGCCACGCCGGAAATGCCGACGCAGCTGTACTCGTCCGTCCCGAAGACCTTGTCCATGTCGCGCTGGGAGATCATGTTGCCGGCGGTCGCGCGGCGGTCGCCGACCATGACCGCCCCGCCGTCGCACTCCGCAGCGATGATAGTGGTGCCGTGCGGAAGGTCGACCGCGCTCCCCGCGGCTCCCGCGCTGCCGTGCTGCACGGACCCGCCACCTCCCTCCCCAGACACGACCGCGTGCCGGATCCTGGGCAGCAACTCCGGGGCTGTCATCGTGAGGAAGTCGGTGAAGGACGAGGAGCCGGCGGCGAGGAACGCCGAGTCCTGCCAACGAGCCTGGGGTTCAAAGCCGCCCACCGCGAAGTCCTTCCGGTCTTGTGCCGCCACCACGCCGGGACGGCGCGCATCCGGATCTCCCCGGAGCGGCGTTCCCGGTATTACCTGCCGCGCTCTCCGACCTTAATCCTGCCGTCGGCCGCGGCTCACCTCGGCACGCTGGCAGCTACCGCCGGCTTACTCGCCGCCCTTCTGCACATAGGACCTGACGAACTCCTCGGCGTTCTCCTCGAGCACCTCGTCGATCTCGTCCAGGATCGCGTCCACGTCATCGGTCAGCTTGTCCTGCCGCTCGCGAACTTCCTCGGTCTCCTGGGCACCGGTGTCCTGCTCCTCCTCGGTCCGCCGGGGCGCCTGCCGCTGTCCGCCAGTGTCCTTCGTCGCCATTCCACAACCTCCGTGCCTCGCGGTGCAGTCCGCAGTCCCAACGCTATCCTCGCCTGCGCGTGCACGATCCAACCCTGGTGCACTGCATCGGTATCACGACGAGACAACTCATGGCCAGAGCAGACACACCGGATCGCGAGTTGCGCGTCTGACTTAATGGGCTATGCGAGATAGGTCCGGTTATCGGGACAGTGCAGTCCGCCCCCGTGCTTGCTACTGACCGGTGAGCGCAGCTACCAGTTCGCCGGCCGTGGTGCTGCTGTCGAGCAATGCGCCTACATGCGCCCTGGTGCCGCGCAACGGCTCCAGCGTCGGCACCCGCTGCAGGGACTCGCGGCCGGGGATGTCAAAGATGACCGAGTCCCAGGACGCCGCGGCGACAGCGTCCGGGTACTGCCGCAGGCAGCGACCACGGAAATACGCCCTGGTGTCCTCCGGCGGCTCGTCCATTGCGGCCATCACGGCTTCTTCGCTCACCAGGCGGACTATCCGGCCGCGGCTGGCGAGCCGGTTGTACAGGCCGCGCTCGAGGCGCACGTCGGCGTACTGCAGGTCGACGAGTTCGAGCCGCGGATGCCCCCAGGCCAGCCCGTCCCTGGACCGGTAGCCCTCCAGGATCTCGAGCTTGGCGACCCAGTCGAGTTCCCTGGCCGTCAGCATCGGATCCTCCGCCAGCCGGGCTAGCACGCTCTCCCAGCGGCTCAGCACGTCGCTGGTGATGTCGTCGATGTCCCCGCCGTATTTGTCCTCGCTGTACTTGCGGGCCAGCTCCAGGTACTCCATCTGCAACTGGACCGCGGTCATCTTCCGCCCGTCGCGCAGCGTGATCAGATGCTTCAGCGACGGGTCGTGGGAGATGGCCCGCAATTCGGCGACTGGCGACTCGATGCCGAGATCGGAGGCCAGGAACCGGTCCTCGATCATCGCGAGGACCAGCGCTGTGCTGCCGAGCTTGAGATAGGTGGATATCTCGCTCATGTTCGCGTCGCCGATGATGACATGCAGCCGGCGGTACTTATCCGGGTCGGCGTGCGGTTCGTCCCTGGTGTTGATGATCGGCCGCTTGAGCGTCGTTTCCAGCCCGACCTCGACCTCGAAGAAGTCGGCGCGCTGGCTGATCTGGAAGCCGTCCTCCCGCCCGTCTGCGCCGCGGCCGACCCGGCCCGCACCGCAGACCACCTGGCGGGTGACGAAGAACGGGGTGAGATGCCTGACGATGTCGGCGAATGGCGTCGCCCTGTTCATCAGGTAGTTCTCGTGGCAGCCGTACGATGCGCCTTTGTTGTCGGTGTTGTTCTTGTACAGCTGGATTGCCGGGCCGCCCGGCAAGGCACTGGCCCTGGCGGCCGCCTCGGCCATGACGCGCTCGCCCGCTTTATCCCACTTGACCGCATCCAGCGGGTTAGTGCACTCCGGTGCCGAATACTCCGGGTGCGCGTGGTCGACGTACAGCCGGGCCCCATTCGTCAGGATGACGTTTGCAAGGCCCAGGTCCTCGTCCGTGAGCTGAGACGCATCGGCGGTTTCCGCCGCCAGGTCGAAGCCCCTGGCGTCACGCAGCGGGTTCTCTTCCTCGAAGTCCCAGCGGGCCCGGCGGGCCCTGGCTGCGGTAGCAGCCTGGTAGGCATTCACCACCTGAGACGAGCTGACCATGGCGTTGACGCCCGGCTGGCCGGGCACGGAAATGCCGTACTCCGTCTCGATGCCCATCACCCGGCGCACGCTCATGTGTTAGAGCCTAATGCCGGGGCGGCAGATGTGCCGCGCCGCGCCCTGCCCGGGGGCGCGGCGCCCGTTCTTGCCGCTGTTGCCGGGAACCAGCCGTTTGC
>Ga0335075_10016171_pt1 | contig 11161 bp, 14 predicted proteins | sample Lox_Sample_24_FD_206723 | JGI IMG/M metagenome (GOLD analysis project Ga0335075, IMG submission 206723) | Soil microbial communities from Loxahatchee National Wildlife Refuge, Florida, United States - Lox_Sample_2.4 | ecosystem: Environmental > Terrestrial > Soil > Wetlands | place: USA... | reverse complement strand
TCCACCCATCCTATAGTGAGATGAGGCACGTCTGCATCGTCCTCTAGGCGGTCGTTGCAGCGTGGAACAGGCTGGACAGGCGCGTCGTACATCAGTACGGTTGTGGTGTTTGTGAAAACATACTGATTCGGCTTTATCCATGGGGTCCCTTCGAGCTCGTACTCTCTGATAACGGGAATATGGGGGTATCTGCGCAAAGTTAGCGGGTCCAGTCTCGTTCTTCGGATATGTACCTACACGCCAATCTTGGATTGAACATATTTTGCAAGCGCGTACAAGGAAAGGTTCTCAGCTGAACAAGAGTCAGCACTCGTCACGGGAGAAGATAGAGCGTGAGCTCTTGCTCACAGTTTCGCTGGATATAGTAACCAGTTGGGTGATCTCCCCTTATTGGGGTAAAACGAGCCAGGAGTTTGGCGTGCACCGGTCCATATGCTCTCTCCTCAAACGTCAGGAGTCTGCAATCCTCATCGCGGATTAGGTATGTAATAGTCATGTCATCCACGACCGGATTGGGACTTCCATGGAATGAATCAGCGACATTGTTAAGGTGCAATAGTTCATGAAACATGGTTTCAGCTGTACGCTGTCAGAGTAATAAAGAATCAATTTCTTGTGACATACCTCGATTCAAATAGTTGCCGAGGTCAAACTGGTCTGGGCCAGTCAGTCCACTACCATATGCAAGCGCATTGGTGAGACTTCTCTTGTCGTCAAAGAATGCCTGGCAGAAGTTGATCATTGGGTATCTGTTGTCGGTGGGATCTTTGTTGCGTGAATACGCGGTGAGCTTCGTACGAAGTTTTGGAGGCGGAGGGTTCTCTGGAGGATTGCAACGATCGCACCTCTTAAAGGGATCGTCGCAGCGGACTCGTATGTACCATTTGAACGGGCTGAAGAACGATCCAGGATAGACAGTTGCAGCATTCGCAAAAACAGCTTGGATTTGCTTCTGCTGTTTTTTGTTGAATGCGGCGGGACCTAGGTATTCCAGAGCAGCCGCACTGTTCCAGTCAATATTTTGGAAAACGCCATCCGTGTGGGACAAGGCTTTGAAATCGTCGTAGGCTTCTTTGATATTTCGTTTCCATTTGTTGGGGCATTCGCTATGCAAGATCGTCAGCTGAAATACTAGTAAACTGAGAGAAACCCTTGTACTCAAACCCATAGATCCATGTACCGAGAGCGTTGGTGGTATTCAAATCTGGATAGACATTCTTCGAATCTTGGGCAGAAAGTGGTGGGCTTTGAGCCAGGACGGTCGAACCGATCACAAATAGGACAAGAAGAAGAAGTTTCAGCATTTTGTGGACGCGAAATTGCCAGTTCTAGAGAAGAAAAGTGTTCTGCGGGCCTTTGGTAATTCGCAAAGATAAACAAATGCTGGGCCGGCTTTGAGTTTAAGAAGCCAAGGCCCTCAAATTCGTAGCTCCCGTGTTTAAGAAGTCAAAACCATGGCTCGTGCGTTTAGAAGCTGAGATTAAAGCAGTAGAATAGCGCTTCGTGCTACCTCAGTAGGCCTTAGAGCTTAGGAATTAGGGTTTCAAGACTCGAAGTTACAAGTAGGGTCGTCTCATGATGAACACGGATATAGGATAGAAAGGCGTACGCATAGTAACGCTTCGCTCCACCCAACGAGTAGATGCTGCTCATACTACTCTATCCTTACCGCGCGGATTCTTCTTCGGGGAGTCCTTGAGTAGCAGTCTCCACGCGCCGGTCGGTCACGCCAAAGTGCATCAGCCGAGGCCAGCGCGCAGTAGTGGATACAACCCCTTCCGGATTCGCAAATCGAGCGTCTGGAACCGGGGACGAGATGACTTAGACTTTCAATAGGCATCTGCCTTACATTTAGTGACGCGGAACCATCCTATTAGCCCACTGTGCCTTTGGATACTTGGATACCCCGATGATCTTGTCGCCTAGGGTATTACGATCTGGTGTAACAAGTCCATTTGCACTAGTGAAGAACCACTTACATTGGGAATATGGAAGGAAATTTTTACATCAGGGAGCAGACGATCTCTGATCGGTCCAGCGATGGCGCTATTTAAGCTAGAACTGGCATGGTGTGATCGCCGCGCAGGCCATACAGGCCGGCATAAGATCTCAGCTTGCACTAGAGGCATATCAAGCAAGCCTTTTCCGGGAGTGTTGGAAGTGCTGTTCTCGAGCGCTGTGTGTTGTGGCGTGGTCCTGGGGGACAGGGTGCGGGCTTGGCGCTTGGCACCATATTTAGTTGTCTTTCGACGATCTAGCCCTTTCTCCTTTCTTCATCCTTGGTATCTTCGTTAGAATAGCTGAATCGAATCATCTTTACGCTGTCGTAACACTGTAGCAACTCGATGGAAAGGTCGTCGCAGCTCTCTAGCAGGCCTGTTATGGAGACAAGAACCGAACGGCCAGTATCAACTAAACTTAAGGCTGCAGCCTTGGCGCACAGCCTTTAACTCTAAAAAGTTCTAGTCCCACGTGTTGAAGACGCCAAGTCTAGGAATTGCCCTTCGCCCGCACAATCAACTATTCATCACCACGTGCACATCCATGGCCCACTACTACTACGGACTACCGATTTTGACGGCCATTATCTTCTGTGTCATCCTGTAAGTCCCCAGAGACATCCCTGTCCAAGATTTCTCTAATCCTCACAAGAGCTGGAAATTTTGGCTTACGACTGGGACCACAAATGTTCCAAAATCCAGCACTCTCGTCCGACGAGATATATTGTGCACCTCAAACATACGATACCAACAAACGATACAGGCCTCTCAAAGGACATGTTGTCTATGGCTATCCTTCTACCGGTGGTGTTCTGATCAAAGGCGTCAGCGCTGTGGAGCTCCTACACTTGAATCTGGATAGGTTCAAAGAGGCAAACCGATCCCCAGACACTGCAGACGAGGATGAGTTTTGTAAGAGACTTCGAAATCTAGGCGCCGTATGGTGGCCTAGCGAAGGAGACAAAGTTGCGGCGTTTGGAGAAAGATATTTGTTGAAAGAAGAGATAATTGTTCAGACCGGCTGGCCGAGCTCGGGGAACGGCGTTTGGGTGCTCAAATACGATGCGAAGAAATGGAAAGAGAAGTTTGAGGCTATGTTGCTTCAGCTTGCATTAAATATGGATGAAAGATGTCAGATTATCAAGGAACTTGGCGGCAGCTTTTTTGAAGACCCGGGAGCATGTGAGGATCTGAGCTTCGATATACTAAGTAGCGCCGCCAAATAACCTACAATATGTAGCGATCAGTCACGTTGCGGTAGCAGTTCGCAAGCGTATCTACGTCTGCTAGGTAGGTGGCGAAAGAGGTGCCTTAGACAACAGAATCAACCTTGACGGTCACTTGCGGAAATGGTCACACCGATCTTGCGGAGTTGAAATAACAGCTTTTGGTGGGGAAGGATGTGACCGCCAAGAATGACCCTCCGGAGGCATCCCGATAAAATGATGACTTGATGGCCCCCGTTGCTGTATTGCGAAATCAAATACGCCACCAGGTGATGTTTGGGTTCAGTTCATGTTCGCAACCGGACTGTCCCCCAGTGGACTTGCCGGAGAGTAGTCAGTTGAACCCTAGAACTAGGACCGCGACCTCAAGCTTGATAATCAGTTTTCCATGAAGTTGGATGAATAGATTCTACAAAAATGGCAACGCAATTACCGGAGCTAGCAAATGTCGAGCGACTGAGTGAGAATGTGGTTCGAGTGATGGGCGGCAACCCGAGCAAGGTGGGCTGTCCAGCTTTGCGCACTCAATAATTCGTCCAATTTGGTTTGCTGCTGACTGACGAGAAAGAGTGATAGTTCACATTACAAGGTACGACATCGCAGTTCACGAGTCTCCCCTCGTGTGGACAAATAAAACATGCCTCTGACCGTTTCCAGGATCGAATACCTATCTTCTCGGACGCGGTCGTTCGCGGATCCTGCTAGACACTGGCCAGGGATACCCGGCGTGGAAGGATAATCTTTCGTCCGCTCTGACGGCGCAGTCGGCAACCGTGTCGACATGCCTCCTCTCCCATTGGCACCACGACCATATCGGTGGGCTCGCCGACTTCTTCGAGCTGTGTCCTGACGCCAAGGTATACAAGAACAGACCGAGTCTCGACCCGGACGGGATACTGAAAGGCGATGTAGCGAATATCGAGGATGGACAAACCTTCAGCATTGGCGAAGGGAAAGATCGCTTCACCATCAGAGCGCTGCATTGCCCCGGACACACTGAAGACCACATGGCGTTCGTCGTCACAGAGTCATCTGGGGAAGAAGAGGGCGCCATGTTCACGGGCGATAACGTCCTCGGACACGGCACAGCGGTCTTCGAAGATCTTGCCGTCTACCTCAACAGCCTACACCTGATGTCCGAAGCCATTGGCAAGGGTGCTCGGGCATATCCCGCGCATGGCGCCATTCTCGAAAATGGCAAGGCCACAATCGAAATGTATATCAAGCACAGGCAGCAGCGGGAAGATGAGGCGCTGAGAGTGCTGAGGACTGAGAGGGTTGATGGAGTGAGCAGCGAGAAGCCGGGGTTTGAGATTGTGGCAAGGGAGTGGGGAAGTATGGAAATGGTAAAGGTCATCTATAAGGATGTCCCAGAGAACTTGCATGAGCCCGCTGAAGGCGGCCTCTTGCAGTTGTTAAGAAAATTGGAAGGGGAGGGCAAGGTTGAGAAGGCCAACAACGGGAAATGGCGGCTCGGCAAGAAGGCTATGCTGTAAAGTGCAAATGTACCGGAGAAGGAGGGTCTGGTCCAAATAGCGGTGCTGTCGAAGGGCGACACAAGGGCGCGGATCAACGAGCGCTAGGTCAATTGGACGGGCTCGCTGTCGCTTGAGATTCTCCTGTCCTGTAAAAATGTCATTACTGAAGTGACATGGACTGCGCCTTGCTCTATTGGCTTAAGGGGTGCCGACGAAGAGGAAACTTTTAGATGTGGGTTATTCCGATTGATGCTAAAGACGAACTATAGACACTTGAACCCCGTATGAACGCACGCACGCACGCACGCTTCGCAATCCCTCATTTCTCAATCACCACTGCCCATACTTCTGCCTGTGATGCGTGAGCCTTAGTCATTGTGTTCAGCACGCTTTGCTCGTCTCGTTCTCCTTTCCCCTTTCCCCACTACGATTTATGGGCTTTAGCCATCGTGTTCAAGGCGCTACCATTTTTGAACCACTCAATCTGTCCTTCGTTGAAGGTGTGTGAAAGCCAGCAATCCCAGGCAGGTCCATCCTTGGGGTGGACTCTCATTAGTACTGGTTTGCCAACGGCAAGTTGAGTGCAGAAGAGATCGATCTTGTCGTCTGGGTTGATCTTGTCGTAGTCTGCCGGATCCCTAAAGGTAAGAGGAAGCATACCTTGCTTCTTTAGGTTCGTTTCGTGAATTCGAGCAAAACTCCGTGTGATGATTGCGAGGCCACCCAAATGTCTCGGTTCGAGTGCAGCATGCTCTCGAGATGAACCTTCTCCGTAGTTCCAGTCGCCAATGACAACCCACTTGATGCCTGCTTTCTTGTACTGTCTCGCGGTGGCTGGAACGGCGTCCTCCTTGCCCGTCATGAAATTGACGACCTTGTTGGCCTCGCCATTTGCGGCATTGATGGCCCCGATCAACATATTGTTGGAAATGTTATCGAGATGTCCACGATACTTGAGCCATGGACCAGCCATCGAAATGTGATCTGTCGTTGTCTTTCCTTTGGTCTTGATCAAGATAGGAATGTCCAGCGCATCTTTGCCGTCCCACGGCTCAAAAGGCTGAAGGATCTGGAGACGGTCACTCGTAGGTGAGACTGCAACGTCTACCTCAGATCGCACTTCCGGTGGTGCTTGGTAAGTATCGCGTCCAGGATCATAGCCATTGGCGGGAAGTCCATCGCCATGAGGAGGAGACAGCATGAATTCATTGCCGTCCTTATCCTTCAACTTATCCGTTAGCGGGTTGAAGTTCAGTGTTCCCGCCAAAGTCAAGGCAACAACGAGATCCGGAGATGTGACAAAGGAGTGCGTTGCTGGGTTTGCGTCGTTTCGTCCGGTGAAATTTCGGTTGTACGAGGAGAGAATGGAGTTTGCTTCGCCCTTCTTGACATCCTTACGGTCCCACTGGCCAATGCAAGGACCACAAGCATTTGCAAGGATGATGCCTCCGAACTCTTCAAGGGTTTTGAGTTGACCATCTCTCTCAATTGTGGCTCGAATCTGCTCAGAACCAGGGGTGACAGTGAACATGGACTTCGCTTTAAGACCGTGATTCATGGCGTCTGTGGCGATGGAAGCTGCACGGGACATATCCTCGTAGGAGGAGTTTGTGCATGAACCGATGAGGCCGACTTTGAGCTCCTCAGGCCATTTATTGGCGTGAACGGCCTCCTTGAATTTCGAGATTGGAGTAGCTAGATCGGGTGTGAAGGGACCGTTGATGTGAGGTTCAAGCTCAGAAAGGTTGATCTCGATCATTTGGTCATACTCTGCGCCTTCGTCCTCTTTCAATTCGTTCGCGTATAGTCTGGCGAAGTCCCCAATATATCCACGCTTCGTTGCCTTGAGGTAGTCGTACATGCGGTCGTTGAATGGGAAGATGGAAGTGGTTGCTCCGATTTCAGCACCCATGTTGCAGATGGTGCCCATGCCAGTGCAGGACAAAGAATTAGTACCTGGTCCGTGATATTCGACAATGGCACCTGTGCCACCCTTCACGGTTAAAATTCCGGCGACTTTGAGGATGATGTCTTTGGGAGCAGTCCATCCCGACAATTCACCAGTGAGCTTGACACCGATAACCTTAGGAGCTTTCAATTCCCAAGGCAGGCCAGCCATGACGTCCACAGCGTCCGCACCTCCAACACCAATTGCAGCCATACCTAGTCCACCAGCATTGGGAGTGTGAGAATCAGTTCCAATCATCAAGCCACCTGGGAAAGCGTAATTCTCAAGCACGATCTGATGAATGATGCCAGATCCAGGTCTCCAGAAGCCGATATTGTATTTGGCGCATGAGGTAGACAAGAAGTCGTACACTTCCTTATTGATCGATTTGGCACGCTCTAGATCTTTGTCACCACCGACTTGAGCTTCAATCAAGTGATCGCAGTGCACAGTCGTGGGAGTGGCAACTGAGGGCATGCCTGCGGACATGAATTGAAGGATGGCCATCTGTGCAGTAGCATCCTGGCAAGCAACTCGATCTGGCCGTAGCTTGAGGTATGACACGCCCCGTTCGATGTCTTGATTATGAGGATCGTCGAGATGCGAGTACAGAATTTTCTCGGCGTAGGTGAGGGGCTTGTTGAGGCGGCTGCGTACGACTGAAAGGTTCTCTGACATCTTCTTGTAGTTGATGTAGTTGCCTTTCTCCCAGTTATTCATTTCAACCTTCTTGTCGAGAGGAGAATCGCTGACTGTGGCATAAGCCCGTGTCCGAGGAAGCTAGATAGGTATGAGCAAGTACACTAGGTGGAGCGGGGAAAGTTCCATCGTAGGTGATAAAGGCTTACGATTCGAGCTCTTGTGCCCTATGGGAGAACGCATCAGTATCGCCGTCAAGCAGATGGAGCATTATTACCAGGGGAAAGACAAGATCCGCCTTGATCTGGGGGCCAATGGAAAAGAATGGAGCTGGAAAGCAGAGCTTCCAGGCCACTTACCAGGGAGCACACCCGGCCCAAGGACCTGGTGGAAATCATGGTAGCTAAAATTGGGTAATCTCTGCACAAGTCAACAGATGCGATACAGCTACAGCTTACCAGTTCGGCAAGTAAAGGGTAGGAGGGGAGAGGGTGGTGTACGAAAGAGCTTGATGATGTTTCCCTCCGTTAGGTGGAGGTTTGTTATCAGCCGGCCGGTTAGTGCCCTTCTTCCGAGGATCTCCTTAGCGAACGGCACTGTTGTGATGCAATCTACAGCTGCAACTTGGACAATTCTGCTAATTGATTTTGTCACATTCTCATCCAGGGGCGCAAGCTGCCTTTATCTATCGTGATGCTCTAGAAATTTGCCATTTTGTGGTACGACCCGCTGTGAGAAACTGGTCTCCAGACTTTGTCTCCAGACCTGCAAAACCTGATCCAGCCAATGGCGAGCTCCCTTTTACCCACACCTCTAGGCCGATTACAGGCGCCAAGTGTGGGCCTGCGTCATTTTCAGCCTGTGGCGGGCTTAAGCTCTAATATCTTTTTGGCGTATAGTATGAAAAGAGAGGACCAGTCCAGCGGAGAGAACCAGTTCAGCACAGAGACGGGGTAATTCCTGGGAATCAAAAAGCTCTTAGGAACATCTGGTGTGTTCTCCGGAGCATCCGAGCTCTTTCTAGAAATAAGCGACCCAAAAGCTGGAACTAGTCTAGGAAGAAATGACTTTGCACCTGTAGCATTGTATAAAGGCCCCCTAATTACGAGGGTTAGATACAAATGTCGTCCTTATTGAGAGCCATATCACCAGTCCCTGCATTCAACGTGACATCTTCATTCCAGTCCTCAATAGCAATAACTTCGAGCTCACTTTCATGGAGATTAGCAAGAGCGTCAACCAACCCAGCTGTGCCAGGCAACTGCAACTTCTTTACCCTCTGCTGAAACCATGACTGACATTGATCCGAGACGAAAGTGGCCGAAGGGACGATCTAAATATGCACGGTCACGACGTAGGAAGAATCTGAATCGAGACGAAGCATAGCAGCAGAACAAAAGGAGAATCGAATTTGAGTCTTCTCAACCGCCAGGCATGGCAAAAATGAAGCGAAATATAATGTTTGGACATTTCGGTGTACGTTCTACCTCAACCTCCCGCTCCATCAACAGGCACCAAATCTAGTTCTCGGTCCCATTTAGCAGATGGAGTCTTTGCGAAGATGATGGTTTTGAAAAGTAGCTTTGCCGCGATCGCGCCGGTGGTTAGGATCTATATCCGAAACCTTGGATTTCAGCAATATTTGGCTTCTTTACTGACTGGACAGTTAACAATCAGTAATTACCGCCGTTGTCGAAGATGCATCGGAGCAAGCATACATAATTCGACCAATAAGCATCGTCCTCATTTTCCGCCGATGCGATCACCCGTACCCTAAAAAGCGGACCAAATGTAGAGTAGGTCGCCAGCGACTTGGAAAGCGAAGCACCTCGTCACGGTCATCAACAAGGCCAGAGCCAAGGTCAAGCGGTGGACGACAAAAGGCTTGCGGGCCGTTGAGCGAGTGACAGCAGACGCTTAGGGTGAAGGCTCTCTCCCCATTGCGCCTGTTGTACCTTTCCGTGGGGGCACGAGCGCTGAGGAGGGCTCGAGCGCAGGTGGAGCTCGCCGAGGCACGAGGGGCTGGGTAGGAAAGAAAGGGAAAATTTATGGTGCCAGGGCTGGTAGCACGCCGGGCTGGCAGAGACAGTAAGCGAATCACGGGCGCGCTAGACCAGATCGCGCAATTCACCCTTAACTGCAATTTTGCAAAACCCATGTGTTGTGAGCCCCATTGCTGTTAGCTTCAGCGCCACGTGCACTACGTTGGCCAAACGATCCTGCACAACCCATACCCCCCAATATCTAAGAGTTCTTCTGGTCATGGGAAGCATTAGGCGCAGCAAGACCAAGCGTCGGACCAGGTAGGCATTTCGACTACTTCTGAGCTGAGGAGAGGCTAATCGCAATCTCTCGCCAACAGGGACATTGACCAAGTCAAGGCAGACATTGCAATAAAAAAGCACCTCTCTCAATACCAATCAACGAAGGCAACAGAGGACCTTCCCGGCTTAGGCCAGTGGTACTGCATAGAATGCGCAAAATGGTTTGAAGCAGAGCGCAACCTCGTTGCGCATCGGAAGGGCAAAATCCATAAGAGAAGGTCGGAACTTCTGCCAGACTGCCATCGGTCCCCACGCATGCTGACCACACATATGCAGAGTCCGGGTTCTGAAGGACGAGGCACACTCCCAAAAAGCCGCTGAGGCAGCAGTCGGACTGACCACAGACAATGGGCGTGTACGGAAGGATGCCGGTGCAGGCGAGGCTATGAGCGACGACTGAGCCAGAAGATTTTCCGTGGACATCCTTAAGAATAGTCGATCTAGAGACTCTAGAGGCCTCGCTCTCTAGGGGGTTTTCAGCTGGGACTTGTCGTTCATTCCATCCTGGTGTGACGGCCTGCCCTCAGAACAACGAGGCGAGCGCTACTCGTTGACATCGCCTGGCTTCAGAATGCATCAACCATAATGGAGCATCGAATAAGCTACATTCGAGGCGAGATGGTCATGGAACGGCCGAAGCCGGAGCCGAAGCCGAGATAAGAGCCATTACCTTCTCATAGGTGTACCACTGAGAAAGATGAGCCATGTCGGGGGATGGAGCTTGGACGGACGACCTCACCTGAACCGCATTTACTATGAAAGCACGCGCACTGCAAATACCTAGGCCGCGGTAAAAGGCTCCGGCTCCTTCTGTTCTGAAAATCTCTCTGCCAATCTGCATTGCGCCTTTTCTGCGAGCTGAACTCTGGAGCAATGCGCTCGACTCGTTTCTTTGTGCAGCGCCAGCATCTTGAGCCTGTAAGCGAGTCTTGATGACATCTAGTGGATAGATAGAGGCCCAAGTTATTACGCCGGCAATTCCTCCGCTCACAAGCGTATCCATAGCTGACGCATTTAAGAAAGGGTCATGCTGTCTTGACAACAGTAGCCGTTTTGTTAGCTCATATGACCAGAAGTAGAATCCATAGCCTATAGAGTCTCGTAGGCTAGTCACAACGCCTCCGAAGTAGAGCCCCTTCAGCCCATCATTCTTCAAGATAATCTTCGCAACGGAAAGGGAGGAAGTTTGACCTCCAACACAAAGCTGTGCACGGCATTTGATTAGTTCTGATGGCGCCGAAACTACCCAGCTTGCCAAACCACCCAAAGCACCAGCAAGCCAAATCTTCGAGAGGTCGACACCTGCGAGTTTGGTCGGATCGAAGATAGACGGTTCTAGCAGCTTCAAGGAACGATTGTACGTAACATAGAGTAGGGCGTTGAGTGCTCCGTATCCTAATATCGGAGCTGCCGCACCTGCAAACCAATAAGACGTCAGACGTCGTTATGAATGTGTACATAGATCAAGCGTGCCTCTTAAGAGTGTGGTCGGATTGCTGGCAACGACTGGGCCTGACGGCAAACCACTCCCACTTTGACCTGCTTG
>Ga0335075_10016170_pt1 | contig 11161 bp, 5 predicted proteins | sample Lox_Sample_24_FD_206723 | JGI IMG/M metagenome (GOLD analysis project Ga0335075, IMG submission 206723) | Soil microbial communities from Loxahatchee National Wildlife Refuge, Florida, United States - Lox_Sample_2.4 | ecosystem: Environmental > Terrestrial > Soil > Wetlands | place: USA: Florida... | reverse complement strand
GAGCACGCCTGGCTGAAGGACATCGGCCGGGCCGAGTACCGGTCGGTCTCCGACGCCGAGGCGATGGAGGGGTTCGCGGCGCTGTGCAAGACCGAGGGGATCATCCCCGCGCTCGAGTCGTCGCACGCGGTGGCGGGCGCGATGGCGCTCGGCCGCGAGCTCGGCCCGGACGCGCTGATCCTGGTTAACCTGTCTGGTCGCGGCGACAAGGACGTGGCCACCGCGTCCGCCTACTTCGGCGTGTGAGGTCCACCATCATGAGCACCGTGAGCATCGCATTCGAGAAGGCGCGGGCCGAGGACCGGGCCGCGCTGGTCGGCTACCTGCCGGCCGGCTTCCCCGACAAGCAGACCGCGATCAGGGCCGCCCTGGCGATGTGCGAGGCGGGGGCCGACGTGATCGAGGTCGGGCTGCCCTACTCCGACCCGCTGATGGACGGCCCGGTGATCGCGGACGCGGTCTACCACGCGCTCAAGGGCGGCACGCGGATCGCCGACGTGCTCGACACGGTCTCCGCGATCGCCGACGCGGGCACCGCCGCGCTGGTCATGACCTACTGGAACCCGGTCGACCGGTACGGGGCGGACGCGTTCGCGCGCGACCTCGCCCGCGCGGGCGGGGCCGGGCTGATCACCCCCGACCTGACCCCGGAGGAGGCCGGCCCGTGGCTGGCCGCGTCCGACGCGCACGGCCTTGACCGGGTGTTCCTGGTCGCGCCGTCCTCCCCGCAGGCGCGGATCGAGGAGATCACCAGGCTCTGCCGCGGCTTCGTCTACGCGGTCAGCCTGATGGGCATCACCGGCACCAAGCAGGCGGTCAGCTCGGTCGCGGGCGGCACCGTGGCCAGGATCAGGGAGCACACCGAGCTTCCGGTCGCGGTCGGCCTCGGCGTCAACACCGCCGCCCAGGCGGCCGAGGTGGCCGCCTTCGCCGACGGCGTGATCGTCGGCTCCGCCTTCGTCCGCCGCCTCGCCCAGGCCGCCGACCCCGACGAGGCCATCGCCGCCGTCCGCGCCCTAACCGCCGACCTAGCCGACGGCGTCCGCCGCACCCGCTAGCCCGTCCACCCCGCATGGTTGTGACAGCGAGCCGGTCACAGCCGTATCGGCGTCACAACCATCCGGATTGGCGTCTGGATAACAGCAAGAAGCGCAGAGCGCCTGCCCAGCGGCGGTCGCGCAGTCGCTCCTCGCCAGGTACTCCGCCGGTGCGCGTCGGCCGACATCGTCGACACCCGCACCACGCGCACCACGCGCAACGAGGCGGCGCTGCCGCGAGGCCAACGCGGACCAAAACGGTCATATAGCGCCCACTCCGCGACACAATGAGGCCCGAAACGCCGCGACGAGGCCCCTAACGAACCACGATCATGGTCCCCGTCCGCGGACCCGTCTCCCACTGCCAGATAACAGCAAGAAGCGCGCGGAGCGCGCCAACCCCCGCGGGCCGATGCGCCGCGGCGAGCCAAAGCGCGCGCTTCGGCCGGCAGGCTGAGGAGCGAGGGGGCAGGCAGGAGCTTCGAGCGCGCGGCGGCGAGCCGCGAAAACACAGTATTGTCGCGGTATGTCGCTGGCGGACATTCCTAGCCCGGCGCGCGATCTCTGGCATCTGGGACCGGTTCCGCTGCGGGCGCAGCAGATAGCGATCGTGGCCGGCATCGTGGTCGCGATCGCCATCGCCGACCGGCGGTACCGGAACGCGGGCGGCCCGAAGGGCGTGATCGTCGACGTCGCCGCGTGGGCCGTCCCGGCCGGGCTGATCCTGGCCGCCGTGGGCGAGGTGGCGGCGAGGGCGCACGGGGTGCCGTGGCCCGCCACCAGGACGGCCGACTCGATTCTGGGCTTCCCCGGCGCGGTCGCGCTTGGCGCCGTCGCCGCCTGGTACGCCTGCAGAAAGGTCCGCCGCCCGGACCGGATCGCGTTCAAGCCAGTGCTCTCCGCGGTCGCGCCGGCGATCGCGTTCGGCTACGCCGTCGCCCAGCTCGGCGACTGGTTCGCGCAGCAGGGGTTCGGCCGCCCGTCGTCGCTGCCGTGGGCGGTCGCGATCTCGCCCGCGCACCGCCCGATCAGCTATGAGAATTTCGCCACGTTTACACCCATATTCTTCTACCAGGCGCTATGGGATGTAACAGCGGGTATTGCCGTGATCGTCATCGCCCGGCGGCTGAGCCTGACCGGCGACCGCGTCTTCGCGCTCGGCGCGATCGCTTACGCAGCCGGCGGTTTCGCTCTATTTTGGCTGGGTATCGGTCATCTACCGATCATCCTGGGGCTGCGAGCCGGCGAACTAGGGGACGCCGTGGTCCTCGCCGGGGCAGTCGCCTACCTGGTCCGCACCCACCGCACGCGCACCAGAACCATTCAGAGTCCTCACAAGCCCACTCTGGAACGGGATACCCCCGTCATGTAATCTCTACGTAACTTACGCGTAGCAGGGCCAATGTCGTCCCCACAGCAGCAAGAGCATTCAGTGGAGATATGACGACAGGAGTTTTGATGGTGCCTGCCGCGTCGGACGGACTTTACGACAGCCGTTTCGAGCATGACGCCTGCGGCGTCGGTTTCGTCGCCGACCTGGCCGCCAGGGGCGGCCATGACGTCGTAGCGAATGCACTGCGGGTGCTGTGCAATCTTGAGCATCGGGGAGCGGCGGGCGCCGACCCGGACACCGGCGACGGGGCCGGCATCCTCACCCAGCTACCGGACGCGTTCTTCCGCGAAGTCACCGGGTTCAGCCTCCCCGAGGCCGGCGGCTACGCCGCCGGCCTCGTGTTCCTGCCGACCGACGACGGCCAGCGGGCGCGCGACTGCGCTCGGATCGCCGAGCTGGCCGACGACGAGGGGCTGACGATCCTCGGCTGGCGCGAGGTTCCGTTCGACGAGACCGCCTGCGGGCCTGGCGCCCGCGAGGTGCTGCCGCACCTGGCCCAGCTGTTCGTCGCCGGGGAGGCGGGCGAGACCGGCCTGGCCCTCGACCGGCTGGCGTTCTGCCTCCGCAAGCGGGCCGAGCACGAGCTCGGCGTGTACTTCGCGTCGCTGTCGGCCCGGACGATCGTGTACAAGGGGATGCTGTCGGCGCCGCAGGTCGGCCCGTTCTTCCCCGACCTGACCGACGAGCGGTACGCGTCCGACGTCGCCCTCGTCCACTCGCGCTTCTCGACCAACACGTTCCCGTCCTGGCCGCGGTCGCACCCGTACCGGTACATCGCGCACAACGGCGAGATCAACACCGTGCAGGGCAACCGGAACTGGATGCGGGCCCGCGAGGCGATGCTTGACTCGCCGCTGATCCCGGACTCGAAGTCCGGCCAGGGCATCGAGCGGCTGTTCCCGATCATCGACCCGGAAGGCTCCGACTCCGGCTCGTTCGACGAGTGCCTGGAGCTGCTGCACCTGGGCGGCCGGTCGCTGCCGCACGCGCTGCTGATGATGATCCCGGAGCCGTGGGAGAACCACGACGAGATGGACCTCAGCCGCCGCGCGTTCTACCAGTTCCACTCGACGCTGATGGAGCCGTGGGACGGCCCGGCGCTGATCGCGTTCACCGACGGCGCGGTGGTCGGCGCGGTGCTCGACCGCAACGGGCTGCGGCCGGGCCGGTACTGGGTAACCAGCGACGGCCTGGTCGTGCTGGCGAGCGAGGTCGGCGTGCTTGACATCGAGCCCGCCCGGGTGGTGCGCCGCGGACGGCTGCAGCCCGGCCGGATCTTCCTGGTCGACACCGCCCAGGGCCGGCTGATCGAGGACGAAGAGGTCAAGACCGCCCTCGCCGCCGACCACCCGTACGCCGACTGGCTGCACGCCGGGCTCGTCCACCTCGACGACCTGCCCGACCGCGAGCGGGTGGTGCCGTCCGCGTTCGACCTGCTGACCCGGCAGCGCGCCTACGGCTACACCGAAGAGGAACTGCGCCTGATCCTGTCGCCGATGGCGCGGACCGGGGTCGAGCCGCTCGGGTCGATGGGCACCGACACCCCGGTGGCGGTGCTGTCGGACAAGCCGCGGCTGGTCTTCGACTACTTCACCCAGCTGTTCGCCCAGGTCACCAACCCGCCGCTCGACGCGATCAGGGAAGAGCTTGTCACCTCGCTGTCGACCACGACCGGCCCCGAGCAGAACCTGCTCGAGCCGAGCCCGGCCTCCTGCCGGCAGATCGTGCTGCCGTACCCGGTGATCGGCGAGCAGGACCTGGCCAAGCTGGTGCACATCAACGACGAGGGGAACCTGCCCGGTTTCGCCGGCCACGTCATCGACGGCCGGTTCGACCCCGGCGGGGGCGGCGACGGGCTGCAACGCCGGCTGGCCGAGATCTGCGCCGAGGTCAGCGCCGCGATCGAGGCAGGCGCGCGCCTCATCGTCTTGTCCGACCGGGACAGCCTCGGGACCGGCCTGGTGCCGATCCCCTCGCTGCTGCTCACCGGCGCGGTCCACCATCACCTGATCCGGGAGAAGACCAGGACCAGGGTCGGCCTGATCATCGAGTCGGGCGACGCCCGCGAGTGCCACCACGTCGCGCTGCTGGCCGGCTACGGCGGCGCCGCCGTCTGCCCCTACCTCGCGATCGAGACCGTCCGCGAGCTCGCCGCCTCGGGCGAGCTCGGCCCGGTCACGCCGGACAAGGCCGAGGCCAACCTGATCAAGGCGCTCGGCAAGGGCGTGCTCAAGATCATGTCCAAGATGGGCGTGTCCACCATCGCCTCCTACACCGGCGCGCAGATCTTCGAGGCGATCGGCCTCGGCGACGAGGTCATCGCCACCTGCTTCAAGGGCACGTCATCGCGGCTCGGCGGGGTCGGGTTCGACGTGCTCGCGCAGGAGGCGGCGCGGCGCGCCGCCGTCGGCCGCGGCGGCCCCGGCCTCGCCCACCGGCAGCTCGAGACCGGCGGCGAGTACCAGTGGCGGCGCGAGGGCGAGCCGCACCTGTTCAACCCGCAGACGGTGTTCAAGCTGCAGCACGCGACCCGCAGCCGCCGCTACGAGATCTTCAAGGAGTACACCGCGCTGGTCGACGACCAGGCGGAGAAGCTCGCCACCCTGCGCGGCCTGCTCCGGATCAAGGGAGTCGACGAGCGCGGGCAGGAACCAGGGACCGTTCGACCCATTGATCTGAATGAAGTCGAGTCGGTGGCTGACATCGTCAAGCGGTTCGCGACCGGGGCGATGTCCTACGGCTCGATCTCGGCCGAGGCCCACGAGACGCTCGCGATCGCGATGAACCGGCTCGGGGCGCGATCGAACACCGGCGAGGGCGGCGAGGACGCCGACCGGTTCAGCCCCGACCCCAACGGCGACCTCCGCCGCAGCGCGGTCAAGCAGGTGGCGAGCGGCCGCTTCGGCGTGACCAGCGAGTACCTCGTGAACGCGGACGACCTGCAGATCAAGATGGCGCAGGGGGCCAAGCCGGGGGAGGGCGGCCAGCTCCCCGGGCACAAGGTGTACCCGTGGATCGCCAGCACCAGGCACTCCACCCCCGGGGTCGGGCTGATCTCCCCCCCGCCGCACCACGACATCTACTCGATCGAGGACCTCGCCCAGCTCATCCACGACCTCAAGAACGCCAACCCGGCCGCCCGGGTGCACGTCAAGCTGGTGGCCGAGGTCGGCGTGGGCACGGTCGCGGCCGGAGTGTCGAAGGCGCACGCGGACGTCGTGCTGATCTCCGGGCACGACGGCGGCACCGGCGCCGCCCCGCTGACGTCGCTCAAGCACACCGGCGCGCCGTGGGAGCTCGGCCTGGCCGAGACCCAGCAGACGCTGCTGCGCAACCGGCTCCGCGACCGGATCACGGTCCAGGTCGACGGGCAGCTCAAGACCGGCCGCGACGTGATCATCGCGGCGCTGCTCGGCGCGGAGGAGTTCGGGTTCGCGTCGGCCCCGCTCGTGGTCTCGGGCTGCATCATGATGCGCGTCTGCCACCTCGACACCTGCCCGGTCGGGGTCGCGACCCAGAACCCGGAGCTGCGCAAGCGGTTCTCGGGCAAGCCCGAGTTCGTCGTCACGTTCTTCGAGTACATCGCGGAAGAGGTCCGCGAGTACCTGGCCGCGCTCGGCCTGCGCTCGATCGAAGAAGCGGTCGGCCGGGTCGACCTGCTCGACACCGCCCGCGCGGTCGAGCACTGGAAGGCGGCCGGGCTCGACCTCGCGCCGGTGCTGCACGCGCCCGAGCACGACGGCCCGTCCCACCAGACGATCACCCAGGACCACGGCCTCGACCGCGCGCTCGACAACACGCTCATCCAGCTCGCCGAGGGCGCGCTCGAGGAGGGCCTCCCGGTCCGCCTCGAGCTGCCGATCCGCAACGTCAACCGCACCGTCGGCACCATGCTCGGCTACGAGGTGACCAGGCGCTGGGGCGGCGAGGGGCTGCCGCCGGACACGATCGCGGTCGCGTTCTCGGGGTCGGCCGGGCAGTCGTTCGGCGCGTTCCTGCCCCGCGGCATCACGCTCCGGCTGACCGGCGACGCCAACGACTACCTGGGCAAGGGGCTGTCCGGCGGCCGGGTGATCGTGGCGCCCGCGGCCGACTCCCCGTTCGAGGCGGAGACCCAGGTCGTCGCGGGCAACGTGATCGGCTACGGCGCCACCGGCGGCGAGATCTTCCTGCGCGGGAAGGTCGGCGAGCGGTTCTGCGTCCGCAACTCGGGCGCGCTCGCGGTCGCCGAGGGCGTCGGCGATCACGGCTGCGAGTACATGACCGGCGGCCGGGTGGTGGTGCTCGGGCGCACCGGGCGGAACTTCGCGGCCGGGATGTCCGGCGGCGTCGCCTACGTGCTCGACCTCAACCCGATCAGGCTCAACCGGGAGATGGTCGACGTCGACCGTCTCGACGACGCCGACGCCGAGTTCCTGCGCGAGGTCCTGGCCCGGCATCAGGCCGAGACCGGCTCGACCGTGGCGGCGGCGCTGCTGGCCTCGTTCGACGCCGCCCTCGGCCGGTTCGCCAAGGTCATGCCCAAGGACTACAAGCGGGTGCTGGCGGCGGCGTCGGCCGCCGAGCGCGAGGGCCGCGACGTCAACGAGGCCGTCATGGCCGCGGCTCATGGCTAGGGGTCAAGGGGGATGCAATCCCCGTTGCGGGGGGTCACCGGGGGGCGGAGCCCCCGGGGGCGACACAGTAAAGGGAGACAACGACAATGGGTGACCCCAAGGGCTTCCTGACCACCGCCCGCGAGACGCCGCGGCGACGCCCGGTCGACGTCCGGCTGACCGACTGGCGCGAGGTGTACGAGCCGTTCGCGTCCGAGCGGGCCGAACGGCAGGCGGCGCGGTGCATGGACTGCGGCATCCCGTTCTGCCACCAGGGCTGCCCGCTCGGCAACCTGATCCCCGAGTGGAACGACCTCGTCTACCGGTCGGACTGGACCGCGGCGGCCGACCGGCTGCACGCGACCAACAACTTCCCCGAGTTCACCGGCCGCCTGTGCCCGGCCCCGTGCGAGTCGGCCTGCGTGCTCGGCATCAACGCCGAGCCGGTCACGATCAAGCAGGTCGAGGTCGAGATCATCGACCGGGCGTGGGCCGACGGCGGGGTGCTGCCGCTGCCGCCGGAGGCGCTGACCGGGCATTCCGTCGCCGTGGTGGGCTCCGGCCCGGCCGGCCTGGCGGCGGCCCAGCAGCTCACCCGGGCCGGGCACGCGGTCACGGTGTTCGAGGCCGACGACAAGCCCGGCGGCCTGCTCAGGTACGGCATCCCCGAGTTCAAGATGGAGAAGAGCCACCTCGACCGGCGGCTCGACCAGATGACGGCCGAGGGCACCCGCTTCGAGTGCGGCACCCCGGTCACGTCGGCCGCCCAGCTCGAGGGGTTCGACGCGGTCGTGCTGGCGGGCGGCGCCCGGGTCGCGCGCGATCTGCCGACCCCCGGCCGCGAGCTGTCCGGCATCCACCAGGCGATGGAGTACCTGCCGCTCGCCAACCGGCTCGGGCCCGACTCGCCCATCAGCGCGGCGGGCAGGCACGTGGTGATCCTCGGCGGCGGCGACACCGGGGCGGACTGCCTCGGCACCGCGCTGCGGCAGGGGGCGCTGTCGGTGACCCAGCTCGAGATCATGCCCAAGCCGCCCAAGGCGCGGGCGCCGCACCAGCCGTGGCCCACCTACCCGATGATCTACCGGGTGGCGTCGGCCCACGAGGAAGGCGGCGAGCGGGTCTACGCGGTCTCGACCGAGGAGTTCGCGGGCGACGCCGACGGCCGGGTCCGGGCGCTGATCCTGACCGAGGTCGTGCTCGAGGCGGGCCGGTTCACCGCCGTCGAGGGCACCCGCCGGGAGATCCCGTGCGAGCTCGTCCTGCTGGCGATGGGGTTCACCGGGGCCGAGCAGCCGGGGGTGCTGGCCGACCTCGGGGTCGAGTTCGACCAGCGCGGCAACGTCGCCCGCGACGCCGGGTACCAGACGTCGGTCCCGGGCGTGTTCGTGGCGGGCGACATGGGCCGCGGCCAGTCGCTGATCGTGTGGGCGATCGCCGAGGGCCGCAGCGCCGCCGCCGCCGTCGACCAGTACCTCGGCCAGGACAGCCGGCCGCGGCTGCCGGTCGCGATCCCCCCGACGGCGCGACCGCTGGTCTGAGTCCCCGCCGACCAAGGTCAAAGTCCACATCCTCATATCGAACGGTCCCGGGCGCTCCTAGTCCGGGGCCGTTCCACATCATCGTCTTGCGCAGCAAGACATCGGGGGGTACCGGGGGTCGACATGATGGGTGTTGACTTTGACGTGGGCTGGGTTCGCCGCGGTCGCGCATAGGCGGACGGGGCGCGTCGGATTGGTGAACCTTCTGTGACCCCGATCACCCACCTCCGGCGATCGGTTAGGGTGGTATAGACCACTGGAAGGGGATCAGCGATGAGCCGCCGGGCAAAGATTGTCTGCACACTTGGGCCTGCCACATCGAGCCAAGAGCAGCTGACCGCGCTGATCAGCGCGGGCATGGACGTGGCCAGGCTCAACATGAGCCACGGCAGCCAGGCCGACCACCTGACGTCGTACCAGCGGGTGCGGGCCGGGAGCGAGATCACCGGGCGCGCGGTCGGCATCCTGGCCGACCTGCAGGGGCCCAAGATCCGCCTCGGCGACTTCCCCGACGGGCCGTTCAGGCTCGCGGCGGGCGACGAGTTCACGATCACGACCGAGGACGTTCCCGGCGACCGGAACCTCGGCTCGACCACTTATCAGGGGCTGGCCGACGACGTTCGGATCGGCGACCGCATCCTCATCGACGACGGCAACGTCCAGCTCGAGGTCGTCGGCGTGACCGGCGACCGGGTGCGGACCCGCACCATCGTCGGCGGCAAGATCTCCAACCACAAGGGCATCAACCTGCCCGGGGTGAAGGTCAGCACGCCCGCCTTGACCGAGAAGGACGAGGCCGACCTGCGCTGGGCGCTGGCGACCGGGGTCGACATGGTCGCGATGTCGTTCGTCCGCAGCCCGGACGACGCCCAGCTCGCGCGGAAGATCATGAACGACTCCGGCCGGTCCGGGGTCCCGCTGATCGCCAAGATCGAGAAGCCCGAGGCAGTCGAGTTCCTGGCCGACATCGTGGACGCGTTCGACGGCATCATGGTCGCCCGCGGCGACCTCGGCGTCGAGCTGCCGCTCGAGCAGGTCCCGACCGTGCAGACGCTGGCGATCAAGCTCGCCCGGGAGCGGGCCCGGCCGGTCATCGTCGCCACCCAGATGCTCGAGTCGATGATCAACGCCCCCCGGCCGACCCGGGCCGAGGTGTCCGACGTCGCGGGCGCGGTCTCGGCCGGGGCCGACGCGGTGATGCTCTCGGCCGAGACCAGCGTCGGCAGCTACCCGATCGAGACCGTCGCCACCATGAGCCGGATCATCGTCGAGGCGGAGACGTCGCTGCGGGCCGAGCACCACCTGTCCCGGATGCCGACCACCACCGGCGGCGCGATCGCCCGGGCGGCGGCCGAGGTCGGCGCGATCGTCGGGGCCAAGGCCCTGGTCGCGTTCACGCTGACCGGCGAGACCGCCCGGCGGCTGGCCCGGTACCGGTCGCCGATCCCGCTGATGGCGTTCTCGACCGAGCCCGCGACCCGCAGCCAGCTGGCGCTGACCTGGGGTGTCGAGACGTTCATCTCGCCGACCGTGCACCACACCGACGAGATGGTCCACGCGGTCGACTCGGCCCTGGTCAACCTCGGCCGGTGCGCGATCGGCGACAAGATCGTGATCGTGGCGGGCTCCCCTCCCGGCAGCCCGGGCAAGACCAACGCCCTGCGGGTGCACCGCATCGGCGATGCGATCAACCTGCCTTATCCCTGATCGGAGCGGGGGTTTCCCCCTGGTTTTTGCCTGTCAGCAGAAAAAGCCTTTGCAATAGGCAAAAAATGGCGTCCCGACCCGCCTGGACATAGGCTAATGTCCTGGCGAGCGGGATACGCCGCCGGCGGACAGGAGCGGGGATATGAGCACGTCGCGAGATGATTCGCCCGGCGCGGCGAGGCAGTGCCCGGCGTGTTCGGCTGACTCCGGAGAGCCCGTGCTGGCCGGGCCCGACGGCCGCTGCTCCTCGTGCGGGACGCCGCTGGTGATCAACGCCGACCACGTGGAGAAGGACCTCGGCCAGGTGGTCGGGGTCAGCGACCGCGGCCTGCGCCACCACCGGAACGAGGACGCGTTCCACATCGCGGTCGTGCCGACCGATTCCGGGCCGGTGGCGGTCTCGATCGTGTCGGACGGCGTCTCCTCGGCCCCGCGCCCGGACGAGGCGTCGCTCACCGCGGTCAGGACCGGCATGAAGCTGCTGGCCGAGGGCGTGCAGCGCGGCGACGACCCGACGTCGGCGTCGCTCGCCGCGGTCAGCGCGGCCGCGCGGGCGCTGACCGAGCTGGTCGGGGGGGACGGCGCCCCGGCCGCCACCTACGTGTCGGCCGTCGTCAGCCACGACCTGATCACGATCTGCTGGCTCGGCGACAGCCGCGCCTACTGGCTCGCGGCCGAGGGGCTGACCCACGCCGGCCCGAACGACACGATCGACATCACCGGCGGGTCCCGGCGGATCACCCGCGACGACTCGCTGGCCGAGGAGATGGTCGCGGCCGGCCTGGCGTCGATGGAAGACGCGATGGCGTCGCCGCAAGCGCACGTGATCACCCGCTGGCTCGGGGCCGACCTGCCCGACCCGGCCGCGCACGTCGAGCAGTTCGCCCC
>Ga0335075_10016169_pt1 | contig 11161 bp, 10 predicted proteins | sample Lox_Sample_24_FD_206723 | JGI IMG/M metagenome (GOLD analysis project Ga0335075, IMG submission 206723) | Soil microbial communities from Loxahatchee National Wildlife Refuge, Florida, United States - Lox_Sample_2.4 | ecosystem: Environmental > Terrestrial > Soil > Wetlands | place: USA... | reverse complement strand
TCGCGACCGTCGACATGGGACGCATCGAGGGCGGCCAGGCCCAAGAGCGCTGGGGCGGTCTGGACATGTACGCGCTGCTGACCCAGCTCGGCGTGATCCCCGCACCCCAGCCGGGCTGACCACCCACCGCCCCGGCAGCCGCACGGCAGGCAGCCGCCGACGCCCAGGTGCCCGGCCGGCAAACCGCCGGCCGGCGGCAGCCACGAGGACAGCAACGGCGGAACTGGCAGGCCCACAATCACGCTCAGCGACTGCGGCCGGTCCGCGGCTGCGCGCACACTGCCGCCGTTATCTCAAGCCCGAATCGGGGTGTCTTCGCTGTAACCGCCGCGGGTCCTGGGCTTCGGCGAGGACACGTTATCTGCAGGGGGTCGTTGCTGTAGCTGCTGTGAGGGCCGCGGTTGGCTCAGGGTGCTGCCCATCCTTCGGCGTGCTCGACGGCTTGGGCTGAGAGCGTCTCGAGTTCGCTGATCAGCTCGCGCAGGCGCTTGGTGTTGTCGAACAGGGGACGGTACCGCTCGAGCTGGGCGGGGCTGAGCGTGCGGGTGATGGTCCTGGTTCCGGCCTTGCGGATCCATGACGGGTAGGGGCCGTGCAGGTAGCTGGGGTCGGTGTGGCACCGGCATCGGGGAGAGCCGCAGCGGGTGGTGCGCTCGACCAGGCTGCCGGGCAGGCACAGGCCGAGCCCGGCGATCTCGTCGGCGATCTGGCGCTGGCGGAGTTCGGTGCTGGCTGGCGTTGAGGGCATGAGTTGTTGGTATCGCATCTTTGCCCGCTCATCGGCGAGGCTCCGCCGCCTGCGGCCTTGAAGGCTTTACCTTCAAGGCAGTAAGGCCCGGCCAGGCTGGCCGGATGGGAGGAGGGGGCCGTGCTCGTCCAGCGGGTGGTGATGCCGGTCAGCGGCCGGGAATCCTGGACGCTGCTCGGGGATGACGGCGAGGTGGTAGAGCCTGCCGAGCGGTACCTGGCTTGCCTGGCGGCGATCGAGCGCTCTCCCCACACGGTGCGGGCTTACGCGGTCAGCTTGAAGCTGTGGTTCGAGTTCCTCGGCCAGGCCTCGGTGGGCTGGGACGAGGCGGGCGTGGAGGACGTGGCCCGGTTCGTGGCCTGGCTGCGCGCCCCGGCGGGCAACGTGATCGTGCTGGCGGACGGGACCGCGGCGCGGGAACCGGCGACGGTGAACAGGTACCTGGCCGGGGTGTTCGGCTTCTATGACCACCATGCGCGCACCGGCCTGCAGGTTGCTGCCGAGCTGGTCTCGTGGCGGCGGATCAGCCGCGGCTCGTATAAGCCGTTCCTGCATCACGTGACCAAGGGCCGGCCGATCCCGGTGCGGCCGGTGAAGCTGCACGTTCCGCCACGCGCCCCGCGCACCTTGGAGGCTGAGCAGATCGTGGCGATCCTGGCGGCGTGTGAGCACCTGCGGGACCGTTTCCTGCTGTCGCTGCTGGCCGAGACCGGGATGCGGGTCGGGCAGGCGCTCGGGTTGCGGCATGCCGACTTCGTCTCGCGCAAGCGCGAGGTGCACATCGTTCCCCGGGCCGGCAACGCGAACGGGGCGCGGGCGAAGCTGCGCTCAGCCATGGTAGTGCCGGTCTCGGTGCCGCTGGTGCGCTTGTACTCGGAGTACATGCATGTCGAGTACGGCGGCATCGATTCGGATTACGTGTTCGTGAACCTGTTCGGCGGCCGGGTCGGCGCGGCGATGACCTACCCGGCGGTGCACCAGCTGATCGGCCGGATCGCTGCCCGGACCGGGATCGGGTTCACCGCCCACGTGCTCCGCCATAGCCACGCCACCGACATGGTCCGCCGGGGCGTGCCGATCGAGGTGGTCGCCCGGCTGCTCACCCACCGCTCGTCGACGACAACGAGCCAGGTCTATGTCCATCTCGGCGCAGCTGACATCCGCGAGGCGCTGACCAGGGCAGGAGTGTGGCGTGAGGAGGGGGCCCGGTGAACAGCCCGGCGGCAGCCCGTGCAGGCAGGCCACGGCTCGAGGTCGTCGCCGGGGAGGCGGCGGCCCTCGACGGCGAATGGGCCTCGGACCACTGGGAGGCCAGGCGCCTGGGCATCCCCGCCCGGCGCGGGCGTGCCACGGCGCGCTTTGACGGGATCAGCCAGCCGTGGCTGCGCGACCCGGTCAAGCGCTGGTCCCGGCTCCGCCTGGCCACCGGGTGCGCATTCACCACCATCGGCGCGGGGGCACTGGCGCTCACCCGGTTCTCCGGGTTCCTCGCCGCCTGCCACCCGGAGGCGGACCGTCCGGGCGCGATCACCCGGCCGGTCCTGGAGGACTACCTGTCCTGGCTGGTCACCCAGGGATACTCAGCCGCCACCCGGGCCCTGTCCCTGTCGATCATCCGGGTGTTCTTCGAGGCCTGCCACCGCCATGGCTGGCTCCCGGGCCTTGCCGCCAGCGCGACCATCTACGTCGAGGAACTCCCCTTCCACCACGACGAGATCGCCCGGTTCATCCCCGAGTACGTGATGGCCCAGCTGGAATCCGATGAGGCCATCGCGAAGATCCCGCACCTGACGACCCGCCACCTCATCGTCGTCATGATCGAGACCGGGCTCCGCGGCGGGGATGCGTGCACCCTCCCGTTCAACCCGGTGCTCACCGACAGCAGCGGCTGGCCGTGCCTGCGGTTTGAGGCCGTCAAGGTCCGGGCCGAGCAGCTGATCCCGCTCAGCGCCAAGGCCGCGGCGGCCATCGCCGCCCAGCAGGACCACGTGCGCGAGCGCTGGCCGGCGGGCAGCCCGTGGCTGTTCCCCGGCACCGCCGGCAACCAGGACGGCTCCAAGCCGTACTCGCACAGCGCCTTCAGCCAGCAGCTCCGGCGCTGGCAGCGCGTTATCGGCCTGCGCGACGAAGCCGGGCAGCCGGTCACCGTGACCGGCCACCAATTCCGTCACACACTCGGAACCCGCCTGATCAACTCCGGCGTCCCCCAGCACGTCGTGCAAAAGCTCCTCGGCCATGCCAGCCCCCACATGACCAGCCACTACGCCAAGATCCACGACACCACCATCCGGGAGGCGTTCGACCGCTACCAGGCCCAGCGGATCAACATCACCGGGCAGCGGATCGGCTACGACCCCGACGCCCCGACCGCGTCGGCCGAATGGGTCAAGCACAACCTCAACCGCGTCCGCGACAGCCTGCCCAACGGCTACTGCGCCCGCCCGGCCCAGCAAGACTGCCCGCACCCCAACGCCTGCCTGACCTGCCCGGACTTCCAGACCACGCCCGTGTTCCTGCAGATCCACCGGCGGCAGGCCGCCACCAACCGCCGCCTCATCGCCCAGGCCGACGCCAACGGCCAGCAGCGCCTGGCCGAGAACCTGCGCCGCGTCCAGGCCAGCCTGGACCAGATCATCCCCGCCCTCGAAACACTCCAGCAGGACGGCCCCGCCAATGACCCGCGCTGACAACTCCGCCTACCTCGCCCAGGCCAACGACCGGCGGCGCCAGGCGGCGCTGCTGGCCGCACGCCACGCCATCCAGGAACTGCAACGCCACGGACAGCCGGTGAACTTCAGCACCGTCGCGCAATCAGCTGGCGTCTCCCGAGGATGGCTCTACCGCCAAGACCAGATCCGCGACCTCATCAGCCGCCAGCAGGCACTCAAGCCACCAGCCGCCCGCCGGGCCGCCGCGCACCGCGCAACCGCCGACTCGCTCCGCCAGCGGCTCGACGCCGCCCGCGCCGAGAACACCCGCCTGCGAGCCGAGAACCGCACCCTCCGCGACCAGATCGCCCGCCACCTCGGCCTCCAGCGGACCCAGCACGGCGAGCACACCTCAGCCGAGCCGCGATGACCCGATCACGACCCCACACGGCTGCGGCGAGGACATGTCTACGCCGCAGAAATACCCGTCTACCAGGCATTATCTACAGACGACTTCAGATAACCGCCGTTCTGATCGGCTGTTCGCTCGATCATTGTGGCCGTCCTTGCAGTACCGAAGGATCGATCTGTGTATTAGAACCTGTCCGGAAACCCGTCTGGGGACGGGCGTACGAACGGGATTTCTATTCGGTGATGAGACCGATCTGTGACGTGCTGTGGCGTGCCGGTACGGGAGATACGTGAGCGCGGACCCGATGATCGCGATTTGTGACGATCGACGGACCCACCGGGTCCGCGCCATCTCAGGCTACTTCGGCGGTGCCGTGCCGGTGCTGTCCTGGCGGGATCAGCCGTAGTGCCCGGGTGCCGCGGTACCCGTCAGACGTGAGCGACGCCGAATGGCGCGTGATCGAGCCGGCGCTGCCGGCCCCGGCGTGGCTGGCAGGCAAGGGCGGCCGGCCCGCGGAGCACTGCCGCCGCGACATCGTTGACGCGATCCGCTACCTGGTCAAGGAGGGGATCCAGTGGCGGGCCATGCCGTGCGACTTTCCCCCGTACCAGACCGTCTATGACGTCCTGGACCAGTGGGAGAAGAGCGGCGCGACCGAGGGCATGCATGATGAGCTGCGACGTCAGTGCCGCGTCGCGGCCGGCCGCACGCCCGGGCCGAGCGCGGCGATCATCGATTCCCAGTCGGTGAAAGCGGCTGAGACCGTCGCCAGGCCCAGCCGCGGCTACGACGCGGGCAAGAAGATCAACGGCCGCAAGCGGCACATCGCTGTCGATACGCTCGGGCTGCTGCTCACCGTGCTGATCACCGCGGCCGGCGTCCAGGACCGCGACGGCGCCAAACCGCTGCTGTGGAACCTGCGCAAGGCGTTCCCGTCGGTAAGGTGCACCTGGGCTGACAGCGGATACGCCGGCAAGCTCGTCACCTGGGCGAACAAGGCGCTGCGTCTCACGCTGGAGGTCGTCAGGCGTACCGAGCTGCACAAGTTCGTTGTGCTGCCGCGCCGCTGGGTCGTGGAGCGGACATTCTCCTGGATCACCAGGTCACGCCGCACAGTCCGAGACTACGAGCGACTCCCTGAACATCACGAGACCATGGTGTACTGGTCGATGATCATCATCATGAGCCGTCGCCTCGCGAGACACAACCAGTCACACCAGCTACACCCGACCTGAGTATCCGGACAGGCTCTTAGAGGCTGTTCGCGGCGCCGAGATCGCGTGCTTCTGCGACGACACCTCGCCCTTTCCGGCGTGATGCTCGCCGGACAAGCCCGGTTAGCGGCAGGATCGATGCCGGCCTGCCACGAAACCATCGACGGCGGTGAGGGTCTGGTGCATCGCTGGCGGGTGACCCAGGTCACGCGTCTGGGGATCCCCGGACTGCTGGCGCAGGCGGCCAGCGCGAGCGTCGCGCTGGTGCCTGACCGCGCCCGGCGAGGGCTTGCTCGATCTGTTGCTGCAGCGCGCCTGTCCCGCATCATGGTGGCCCGGTCGCCCATGGTCATGGCTTGAACCTGCTCGTGGGTGACGTAAAGGGTTGGAGACCCGCCGGACAGCCGGGTCAGCCTGCGGCCCAGCTAGTCGGTCAGGCCGAGGATCTCGGCTGCCGAGCCGCTAACGGCCAGCTCGATCGCCAGGCCGTCTCGTTGGGAGTGCCCATTGGCGCAATGGAGCCGACTAGGTACCGGATTACGGTCCGCGATCAGTCTCATCTGTATGGCGTGCTGGACAGGGTGCGCGGGCTAGGGCTGGACCTCGTGGGCGTGGAAAGGAACTGGGGGCGTCCGAGCCCGGCGATGAGGAGGGCGCGAGATGAACCGGATAGTGCGGGCTGCCGAGCCGTGACTGTCTCTACGAGTTTTGCTCCCGCGCCTGCGCGGGGCCGCGTGCGGCACACGCTGCAGCCGCTGCAGCCGCTGCCCGCTCTTCCACCAAGAAGCGATGCCCATCGGGCCCCGCTACCAGGGCGGCACGCATGCCTCCGCGCAGGATCATGAGGTCATGGGCGGCCAAGGGTGTGCCGCGGCGCGCGAGCGCTGCGGCTGTCGTGTCGAGCGACGCGACCCGCACGACGCAGTGTGTGGCCACGATGTCGTTACTGGCGGTGTCGTGCGGGATCGGACGGCGTGTGCCGACATGGTAGTGGAGCAGTTCCAGTCGTGGCGCGGGCAGATCCGGCGATAGCCGGGTGACGCTGACGTGCACGTCGTCGACGTCGTCGAGGTCGTCTTGTTCGGGCCCGTGGTTCTCGGTGCGAGTTCCGGCGTTGAACCCGAATACAGACCTGAAGAACCCCGTGCTCCTGGCTGTGTGGCGAACCGCGATGGCGGTGTGATCGACGCCGAGGAAGGGGCCGGTGCCGTTAGCGGTGCGCCATGGTCCCGGGACATGTCCTTCGGGGAATGCGAGCAGTTCCAGCGGGTGGCCGTCGTGATCACGGAACTTGAACGCGGTCACGCCTCCGGAGCTGTCCGGCAGCCGTACCGGCCCATGGCGGCTGATGGGCCGGAAACGCGGGTTCGCCATGACCCGCTGATGCGCGTCCTTCATGTCGTTCACGATGATCGCCATGTGCTGGAACCACAGGTCGGTGCTCGTGCTGTCGGGTGGGTAGGGGCGTCCCGCCGAGTCGGTGAACTCCAGGAGTTCGATCCGCTCGCGGCCCAGCCGCAGTAGTGAGCGCCGCCCGCGCGCGGGCGCGATGCACAGCACGCCGGTCAGCGCGGGTTCGATGTCAGCCCGGTGCTCGACGCTACACCCGAAGGTCCCGACGTAGTCCTCTTCGGCCCGGTCAAGGTCGGACACGATCAAGGTGATCCGGTCGATCACCACGTCCGGCATCGTGATCATGTCTGCATCGGGTTGTCGCTGCGGGCCATGCGGCCCATGTGCAATTGGAGGGCGCTGACGACTAGGGCGAAGTGGCTGAACGCCTGAGGGGTGTTGCCCAGCTGGCGCTGGGCGGCCGGGTCCCATTCCTCGCTCAGCAGACCGACGTTGTTGCGCAGCAGGAGCAGGCGCTCGAACAGGTCTACCGCCTCCCGCCGCTGTCCGGACGCGCCCAGCGCGTCCGCAAGCCAGAACGAGCAGGCGATGAACGGGCCCTCGCTGCCCTTGAGGCCGTCGTTGGTCTCGGTGGTCTGGTAGCGCTTGACCAGGCCATCGTCGCTGAGTTCGCGACGGACCGCGGCGATGGTGCCTATGACCCGCGGGTCGGTGGCGGGGAGGAAGCCGACACGCGGGATCAGCAGCAGGCTGGCGTCGAGTGCGGTGGACCCGTAGGCCTGGGTGAAGGTGTTGCGTCCGGCGTCGAACGCGTGGGTCACGACATCGTGGTGGATATGCTCGCGGAGCTGTTTCCAGCGCAAAACTGGGCCGGGGAGGCCGTGCGCGCGTACCGATCGGGCCATCCGGTCGGCGGCGACCCAGGCCATGACCTTGGAGTGGGTGAAGTGCTGGCGGTCGCCGCGCACCTCCCACAATCCGTTGTCCGGTTCGCGCCAGGTTGATTCGAGGTGATTCATCAGGGCGACCTGCAGCGCCCATGCGTCCGGGTCGGCGGGCAGGCCTGCCTGCCGGGCCAGGAACAGAGCGTCCAAGGTCTCACCCCAGACGTCGAGCTGGATCTGATCGGATGCGGCGTTGCCGGTGCGGACCGGGCTGCTGCCTTCGTAACCAGCGAGCCAGGGCAGCTCGACTTCGGGAAGCCGCCGCGCACCGTCGATGCTGTACACGATCTGCAGTGCCTCCGGCTGACCGGCTATAGCACGCAGCAGCCAGTCACGCCACGCTCCCGCTTCGCGTCTGAAACCGGCCGCGAGCAGGGCCTGCAGCGCGTAGGTGGCGTCGCGAAGCCAGCAGTAGCGGTAGTCCCAGTTGCGGACGCCGCCGAGTTCCTCCGGCAGCGACGTGGTCGCCGCCGCCACAATCCCGCCGGTCGGTTCATAGGTCAGGGCCCTTCAGGGTAATGATCGACCGGTCGATGGCGTCGTTGTATGGTCCGGTCTGGTAAGCGGCATGAGCAGACCACTCAGTCCAGAAGTCCGTCGTCGCGGACAGGGCCCGCTCGGCGTCGACAAACGGCATCTCAGGCTCGTGGCTGGGCGCCCACGACATGACGAATGAGACCCGATCGCCCCTGCGCACGGTGAAATCCGCGATCGTTTCCCACTGATCGCCGCGCAGCGGGACCGCGGATATCAGCCGGACGCGATTAGGCCCGGCGATGGCATGGACTTCGCGGCCCACGTGCCGGACCCAGGGAACTTCCCGGCCGAAGTCGAACCGCAGCCGCAGCGCCGAACGCATCGCGACCTCGCCGTCCAGGCCCACCGCGATGCGAACGAGGTGCGGTGTGTCCGCCCGCGGCGGCATGAAGTCGATGACCCGTACGACGCCTTCCGCGGTGACCCAGTCCGTCTCGAGCACCAGGGTGTTGCCCGCGTAGTGGCGGGTGGTGCACGTGCCGCCCGCCGCGGGGGCGAGCGTCCAGTGTCCGGCCTCGTCATTGTCCAGGAGCGCGGCGAACGCGGCGGGCGAGTCGAACCGGGGCAGGCACAGCCAGTCGATCGACCCCGCGGTGCTCACCAGAGCGGCCGTGTGCAGGTCGCCCAGCAGGGCGTAGTCTTCGATTTTGGGCATGGCCAGAAACCTCTCACGGGGCGGGCGAGGACTGCGTGGGGACGGTGCCGGGCTGCGGGTTGCGGGTGGTTCCGAGGCGCCCGGCGATGTGGTCGAGGACCGAGGTGGCCGGGTCGGTGCCGAATCGCGCCGTGCCTGCCTGGTGAGCCCGTCATGGTCAGACGAATCCGCCGTTGGCGTAGACGACCTGACCGTTGATCCAGCGCCCCGTCGGCCCGACCAAGAACGACACGACGTCGGCGATGTCGTCGGGACGGCCGAGACGGCCGAGCGGCGGCAAAGCGGCCAGCTGTTCTTGCTCCTCGGCCGGGGTGCTGTCCAGGAACGCCGCGGTCGCGGTGGGCCCCGGCGCCACCGCGTTGACGGTGATGTCGCGGCCGCGCAGCTCCTTGGCCAGGATGCGGGTAAGCGCGTCGACGGCGGCCTTGGACGCCGTGTACGCGCTCAGCGCCGACGGCGCCAGCCGCACCACGTGCGAGGACACGTTGACGATCGCGCCGCCGCCGCGCACCCGCCGCGCGGCCTGCTGGTCGACCACGAATGTGCCTCGCACGTTGACCCGGTGAATCTCGTCGAAGTCCGCCAGGTCAAGGTCCGCCAGCGCGGCGCGGCGGTTGATCCCGGCGGTATGCACCACCACGTCGAGATGCCCGAAGCGGTCCTCGATGGCGTCGAACACCGCGGAGGTCGCCTCCTCGTCGGCGATGTCCGCCGCGAACGCCGCACCGCGCCGCCCATGCCCCGCGATCTCCTTCACCGTGGCGTCGGCCAGGTCGACGCTGTCGGCGTGCGCCACCGCGACGTCGAACCCGTCCGCGGCCAGCTTGGCGGCTATGACCCGGCCTATACCGCCGGTCCCCCCGGTTACCAGGGCCGCCCTTATGCGGTCTCCCGCGTCACCACCTGCAGTCATGATCCTCACCTCTCTGCGGCCGCTCATCGGCCCCTGATTGCGTGAGAGCCCAGTGTTGCCGCGTGATCCGCGCCGCCATCGTCAGGTCAGTTAATTGCATGGCACCGCCGCCCAGGGTCCGGATCGCAGGCTGAGGAGACGGCACGGAAACCACCGCCCGTTCCGGAAATCAAGCGACCGTGCAGCATGATCTTCAGTGGCATCGGGAACATCCTCGGGCTGCGCCATCGGGCTCAATGGAGCTCGCCGCGCGAGGCATGATCGAGGGAGCGGGTCACCCTGCAATTCATCGGCGTCGATGCCGGCATGCCATGAGCCGTGCACAGTTCGTCCATGCACGTGGCCTGCGCGGTGTCGGCGAGCGTCGTCTCCGTTGTGCCAGCTAGCTGGTCCTGCCCGGCCGCGCGAGGGGCCGCTGCTTTCTGCGGCCGGATAAGGATGGGGGCGGCGGCCAGGATCACCAGGCCGACGGCCACGGCGAAGATCAGCAGTGTCACCCGGGGACTGAGGTGCTGCAGGATGATCCCGACCCCGACGACGGGCACCGACACGCCGGCGTAGCCGGCGGTGAAGAACGTCGCCAGGGCGCCGGCCCGGTCGTCCGGGCTGGCGGTGGAGATCACCACGGTCAGGCTGCCGCGGATGATCGCGCCGATGCCGGTGCCGGCGACGATTCCGCCGGCCAGGAACAACGCGAGGCTGGGCGGCGATGTCCATGCTGAGACGACCAGCAGGCACAGGCCGGCGAGCATCGGCGCGATCCCCGCGGCGAGCAGGCGGCGGGCCGGCCAGCTCGTGGTCGTGGTCTGCACGAGCACGCCGGCGCCGAAGGTCAAGAAGATCGTCAGTCCGGTCAGCGCGGGAGAAGGCTGGTGCAAGGGCCCGGCCAAGAACGTCCCCGCGAGCCCGGCGAACAGCCCGCCGACAGCGAATGCCGTGCACACCCCGGTCGTGGCCGCCAGGAACTGGGTGCGCCCGTTCGCCGGCGCCCTGAGCCGCTGCGGGCGGTACTTCGGCCGCGGATGAAGGGCCGCGTGGCCCTCCGGGGCCACGATAACCAGGCCCACCGCGGCTAGGAGGAGGGCGAGGAAGACGATGAACGGGAGCGTGAGGCCGTGACCCGCATAGCGGGCGAGCAGTCCGGCGATGAGCGGCCCAAGTGCCAGGCCGCCGATGTTCGCGATCGTGGCGACGATCCCGGCCCGGCGCGTGGCGACGCCGCCGGGGCCCGCGTCCAGGTCCGTGACGAAGGCGGTGGCCGTGGCTACGGCGGCGCCGAGAGCGAGGCCGGTGAGCACACGCGCGACGATAATGCCGGCGAGAGATCTCCAGGTCAGGAAGATAACGGCCGCGGCAACGGCGACGGCGAGGGCTGGCAGCAGCACCGCACGCCGGCCATACCAGTCAGATACGTGCCCGGCGAGCAGGAGGCTCACCACGATCCCCAGCGCGTAGACCGCGTAGATGATCGTGATGGTGAGCGACGACAGATGTTCTTGTCGCTCGTAGAGACCGTAAAGGCTGCTTGGGGCGGTCGAGAACGCCGCAACGGCCAGGAATGAGAAAGCGATCGCCCAGAAGCCCGTGCGACGCGACAGCCAAGGCAGCGTCCCTCCGGTCACCAAGGCAGTCCGTGTGGTCCCTCCGGTCACCAAGGCAGTCCGTGTGCGGCCTCCCGTGTCATTGCCTGGAGTCATGAGTCCTCACCTCTCTGCGGCCGCTCATTGGCCTCTGATC
>Ga0335075_10016168_pt1 | contig 11162 bp, 9 predicted proteins | sample Lox_Sample_24_FD_206723 | JGI IMG/M metagenome (GOLD analysis project Ga0335075, IMG submission 206723) | Soil microbial communities from Loxahatchee National Wildlife Refuge, Florida, United States - Lox_Sample_2.4 | ecosystem: Environmental > Terrestrial > Soil > Wetlands | place: USA: Florida... | reverse complement strand
CTTACCAGGTACCCGAAAGACCCACCTCGGAGGCACTGTGCTCGCCACGCTCGTCATCTTCCTCCGCGAGGGCGTCGAGGCGAGCATGATCGTCGCCATCTTGCTCGCGTACCTCAACCGCCTGGGCAAGCGCGAGCATTTCCGCGACGTTTTTCTCGGTGTGGGCGCGGCGTTGCTGCTGGCCACGGCGGCCGGTGCGGTCATCTACACGACCGTCCGCTCCTACGACGGCACGCGCGGCCAGACGATCTTCGAGACCGGTACGTACCTGCTCGCCGCGGCTGTGCTCACGTACATGACGTTCTGGATGCGCAACCACGCCCGGTCGATCTCCAAGGAGCTGCGGTCCCGGGCGGAAGCGGCGCTGGACGGCAGGGCCAGGTGGGGACTCGGCCTGCTGGCCTTCCAGGCGGTCGGCCGCGAAGGGCTGGAGACCGTCGTCTTCACCCTGGCGATCCTGTTCTCCACCTCGCCGGCCGGCGCGGTCAGCGGAGCGGCGATCGGACTGGCCGGGTCGCTGGTGATCGCGTTCGTGATCTACCGGCTGGGGCACAAGCTCAATCTCGGCAGGTTCTTCACCGTCATTGGCGTCTTGCTGATGGTCTTCGCGGCGGGGTTGCTCGCCGACGCCGTCGAGAACCTCCAGCAGCTCGGCTGGCTGCCCGTGCTGGATCAGGCCATGTGGCATTCGGGACGGCTGCTGTCGGAGAGCAGCGCGCTCGGCGACGTGGCGCACACCTTCTTCGGCTACAGCGACGCCCCCACTCCGCTGCAGCTCCTGGTGTACCTGGGTTACCTGGCGATCGTGGTCACCGCGTACCTGGGCCTGCGGGCCTTGCCGCGGTCGCGGCAGACCGCCACGCAGGCTGTCTCCGAGGCGTCGTCGCCGTCGCCCGCGAGCCTGCCCGGGTGACGGCAGCCAGCACGCTAGTGTTGGCGAAATGGACATCGGCATCGGCCTTCCCTCCACTATCCCTGGCATCCCCGGCAGGCTAATCCTGGACTGGGCCCGCGACGCCGAGCAGGCCGGCTTCTCGTCCCTGGGAACGCTCGACCGTATCGTCTACGGCAACCTGGAAACGGTGCCGGTCCTGGCGGCCGCGGCTGGGGTGACCGAGCGGATCGGGCTGACGACAGCGATCCTGATCGGCCCGTACCGGGGCAACGGGGCGCTGCTGGCCAAGCAGCTGGCCACGGTGGACGCTATCGCCGGGGGCCGGCTGCGTGTCGGCATCGCCGTGGGCGGGCGCGCGGACGACTTCGAGGCGACGGGATCGTCATTCGGGCGGCGAGGGCGCAACTTCGACGCCCAGCTCACGGAGATGCGGGCGGTCTGGGCGCAGCAGCCCCGGGGCTTCGCGGGACCGATCGGCCCTGCCCCGGTGCAGGCAGGCGGGCCGCCGCTGCTGATCGGCGGCACCGCCGATGCCGCCTTCCGCCGGATGACCGAGTTCGGTGCGGGCTGGATCATGGGCGGTGGCGGCCCCGAAGCGTTCGCCGCTGGCGCGGACCGCGCCAGGCGAGCCTGGCGCGAGGCGGGGCGGGACGGGCAGCCCCGCCTGGCCGCCCTCTCGTACGTCAGTCTCGGCGACGACGCCGAGGCTCACGCCCGGCGCTACCTCACCGACTACTACGCCTTCACCGGGGACTTCGCCGAACGGATCGCCGCCGGCGCCCTCACCACACCGCGGCAGGTCGCCGATACGGTGGCCAGCTTCGAGGAAGCCGGCTGCGACGAACTGATCCTGTTCCCCTGCAACCCGGACACCGCGCAAGTCGCGCTGATTGCGGCGGCCGCCGGGCTGTAACACCGCGCAACCTGCCACTGCCTGCTTGCTGAAGGGCTCCTTAGCTGGGGCAGCGCAGCTCCTGGAGCGTGCTGAGATTGAGCGGCGGATGGCGCCAGACCGCAGTGGCGCTGCGACCGGGCAGGGAGCAGGTGATGTCCATCCGGTGCGGGGTTTCCAGGAAGATGACCTCGGCTCGCAGGGTCTGGTCGTCGAGCCAGCCGCCGGAGGCGGCCACCGGGATGGTGTCGCCGTGGCGGTCGGCGTGGTCGGACACGGTCCAGCCGGCGCCGCCAACGGGAAAGGTCAGTGCGTTGTCGGGCTCGACAAGGCTGATCTGCCAGCCGCCTGTCCGGGGCGCCACCGCGACGGACGTCAGGCTCGTCTCAGCGGACGGAAGGAACGACTGAGCCGCGGTGGCAGCCGCGGCGGCGGTTACGGCGAACGGCCCGCTGGTCCACGGAGCCCAGTCGTCGGGTGCCGACGCGCCGGGGCTGGCAGGCAGCTCAAGGTGGGCTAGCCGGGCACGGAGTTCGTCGTGCGCGGAGGCCGCACCGGGTGCGGCCGTGCCGATGCCGGGGAGCAGGTGGGTCCACATGGCGTCGAGCATGGCCTGCATGTCGAGTGCGTAGGCGGTGGTGACGATCACCGCGTCCAGCTCCGGCAGGATCAAGCAGAACTGACCGAAGGCCCCGTCGCCGCGGTATCCGTGCCGCGACATCCAGAACTGGAAGCCGTACCCCTGCTGCCAGTCGGGGGTGGTGTTTTCCGCGTTGGTCACCTGCACCGACGTCGCCTCGGTCACCCATTCCTTCGGGATGAGCTGGGTTCCGTCCCACTGGCCCTGCTGCAGGTACAGCAGCCCGAGCTTGGCGATGTCCTCGGTGCGGGCGTGCAGGCCGCTGAAGCCCTGCTCGCGCCCGGGCGGGAAAGTGTGCCAGCCGACGTGCCCGATGCCGAGCGGGTCGAACAACCGGGGCCGCAGGTAGCGGGTCAGGGACATCCCGGCGTTGCGCTGGACGATGCTGGCCAGTGTGTACGTGCAGGGCTGGTTGTAGGCGAAGATCGTGCCGGGATCGCGGTCGGGCGGGGTCAGCAGGAACCCGCGGACCGGCTCTTCCGGGTCACGCTCGAGCGTCTCGCCCAGCGTCTCGCGGGCATGCCCGGAGGCCATCGAGGCGACGTGCCTGACCTTCATCGACCGGTTGCGCGGGTCAGTGATGTCCGCGGCGAATTCGGGGAAGTGCGAGATGACCGTGTCGTCCAGATCGAGCAGGCCCTCGGCCTGCGCGAACGCGGCCGCGGTGGAGGTGAAGCTCTTGCTGAGCGAGTAGAGCAGATGCGGTCGGCCGGCGCTGTACGGCGCCCACCACCCCTCGGCCACCACCTGTCCGTGCCGTACCAGCATCAGGCTGTGCATCTCGATGTCAGGGCGCTCGTCTAGAGCATCAAGGAAGCTGAGGATCGCGGCCGGATCGACATCCTGATCGGCCGGCGTGCTGCGCGGCAGGGAACTAGGCATGACCTGACCTTACGGCACCGTATCCGAGTTTTAAAGTGCTTTACACGAAGTACTTGACAGGAGAAATTGAAGCACTTTACATTGAGCCGAACATCGGGCGGTGCCGCCCGAACGAGCCAGTGGGTGATGTTCATGCGGAAGATCAAACACGTCGTCAGAACCAGCTCTGCTGCCTTGGCCGGGGGGATGGTGGTTGCCACCGTGGCCGCGTGCGGCGGCACTTCTTCTTCGGGAACTCAGCCCGCGGCGTCCTCGACGACCGGCGGCACACTCACCGTCGCCGGGGAGCTCGGCCCTACCACGCTGAATCCGGAGACGACCAACCAGGCGCTCTGCGACTTCGAGGAGCTCGCCTACGAGCCGCTGATCGTGCGCCTGGAGAACGGTGGCCTCGCCCCTGGCCTGGCTACGTCCTGGCATTACGCCGGCACCGGCAACACCACGTTCGTGCTGAACCTGCGCGGCGGCGTGAGGTTCTCCGACGGCACGACGATGACCGCTCAAGACGTGGTGAACGACTTCCAGTACGTGGTTAAGGCCGGCGGGCAGATGGCCCCCTACTTCGCCGGGGACAGCTTCGCCGTCACCGGTCCGCTGCAGGTGACGATCACGGCGAAGACGCCGAACCCGGATTTCCCGTTCCTGCTGACCCAGGACTACAACGCGGGCGACATCATCAGTCCCGACGGGCTGAAGGACACGGCGGCGCTGGGCACGCAGACCTTCGGGGCCGGACCCTATGAGCTCGACGCGGCGCAGACGGTCTCCGGCAGCACTTACACCTACACCCCGAACCCCTACTACTACGACAAGGCGGCGGTGCACTGGAAGAAGGTCGTCGTCAAGGTGATGGGGAGCGCCGAGGCGGTTCTCGACGCCTTGAAGACCGGCGAGGTGAACCTGGCCGAGGGCGACGCGAGCACGCTCAAAGCGGCCGAGCAGGCCGGGCTCACCGTCACGCAGGCACCCCTGCTCTGGGAAGGCGCGGTCCTCGCTGACCGGGACGGGAAGATGGTCAAGGCGCTTGCCAACGTCCAAGTGCGCCAGGCGCTGAACTATGCCACCGACAGGTCGACCCTGGTCAACGCCCTCTTCGCGGGTGTCGGCACCCCAACCGAGCAGGTGACCGTCCCCGACGGGTACGGATACCTGGCCTCCCTCAACTCGACGTACCCGTACGACCCGGCGAAGGCCAAGCAACTGCTGGCCGCCGCCGGCTACCCGCATGGGTTCACGATGTCGATGGTCACTGCCGACTACGACCAGGAGAACCTGCTCGCACAGGCGCTGGCCCAGGAATGGGCGCAGGTCGGCGTGAAGGTGAACATCATCGACGACGCCAACCCCTCTGCCTACGAGCAGGCGTTCGTCAGCGGGACGGTTCCCTCGTTCATCGCCACCTACGGGCAGCAGCCGATCTCCATCGAGGGACCTGGGCTGTTCCTGCCGACCGCCGCGTTCAACCCGTATCACACTGCCAGCGCGGCGCTGCAGAGCCTGTACGACCAGGACATCAGCGCGTCCGGGACGGCGGCGACGGCCCTGGACCAGAAGGTCGAGAGCTACCTGGTGGACAACGCCTGGTTCGTCCCGGTGGCCGCGACCGGCATCGCCTGGTACGCCACCAGCAGCGTCACCGGCACCGAGGTGACAACCGGCGCGCCGCTGGTCGAGCTGTACCAGGTCGAGCCGGCTAGCTGATGGTCCGGATAGCGATCCGCTGGCTCGTCTCATCGGCAGCGCTGCTGTTCGCCGTGACGGCCCTGACCTTCGTGCTGGCCTCCCTGGCGCCCGGTAGCGCGGTCAGGGCCGTGCTCGGGGCTAACACCAGCGTCACGCCGCAACAGTGCGCCCAGGTTAAGCACCAACTCGGCCTGGATGAGCCGCTGCCCCTGCAGTACTGGCACTGGCTCTACAATCTGTTGCACGGCAGCCTCGGGACCGACCTGTTCTCTGGCCAGCCGGTCACCGCGGCCCTCGGCACCAGGATCGACGCCAGCCTGTCGCTGATCGTCGCGACGATCGTGGTGTCAGGACTCGCCGACGTGACCGTCGGCACGGTGAGCGCCGTCCGGGGCGGGGTAACCGGACGGATACTCGACACCCTCACGGTGTTCGGATTCGCCCTGCCCAGCTTCTGGCTGGCACTGATCCTGATCGAGGTGCTGGCCGTACGGGTACGGCTGTTCCCGACGACCGGATACGTGGCGCTCGACAGCGACCCCGGGCAGTGGCTGCGCGGCATCGTCCTGCCGGTGCTCACGTTGTCGGCGGGCACCACCGCGGCCATCGCACGGCAGACCCGCGACTCGATGCTGCAGGTATTCGGCCGCGACTTCATCACCGCGCTTCGCTCCCGCGGGCTGCCGCTGCGCGTGATCGTCTGGAAGCACGCCCTGCGGAACGCGGCCATCCCCGTCGTCACCACGCTGGGCGTCGTGTTCATCGGGCTGCTCGGCGGGACGGTCCTGGTGGAGCAGGTCTTCGCCATCCCAGGCCTTGGCGAGGCGGCCGTGACCGCCACCACCAACCATGACCTGGCGATGATCGAGGGGATCGCCTTCTACTTCGCGATTCTCGTCGTCGTCGTCAACCTGCTTGTCGACATTTCCTACGCGGTGCTGAACCCCAAAGTCAGGGTCGCGGTGTGACGGCCGCCCCGACCGTCAATGTCGTCGCCGCCGAAGGCCCCGCCAGCGCCCGGCGGAGCCAGGGCGCTATCGCCGCCCTGGCCCGCAATCCGCTGGCGGTCATCTGCGCCGGCTACCTGTTCCTGCTCCTGGTGGCCCTGGCGGCGGCTCCGCTGCTGGCTCCCTACTCCCCGAACGCGGAGGATCTCACCCACGTGCTGGCCGGCCCCTCGGCGCGGCACTGGCTAGGCACCGACCAGCTGGGCCGGGACGTGACCAGTCGCCTGCTGTACGGCGGACGCTCCTCTGTCATTGACGTGCTGGTCGCGACCGGGACGTTCCTCCTGGCCGGGATACCGCTCGGGCTCCTGGCCGGTTACCTCGGCGGCACGGTCGACAGGATCGTGTCGCGGGTCGCCAACGTGCTGTTCGCCCTTCCCGCCATCGTGATCTTGCTGATGGTCGTCGCCATCTTCCCCAACGACGACCCGGTCGCCATGGTCACGCTGGGCATCATCGCCTCACCCGGGCTGCTGCGAGTCATCCGGGGAACGACGCTGGCTATCCGGCAGGAACTGTTCGTCCGCGCCGCTCAGCTGTCCGGGCTGCGGACAGCGACCGTACTGCGCCGCCACGTGCTGCCCAGTCTGGCCGGACCGATCCTCGTTCAGGGATCGCTGTTCTGCGCGGGCGCGCTGATGGCCGAGAGCGGCCTGTCGTTCCTCGGCCTGCTCCGGCCAGACAGCACGGGGCCGACGTGGGGCAACATGGTGGCCGACGCCGCCAACGTGCTCGGGCAGGACACCTGGCTGCTGGTTCCGACCGGGGGGATCATCGCGCTGACGGTCATGGCCTTCAGCCTGCTCGGCGATGCCGTCCGCGACGCCACCGTCGGCCGCTCGATCGGATCGGTCCCGCTGGCCCGGCAGCTGACGAAGCCGTCCGCGGCCGTCGTGCCCCAGTCGTCCCCCCGCGGCGATGACCTGCTCGCGATCGACGGGCTCACCGTGACGCTCGGGGACGTGCGCCTGCTGACCAACGTCTCCCTCACCGTCCGGGCCGGAGAGGCCGTCGGCATCGCCGGCGAGAGCGGCTGCGGCAAGACCATTACCGCCAGGGCCGTGCTTGGCCTGCTGCCGCCGGGCGGCCGCGTCGCCGGTGGCTCGGTGCGCTTCGGCGGCGAGGAGCTGACCACGCTCACCGAGCGGCAGCTGAACAGAATCCGCGGCGCCGGAATCGCCCTGGTCTCTCAGGACGCCGTCAGCAGCCTTGACCCGACCTACACCGTCGGCAGCCAGCTGTGCGAGGTGATCCGCCACCACACGGGCGCATCGCGGCGAGCGGCCAGGCAGCGCGCGGTCGAGCTGCTGGCCACGGTGCGGCTGGCCGAGCCCGAGGCGATCCTCCGGCTCCGTCCGCACCAGCTGTCCGGCGGAATGGCGCAGCGGGCCGGGATCGCGATCGCCCTCGCCGCGAGTCCTCGCCTGCTGATCGCCGACGAACCGACCACCGCTCTCGACGTCACCGTCCAGCGGGAAGTGCTCGAGCTGCTCGGCGACCTTCGCCGACGGCTGGGCATGGGCCTGGTCCTGGTCACGCACGACTGGGGCGTGCTGGCGGAGGTGTGCGACCGGGCCGTGGTCATGTACGCCGGCGAGATCGTCGAGGAGGCCACCATTGACCGCCTGTGCCTGACCCCGCGCCACCCGTATTCGGCCGCTCTGCTCGCCGCGAACCCCCAGCTGGCCTCCCCCGGCCGCCCGCTCCCTGTCATCCCGGGCCGGGTGCCGGCGCCGTCGGCGTGGCCCGCGGGATGCCGTTTCGCGCCTCGCTGCTCCCGTGCCACCCCCGAATGCACGGCGCAGCCAGTCCAGCTGGATGCGGGCGTCCGCTGCGTTCACCCCGTGACCGCGGAGGTCGACGCGTGAGCAGGCTCCTGGAGATCCGCGGCCTGTCGGTCCGGTACCCCCGGCCCGGACGGAAACCGCCGATGATCGCCCTCGACCGCGTGGACCTGGACGTGGACGCGGGCGAGACCATGGGGATCGTCGGCGAGAGCGGCTCAGGGAAGACGACCCTCGGCAACGTGATCCTCGGCCTCGTTCACCCCGCCGCGGGCTCCGTCACGCTCGATGGAGAGGACATCACCACCGCTCGGCACAAACGCCGCCGGGAGCTGTCCCGGGACCTGCAGATCGTGTTCCAGGATCCGTACGGCTCGCTGAACCCGATGCGGACGGTCGCTCAGACGCTGGAAGAGCCGCTGCTGGCTCACTTGTCTCTTGCCCGGCGGCAGCGGCAAGACCGGGTGGCTGAGGCACTCGAGCGCGTCGGCCTGACCCGCGAGGACGCCAGCCGGTATCCAGGGAGCTTCTCGGGCGGGCAGCGGCAGCGCATCGCGATAGCGCGGGCCCTGATGCTCGAACCGAAGCTGGTCGTCTGCGATGAGGCGGTCAGCGCGCTGGACCTGTCAGTCCAGGCTCAGATCCTGAACCTGCTCCGGTCACTGCAGCGCGAGCTCGGTATCACGCTGCTGTTCATCACCCATGACCTCGCTGTGGTGCGATACATCTCCGACCAGGTGACCGTGCTGTACCGGGGACATGTCGTCGAACATGGAACCGCCGAGCACGTGTGCACCCAGCCTAGCGACCCGTACACCAGGCGGCTGCTGGCAGCCGCTCCCCGGTTCATCAAGGAGGTCTCGTGAGCATGCCACCGGAACTGGCCGCGCTGGTCAGGGATGGCAACAAGGCGATGGCCGCCGCAGGCCTCCGCCTCCCGGCCAGCGCACCGGTGCCAGGCCAGCGCACCGAGGACTGGGAGGCTGACGTGGCGGCCTGCCGTGCCGACTGGGATGCGTTCATCACTGCCGCCATCCCGGATACCGGGCCCGCCTTCCGGGATGAGGTGGCGATCTCCGACGTGGTAATCGGCGCGTGCGGCGGGCGGTTGTACAAGCCCGCGGCGCGCGTGCCGGCTCCGGCGATCGTGTTCTATCACGGGGGCGCGTTCTGGATAACCGGCGGCGAGGCCATGCGGACACTGGGCGACCGGCTGTGCCGGCGCCTCGCCGCCAGACTGGGCGCCGTGATCCTGTCGGTGGACTACCGCCTCGCACCAGAGCACAAGTACCCAGCACCGGTCGAGGACTGCTTCGCCGCCCTGCGGTGGATCATGACCGAATCCGGCCGGCTCGGCGTCGACCCATCCCGCATCGGCCTGTACGGGATCAGCTCCGGCGGCAACATGGCCGCCGCCACCGCTCTGCGCGCGGCAACTCGTCCGCCACGGCCCCGCGTCATGGTCCTGATGGTCCCCGCCCTGGACCTGTCCGGAGCCGCGGCCCTGGCCGGCGTCGCGCCCGGCGACAACATCAGCGCCGGGATCGCTGAGCTCATCAACTCGCTCTACGTCCCGCCGCACATCGACCGCAGTGACCCAGGCGTGTCGCCGGGGCTGGCTCCGGACCTGACCGGCATGCCGCCAACGTTCGTAGTCACCGGGCAGTACGACCCCCTACGGGACATGGGCGTCCGCTTCGCGGCCCGGCTGAACGAAGCGGGCATCCCGGCCGCCGCCGCCGTGTACCCGATGGCGCACAGCGTCGCGCTCCCTGGCACAGTGGATGCGTACACCGCCGATGTGCTTCACGTGCTGCACCAGGCGCTGGCGAGCGACGAGCCGGACGCCCGGAGCTGGTTCCCGGACAAGAGCTAAAGGAGCGGCTCCGATGGCGGATCCCGACAAGGTGACGATCTACGAGGTGGCCCGTCGCGCGGGCGTCTCGATCGCCACCGTCTCTCACGTTTTCAACCGTCCCGAGCGGGTGAAGTCCTCCACCCGCGAGCGCGTTCTCGACGTGGTCGACGAACTCGGCTTCGTGCCCAAGCCGACCGCGGTCAGCCTCGCCCGGAAGGGCGTCGGGCGGATCGGAATCCTCGCCCCGTTCACCTCGTACAGTTCCTATGGCACTCGCCTGAACGCGATCCTCCAGGCGTGCAGCGGACGGGCCGTCGAAGTAGTGGTGTTCGACGCTCCTTCGGCAACCACGGCTGAATCCACGCTGTTGCAGACCCTGCCGACGACCGGACGGCTGGACGGCCTCGTGATCATGGGCCTGCCATTGGACGACAGGACAGCCGACCGCCTCAAGCGAGGGAAACTGGCCACCGTCCTCGTCGACAGCTTGCACCCTGAGTTCGACAGCGTGACCGTTGACGACGAGGCAGGCGGGTACGCCGCCGGAACCCACCTGCTCCAGCGAGGGCATCGTCGGCTGGTCTTCATCAGTGAGAGCCTGGATATCGGATCCGCGATCAGCCTCAACTCCTCCGGCTACGCCTCCCCGGCCGAACTGCGAGCACGCGGACTCGTCCACGCGATGAAGGACGGCGGGCTTGATCCCGGTGATCTGGAGTGGGCGCTGACAACCAGCAACATCCAGGGCGGCCGCGCCGCCGCGGCCCAGCTGCTCGACCGCCCCAACCCGCCCACGGCTTTCATGTGCCACCACGACGACCTCGCCGCTGGCGTGCTGGCCGAGCTGCGAGCCCTCGGATGCGCCGTCCCTGGCGAGGCCGCCGTGGTCGGCTACGACGACTCCGACCTGGCCGAGGCGCTTAACCTGACCAGCGTCCACCAGCCGTTCGCCGAGACCGGGCGCATCGCGATATCACTGCTGTTCGCCGCCATGGACGGCACCTCCGGCAGCACCCAGCAGATCACACTCAAGCCCCGTCTCACGATCGGGGAAACAACCTGACCACACCTTCAAGGAGCGCGAGATGGTGAGCACTGGCGGTGTCTCGGATCTGTTCGCCGCGCCGAGGACGATCGCAGCCGCCAGCGGCGAGCCTGGTGTGCTGCTGCTCCGCTCGGCGCAGGAACTGGGCGAGTACCCGGTGACGGTGGTGCATAGCCTGCGGGAGTGGGCCAGGATCGCTCCTGAACACCCCTTGATATCGGAACGGGACCGTGGTGGCTGGCGCACGGTCAGCTACGGACGCGCGGTGGCGGCGGCCGACGCCATCGGCCAGGCGCTGCTCGACCGGGGCCTCGGCCCTGGCCGGCCGCTGCTGGTGCTGTCCGGTAACAGCGTGGACCACCTGCTGGTGACGCTGGGCGCGATGACGGTGGGCGTCCCGGTCGCGCCGGTCAGCGTCGCCTACTCGCTGCAGAGCCGCCATCATGCGAGGATCAGGGAGATCACCGGGCTGATAC
>Ga0335075_10016167_pt1 | contig 11162 bp, 10 predicted proteins | sample Lox_Sample_24_FD_206723 | JGI IMG/M metagenome (GOLD analysis project Ga0335075, IMG submission 206723) | Soil microbial communities from Loxahatchee National Wildlife Refuge, Florida, United States - Lox_Sample_2.4 | ecosystem: Environmental > Terrestrial > Soil > Wetlands | place: USA... | reverse complement strand
CGCGAGTCAGTACGGGCGCATCCAGAGCTGAAGACCTTTATCACTCTGCGCGCGGCAGAGGAGTTTGCCCAGAAGCGCATCGTGGATCCGGCCGAGCGTCGGCGATTCATCGAGGGGGTGCGCTCCGCCATGAGCGCTTCCATTCAGAAGGGCGAGCCGTTGCCCTCGGTGCGCTTACGTGATCGCGCGCAGCGCACGTCCCAGGCGCCGGCGAAGGCCGTGCCGCGCAAGCCCGAGGAGCCCACACGGTGAGCGCGATCTCGGACAGCTTGCCGACGGCGCAACATCTGCTCGATGACCAAGCTGCCTCGACCTGGCTCAAGTCGGCACTGCGATCGGCCCTTGAGCGCGATCCCGTGGATGCCCTCAACGATGCGCTGGTGCTTGCCGCGGCGCTCGACGTGCGACTGCGCACCGAGCTCGGCCTGGAGGAGTCTACGTAATTGTATCCCGCACCAACCGGAGACATAGCAAAGGCGCACAAGATCATTTCCTGTTACTAGGCATCATCACGTCGATCACAGAGTCCTTAGCTCGGCAATGAATACACCGCAGCCGCTTCTGTAATTGTTCAAGAGTGATATTCCAACCGGTCTTCCGCGCGATCTCGTGAGGCCAGATTAACCGTACGTTGCGGCATCTGGCGCAGGTGATGCGCAGCTTGTACTCGCCAAACTCGTCCGAGAGCTTGCGAACCTGGGGGTAGTGCGGCAGACTGTACAAATATATAGCCGCGCAGCTGATCTTCTAGCTGCTGCAAGCATGGGCGGAATTAATCCGCCCAATCGCCGTGCTCGCGTCAGCCCTTGGCGCTGCTCGTACCGCGCGTTGCCGATCGGTACAGATGGGCCGGGGGCAGGCAGCGCACTGACTCCAACTTGTATGCCGACTGGCCTTTACCTTTGGGGCGGCTTAATCACGAGCTCGCAAACGGAGCCGAAGGAGAAAGAAGGGGCGGATTGCTTGTTTGATCGAATCTACCACGCCGTGCTCGCTGTCAAGGACGAGGGCGCGACGCCCTCGCCGCCTGCGGCGGTCTTCGATCCTTGACCGCTGCGCACGCCGTGGTGACCCGAGGCGGGCAATCCCGCCCAAGACCTCGGAGTCCGATCATGTCTCACGATGCCGTTGATACGCAGAGCCTCTACGTCCGTGACGGTGCTGACTATCGCAGAGCCACGGCCCAAGAGCTGATGAAGGCACTCAACCGGTTTATCTCAAATCGCGTTCGTAAGGGTAGCTCCATGGAATCGCCGCATGCCGTGCGGGCCTACCTGCGGATGCAGCTGTCACAGCTCGAGTACGAGATGTTCTGCATGCTGGCACTCGATTTATGTGTAGCCCACATTTATGTGCAGCAGCAGCGTAGGATCGCCGCCTCGCCTGATTCCTGACGCCTCCAGCTCCACATAACTGCACCGCGGACGTACGGTGGTTGTCCCGCATTCTTCCGGGGATTGGAGGCTACCATGCGTCAGATCCTGTTTCGCAAGGACTACATCTCTCGGTACGAGGCGTCGCCCGTCGCGGGCCTCCTCGGTGATTTTGATCAGTGGTTGCGAGAAGCCAGATACTGCAGCCCTCAGGCGCGCCGTCACATCGGGTACGTGAGGTTCGCGCTCGAGCGTGCAAGCGAGCTGCCTGAGGACGGACGATTCGACGCTGCAGATCTCGATCGGCTGTTTCGGGCCAGAGTCAGACCCCGCAGCTTCGCTTGGGCGCGCCGCGCATTTGAGCGCTATCTGCGCGCTCACGACCGCTGGATTGCGACCGCTGCGTCTGGTCCGCACCAAGAGATTCTAGACATCTACGCGAGCTACATGTGCGAGCTCCAAGGTCTCGCGCCGGCCACGATCGACCAGAAGATCCGGGTAGCCCGCGGCTTCCTCGCGTTATGTTGTCCGGCGCGGCATACGATGTCTCAGTTAACCCCGAGGGACGTCGAACGCTTCATTGGCCGCCGCGCCCGCTGCCTCGGTCGCTCGACGATTATTCAGACAATCGCCTATCTGCGCTCTTTTCTACGTTTCTGCCATCAGCGAGGGCTTTGTCCGGCCGACTTGGACAAGATCGATCGGCCAACCCGCTATCGAGATGAGCGTCCGCCCCGTGCCATTCCTTGGAAGCTGGCACAGCGTCTGCTGGCCTCTATTGACCGCTCCACCCGGATGGGCTGCCGGGATTACACCGTGCTCTATTTGATGACCCACTACGGGTTGCGCCCCGGGGATGTATGTGGGCTCAGACAGTCCGACTACGACCGCAGGGCACGGGTTCTCAGAGTCAGTTTGCTGAAGGTCAGCTCGACACTGACTCTACCGCTATCGCCTCCCACCATTCGCGTCCTCGATCGATACTTGCGGTACGGCCGGCCCCGCGCGGAGCGGAAGGAGTTGTTTCTGTCCGTTAGGGCGCCGCTGTCCGCGATGACGCGCGGCGCCATATCCGAGGCGTTTCGGCGTCGCGTCGAGCGCAGCGGCTTGCCGCTGACTGAGCATTCTCCTTACGGCCTGCGCCATGGCTTCGCGATGCGTCTGCTCGAGCGCGGCGTCGGTATTAAGGCAATCGGAGATCTGCTAGGGCATCGGAACTTCGAGAGTACAGCCATATACCTTCGGCTCGATACAGAGGCACTTCGTGAGGTTGCGCTGCAGGTACCATCGATGGCGCGGGAGGCTATATGAGCGCCGTCACCCCCTCAACACCATTCGAGTGCTCAGCAGTCCGGTTCATCCGCCACCACCGCGCACTCGGCAAGCTCTACAATTCGGAGGCTCGGGTACTGGGGCGTCTCGCACGACATCTCGGTGAGCAGCGGGCAGCGGATCTCGACGTAAGTCAGTTCGAGGCGTGGCTTCGCCATCTGCAGCACACCAGTAAGCAGACCCGCCGTGCCTGGGCGCTGATCGTTCGGAGGTTTTGCCGCTATCGACAGCGCACCGAGCCAGGGTGCTTCGTCCCCGATCCACTCTACTTCCCGCAGCGAGGGCAGTCGGTATCTCCGGTGATTATCGCGCCGGCGCAGATCGCCCGGATGCTGCAGACCGTCGAGGATTGGCCGGCCAACTCTCAACACCCACTGTATAAGGCGACATACCGTGTCGCGGTGATTCTTTTATATACCGCCGGATTGCGGCGCGGGGAGCTGGTTCGCCTCACGCTCAACGATGTAAACCTCGCCAACCGAACACTGCGCATCCGAGAGTCCAAGTTCCGCAAGACGCGCATCGTCCCACTGTCGAGCAGCGCCGTCCGAGAGCTTCGCCGCTATCTAAAGGCTCGCCTCTCCCCGCCGTGGGACATTACCGCAGGGGCTCCCCTGATCGGCGACCAGCACGGATCGCAGCACTTCCGATCTTATGCCCCAGCGGCGATTGGGCACGGTATCCATCGGCTGCTTCGGGATGCCGATATTCGTGATCCCCACGGGCGCTGTCCACGCGTGCACGACTTGCGGCATTCCTTTGCCGTGCAGGCGCTGCTGCGCTGGTACCGCGCTGGTGCCGATGTGCAGGCGAAGCTGCCGCAGCTCTCCATGTACATGGGCCACGTGTCGATCGTGTCGACTGCTCACTACCTTCATTTCATTCCAGAGGTGGCGCGCGCAGCCGATCGGCTGTTCGCGCGGCACTTTGGTCGCCTGGCCAGGGGAGGTGCGCGATGAGCAGTCCCCGTCCCAACACGCTCGCTCGAGTTCTGTTCAAGTATTTTCAGGATTATCTGCCAACGCTCCGTGGCATGAGTCAGCACACGATCCGCAGTTATCGCGATGCGATTGTCCTGTACCTGCGCTTCCTGTCCGTGCATTCAAGACAGCGGCCGGAGCTCCTGGATCTCGATGGCTTTACTTACGACTCTGTATCCGCATTTCTCACTGACCTTGAGAAGACTCGCCGCTGCAGCGTCGCGACGCGTAACGCACGGCTGGCCGCACTGCATACGTTCGCTCGCTTCGCAGCCAGCCAAGCGCCTGAGGCCCTCGCAGAGCTTCAGCGGGTGCTTGCCATCCCGTTCAAGCGAGGCGCCCGTCGAGCTCCGGTCGACTTCCTCGACCGCAAGGAGGTCGATGCATTGCTGACGACCCCCGAACGGCCCACCCCGGCGAGCGAGCGCGACTTGACGCTATTCGCGCTCATGCTCAACACCGGGGCGCGAGTCCAGGAGGTGCTCGACCTGCGCATCCAAGATGTCCGTATTGAGCCACCGTATCAGGTCCGTCTACGAGGCAAAGGGGGCAAGATCCGCGTCTGCCCGATCTGGGCACACACGGCTCGGCGGGTGCGACGGCTTCTGGCTGCTTCCACGTGGCCGATAGAGCCCGACCGTCCACTATTCCTGAACCTACGAGGAGAGAAGCTGACCCGGTTTGGCGTCTACACGCTGCTCAAGAAGCGGATCGGCCTGTGCTCCTCGGTCGTCGCCTCATTGCGTGGCCGCCGCATCCATCCGCATACGCTCCGGCACACCACTGCCGTGCATCTGCTCAAGGCCGGTGTCGACTTCGCCACGATCAGCCAATGGCTCGGACACGCATCGTTGAACACGACCATGGTCTACGCGCGGGCGGATATGGACCTTAAGCGCCAGGCGCTGCTGCAGGTCTTTCCCGATGCTCCGCGGCCGCCCCGAGGGGGCAAGCTCGGCCCCCACCACCTCGATGTTGTGGGATGGCTCAGGCGCCTATGACGGCACATCGGTCAGTTCACTTTCCGCGAGGGCCGCCACCTCAGGTGTAGGGGCGTACGTGATGATGGCTGTGCCGACGGGACTTGCTCGCATCGACAGGGATCGGGCGGAACTCCCCGTGCCGTACGCCTTTCTCTGCGATCACGGCCTGCGCAAACGCCATCACTGAGGGCGTCGGCCCTCTGAGGATCACGCTCTCCATACAGTTGTCATGATCCAGATGGGCGTGCAGCGTGGCCACCGTGACGTCGTGATGTCCGTGCTGCATCGTGATCAGGCGTCGCGGCAGCTCGCGCTCATGGTGGTTGTAGACGTAGCTCAGCACGCCGACGCAATACTTCGCCTCGCCCACCTGCAGGCGCTTCTTGTCGAGTTCCCCGCGAAGTAAATCCCGGAAGGCCTCGGAGCGGTTTTCATAACCCTTCTCGGCGACGAGCCGGTCGAAGGTGTCCGCCAGCTCGTTGTCCACCGAGATCGTCAGCCGTCGCATATGCCGCCTCCATTGCCAGATCGGGAACAGTTAAAGGCCCCCCTTGGCTCATTATCCTCCGGTGGTCGTATGACGTATTCCTAGATCGTCATACGACTGATATAAGCTCGCCATGAAGATTCGACAGGCGGTCTCCCCGGCCTTGCGCCGCCCCCTTCCGATCGCTGTTGCGCTGACGGTCGGTTCGCTATCGGCAGCCGTTTGGGCGGCGGATACCCCCGCCGACACGGCCTCGAGCTCCGCGCAGGATCAGTCGCTCGAGGAGGTAACGGTCACGGCCGCCCGCTTGCAGCTGCTCGGCACGGCCTCGACGGCCAGCGAAGGCGTCGTAGACGACCAGGAGGTTCAGCTCACGCCGGCCTATCGGCCAGGGCAGCTGCTGGAGACCGTTCCGGGCCTCATCGTCACCCTGCATAGCGGCGAGGGCAAAGCCAACCAGTACCTGATGCGTGGCTACAACCTCGATCACGGCACGGACCTTGCCACCTTCGTCGATGGCATGCCGATCAACCAGCCCACGCACGCCCACGGGCAGGGCTACACCGACCTCAACTTCATGATCCCGGAGCTGGCCGACGGGATCAGCTACACCAAGGGTCCCTACTACGCGGATGTCGGAGACTTCGGTTCCGTGGGCTCGGTGCACGTGGACTACCGCGACACGATTCCTGACCAGGTGTCGGTGGGAGCTGGGACGCTGGGATATCGCAGGATCTTCGGCGCCGGCTCAGAGGACCTGGGCGACGGGCATCTGCTGGGCGCCGTCGAGGCACAGCACTATGACGGTCCATTCATCACCCCGGACGATGCTCGCAAGGAGAACACCGTCCTGCGCTACAGCCAGGGCGATGAGCACAACGGCTATTCGCTCACCGGGATGTACTACCACCAGCTCTGGACCAACACCACCGACATCCCGCTGCGCGCGATCGAGGAAGCTATCGTCCCGGATCGCTTCGGCACGTTGAACCCCACGGATGGCGGCCGCGCGCAGCGGGCCAGCTTCTCGGCTCAGGAGTACCAGACTATCGGCGCTGGGCAGCTCTCGGCCAGCGGGTACTTCATCTACAACCAGCTGCATCTCTACAACGATTTCACGCACTACCTCATTGATCCCATCCACGGCGACCAGGAGGACCAGTTCGAGAACCGACACGTCGTCGGTGGCACCGCGAACTACACGTTGCCGATGCCGCTGGGCTCGATCGACAATGTGCTCTTGCTGGGCATTCTCACGCGCTATGACCAGCTCTACGTCGGGCGCCTGCCGAGCGAGGATCGCGTGCCACAGCCGGCAGCCGACGATCCGCCGTCCTTCTCTGACTCCGATCAGGTCTACCTGTTCAGCGGCGCCGCTTATGCGCAGGCGACAACCCACTGGACGAGGCAGCTGCGCTCAGTGGTCGGCGTGCGCCTCGACTACCAGCACGGCACCGACATCGATTATCTGGCCGCCCTGCACGAGACGGACGGTTACACCAACGGAGGCACGAAGTCCCAGGCCCTGGCACAACCCAAGGGCAGCCTCATTTTCACGGCAAACCCCTCCCTGGAGTTCTACGCCAGCGCCGGCGAGGGGTTTCACAGCGCCGACTTGCGCGGCGTCAACCAGGACAAGAGCGTGGACCTGGGGCTCCCCCATACGCCGCTGCTGGCTGCGCAGTGGGGCGAGGAGCTCGGCGTGCGCGCGCAGCCACGCAACAATTTCGCCTGGACGCTGGCGCTCTATAATCTCTGGCAGCAGTCCGAGACCATCATCGACCCCGACGTCGGCCAGGACGCTGCGGGGCCGCCGAGCCGACGGTACGGCTTTGAGCTCAACGTCACCTACAAGATCCGACGCTGGCTCGAGTTCTACGGCAGCTTCTCGGGCGATCATACGCGCTTCACGCATCCCTTCGACGACGGCACGGGTCACCTGGGCACCTACATCACCGATGCACCCGTCGCGACGGGCTCTCTGGCGCTGTACCTGACCGACCTCGGGCCGTGGAGCGGAGGGCTCGAGTACCGCTATCTCGGTAACTACCCACTCTCGTCGGGTCCCTGCGTCACCGCGGCCGCGGTCAAGGATTTTCCAGGTGTCGCCACCTCCTGCGCCAACGCACCCACGGCGCTGGGGCAAATCAACGGCCAAGGCTTTGGCGAGCTGAACCTCGCGGCTCACTATGCATTGCACTCCGGATGGGTTACCTCGCTCGGGATTTATAACGTGCTCAACACGCATGCGGCCGCCGCCGAGTTCTGGTACGTCGATCGCCTGCAAACGGAGATTTCTCAATATCCCGACGGGCGCGCCGATATTCACGAGCATCCGCTCGAGCCCATCATGGCGCGAGTGACGATCACCAAAGAGTTCGGGCGATAGGTGCGCGCCGCTTCGACGTACGCCCTCCTGGTGACGGCGAACGCCGCCGCCTGGATATGGGCGGCACTGGCGGCACATCAGCACCCCTCGCTCTGGAGCCTCGTGATCCTGGCGTACATCTTTGGACTGCGCCACGCCTTCGATGCCGACCACATCGCAGCGATCGACAACGTCGTGCGCAAGCTCATGCAACTGGGCAAAAGCGCCGTCGCTGTCGGGCTGTACTTTTCTCTGGGACACTCGACGGTCGTCGTCCTGGCCTGCGTCGCGATCGCCGCCTCGACGGCCTCCTTGCAGCACCGACTCCAGAGTTTGCACGACATCGGGGGTGTCATCGGGACCGCCGTCTCCGCGCTCTTTCTGCTACTCATCGGCTTGATCAACCTTCTCGTGCTGCGCCGTATCTGGTTCACCTTCCGCATCATCCATCGCGGTGAGCAGACTCTGGCCGATGATCTCGGCGACGTACTCTCGGCCGGCGGTCCGCTCGCACGGCTTTGTCGGCCGTTGCTGGGGCTGGTCTCTCGGGCATGGCACATGTATCCGGTCGGCCTGCTCTTCGGGCTCGGGTTCGATACGGCCACAGAGGTCGGGCTCTTAAGTATCTCCGCGCAAAGCAGCGTACAGGGCATCCCCGTCGTCTCGGTCCTGGTTCTGCCGGCCCTATTCACCGCGGCGATGTCGCTGATGGATACGACCGACAGCGTGCTCATGACCCGCGCGTACGGGTGGGCATTCGTCCATCCCCTGCGAAAGCTCTGGTACAACCTGACGATCACCGCCGCCTCGGTGCTCGTGGCTCTGTGCATCGGGAGCGTGGAAGCCCTCGGATTGCTTGCTGATCGGTTCGATTTGCAGGGAGGATTCTGGCGCGTCGTGGTCGGATTGAACGACGACCTTTCCCGCCTCGGATACCTGGTCGTGGGGATCTTCTTGGCGAGCTGGATATTCTCGATCGCCGTCTATCGCCTCAAGCGCCTCGACAGGATCGTCGCCACCTGACCTCAGACGCGGACTCTGCCAACGCCAAGCACCTGCAGTAATTGCGTCGCCGTTACTCTTCAGGCTGTAATGGCTCCTTCAGTTACTCGCGGCTGGCTCCCCGCCGGGTAGGGCCTTCCGGCCACGGCAGCAGTAGATCGTAGCCTCCGCTCAGTATGTTCACGTAAGATGGCATGGAGTACACGTGCGCTCGGGACTGATCGGTGAGACTAGGTCGTAAGCATATCCGCAGGTGGGCAGTCGCTCTGCTGCCCGCCCTGTTATTGCGCTCTCTGATCCCGGTCGGTTTTATGCCGATGTTCGGGCCGGGTCTGTCGATCAGTCTCATGCTCTGTCCGGCCTATGCGCCGGTTCCCACGCAGAGCCCGAACGCATCAATCCAAAGAGGCGATCGCGGCCCCGCCCCGCATTCGATGGATATGTCGATGGGCATGGACATGTCCATGGATATGTCCAACGCGCCGTCAAGAGAACGCGCTGCGTCGGCAACGCCTGGAGGCACTGCTTCGGGTGCCGTCGGCAACCCTGCCAGCGGTTCCAACCCTGGCCATCCTGACCATCAGGACCATACGCTTTGCCCTTACGCGGCAAGCGCGACACTCGCGGGCCTACCGACGCTGTTCACCGTGAACATCGTCGGCTTGGCCGTGGTTCGTCGTCTCTCTCTTCCGCTCGCACAAATCAACCATTCCGTAGTCATTGCGCGCGCGCACTCGGCGCGCGGTCCGCCCTTCCTGGCCTGACTAGCCACTGATCGGCACGAAGTCTGACGCTTAAGCCGCGTCGCGCCGTGCTGTCTTTCCGCACGCGAGCCCTTCGATGTCGGGCAAGTGTGCTTCGGCTATGGGTGGAGAATCAAATGCCTACGGATTCTGCTGACCGCGACAAGCGGGCTGCGGCCATGCTCGCGTGGAAGATCAGTCGAACGCGCTCATATTTCGTGCGCTTCCTGGCAGCGGCGCCCCTCATGGGCGCCTGCGTCTGCGTAAGCGCTCAAACAGATGGGTCATTGCAACAGGTCGTCGTGACTGCGAGCCGCAGCCCCGAGAACCTTGAGAATGTCCCGCAAAGCGTCAGCGTCATTACTGCGGCCCAGGTTGCGGTGACACCTGCCCAGGGGCTCGACGATATCCTTCAGACGGTTCCCGGGATGACGCTCAATATGATGGGGCCTGACGTAGGCCATCCGACGGCCTATAACGAATCGATGCGGGGGCTCCCGACCACGAGTACCAGCATTCTGGTACTGGTCGATGGTCTACCCATCAACGATCCATTCTTTGACTATATCCAGTGGAATCTCATCCCTCTCGATAACATTGAACGAGTTGAGGTCGTACGCGGGGGCGGTGCACCTCTGTGGGGCAACGGCGCGATGGGCGGCGTCGTCAACGTGATCACGAAGGTGCCGACACAGTCCGGCGTGACGGTGGATGGCGGAGGCGGCAGTTTTGGCACCTATCGCACCAGCGCCTACGGAACCTACGTGCCCGACGAGGCTGTCAAGCTCAGCCTCAACACGGCCTTCTCCGGAACGAATGGATATCAGACAACCCCTCCCGAGTGGTACTCCTACGGGGCGTCAACGCTGCGCTCACCGTTGTATGTCCCGACCTCGTTCAACGCCAGTAATGTGCAGTTGCACGGGGACTTTGGGACGGATCCCGCACTGGGCGGCTTTGCAGAGATTGACTACCACAATAATCACCAGATCCTCACCACCGCGATCGGAGACGACTCCCAGGATGTCTGGCGGTATTCCGCCGGTTTCCATGACGAGCTGACACCGACCGGAACTCTCTCCGCGACTGCGTTCCACTACGACAGCTACTTCGTGACGGACAACCCGCATCTGCTGAGCTTTACAACTCAGTACAACTCGAACGTTCACACAACGCCGGTGGCCGAAACGGGTGGCTCGATCATCTGGACACAGAAGAGCTCAGGGACACTGCGCAGTTACTCGGTAGGCGTGGACTCGCAATACATCGACGGGACCGATCGGACCAATTACCTTTCGTCTTCGGGTGCGTTGGTGGTGCCGACCATCATTGCCGGAGGCCAACAGCTCTTTCTGGGTACTTTTGCCGAAGCGACTCTTGTCCCGGTTGCACGGCTGCTGCTGCAAGGCTCTGTGCGCGAGCAGTACTATCAGAACGCCGATGGCATCGACACCTTTCCGCCCTTCGGCGGTCCGATCGCCGGTTCGCATCAAGATAGCTTCGATCCGCGTCTGAATGTCCGCTTCGAGTTGACGGATCAGGTTGCTTTGCGTGCTGCCTTCTACCGCTCATTCAAGGCCCCGACATTGGACGAGCTCTATCGCACCTACGCCGATACGAGCGCCGGCATCTATGAAGGCAATCCGTACCTGCGTCCCGAGACGCTGCAGGGCGGTGAGGCGGGTATCGATTTCCAGCGTGCCGGACTGCGCAGCCAACTGACCTACTATTCGACCAACCTGCACAATGTCGTCACTCAGCGAAATTTGACTGCCGCCGAGAGCCCTACAGCGCTTGGTGTGGTATGCGGTTATGACGCGGCGACTTATACGTACCTCTCCTGCACGCAAAACATCAACGCGGCCTCCGCGGTGGCACGGGGCGTCGAGGAGGA
>Ga0335075_10016166_pt1 | contig 11162 bp, 11 predicted proteins | sample Lox_Sample_24_FD_206723 | JGI IMG/M metagenome (GOLD analysis project Ga0335075, IMG submission 206723) | Soil microbial communities from Loxahatchee National Wildlife Refuge, Florida, United States - Lox_Sample_2.4 | ecosystem: Environmental > Terrestrial > Soil > Wetlands | place: USA... | reverse complement strand
GGGCTGCCCCGTCGCTTTCTGGGCATTGGCCGCCCATTGCCCGAGCTGATCATAGGTCAGGCTGTCCAGCTTTGCGCCCGCCGGCAGGTACTGCAGGGCCTTCTTGCTCGCGGCCATGATGTAGGTCGCCTGCATCCACGGCACGTATTGCAGGTGGTCGGTGCCGAGATGGGCCAGCGTCACCATGCCGGCGGGAATGCCGGCCTGCTTCAACATGTCGTCCATGCCATCGAGCGGGGAGAGAGCACCAAGCGGGACGAGAGGTGCAAGCTCCCCGTGCAGCGCACCGATCAGGCTGATCGAGGGCGAGCCGGACTTCATGTCTGCCTGGACGTGAATAACAAGCTGCGGCGGCTGTTCCGGGACGAAGTCCACGGGCACGGGCGAGCCTTTGAGGATCTCGGTGCGGGTGCGCTGCGCTTCCTCCATTGGACGAAGTTGGGTGGAGAGGAAGGTCAAGTCCTTCGCGCCGGCTGGGACCACGACGCTGAGACTGGCGAGGATCGCAACGCCGCCAAGCATGGACAGCAATAGCCGGACTGCCTGCACGTTATCGCCCTCCCGGTATCCGATTGTCGTTTGAAGCTAAGTGACGCCCCGACTTGCCGTCAAACCCCGAACCGCACCTCTCCCGTCCTGCGGGGAGAGGGCAAGCCTCTCCCGCAAAGCGGGAGGGGTGTGCTTGATGCACACTTAAGGACTGGCGGGATGCGTCGTGTAACGGCAGAGTAGGGAAGGGGAAACCGCCACGATGCACATCGAGACCGAAGCCACCCAACACCTCCAGCGCGCGGCGGGCGCGGCACGCGCCGCGGCGCGCGTGCTGGCGCAGAGCCCGCTGGCTCAGCGTGGTGCCGCCTTGCGCGCAATGGCGAACGCCCTGCGGACCGAAACGCCGGCAATTCTCGCTGCCAACGCGGCTGATCTCGCGCGTTCGCAGGGCACCGCCGCGTTCCGCGACCGGCTTCTGCTGACCGAGCAGCGCATCGAGGCGATGGCGGCTGGACTGGAAGACATCGCGGCCTTACCCGACCCGATCGGTGGCATCCTCGCCGAGTGGACTCGTCCCAACGGCTTGCGCATCCAGCGCATCGCCACGCCGATCGGGGTTATCGGCATGATCTACGAGAGCCGCCCCAATGTCGGCGCCGACGCCGCCGGGCTCTGCCTGAAATCGGGCAACACCGTGATCCTGCGTGGCGGTTCGGAAAGCCAGCGCAGCGCCGCGGCAATCAACGACGCGCTGGTTGCCGGCCTGCGCCAAGCGGGCCTGCCCGAAGCGGCGGTGCAGATCGCTCCCACCGCCGATCGCGCCTATGTGGCGGCGATGCTGGCGGCGGCCGGCCTGATCGATCTGATCATTCCCCGCGGCGGCAAATCGCTGGTCGAGCGCGTGCAGCGCGAGGCCCGCATCCCCGTGCTGGCGCATGCCGAGGGACTTTGCCACACCTATGTGCACGCCGCGGCGGATCCGGCGATGGCACGTCGGGTCGTTGCCAACGCCAAGATGCGCCGCACCGGCGTCTGCGGTGCCACCGAGACGCTGCTGATCGATGCCGCCATCGCGCCGGACCTGCTGCCGCTTTTGGTTTCCGATCTAAAGGCGCTCGGCTGCCAGTTCCGTGCCGATGCCGCCGCGCGCGCCGTCGTCCCCGAGCTGCCGCCGGCAACCGAGGCCGATTTCGATACCGAGTGGCTCGACGCCGTCCTGTCCATCGGCGTGGTCGATGGGGTCGATGCCGCGCTGGCGCATGTCGCGCGGCACGGCAGCGAACACACCGACGCGATCATCACCGAGGACAAGCAAGCCGCCGAACGCTTTCTGCGCGGCGTGGAGAGCGCAGTCGCGTTGTGGAACGCCTCGACGCAGTTCTGCGACGGCGGGGAGTTCGGCTTCGGCGCCGAGATTGGCATCGCCACCGGGCGAATCCACGCGCGCGGGCCGGTGGGGCTCGCGCAACTGACCAGCTATCGGTACATCGTGCTCGGCACGGGTCAGGTGCGGCCCTGACGCCCAGGAATCGGCTCCATGACGTGCTTCCTCGCTTCGGAGACCGGCGACGCACGCGGGTGGGCATTCTGGGCGGTTCGTTCAACCCGGCGCATGTGGGGCACCGCCATGTGGCGGAGATGGCTCGCCGGCGCTTGCGACTTGATCAGGTGTGGTTATTGGTCTCGCCGGGTAATGTATTGAAGCCGAGCGATGGGATGGGTGATTTCCGGGATCGATTGGCCTCGGCGCGCGTTATTGCCAACGGGCGGCGCATCGTGGCGACGGCGATTGAGGCGGTGCTAGGCACGCGGTACAGCATCGATACGCTGCGACGGTTGCAGCGGATTTTTCCTCGGGTGGAGTTCGTCTGGGTGATGGGTGCCGACATTCTGGAACAACTGCCGCGGTGGGGCCGCTGGCACGAGTTCGTGCATTGCGCGCCGTTCGTGGTGTTGCCGCGGCCATCGTACACGCATCGGGCCCTCGCCGGTACTGCCGCGCATTATCTCCGCGCCGCGCGTCTGCCCGCGCGTGCCGCGCCGGTGCTGGCGCGGACCAAGACGCCAGCTTGGATCTTCCTGCCGTCTCCGCAGCATCAAGCATCTGCCAGCGCCATTCGCGCCGGGAAAGGAGCCGTGCCATAGCCAAGCGTCCGACCGCTCCGACCGTTCCCGGACCGCGCAAAAGGCCGGCGAAGCGGAAAGCTCCGAAGCCGCTGCCTGCCGCGGATAAAACCCCCGGCACCGCACGCAAAAAAGCAGTGGTGGCGGGGCCTCGCAAAGTTGCCGCGGTACCTGCCCGCCATTCCTCGGAACTGGAGCGGCTGCAGCACGTGATCGTCGGCAGCCTGGAAGACGACAAGGCCGAGGACGTCGTTACGCTCGACCTGGAAGGCAAGGCGACGTTCTGCGACCGTATGGTCGTGGCGACCGGCCTTGCGGATCGTCAGATTACTGCGATGGCCGAGCACCTGCTGGAGAAATTGCACGAAGCGGGTCTCGAGCGTGTTCAGGTCGAGGGTGCCGGCGGCTCAGACTGGGTGCTAATCGATGCCGGCGACATCGTCGTGCATCTGTTCAAGCCCGAGGCGCGGGCGATGTATGCGCTGGAAAAGATGTGGGGCGCCGATCTCGACGAGGCGGTGGGATAGGGCTTGTCGTCAATTCCGGGCCGGGGGCTTTCCGTTCGTCGCGGTCGCAAGAACCATAAATTCAACACAGAGGACGCCAAGAGCCCAGAGATCACAAAGGCAATTTGCGTGTCGCCCGACAGGAACCAATCATGCCAGCGATAAACCCTTCTCTGCGATCTCGGTGTCCTCAGCGTCCTCTGTGTTAAATTTTCGAAGGCCGCGGCGAGATACCTAAGCAGGCGGAGCCAATAAGTATGATCTGGCATGCCGGTCAGGCGTGTCGGCGGCCCTGGTGGAACCCCGTCGATCCAGAGCATGTGGCGGTCCGCGCCAAAGCCGTCGCACACGCGCAGGCGTGGGTCAGATGCGAGTAGAAAGAAAAGAAAGAAAGCATTACCACAGAGGCACAGAGGCACAGAGATTGATTCTAGAGCACTACGCGGCGGACCCCTTCTTTCAGCAGGGCCGAACCGAAGTTGAGGATCAGTCCGAGGCGGAGTCCGCGTAATCGTAAGTAAGTAAATCAGCAACTGAGCGTCATGGGCTGGCCGAAGCTGCTCAGTCGGTTTGACTTCGATCACTACCGCGCCGGCAACCACCAGTCACGGCCGCGGTCGAAGCGCAGATTGCCGCAATGATCAAGAAGGTGTCCGACATGCCGGCCGTATCGGCCAATGTGCCGGTCAGTGGTGCGCCAATCAAGGCGCTGCCAAGGATTCCAATGCTGTACACAGACATCACACGTCCGCGTACATCATCACGCGCCCTGAGTTGCAGGGTGCTGGTAACCGTAACGCTGAAAAAGCCGCAGCAGATGCCCAGCAGGAACATGCCCACAAGCGCGAAATAAACCCCGAGTGGGAAGGTCAACCAGAGATAACTGATGCTCACCAATCCGCAGCAAGCGGCGATCCCCATCGCTCCCGGTTTCACAAATGACGCAATCAGCAGGGAACCGGTTACGGCACCCAGGCCCAGGAACGACATCACGATGCCATACAATTCGCTGGACCCGCCCAGTACGCGGAACGCCAGGAGCGGTGCCACAACCTGGAAGTTGTAAGCCACCACGAATACCACCGACATGACGACCACGGTCAAGGTCAGGACACGATCCTGCCTGATGTAGGACAGGCCTTCGCGCACCTGCCCGCTGCTGCGCTCCACGCGGCGACCCACATGAAGGCGTGCGACGTCGAGCGTCACCAGAGCCAGGACAACAAGCCCGAAACTGATGGCGTTGATGAAAAAGCTGAGGGCCGTGCCGAAGGAGGCAATCAGCAGACCGCTGGTCACCGGGCCGATCATCCGCCCCGAGGAAATCACAGCATTGTTCAAGGCGACCGCGTTGGGCAAATCTGCTTCGCCCACAAGGTCCTTGATGAAGCCGAGCAGCGCGGGCTTGTCGATGGACATAATAAGGCCGAGCAACAGAGCAGCCACCCAGATCATCCATACCTTGATCATATTGGCCGCCACTAACAATCCAATCGCAATGGCCAACAAGGCTTGCGCGCCCTGGGTTGCGATCAGCAAGCGGCGGCGGTTGAATCTATCGGCAATGACACCACCGTAGAGTCCAAAAAATGCCAGCGGTCCGAATTGAAGCGCGTTCGTGATGCCAAGTGCCAGGCCGGAATCGGTCAACCGCAGTATTAGCCAGTTCTCGGCCGTAATCTGGATCCAGGTACCAATGTTGGATGCGATCTGCGCAGCGAAATAGATCCGAACATTGGGAATCCGCAGACTGATGAAAGTCCTATGAAGGTTGCTCGGCAGGATTTGCGCGGGTCGTGCGGTCATGCCGCCACGTTCTCGTCGAAGGCACATATGCCGAAGGTATCCGCAAACCCGCGCTTGCCCGATTCGGTGATGATCACCGCGCGGCTTTGCCTCATCCTCTCGGTCCAACCCAGATCGAAGAAGCGCCTGGTCAGCGCTGCTCCCACCGCGCCGGCGATGTGCGGTCGTCGTTCCGTCCAGTCGAGGCACAGTCGGCAGAAGTGGCGCCGGGTTGCGCTCAATGCGGACAGGTCGATCCCGAACTCGGTGAGAAACCGCGCGCCCGTGTGGGTGATTTCGGCGGTGTCACCGGCAAGCACGATATAGTCGTGCCCGGTGAAGAAATCAGTGAGCCTGGTGCTGAGCCGACCGGCGAGGTGGTCGTAGCAAATTCGCGCGGCACTCAGTTCTCGTGCCTGATGCGAGAGCGGACGAAATCGTGGCCTGTTTTCGAGTGCAACCGCCATGATGCCGTCGAGCATTTCCACGACTTTCGGTGATGCCAGGCGGAAATACCGATGTCGCCCGTCCCGGATTGCCGACAGCAAGCCTGCCTCGGTCAGCTTGGCGAGATGCGTGCTGGCGGTTTGCGGCGTGACCCGCGCTGCGAAGGCAAGCTCGGTCGCGGTGAGGGCGCGGCCGTCGAGCAGCGCCGAGAGCATCGTGGCTCTTGCCGGCTCGCCGACCAGCGCCGCTATTTCCGCGATGAGGGGGGCTGTCATCACTTGTCCTATATAACGCCGGGGGCGCGGCACGGATGGGGCGACATTTCGACCGCGATCGAAGTCTGACAGGCCCTGGCCACGTGGCCAGTTGGACCGGAATCACCGGCGCGCCACTCTCCGCAGACACGGATTGGAGAGAACGCAAGTGCCCGACACGACCCCACTCGCCGCGCTGTCCGATGCCCTCGCAGCGCTGGTCCAGCAAGCCGCCCCCGTCGTCGTCGGGGTGCATGGCGGCAGTCGGCGCGGAACCAGCGGGCTGATCTGGCAGGACGGTGTCGTGGTGACCGCCGAGGAGGCGCTGCGCCGCGATGACGGCCTGCAGGTCGCGCTGCCCGGCGGCGAGACCGTCGCCGCGACGCTGGCCGGGCGCGACCCGAGCACCGACCTCGCCGTGCTGCGCATCGCCGGCGCCGTTGGTTCAGCACCTGAGCCCCCGCCCGAGGCACGGCCGGGTGAGCTCGCGCTCGCGCTCGGGCGGCGCCACGGGGCCACGGTCAGCCGGCTCGGGATCGTCTCGCAGGCAGGGGAGGCGTGGCGCAGCATGCGCGGCGGGCGGATCGACCGGTTCATCCGTCTCGATCTCTCGCTGGATGCCCCGCTGGAGGGGGGCGCCGTGATCGACGCCGCCGGCCGCCTGATCGGCATGCCGGTGTTCGGGCCGCGTGGCCGCGTCCTGGTGATCCCGGCCGCCACGATTGCCCGCGTGGTGCCGCAGATTCTGGCCGATGGCAGCGTCGGGCGGGGTTATCTAGGGCTTGGCCTGCACCGGGTCGGGGGCGGACGCCGGGATCCGGCACCGGCACAGGCCGGCGTGATCGTGGTCTCGATCGATCCGGACGGACCAGGGGCTGCTGCCGGGGTGCTGCTCGGCGATGTCATCACCTCGTGGAATGCGGAGCCAATCACCGGTTTGCGCGACGTGGTAGTGCGGCTGGGTTCGGACAGCATCGGCACCGACGTGGAACTGGGACTTGTCCGCGCCGGTGCCGCGACCAAGCTGACGTTGCATGTCGGCAAGCGTCCTGCCGGGTGATGCAGCGCCGGCGCAGCAGCCGGACACCGAGCTTCGGCCGCTGCGGGTAGTGGTCCTGATCGCCGAGCCGGTGCGGGCGGCGCGTGTGCGCTCGGCCCTGGCGCTGCATCCGGGGCTGGTCGTGCTGGCCGATCCGACCGAACCGGCTGACATCGTCGTGTCGGATGCGGATCCGGCACCGCCGCGGCGGACGACGGGGGACGTCGGGACGCGCAAACTGACCCCGCGCGAACACGAAGTGCTGGAGCTTCTCGCCGCCGGTGCATCGAACAAGATGATCGCGCGGCGGCTGGGGATTTCGGTTGCGACGGCGAAGTTTCATGTGGCTGCGTTGTTGGGCAAGCTGGGCGCACGCGGGCGGTCGGATGCGGTTGCGATCGGCGTGCGCCGGGGATTGCTGATGCTGTAGGGTGGACGCAGTCCGGCTGGTCCCCGCAAGGGAGGCGGGCTTGCGGTAGTGACACAATTTGAAATCGCCGCCTGCTTGACCGGTCAAGCCTTTCTTGCCAACGGCGTTTACGGTAGGTTAACCCCAGCAGTGGTAAGGGAGGGCCATCGTGGCCAAAGGTCCGCGCGGAGAGAAGCGCCCAGACGATCCTGCGCAGGCGGCTGTCCTGGCGTTGCGGATTGCCGCAGGAGAGCCTCACGAGGAACCTAACATATGCGCAATGAAGAGGGATCGTCCCGCTGTCGCGCTCGGGAGGCGCAGTGGCCAAAAAGGGGGGCCTGCCCGTGCAAGGACGCCCTCCGCAGAGGAACGAGTTGCAATCGCACGCCGAGCGGTCAGAGCCCGATGGAGTCGAGATGCCGAATGATTCGCCGCTCGCCTCGCTCGATCGCTCTGGGAACTACAAAGCTAGCATTTATAATGATGGCGTAATTCCACCGGGGTTTGTAGAAATAATCGAGGAGCTTGAAAAGCTGTTGGAAATGAAGATCTGGCTCTTGGTCCAGAACAGCGATGACAGTTGGGGCGAGGTATCTGACAAGGTATATCAGGGGTTCTGCGACAAAAAAGCGGAAATAGAGTCAAATGAGAGATGTGGTCTTTTGATCCACTCTCTCGGCGGCGATGCTTCCGCAGCGTATAAGATCGTCAGGCTGTTCCAGAGAAGGACTGACGACTTCTATACCTTAATTCCGGTCTATGCAAAGAGCGCTGCGACGTTGATGGCTATTGGTGGCAAACAGGTATTTATGGGAATGGAGGCTGAACTAGGACCTCTTGACGTTCAAATATACGACCAGGAGAAAGATGACTACGACTCGGCGTTGAATGCCGTTCAATCCCTGGAAAGGCTGAATGCCTATGCGTTGACCGCCTTCGACCAGATGATGCAACTTCTATTGATGAGGACGAATAAGAAGCCTGACAGCCTTGTTGGTAGCTCTCTTGAGCATGCGGCTGGCATCGTGCGACCGTTGGTCGAAAAAATTGATACCATTGATCTGACGCGCAAATCACGCGAACTTAAAGTGGCTCAGGATTATGCCGAGCGGCTCATGATGGCCAATTACACCGAGCGTGAATACAGCCGGATTGCATCCAGCCTGGTTGAAAAATACTCGACTCACGGCTTCGTCATCGACAGGCGAGAGGCGGGACAGGATCGAACCCCTAGGCGATCCTCTGCTAGCCTCGGGCTTCACATAGGTGATATGTCTCCAACCGCAGAAGGTTTGCTAGACCGTTTGGAGCCTTATCTAGAGAACCTCACGGTAATCGGGAGAATACGGATAGGAGCGCCAGAGGCATGACAAATACGGTTACTCGGTCAGCGAAAGCGAAGCCTGGTGGCTCGCGGCAGATTGTGGAGAGCGCGATCGAGTTGACTAAGCGTATCAGGAGCGGTGGCTGGGTCAGCGGAGACACCCGCAAAAGCGCTGCTTCCTATTGGGAAACCATCGGCCGAGGCCGCTTTGACGTGAAGACCCCCGGCAAGGGAGGCAAGTCAAAGCCATAAAAATACGTCACTACCGACCTTGCACCTCGGCGATGACGAACGGATCATCGGCGCATGACATGGTCGATCCTGGTTCGGGATCCTGCCACCGGTGCGCTGGGCGCGGCGGTGGCTTCGCGCTTCTTCGCGACCGGCGCAATCTGTCTGCACGTCGAGGGCGGGGTCGCCGCGTTGTCCGCGCAGGCGCTGGTCAACCCAATGTACCCCGTCCACGCGATGCCGCGGCTGCGCGCGGGGGACGCGCCGCAGGCGGTGCTGGACGACGTCGTGGGCGCTGATGCGGGTGCCGATCAGCGCCAGTTGCACATCCTGGACGCGTCGGGCCGCATCGCCCAACACACCGGGCGGGGCTGCATCGCCTGGGCGGGCAATGTGCGTGGGACGGACATCTCGGTTGCCGGCAACATGCTGAAGGGGCCGGTGGTCGTGCAGCGCACGCTGGAGGCGTTCGCGGCGGCAAGCGGTCCGCTGGCAGAGCGGCTGCTCGCCGCGATGGAGGCGGGCGAAGCGGCCGGCGGCGACAAACGTGGCAAGCAGTCGGCAGCGCTGAAGATCTGCACGCGCGATCCGTTCCCGGACCTCGATATTCGCGCCGACGATCATCCGGATCCGCTCGCCGAGCTGCGCCGGCTCTATCGCGTCAGCCGAGAGCGCTTCGCCGTGTTCCGGCGCTTCCTGGCGGGAGCCGACAGCCCCTGCGGCGTGTTCGACCGCGCCGTGATCGACGCGGCGATGGCCCGCGAACGCGGGGAGCCGTAAGGTGAGTGGGAAGATCGCCCTCGGTCTTCGTGCGCGCCGTGCCCTCACCCGGATCGCTTCGCGATCCGACCTCTCCCGCAAGCGGGCGAGGTGGATGCGGGCGGCCCTCGCTGTCGCCTGCGCCGTGTGGCTCGCCGCACCGGCGGCGCGTGCGCAAGAGGGCACGCTGCATATCGGGCTGCGGGAGGATCCGGACCTGCTCGATCCGATCCTGGGCTCCAGCTATGTCGGGCGGATCGTGTTTGCCGGCTTGTGCGACAAGCTGTTCGACATCAGCCCGGACCTCAAGATCGTGCCGCAGCTTGCCACCGGTTACGAATACAAGGATCCGACACACCTGGTCATTCGGCTGCGCCCGAACGTGCAGTTCCAGGATGGCGAGCCAGTTGATGCCAACGCAGTCAAATTCACCCTGCTGCGCGCGCTGACGGCAAAGGGAAGCATGCGGCGGGGTGAAATCAACTCGATCAGCTCGATCGATGTGATCGATCCGCTCACGGTGGAATTGGTGCTGAAAACGCCGGACGCTCCGTTGCTTTCGCAACTGACGGATCGCTCCGGCATGGTGCTGCCGCCGAAAGTGGTGGAGCAGGAGGGCGACAAGTTCGGGCTTCACCCTGTCTGCTCGGGCCCGTTCTCGTTCGTCGAGCGCGTGCCGCAGGACCGTATCGTGCTGCAGCGCTTCCCCGGCTACTGGAACGCCGGCGCGATCCATTTCGATCGCGTCGTCTATCTGCCCACGCCGAACGCCGCGGTGCGGCTTGCCAATCTGCAGGCGGGCGCGCTCGACCTGGTGGAACAGATATTGCCGACCGACGTTGCTGCCGTGCGGCGTGATCCGAAGCTCAAGCTGGCGATCCAGGACTCGCTGATGTACGAAGGCATTACTTTCAACACCGGCAACGGCCCGGCCGCGAACACGACAATCGGACAGAACGCGCTGGTGCGCCGCGCCTTCGAGCTGGCGATCGATCGGACGGCGCTGATCCAGGTCGTTTACAACGGAATGTATACGCCGACCGCCCAGGCCAATCCGCCGGGCTCGCCCTATTACGACGCGGCGATCCAGCCGCCGGCGCGCGACGTGGCGAGGGCCGAAGCCCTGCTGAAGCAGGCGGGTGTCAGCCTGCCGGTGCCGGTGACCATCACGATCCCGAACAACCCCGACCTGCAGCAGGCCGGCCAGGTGATTCAGGCAATGGCGAAGGAAGCGGGGTTCGACGTACAGCTGCTGGCGATGGAGTTCGCCTCGTCGTTGCAGGCGGGGTATGCCGGGCGGTTCCAGGCTTACATGATCGGCTGGTCGGGCCGCTCGGATCCCGACGGCAATATATGGCAGTTCCTGCATACTGGCGGGACTTTCAACTACGGCCACTATTCCAACGTGGAAGTCGACACCTTGCTGGACGACGCCCGCCGGCACGATGAGCTGGCGACGCGACGCGCGCGCTATGACCGGGTCTGGCAGCAGGAGCGCAAGGATCTGCCGCTGCTTTATCTGTGGAATCCGAAGAACATCGTCGGGATGAAGCGGACGCTCGAGGGCTTCCAGCAGGTTCCGGACGGTCTGATCCGCTTGCAGGGAATGCAGTTCGCGCGGTGATCCCGGCGGGGCGGCCCTCGTGAGCTAAACCGAACTTTACTTACCTTTAGGCGCAAGTCGTTGATACAGCCAGTTTTCGGGGATGGCTACCTGTCCACGCGTTGATCGCCCGAGCAAGCAACCCACGGGCGATGATCGGGGCCACGGCCGGCGTGAGCCGCGCCGAAC
>Ga0335075_10016165_pt1 | contig 11163 bp, 16 predicted proteins | sample Lox_Sample_24_FD_206723 | JGI IMG/M metagenome (GOLD analysis project Ga0335075, IMG submission 206723) | Soil microbial communities from Loxahatchee National Wildlife Refuge, Florida, United States - Lox_Sample_2.4 | ecosystem: Environmental > Terrestrial > Soil > Wetlands | place: USA... | reverse complement strand
GCGGACGGTGGTGGTGGGCCTCGGCCTGGCCGCCGGGCTCGGCATTTACGCATCCGTCCGCGCCCGCCGCTTGCGCTCGGACTGACCGTCGCCGGCCGGTGCCGCTTTCATGATCCCGGTAGGTTAGGTCCATAGGGCTTTGTTCCAACGCTACTGAGGAGGTCGGGTCGGCGGGCTGGTCGTTGTCGGTGCGGGGGTCGGCGAGCAGGGCGGTGAGGGTGGCGGGGGTGGTATCGGTGATGGTGGCCCAGATGGTGACCTGGTTTTTCTCTTTGCGGTAGAGGCACTGGACGTCCAGGGCGGCGAGCAGCTTTTCTTTCAAGGTGTCGGGGGCCTGGGCCAGGATGCCGGGCAGGTAGGGCATTTCGTCCAGGAGCGCGGGGTCGCTGACGGGGGTTGTGTCGTCCAGAGCGGCGAGCTGGGTTTCGGCGCGTATGCGCTGGTCGTGGAGTTGCGCGTTGCGGGCGCGGATGCGGGCCCGGTAGGCGGTGGTGGCCGGGGTGGTGTCGGCGGTGAGTTCTTCGAGCTCGGTAATGAGGCTGGCCTGGGCGGTGTCGATGCGGGCGAGTTCGGCGCGCAGCTTGCGGGCGCGGGTGTCGCGTTGGGCGGCCTGGTCGCCGGCGGTGACCGGGATCAGTCCGGCGAGGCGGGCGGCGCGGCCGTGGCCGAGCACGTAGTCATCTAGGAAGCCGTTCACTGCGGCTAGGAGAAGGTCTTCGCGGACGGAGATGGACGCGACGGGGTGATCGGGGCTAGCGATGGCGTGGCGGGGGTTGTTCGCAGAGTAGGGGCAGCGGTAGCAGATGTTGATGCCGTCGGGGTTGTTCTTGGTGGGGGTGGGCCGCCAGAGGCCGTGCATGCGGTGCTGGCAGCGGGCGATGCCGGGGTCGACCGTCCAGGCGTGCCGGCTGTTCCTCGCTGATCTTGTTCCTGCCTGTACCGCCGTTAGTTGTGCCCCGCGTAGCGGGGCCCCGGGTGGGCCCGGAGGGGGTAAGGAAAGGGGGCGGGGGAAACATCGGGGGAACCTGGGGCCGTGGGGAGGGGTTCCCCGTGGTGTCCCCCGCACGAGCCGAAGGCTCGTCCTCTTTTGACCTAGCTGTTCAGCGGCGTAGCCGTTCCCGACCTCGCCCTCGGGGACCCCTTGGGGTGGGGGTGAGGTCGGGAACGGCGGAGCCGCGCGGCCCGCCAGGGCCGCCCCAGCTCACAAGCCCTGCCAGCGATCACCAGCCCCGCACAAAGGCCACACGTCCGGTTGCAGGGATCTGCGTCTGATGTGTGGGTGCTGTGCGGGGTTTGGTCGTTGTACCTCCTGAGCGTCTGACGGCCGGGGACGGTTCAGCGACGGGCACGCAGAGGGTCGTGCACGGGTGGACGTCAGTTCTGATCGCACCTGCTGAGACAATCACACCCTCTAGCAGCGACAACTCCGCCGTGCTTCCACAAACAGCAATCACGAGTTGAGGATCCAAAGCCACTCTACATCCATCCCTACTATGCAACTCGCACTATCATCCGACTATCGTCCTAGCTCAGATGCCTAATTAATAAGACGGTGCCATCAGAACTGGATACGGCTCTAGAGGCTCGGCCTGTGATCAAGTGCTTAGGTTGTCCACATCAGCAGGACAAACTGGCTCCATCCGGCTCCCTCTGGCTCTGCTTGGCTCCTCCAACTCCCTCCGATTTGACAGAATGGCCGTCTCGTAGTGTAGCCTTCCAATAGCTCAGACGATGTGAAGGCCAGGGAGGAGGTCCCATGGAGATCAAGGAGGCGCTCTCGCTGGCGCGAACGTCAGTCGAGGAAGCCGACCTTCCCGAACATTGGCAGCAACGGGCGTTCGGCGAGGTTCTGCGGTACCTGCTTAGCGGATCCAGATCCGGCGGGGTAGGACCCGCGACGCGGAGCGAGCCTGCACCCGTGATGGTTCCGAGCACGGCTCCAGCGCTGGCACGGCTCGCTATCAGGTTCGGGGTTCCCGAGGCTGCGCTCGCGGACGTGCTCGACATCGAGGATGACGAAATAACCCTCCATGTGGCGAGCACGAAGATATCGGCGATGAAGAGCAAGGCCACCCGGGAGATCGCGCTCCTGGCTGTTGCGGCCCGCCAAGGAGCTGGCCTGGATGATTCCTGGACTGACGTGGCCCATGTCCGGGATGCGCTTCACCAGTACAACCGATACGACGCCAGCAACTTCTCTAAGTACCTGCGTGAGACTGACGACGTGTTCAATCTCAAGGGCAAGCCAGTCCAACTCCGACTTACGCGCCCTGGCTGGGAGGCAGCGACTGAACTCGTTAAGGCCTTGGTCGGCGCCGGATAGCAGAGAGCTGAGGCAAGACGAGAGCCGCCGTTCGGCGCGCTGTCGCATTTAGTTATTGCGAAAGGAGGTGATCAAAGACACTCGTGAGGTGGGGCGCTCCTGCGTTCAGGATCGCCGCGAACTACAGCGCTGGAATTTAGCGCTATCATTTTGTAAAAGCCGCTGAGACCTCGAACGGGGCCGGTGGCTCGGGTCCGAGGTCTCAGTGATGTTATTGGCCTGACGTTATCTGAGCATACTCGAAAATGATCAAAGTTCAAGCCGTTGATCATGTGATCTGGGCCACTCCCCGCTGAGGTGATGCTGGCGGTAATCGAGTGACCAGGGAGGTCACATGATCGACCCAGAAACCCCGTCTGGGACACAGTTTGACCGGCTGCTTTCCGTCATGCCCCGTATGGCGCAAGCAGTCAACGCCTTCGAGTCAGAGGACAACCGGCGCCTTGCGTTGCAGGTGCTGGTGCGCGTGTTCGGGTTGCCTGACGGACCGCCTGCCCCCGAGGAGGTGGCCGAGCCGGCCCTGTCGGTAGTGCCGTCGCCGGGCGACGATCGTGTCGAGGAGAGCGATCAGGGTGAAGCGGGACCGGGCATCGCTGTCGGAGACGAGTCCGCCGTACGCCGCCGTAGTCGGAAATCGGCCGCTAGGAAGTCGTGGCCGAGTGTCCCGGACATCAACTTCCGCCCCGACGGCAAGCAAAGCCTGCGCGAGTTCGCGAAGGCGAAGGCGCCCGCCAATATCGACGAGCGAAACGCGGTCGCCGTCTACTATCTCCAAGAGATCCTAGGCATTGCCGCGATCCACGTCGGTCACGTCGTCGCGGCCTACACCGAATGCGACTGGCGTTACCCTGCGAACCCGGGTAACAAGCTTTCGGTAACGGCCTCCAAGACGAACTGGCTGGTCACGTCGGACATGAAGGCGATTCGGCTGACTCATCAGGGTCGCAACCTTGTCCATTTGGACCTGCCGAGAAGCCGCGCCAAGAAATCGGCTTGAGTTACCCCAGCGACAGGCAGGCCCCGGGTGTTCTTCTCGGCGCCTGCCTGTCGTTTGCTCGACGCGCACATGAGCCAACGGCGCCAAGCGGCCTGCGCCGGCGGTGCCCTCGGGTGGGCACGGAGGGGGTAAGGATGGGGGTGCGGGGGAAACCTCGGGGGAACCCTGGGGTCGTGGGGAAGGGTGCCTCCGTGGTTTCCCCGCCTGGGGATGAGTCGGCCGTAAAGCCGGCCTTGGGGGGCGGGCGGCCGGGGGATTTTTGGTGGCGGGACTTCCGAGACGGCTCAGTTCCCCGTCGGCCGGGCGCGGCGCCCAGCCGACGGGTGGGGTCTAACGCGCTGACGGTCTCGCGCGGCGGATATCCTCCCTCGTGATCGGGTGCGGGCTGTTACGGTGCAGCGAGCCCGCGGCGGGCGGGAGTTGGGCCGTCCACTCGATGACCAGTCGGCGGGTCGACTGGATTTGTGGGGTGTTGCCACGAGCCCCTATAGGGGCTTGCGACAAATCCGAAAATCAGGGCTTGGAGCCAGGTCGGCGGGGCTGGTTGCTGTGGGGTGGTCGTCGGCGTCGGCGAGGATGGCGGCGACGGCGCGGGGGGTTGAGCTCGTGATGGTGGCGTGGACGGTGACCTGGTGCAGGTTCTTGTTGTAGAGGGCCTGGATGTCGACGGCGGCGAGGAGCTGCTGATAGAGGCGGGCCGGGGTTGACCACGCTGCGCGCGGCCGGGTCGATCAGGTAGACCACCCGGTGGTAACACGGCCCGGGCCCGGGCCGCGCGGCGGGCTGGTAGTCGCTGGCGCGGGTGAGCAGTCCGGACATGATGGCGATGGTGCGGGCGAGGGGTTTAGGGGTCAGCTCGGCTTCGATGGCCCAGCACTCGCCCGCGTAGCCGCTGGCGGGCAGCTCGGGCCAGGACACCTCGGCGTCGGGCACGTGACCGGTACCGACCCGGCCCCCGGCGGCGGCGCGGATGCGGCGCTCGCTGCGCCACCACGCCCGCCCGTCCCGGTAGGCGTCACTGTCTTGCAGGGACAGGCGGATGGCCAGGACGGCGCGGATGTGCGCCAGACGGCCCAGCGCCGGCCGTCCCGGCGCGTAATGCTGGCCGGTGATGGCCAGACCGGAGCGGGTCAGCCAGCACCACGCCGGACCCGGACCCAGCCGCCCGGTCTCGGCGAACCCGGCATGCCGCCACCGGGACACGATCCCCCGGAATCGGTCATCTCGCACGCCCAGGAACGCCGACAGCAGGTCATAGGAGGCGCCGTACATATCCCCGCACAGCAGCAGCCCGGTAACGTCACGCTCGCTTAAGCGGACGCTGCCCGCATCAGCGCGGCGGGCTGATACGCCGACGGCCGCGCTGACAACGGTGCTGCGGCCAGTGTCCATGCTCCACATCGTGCGCGGCCAGCCCTGACGCCCAGGTTGCAGTCGGTTTGACGGCTGCCTTGCGTTGCACGTCTAGGGCTGCTGGCGCCGCTGATTCTCGGGGACGACGAAGGTGCCCCGGCCGTGCATGGTGACGATCAGGCCTTGTTCGCGCAGCAGTTCCATGGACTTGCGGATGGTGTTGTAGGCGACCCCGTATTCGGCGGCGACGTCTCGTTCGGGCGGCATCCGCTGGCCGCCTCCCAGTTCTCCCGCGTGGATGCGCGCGGCGATGTGCTCGGCGACCTGGACGTAGATCAGGCGCAGAGGGTCGGGGGTGAACGGCGCCACCTTCATGTGAGCCAACGTAGAGGTCACGTGACCAGCCTAAACGCTCCGTAGCCTTCCTAGAGCTTCTGGAAGCTTCTATCGTGGAGCCTGAACGGCGCAAGCCCGCCCGGCCCGGTCGCGCGCGGCCTGCCGGGCTGACCGGGAAGGAACCCGCCATGCCAGATCGCCTCGCCTCGCTGGTCTCGCCCGCACAGCGTGAACTGCTGCGCCAGGCATTAGCCGACGCGGTGTTTTACCGGGACCCACCCTTGGAATGCGTCGCGTGCAAGGTGCGTCAGGGCTTATGTGATCAATGCGCGGCCGGGCTCGCCCGGGCTCGTTCTTACCTGGCCCTGGGGCGTGAGCTGGGCATGGAGGCATCCGCGTGACCGGCGCGGAACACGCCGCGGTGGCGCTGATGGTGTCGTGCGGGTTCTGCTGGGCCAGGCCGGGCGGCGCATGCGGGCAGGAAGGCTTGCATCTGGCCAGGTATTTACGTGCTTACCGGCGTGGCCTGATCAGCCAGGAGGAGCTGGCCGTGATCTGCGCGCCGCTGGCGCACGTTAGCGCTGGCCAGGTCGTGGCTCACGTCGCTGCGCCGCGCTGAGCTGGCTCCTCGCTTGCCGGGCGCGTGTCCCGCTGAACTGCTGGTTGGGGGCTAACAGTGCTCGCGTGGTTTTCCTGGCCCGCATGACTGCTGCCTGCACCGGGGATGCCGCGCGGAGCGTGGCAGATGGAGGCCGCAGGCCGACGATGCGGGTTTGGCGTTTCTGTTTTTGATCTTTGGTTTTGCCCTGCTGGTCTGACCGGACGCGCTTTGCTGCTGTTCCTGACCTCGCCTCCCCGGGTTTTCATGATGGGGGGGTGAGGTCAGGAACGCCCTTGAGCAGCGTCCTTTGCGCGTCCGGGCAGGCCAGCGGGGCTACCCGCGCGCAGCGCAGGTGCACAGTGTCCGCACGTTCGGTAGGTGCGTTGTGCGGGTGGTGCGCGGGGAGTGTGCGGACTGATTGAGCCATCGGGGAAGCTGGTAGTGGGCCGGCGGACCGCAGCACGTCACAGACGCTCCGGACCATACGTTCCCCGTGCGGGACAGATCTAGGCCGCCACCGCGTACGCTAGGCGACGACGGGAACATCTACCGGTATCCGCCGGCACCAGTCCTGAGCTACCGAACAGAAGAGCGAAGGTCGCGGGGAGTGAACGCGGTCCTATTCCGGCAGCACCACGGGCACCCTTCCCTGATCGGTCTTCCATTCCACGTACTGAAGAACGGTCACGCCGCTCATGGCTATAGCGTTCAGGCGATGCAGTCCGTCATGGATCGTCCCGGGCTGCATCCGCACGCCGTTCCACGACCATCCCTCGGGGCCGGCAATAACGATCGGCGCACGCGGGTTCGGTTCCACCCACTCCCCGCGGAGCATGCTGGCGGCATAGTCCGCTATCAAGGATTCCTTGGAGGCGTGGCCGCCCGGCAGCGCCTCCCGGTCATCCCTCAGCAGTTTGCCGGCGAGTTCCGGGGTGATGCGGGTCGGTTTCGCTGCTGCCTCTCCGATTGCTTGCGGTTTCGCGGTCATTACCTAGCCACGCGGAGTATCAGATCGATCAGATCAATCAGCCCGATGGCCGCTGCTCCGCCTGCTGCGGCAATAAGAATCTGCCTCGCCGTCTCCAGATGCGCCCTGATGCTTTTAAGATTCGGTCTAGGCGACTCGACTTGTGCCTTAACAGTTCTCATTTCCGCAGCGAGTTGAGCTGCGTCATCTGCGGGAAGCTCGACGGCCTCGCCTGCAGATTCCCACAGACGAAGAAGCTCGCCAACAAACCCCAAATCTAGGTCAGCAACAGGATGCTCAAGGGCCTCAAGTTCCGATTCGCTGAGGCTCTCGATTTTCTTGATGCCTTGATGAGTTAGATTAATGTACATCGGAGTTGCATGACCCCAGAGTGTGCGCAAGGGCTTGATCCAGCGCTCTCCTTCGAGGTAGTTGCAAATATCGGCAAGGTCCGTGTCGGCAAATCCCGTTCTGTCGAGTAGCCACTGGCCTGTTACGTCGTTAAGGCTGCTTCCCGCAGCTTCGTCATAGATCGTTTTCAACACGCGTAGCCTTGCAGCGCGTCTATCTGCTAGGTCGGCCACCGGTAGACCCTTTCTGACTTATGGTCGTGCGCAGAGACTACTCCCCTGCGGGCGACAAGGGGATGCACAGCGTCGTGTACTCCGGCCGATCGCTCTGCCGCGGAGCTTGTCCGATCCTGCCGACACTCTTTGAAACCGCGAGAACTCCGGCGGTCCATCAGGCAAGAAGCCGTTTCGTTTCGATGTTCCTTTCAACCGTGAAAAACGCTGCCTGGCGCCGCCCTAGCGATGTGCAGCGATGAGACGCGGCAGAATACGGTACGACGCGGCACAACAAGTCTCGACAATGTGACGTTACTCACATTGGCTGTTGCGTTGCATCCTGGGGTGGACTGGTCACCGAGCTAGGCCGCCCGTCGCGCATGGATGCTCGGAGTTTCAGGTATGTGTCCAGCGGCCCGGCGGCCACAGCCACAACTAGCAGTATGGTCGAGAGGAACACCATTAGCCGCGATCCGCTATCCTCATGGCCTTGGTAAAGCGCGAGAAGCGCAAGGTACTCCCCGATCGCGCCGGCACACCATATCCAGTAGCCGATAAGTCGCAAGAGCCGCGACCGCACGAACGCGTACGCTTTGGTGACCCGGGTAGCCCCGGGCTCAGTCTCCGCAGCCTTCATTGCGGCTTCCAGGACGTTTGTATACGCGTTCCCCTGTATCGCTGCCGCAAGAAAGAGCACCGGAATTACGGTGGCGCAAGTGACATAGAAGTCGGCGGGAAAGTTCTTGGACATGAGTCCACTTTGCCACCGATCGCACCAAGAGGCACGTATGCCCCACTGGGCCGCGTCGTGGCCAAGGCCTCGGTAAGGCCAAGGCCTCGGCGCTTGCCAGGTAAGCAGGCCGTTCGGCCGTACAAGGGTCGCCGGCCTATAATCCTGCGGACACCTGACACCGAGAGCCCCGGCGCCGTGGGCAACCGGGGCTCTCGCTGACGCACTAAGCAGCGCTCGCCGATGCTTGGAGTCATCGCCTTGTTCCGGTATGAATCCAAAGACGTGCCCGAAGTGTTGCGCGCACTGTCGCGGTTCGTCGGCCACCCTGACTACCAGCGTCAATTTCAGCCTCACCTGAACCTGGCGCGTTCCAGACATAGTATGAGGATGCATACCTACTCGGCGCAGTTTTCTAGCTTGGCCGAGGCCAAGAGCCTGCCTGCATAAACACGCCGCCACGCGCGAGGTAGTCATTTAGGCGAAGCGGCGGAAGCTGTGCCGTCGCGATAAGGGAGGAAAGTCGAGCTACCAGACTTAGAAGCACGGTAGATTTATCTGAACCATGAGTCGGCAGCAGAAGCCGCAAATCCCGATCCGATGACTGTGCGCAACGGCCGTAGAAAGGGCCTTCCCCTAGAGGTGACCAGGACAGAAAACCTTTATCCAAGATCCAAATACCATCTGGGTCAGTCTCAGGCGAATTCGATTCGGAACACCAATTCACTAACCCCTCGGCCAGGTGCTTTACATCGATGCTGCTGTAGCCAAACAGCAGGCCAAAAATTGGCGAGATCTCGGGCCGCTGGTCAGCATAATGCGCATTTCGAGAGAGGCGTTTTACTTCGCGAATTTTGTTACAATCTTTACGCAACTCTCGTATATCGTAGTTGGACTTTACTTCTATTGTTCCGTAGACGGATTCCGCAGGCACAATGTGATGGCTAACTAGATTTTGGAGCCCGGGAGCGCTGTTATCGACTATGACGAGATCGCATGCTGGAGATGACTTCCCTTCAGCGGAGATGATCTCTGCGTTGTGCATTATATCAACATTGCGGCTGAGATAGGGCGTCAGAAATCCTTTAAGTATTTCCTCACGCTCCGTTCCGCGATTGCCTGAATGTCTCGTATACGTCGAAGCCTCGAATTCGGCACGCAACTTCTTGGCGGCCGCGCCAAGTCGCTGAGCAAGGTTTCCTTCGGGCATAGCTTGAGATTACGGCATTTGCCCAGCGGGCGGATATCTTCGGGGAATCGCGTGGAAGTATTCGCCGGGTCCGGGGCCTTTGTTCACATCATCACATCGAGAAGGATCGCGTCTGGCCCAGGGTGCGGCAGAACGCTGTGGAGCAGCGCCCTTTGCGCGTCCGGGCAGGCCAGCAGGGCACCCGTGCGAAGCACGGGTGCACAGTGCGCACTGTTCGGCGGGTGTGCTGGGGTTGTGCGGGCAATGGCCGGGAGCGCGGGATCGGCGCCTAGCCGTAGACCCAGAAAAGACCTGATATCGGTGGCCATGCGGACGCGAGCCATATATGAGTCGGCGCCAACCGAACGCGAGTGTCGCCAAGGGCCGGTGATCACACTGCCAGGCGGCCGGCGACGCGAACGTTACGCCTACCTGTTTCCGGCGGGTACGGCTTCCGCTGTGGATCATGCCCGCGGTGGCGGGCTGGCTGGTGCTGAGCTGGCCGGGTATCGCGGCGGGCCTGGCCGCCGGGATTCTGGCAGAACTGATCTTCAGCTATCGCGCGCCCTACGGTCGCGGGGCCCATAGAGGACCTGGACGCGAGCCATGAACGTTTGCGCGTCCGGGCGTGACCTGCCCGCCGCCGAAGTGATCGCCACGGACAAGCGGATACCGCCAGGCGATCGGACGGATCAGGCAGGGGAGGCTGCGCTGCTCAGGCGTTCCCATAGGGCCTGTTGGAACTCGGGGAGGAGAGCGGCGAGCGCAGCGGAGGAAGTGCCGTCGCGCAGTGCGGTCATCATCTTGTCCGGGTAGGTGTACATGGCCCAGAAGATGAACAGGACCCAGGTGCGGCGGACCCTCGGCGAGTACTGGCATAGCCATCGGGCTTTCTCTACCTGCCGGTCCCAGTCTTCTCTTTCGAGGTCGAGCTGTTCCTGGGCTAGGTGGATGAGGCGCCAGGCTTCCTGTTCTGTGACGTGGCGTGGGAGCTGGAGTGCGCCGTCGGCATAGTCCACGTACAGGCCACGCAGCTTGCGCTTGTGAGCGAGGCGTGCCAGTTCATGCACGCGGGTGTTGAACCGGTCGGGTGATTGCAGCGGTTCGTCGGAGCGCAGTATGAACTGGGTCTGTGTGTGCGTCAGCTTGTCCGTATGGCGTGTAAACCCGTCCCAGAATGCTTTCGGGGCGGGCGGCAGCCACAGGGCGCGCAGGCATTGGTGTTCCTTGCCTAGTTCCTCACAGGCCAGAGCAGCGAGTGCGTGTGCGCGGGGGAAGCTGCCCGCTTCTGCGAGTGTCCGGGCGTCAGCCAGGAGGTCACCGGCGTTGGCGATGGCGGCCTGGGCGAGTTTGAGCAGGTCTTCACGCGGCGGCACCGGCGGGATCGTGAGTGACACGGGTCAAGGATGACAGAGGCACCCGACAGGGTTCGCCTAATTAATCCGGGCCTGTACGCCTTGAAATGCTTGCTCGCCGGTACTGGTGCGGCGTACGCGCGCGGGTGCGGCAGCCTCGGGCGGGCCGGGAGGGGGAAGAAAAGGGGGTGCGGGCGGAAACCTCGGGGGAACCCCGGCGGCTGTGGGGAGGGGTGCTCCCGTGGTGTCCCCCCGCCGGGAAATGAGTGGGCCAACGGCCGTCCTTATAAGGGGGCGGGTGGCCGGGGGGCCTTGGGCGGTGGGCCACGGCAAGTGTCGTCACCTTCGTCGGGCGGCGGTGGTTTTGCCAGCGGTCAGTTGCGCTGTCGGCGGGCGTGGCGGCTACCGCTGGTGCCGGTGCCTGGAACCGGCCGGGCGGCTGATGTGAAACCGTGTGCTAGCCAGCCGCCCGGTGGCGGGCTCACCGTGCCACGGCTCCGCGTCGCGTGGACGGTAGCTGAGCGGTCCACTCGATCACCAGTCGTCGGCCGACATCGGCAGGGCTGATCTTTTCGGATTTACCATGCCCCCCTATGTGCGCCTAATCGACCGAGATCATGGAACTGGGGGTGCGGCGTCGCCCGCGAGCCCGGCTAAGCGCCGCGGCGAGGGGGCCAGGTGTCCGGCGGGTCGCTGTCCATCAGGACCGAGCCGCCGCGGCCCCAGCTGAGGTAGCGGTAGGACAA
>Ga0335075_10016164_pt1 | contig 11163 bp, 10 predicted proteins | sample Lox_Sample_24_FD_206723 | JGI IMG/M metagenome (GOLD analysis project Ga0335075, IMG submission 206723) | Soil microbial communities from Loxahatchee National Wildlife Refuge, Florida, United States - Lox_Sample_2.4 | ecosystem: Environmental > Terrestrial > Soil > Wetlands | place: USA... | reverse complement strand
CGACCCATATACTGCGGCTCTCGTCTTCTCAACGAAATATGATCCGCCGCATTTGCCGTTCAGCCTTGGGCGCCGAAACGAAGTCCTTGACATGCGTTTCTTCGGTTTCCATCATGACCTTACGCCTGCGGTAATCGCGCGGATTCTCGATGGCTCTGTTACCTGGCGGGCCGAGCGCAAGGGACAATGGGCGGCCGTTCTGCACTTCAACCGTCCGCAGGAGGCTCAGCTTCTTGAGCGCTGAAATCAGAGGCGCGGGCCAACTATAATCCGGCATGTGCGGCGTTTTTTCTGGTTTTCGTCATCCCTTTTATTTTCAATCGTCCTTGTTTGTGGAAGTGTCAGGGCCCAGACCGCGCCCGCAGATCCGTCAGCTGGCGCGGAGCCGCAGGGACGCCTGCTACTGGTGCTGCCCTTCGAGAATCACACTTCCCAGCCCAACCTTGACTGGATCGGCGAAGGCGCTGCCAACATACTGAATCGCCGCCTGGATTCGGCCGGTTTTTTGACCATCGGCCGCGGCGATCGACTGTACGCGCTCGATCGGCTGGGCCTGCCGCAATCGTTTCAGCCTTCGCACGCCACTACTATCCGAATTGCCCAGACGCTCGACGCGGACTCGGTCATTCTTGGCTTTTACACCCTGTCCGGCAACCACTTTACGGCATCGGCCCAGATTCTGAACGTCAAGGCTCTCAAGCTCAGCCCTCCGATTCGACAGGAGGGCGACCTCAAGAGCCTGCTTGTTATCCTGAACAGCCTTGCTTGGCAGGTGGCCCGCCAGCTTGACCCCTCCTATTCTGTGGCCGAACAAAGCTTTCTCGCCGCCGATGCGCCACTCGGTGTCGAAGCCTTTGAGAACTACATCCGCGGCATCATTGCCGAGGCACCCTCCGAACGCATTGTCCACTTGAAAGAGGCTCTGCGCCTTGATCCGAGCTTCACCCCGGCGTGGTTCGGCCTGGGCATGGCATACTTCGCCAATCAGGAATATGACTCAGCTGCCGCGACCTTTGGGCGCCTTTCAAAGGAAGACCCGAAGGCCCTCGAGGCCGACTTCTACCGCGGGCTGGCCTTCTTTTACACAGCGAACTACCTGAAAGCCGAAGACGCCTTCGCCTTCGTAAGCATCCGCCTGCCGCTGCCCGAAGTGGTCAATAACCAGGCGGTTGCGGCCAGCCGGCGTGGGCGCAATGCTGTTCCCCTATTCCAACAAGCCGTTACGGCCGATCCCAAGGATCCTGACTACCGCTTCAACCTTGCGGTCGGCCTCCGCCGCCGCAACGACATCCAGGGGGCTATCCGCGAGATCGACCAGGAGCTCAAGCTACGGCCGCAGGACACCGAAGCATTGACCTTCGCCAACGCGCTCAAGAATCCCACATCGGTCAAGGTGAATCCCGACCGCGGCAAGGCCGTCCCCGACGATACGCTGCCCCTGGAGCGCATCAAGCGCTCATATAACGAAAGCGGCTTCCGCCAGGCGGCCTTTGAGATGGAGCAGATGGAAGCCCTGCGCCTGGCCACGCTACCTGCTGACGCGCGAGCCTCCGCGCTGGTGACGCAGGGCGATCAGTTTATGAATGGCGGTCTTACTCTCGAAGCCGAACGGTTGTTCCAGTCAGCACTGGAGGCAAATCCGTCCTCTGCACTGGCTTATGCCGGCCTTGCTCAGGTTCGCGAGCATAACGGCGATGCAAACGCAGCGCGCCAAACGGCGCAAAAGTCTCTGGCACTGTCGCCTAACGTACCGGCGCACCTCGTGCTCGCCCGCCTCGACCTGGAGACAAACCAGCTCGGCACTGCAGCCATTGAAGTTAGCCAGGCTCTGAAGCTCGATCCGTCAAACGCGAGTGCACGCGGTATGAAGCAGGCGCTAGAATCGCGAGGACAGCAGGTTCCATGAGGCAGCCTTTGGTGCAATCCGTGGTTGTGCTTGCAATCCTGGTCGCGTTTGCGGCGATGCCTGCACGCACGGAGGGCTCCGCCAGCAGGCCGCGGGTGGTCGTCCTTCACCTGGACGACACCATTCAGCCCATCAGCGAAGAATACCTGGAGCGCGGCCTCGCGCTTGCGTCCGTCGATCATGCGGCGGCGGTGCTCATTGAGCTCAACACGCCGGGGGGCCTGCTTGAGTCGACGCGCTCGATGGTCGGGAAAATACTCGCATCGCCGGTACCGGTCATCGTCTATGTTGCGCCGTCAGGAAGCCGCGCAGGATCGGCCGGCTTCTTCCTGCTCGAGGCGGCCGATATCGCCGCCATGGCTCCCGGAACCAATGCCGGGGCTGCGCATCCGGTTGTCGAAGGCGCCCAGCTCGATGCGGTGATGAAGCAGAAGCTGGAGAACGACACGACGGCCTTTCTCCGCTCTTACGTCTCGCGGCGCGGACGAGATACGACGGCGGCACAGGATGCGGTGCTCAACTCGAAGTCTTACACCGAGCAGGAAGCCCAGCAGCTTCATCTCATCGACCTTATCGCGCCAAACGACCGGGAGCTTCTCGACGCGATCGACGGCCGCACCATCAAGCGCTTCGACGGCAGCACCGTTACGCTACACACGCGCGACGCCGACCTAGTGCCGCTTGACCCAACGGTGCGCGAGGAAATCCTTGACCGGCTGATGAATCCGAACCTCGCGGTGCTGATACTCGTGATCGGCGGCCTGCTGATTTATGTCGAGTTCAACTCACCCGGAACGATCATTCCCGGCGCGCTGGGCACATTGCTCGTGCTGACTGCGTTCTTTGCGCTGAACATGCTGCCTATCCGTTATACGGCGGTGATGCTGCTTATCGCCGCGTTCACCCTGTTGCTGCTCGAGGCAAAATTTCCCAGCCACGGAGTCCTGGCCAGTACCGGCATCCTTGCGCTTGTTTTCGGAACGCTTACCCTCGTCGAAGGGCCGATCCCGGAGATGCAGGTGCACATTTCGACGGCGATCGCCTGCGGACTTGCCTTCGGGCTGATTACCGTGTTCCTGGTTCGTATCGCCATGCGCGCGCGCGGGAACAAGGTCGTTACCGGCCCTCAGGCGCTGATCGGCAACATTGGCATCGCCCAGCAACCGCTCATGCCGCGGGGACAGATCCTCGTTCACGGAGAGCTCTGGCAGGCGGAATCGTCCGGCCCTGCGGCTCTCGGAGAACAGGTCCGCGTCCGCTCGGTGGATGGCCTAACGTTGTTAGTGGACAGGATTCCCGAAACGGCACGCATTGCGGATTAACCGCAATCCCTCTGTTCGCCTGCGATACAATCGCTGGCGGGTGAAGTCTCATGATCGGAATTCCCGGGCTCATTGTAATCCTGGTCTTAGTTATCTACCTCTTCAATTCCATCAAGATCCTGCGCGAATACGAACGCGGCGTGATCTTCCGTCTGGGCCGCGTGTTGCTGCCCCCGAAGGGTCCTGGGATTATTCTAGTTTTCCGACCGATCGATCAGATTGTTCGTATCTCGCTTCGGCAAGAAGTGCTTGAAGTCCCGCCGCAGGACGTCATCACCCGCGACAACGTCACCATCAAGGTAAATGCTGTCATCACCTTGCGTGTGCTCGACCCAGCGAAAGCCGTCATTGAAGTTGCAAACTATGTCTACCAGACATCCCAGTTCGCCCAGACCACGCTGCGCTCGGTTTTGGGCGAAGTCGAGCTGGACGGCCTGCTCTCTCACCGCGATGCCCTCAACCAGCGCATCCAGACAATCATCGACCAGCGAACAGAGCCATGGGGGGTAAAGGTCGTGAGCGTCGAGGTCAAACAGGTTGACCTTCCCGAGTCGATGCTCCGCGCCATGGCCAAGCAGGCGGAAGCGGAGCGTGAGAAACGCTCCAAGATCATCAATGCCGAGGGCGAATTCGCTGCCGCACAGCGCCTGGTGGATGCCGGGAACATGCTGGCCACGCAGCCGCTAACGCTGCAACTGCGCTATCTGCAGACGCTTACCGACATTGGCACGGAGAAAAACACCACAGTGGTCTTCCCGTTGCCGGTCGAGCTGATAGCGCTGCTCGGCAAGTTTGTCCCGATGGCGAACGCGCCAGTTCCTTCGATGGAGCCTAAGCCGCCACAAGAACCAAGTTAACGGGTTAGACGAGATATGAGGTCCATTCAGGAAATCGAAGAAGAGGAGCATACCGACACCGAAATCACACTCGGCATGAAGTCCTTGCTGGGCGTTTTCTTCGGCCTGGTCCTGATCTGCGGTATCTTCTTTGGACTTGGGTATTCGCTTGGGCGAGGCGGTTCCCGGCCGGCGCCTGGTCCGATCCCGGCGTCGTCGGCGAAGGCTGTTCCTAAGTTAGCGCCGCAGCCCAGCGACGTCTCGCCTTCGAATGAAGACGAGTCGGCGAACCCCGCTACCTACGCTCCCGGACCAGATGCGCGCGAGCCAGAAAGCTCCACGATCCCCGCTGCGCCATCACCACGCAAGCCATCCGCAAGCGTGGTGAAGCCGGTTACGGCGGACGCTACGCCCGTTACGTCGCCACCTCCGATGAGGGCGGTGCCTGCGGCTGCATCTACGACGGCGCCCACGTCCGTCCCCTCCGGTGCTTCCTCTATGGTTCAGATCGCGGCTATCTCCCGCGCGGAAGACGCGGATGTTCTGGTTGCCGCGTTAAAGAAGCACGGCTACAGCGCAGTTGTGCGCAGTGATCCGAAAGATAACCTGCTCCACGTGCAGATCGGGCCGTTCGCCACGCGCGACGAAGCCCGCGCCATGCGCGCCAAACTGATGGCGGACGGCTACAACGCAATCCTCAAGTAGCTACGCTCGCCCACATCCATTCCGGCAGACCGGATTCCACGGCGCTTCGAACAGCAGCCATCAGGTCTTCGCGCGTCGCGTAGTCCTTCGGGTCGAGCGGCGCGTGAAATATCACATGCGCAGTGCCGGGGTAGATTCGCAGGCTGCCCTTCTTCATCATCGACTCAGTCCCCCAGATGGAAACAGGAACCACGGGTGCTCCCGTCTCGGTCGCCAGGTAGAATGGCCCTTTCTTGAACGGCAGTAGCCGCCCGTCGCGTGAGCGCGTTCCCTCTACAAACGAGGTAATGTTCAGGCCCGATGCGAGCACACGAGCTCCGGATGTTACGCTGTCTTTCGCGCTCTCCACCCGCCCGTCGCGATCGACGGGGATGAAGTCACCCAGTCGCATCGCATAGCCAATCACGGGAATCTTCATCAGCGATCGCTTGATGAAGACCGAGGTTCTGCCCGGGAGGAGCGGCAGAAGAACCGGAGGGTCCAGGTTCGAGATGTGGTTGGAGAGAAAGATGTAACGCTTTGTCGGATCGAGCGGGACACGCCGCACCGCTTCGATCCGGATCCCCGCCGCCCGCAAGCCAGTGTGCAGGATCCACATCGCCCATCGATACACCATGCGGATATCGCCGGAAATCAACGTCCAGGGAATGCCAATGAGCGCGGCGGGAACGCCCAGCACGATGTAGACAATAAGTAGAGTCAGAGCCGGCAGCATCGCCTCTAGCCTTTTGGCGCTATCAGCAATTCACGGACGCGCCGCGGTAATTTTTCGTAAATGCCGTCGAAGCCGCCGTTCGAAAGAATCGCGACCACGTCATTTGGGCGCAATTCCGGAGCGATCGTCTCGACAATTTTATCTGCGTCCTTTAGCAGCATGGCATGATGTCCCTCAGCTTTGAGCGCGCCGACCACCGCTTCCGGATGCAGCCGCTCATTCTCCGGAATGCTCTCCAGCTTGAATACTCCGGCCAGCACGATCCGGTCGGCAAGCGAGAGGCTCTCCACCAGTTCGCGCTCAAATACGTTGCGACGCAGTGTGTTAGACCGCGGCTCAAGGACTGCCCATAGCCGACAGTCGGGATATGCCTCACGCAGGGCTTTCAGCGTCTCTCGAATCGCCGTCGGATGATGCGCAAAATCATCGATGATTGTAACGTCATCCACCACCGCCCGCACTTCCAAACGCCGCTTGACGCTGCGAAAGGTTGCAATTGCCTCCGCGATGGCATCCACAGGAATTTCCTGCCCGGCAGCGAGTGCCGCGGCTGCCGTCGCGTTGAGCGCGTTGTGCGCGCCGGCCATCTGCATTGAAAACTCGGCCCATCGCTTGCTTTGGCGGACCACGCGCCATCGCGTCTCCGCTCCTTGATGTTCCAATCCTTCAAGACGCCAGTTTGACTCCGACTTGAATCCGTAGCGTTCTACCTTGCAGAATGCATGGTTCACACATTCGTCCACATTGGGAGCGCCGTCAAAGGCCACAATCCTGCCGCGCCGCGGCACCAGGTTCACCAGCCGCTTAAAGGCTGTCTTCACCGCGTCCAGATCGTGATAAATATCGGCGTGATCGAATTCCACGTGCGTAAGAATCAGCGCATCCGGAAAATAGTGCATGAACTTCGGACCCTTGTCGAAGAAGGCCGTGTCATACTCGTCTCCCTCGAGGATAAAGGTCTTACCCTCCGACAACCGAAAGCTGGTTCCGAAATTCTCCGCGACCCCGCCGATCAGAAACGACGGCCGCAGTTTCGGACTACTCTTGCCAGCCACTTCGTAGATCCAGGAAAGCATGCTTGTCGTGGTCGTCTTGCCGTGTGTCCCAGCTACGACAAGCGACGTCCGCCCGGGCAAAAACTCCTCCTGGATGAGCTGCGCCAACGACGTGAAGGGGATCTTCTGATCAAGCACGTATTCAAGCTCGACATTTCCCCGCGACATCGCATTTCCGACGATCACAAGGTCGGGTTGTGGTTTGAGATTCTTTTCGGAGAAGGGCTCAGCGACGGGAATGTTCAGGCTGCGCAGCAAGTCCGACATGGGAGGATACGCCGCCTGATCCGAGCCCGTGACCCGGTGGCCCTTCAACTGCAACAGCCCAGCGAGTGACGCCATGGCTGTACCGCAGATTCCAATGAGGTGAATGTGTTTTCTATCTCGCATTTCTTATCGGACCAGCACCGCAGGTTCCAGATATCTCAGGACCGGCTCATCCTCCAGAATTAATTCCGCTTCAATTCCCATCGGTAACGTGACATTGCCACGGGACACATGTCCCGAGCGAAGGCCAATTGCGATTGGCCCCTCGAACCAGTCGAAGACGCGCAGGATCACTTCATCCAACAGTTCCGGACTCGCGCCCGGAGAGACGCACTCCAGCATCTCGCCAAAGATCAACCCGGTGACCCCATCGAACTTTCCCGCCAGCAGCATCTGGCGCAGCATTCTGTCGATCTGGTAAGGTTTCGCCGCCACATCTTCAATGAACAGCAGCTTTCCCTCGGTCTGCGGCGCAAAGCGCGTGCCCAGAGCGAAGGCGAGGATGCTCAGGCATCCGCCGTAGGACACGCCTTGCGCGCGGCCGGGCTTGAGAATGCGCAGACCCTCGTCGGGGCCGATGATCGCGGATTCCCCGCTCAGCGCCGCTTCGAAACTGGCCTCGTGCACGCCGCCTTCGCGGTAGAAGTCTGCTGCCACCATAGGACCGTGAAATCCCACCAGCCCAAGCTGATCAAGCAGCCACGTCTGCATCGTTGTCAAATCGCTGTAGGCAAAGAACGGCTTCGGATTATCGCGAATTAAGTCCAGGTCGAGATCTTCAAGCAGATAATTCGATCCGTAACCGCCGCGGGTACAAAAGACCGCACGCACAGCGGGATCCGCGAAAGCCCGGTGCAGATCGTCAAGCCGCCCTGCCACGCTTCCGGAGAAGAACGGCGGCTCTTTGCCCAGGGCATTGGCGCCGACGGCCGGGTCGAATCCCCGCTTGCGCAATGCTGCAAGTCCGAGTTCAATCCGCTCCGGCTTCGCACTACTGGCAGGCGCAACCACCGACACCCGAGCGCCGGGAGATACGGCGTACGGCTTTAGCAAACTCTTCACCATGCCTCGCCTGTGCAGATCAACTCTGCCGGACCGGTTAGCGTCATCTCCGATCCGTCGCGTGCCCAATCCACTTGCTGCTCGCCGCCGGGTGCGCGTACCAGCAGATGAGTCCCGCCTCCGCGCCGCGCGATCGTGGCCGCCGCCGCGGCGCATGTGCCCGTCCCTGACGATGTCGTCGGCCCAACGCCACGCTCGTAGATGCGGATTTCGATGCTATTTGTGTCGATAATGTTTACGAATTCAACATTCGTCTCGCCAGGAAACTCTACGTGAGAGCAAATCTTCCGTCCAAGGTCCTGCCACGGACGGCCACAGGGTTCGAACAAAGCATCGGCAAAAATTACGAAGTGGGGGTTGCCCGTGGAGACGGCAGCTCCGGCAACCTTCGTTCCGTCAGCCAACGTTATCTCTTTGTCCTGGACAACCGGAAGACCCATTCCCGCAGCGAATTCGAACTTCTGCCCACCGACCCGCACAAGACGCGATTCGCGCAGCCCAGCGTCCGTTTCGAGGGTGATGTTCGCACCCGGCACGATTTGCTTCTCATGGGCGATCCAGGCGGCCACACAGCGCGTGCCGTTACCTGATATCTCGGCGATGGAGCCATCTGCGTTCACCAGCCGGATGCGTCCCGAGCGATCTCCCGTCCATTTGAGGAACTCGACCCCATCCGCGCCGACGCCGGTATTTCGCGCACAGAGACGGACCGCCAGTTCCTGGTCGCACTTGCCCTCAACTATCAGGAAATCGTTTCCGCACGCGTGAGCCTTGACGAACCGCCTCATTCATTCATTCCGCGAAAGATCATTTTTGGGTGATGCTACCACCCGCCGAGTGGCGATCAGAACTGTAAATACGCACGCAGGGTTGACCAGTCGAGCACACGATGTTGATCAGAGTCAGTCCCACAGGCTTTGCAGCTACAGCCTTCGACACCGGGTCCCCGTCCGTGGCAATTACGAAGTCCGCTGCCTTGGCGGGATCTTTCAGCGCCGGTTGCCACTGGTAGTAATCCGTCTCATTGATGGTGCGCTTGAGGGCGATGCCGGCCCGCTGAAAGGCTCCGATGTGGTCGGATGTGAAGGCTAGAATCGTGCTGTTTTGCGGCAGCAACTCCAGGGCGTGAGCATAAGCCACCTCGAAGGGAATGCGGGTGCGCGAATTCGCAATCGCCTCGTCCAGGACCAGCGGCTTGGCTCGCAACAGCACCGCATTATTGGCAAGGATGAGCAATGCGACCGCCGCCGGTATCCAGCGGGCGATGAACGGCCAGTACCGGGCTGTCCAGTCCGCTATGCAGGCCACGAGAAAGGCGAGCGACAGCGCGAAGACCGGCAGCATCTCCATGCCGTAGCGTGTGTTGTACCAGGAGTGCGGCCACCACAGAGGAATGAAGATTGGAACCGACCCGTATGCAACCGAGTATGCATAAAACGGCAACGGAACCCAGAGCAGCAGCGCGGTAAATCCATCCCGGGCGCGCCATCGGATCGCCGCAGCCATGGTTCCAGCAATCGACAAAAACAGCAGCAGGTTGGCAAAGCGAAGCTGCGTTGCACCCAGTTCCGCAGCCTTCAGAAAATAGAGCGCTGCCACCGGCATGCTGTGCCAGCCTGGATAATGTGGAGCGCCCGGAGTCGCCGTCCTTAGTTCGATCGCCTTTGCCGAGTACGGCCCGCGCATGAAGTCGAGCGGATCGCCAAACTGACGTGCGCAATAGGCCATCCAGATGACGGGAGCAACGGCCAGCATGACCGTGAAGAGAACAAACGCCCCGCCCATTCGCGTGTTCCATCGCTTGCTCCGTAACATCTTCGCGAAAGCAACCAGCCATACCAGGAACGCAAAGATCCATCCGTCGTAGCGCGTAAATACGGCAGCTACGAGGACGATTCCAGCGACGATGAGCAGCTTCGCCGCGCGATCTGTTTCCGCTCCATGCAGGGCTCGTCCGTACTCGACAATGAGCAGGACCGCCCAGATCATCTCCGCCAGAAAAAGCGGCTCGTTCATCGCGGTCGTCTGCATGTAAAGCAAACCGGAATTGAGCGCAAAGAAAAGCAGGGCAACCAGAGCGCTGCCTGGTTGAACCCACAAGCGCGCGAGGCGATAGATTCCGGCGGCTCCGAAAACGTACGCCCCCATCGACGGAAACGCGCCAGCCAGTCCCGATTGCCACCATTGCATGCGCGCAACGAAAGGAACAAGCAGCAGATGCGGCAGCGGGAGCCATACCGAACCCAGCTGCGTCAATCCCGGATTGAGCGAATCAATAATGCGCCGCGCGATGTGAAGGTGTGCGACCGCATCTCCATAGAGGAGCATGATGCCGCGCGAGTAGCTGAAGGAAAGCGCAAAGAGCGAGACCAGCAGAGCGCTCCAGGCGACGATGAAGGTCTCGCCGCGCAGCTTGAGCCGCTGCGTTTCGGCGTCAGTCAAGGTGCGAGAGTTCGCGGAAGAGCGCAAAGCGTTCGTCAATCTCCATCGGATCTAGCTGTTGCAGGCGTTCAGTGCCGAAGCGCTCTACGGCGAACGAGCCCATCACTCCGCCATAGAACATCGCCTTTTTGAAGACCGCCGGGGTCAGCTCCTTCTGCGAAGCGAGATACCCAAAGAAGCCGCCTGCGAATGAGTCACCCGCTCCTGTCGGATCGACGACCTCGGCCAGCGGCAGCGCAGGGGCGCGGAAGGGTAGAAACGTCCGGCGGCCGTCGCCCTCGAAGGAGCGATGACTAAAAAATGCTGTCGCCCCGAATTCGCCGTGCTTGACGATCAGGCTCTTGGGCCCCATGGCAAGAATCTTTTCCGCGGCCTGGACCAGGTTCGCATCCTTCGCCAGCAGCTTCGCTTCGCCGTCGTTGATCAGCAATCCGTCGAGGCCGTGGAGAACGCGCTCCAGATTTTCGCGATGATCATTGATCCAGTAATTCATGGTGTCGCCGCAGACTAGCTTCGCCCTGGGCATCTTGCTGCGGACATCGGCCTGCAGCACTGGGTCGATGTTGGCGAGAAAAAGGTACTCGCTGTCTTCGTATTCGGCTGGAATCTTCGGCGTGAAGCTTTGAAAGACGTTGAGCTCGGTATTCAGAGTCTGCGCTTCGTTCAGATTCCTGAGGTAAGACCCGCTCCAGAAGAAGCTCTTGCCGGTGGTGTGCTCGATGCCGCGGGTATCGATGCCGCGCCGGGTGAGTATGGCTTCATGCTCCCTGGTGAAGTCTTCTCCGACTACTGCAATCACGCGCACGTCGGTGAAGTAGCTGGCAGCCAGCGCAAAATGAGTGGCCGCTCCCCA